>Ga0075029_100000378_pt1 | contig 25685 bp, 12 predicted proteins | sample LitLauG_LLR_2013_FD_71391 | JGI IMG/M metagenome (GOLD analysis project Ga0075029, IMG submission 71391) | Freshwater sediment microbial communities from North America - Little Laurel Run_MetaG_LLR_2013 | ecosystem: Environmental > Aquatic > Freshwater > Creek > Sediment | place: USA... | reverse complement strand
CTTTCTACTCTTCTTCACTCTGACCCGGTGGGCCAGTTATTGGCTGGTTTGGTGAGCACGCATTTCGATGAGGTATACCAGTTGGTCTACACCAATAAGCGAGTAGCAAGTCGCTGGCATCGCATGCAGGGGCCAAGGATGGTAAGTGAGATGATGCGTTCTGTGGAGGAAGGTCGGCAGTTATTGCTTCCTGCTGTCATCGCGGGCAGCCCAGTCTCCGAGGGTTTAGCCGGGATGTTAGCGATCTTATTACGGTACGGCAGCCCCCTCCTGAAAACCGACGCGATACGTTACCGATCTCTGTTCCTCGCGCTTCCCGGAAAATCGATTCGCGAACTGAGTCAGTTGCAGCAACCCTGGATAGAAAATGGCAACGCAAACAGGCACTCTCGAACTCATTGCGCGTGAGTTGGGGCTAGCACTCTCAACTCTTGAGCAGCGAGTGGCTGCCGAGGGCGCAGAGAATTTTATCGCCGAACTCGGCCTGCGTCTGCCCTCCAGCGTTGCCACTGACGCCCAGTTCATCAACTCGATAACCGCCCTCTCGACTGCCGCTGCTGGACTGCCCACTCCAATCGCAAACCTCATCGCGGCCATCGAAGCCGGCGACACCGGCCAGATCCTCAGTACCGGGTCACAGGTGATCAGCGCCATCGGCCAGGTGGTAACAGCCGCAGCGAATCTGGGTACTGGGCTGAATGCGCTGGCCGGTTCCGCAGCAGGCCTCACAGCGGCTCAGGTCGCGCAACTAAAGAAGTTCGCCCAACAATTGCCGCAGCGCCTGTTCGACTTCACAGTGATCGAGTATCTCGGGAACAAAGGACCTAAAGTTCTTCCAGTGCTCGCCCTAACGGGGCTGATCGACGACGCAACTATGCCGGGGGATCCGAACAATCCCATGTCTCCCCCCTATCGCTCGCGCACGATCCACTTCGAGCGACTTGGCGATTTGTTCACCAAACCCGGGAATTATCTGATCAACGCTTTCAAGTGGGGCGACAACGGTTTTGACGGAGCGATTCTTTATGCACTCTTGAAGGCCCTTCTGGACGCGATAGGCTTACCCGCAGATATCATCACCCCCGCAGGGCAAGCTCCTATCTTCGAGGCGTTCATTTTTAGATCAACCGCCGACTCCTCCACTCAACCCCCAGGGCTCAAAGCAACCCTACGGATTCCAGCGGTGGAAGATTTCAACAAGACCTATCAATTTAACAGAGTGTGGGCGGCGAAGGTCGGAGTCAGCGCAAGGTTCAATGCGGGAGTTCAGGCTAGTGTCCAACCGCCCTTGAAGTTTTCGTTGAGTCCTCCCAGTGGCAACATCGCGATTCAGGGCACCGCGGGACTATCGGCACAGCATGCCGACGGTTCTCCAATCGTACTACTGGGTGAAACCGGCGGGAGCGTTCTCCAAGCTCAAAGCTTCGGCGTCAATCTTGGCGTCACCGCGACTTGGGATAGTGGGAGTGGCGCGGCTAAAGGGGAGCCCACCTTCGGTATAGCGGTGGCCGGCGGCAAGGTTGTGATTGACATGTCGAAGGCGGACGGCTTCTTGGCCGACGTCATCGGCGGGACACCTGTGCAAGCTACTTTTGATCTTGCAGCGACATGGGAGCCCGACACTGGCCTTCACATAACCGGTGGGGCTCAGCTCGAAATCGATCTGCCGCTGCACCTCACCCTCGGTCCGATCACTTTGCCAACGTTGTACCTGGTTGGAGGCATCGACAACGGCGACCTGGCCTTGGAGGTATCCGCTGCTTTAGGCGTGACGCTTGGACCCATCCAGGGATCGGTGGATCGCGTGGGGGCGAAAGGGATTCTGTCGTTCCCGAATGGCGGCGGCAATCTTGGGCCCGCTGATCTACAGATCAAGTTCAAGCCCCCGAACGGGCTTGGCCTTGAAATCGATGCTGGATTTGTGGTGGGCGGGGGCTACATCAGCTTCGACCCCGATCACGGGCGGTACTCCGGCGTCTTCCAGCTGATTTTAGTGGACATTGTTCAGGTCAACATCATCGGCGTGCTCGATACGATCATGCCGGATGGGTCGAGCGGATTCTCCTTTCTGCTCATCATCACGTTCGGGTTTCCGCCGATTCAGTTGGGTTTTGGATTCACACTCGATACGGTGGGCGGGATTGGCGGCGTCAACCGCACCATGTCGGTGGATGCGCTCCATGCCGGTTTCGTGGCGCACACGCTCAGTTCGGTTCTATCGCCACAAGACCCGATTGCCAACGCTCCGCAGATCATCAGCGATATTCGCAGTTTCTTTCCGGTAGCCGTGGGGCGCTACATTTTTGGGCCGATCGTGGGAATCGGCTGGGGTACGCCGACTCTCATCCAGCTAACGCTGGGGGTGATTCTCGAGGTTCCTGATCCCATCCGGCTGGTGATTCTGGGACTCATTGACGCCGGGCTGCCCACCCAGGACGTGGCGTTGATCGAGCTGCACATTGATGTCCTGGGCATCGTGGACTTCGGAGCTAAGACGCTCTCGATTGATGGTTCGCTGTTCGATTCCCGGGTTCTGATTTATTCGCTGGCAGGCGACCTGGCGCTGCGCCTGTCCTGGGGTGACAATCCGAATTTTGTTTTCTCGCTGGGTGGTTTCAATCCCCACTTTAATACGAATGGGCTGAACGTTCCGGCCAACATGCAGCGGATGTCGGTCAGCATCGGCGACGGCGACAATCCGCGCATCAGTTCGAACAGCTATTTCGCGGTCACCTCGAACTCGCTGCAATTTGGCGCGAACGTGGAGGCCTACGCGTCCGCCGGCGGATTCAGCATTCATGGATATCTGGGCTTCGACGTTCTCATCATTATTTCGCCGTTCTCGTTCGAGTTCGATTTTTCCGCCGGCTTCGATGTCGCCTACGACGGCGCGACTCTATGTGGGCTGAATGTAGATGGAATGATTTCCGGGCCGACGCCGTGGCATTTGCACGGCGATGCTTCGATCACGTTCCTGTGTTTCACCGCCAGCGCTTCCCTGGACTTGACCTGGGGCGACAGCACGCAAGCGATTCTGCCGCAAAAGCCGGTGATTCCGGATCTGGTTGCAGCCTTGCAGAACCCGGCCAACTGGAGCGCGGCATTGCCGGACGGCGCGGTCACGGCAGTCACACTGGTCACGCAGAATCCGGCGGATAAGAGTCTGCGCGTGCATCCCATCGGAACTCTGCAGGTGCGGGAAAAGGTGGTGCCGCTCGATCTGCCCATCACCAAATACGGCAATGCGACCCCCTCGGATGGCACGGAGTTCGCCATCCCCAACGTGCAGATCAACGGGCAAGCGGAAAATATTCAGACGTTTAAAGACTACTTTGCGGCGGGCCAGTTCCTTACGCTGAGCGATGCCGACAAGCTCTCCCGGCCCAGCTTTGAGAAGTATGATTCGGGCCTGAACATCGGGTCGTCGGCGATCACGCAAGGGCAGGATTCGCATCGTCCCGTGACTTATCAGGAGCACTACATCGACGAGCCGACAGATTTCTCCCGCTTCTCGCGCCTCTACTACATGCCGGCGGGTATTCACCTCGCGTTGACGGCGCAAGGCGCGGGCTACGCGTCTCTGATCAAGAACACCGGAAGTTCGAAGTACAGCAACGGGCCGGCACAGGCGGCGATCACTGTTCAGGAGCCGCAGTATGTGGTCACCAGTGTCACCGACCTGAGCTTGCGGCCGGACATTCTGGGAAACGGCACAACGTACTACGGGGCGCAGGCCGCGATGCAGGCCCATCTGGCGATGCATCCGGAAGAGTCCGGGCAAGTGCAGATTATGCCCGCGCATGAGGTGATGCCATGAGCAACGGCAATCCGCCTCTCGGAAATTATCACTTCCTGGCGTGGGCGCGGCGCGGCATTGGCGCAAGCGTCAACAATGTGGACAACGGCGCGCTGCCCAATCGCTCCAGCCTGAATGTGCAACTGTTTCTGCAGGTGCAGGGCGGGCCAGTAGCAAATCCGCCAGTGCCGGCGGTGCCGGTACAAATGTACGGGCCGGGCGACGTGGTTGGCGTCGATTCGCGGATGGTCATTCGCACCGAGCCGCGGCAATTCACCGTCAACTTCGAGCCGAATTATCTGTGCGGAATTGAATTCGATTCGCCGGACTTCCCCTGGCTGTTCACGCCCGCAGCGCCCAATGGCGACCGGTTACATCCCTGGGTCGCGCTGATTGTGCTCAAACAGGACACTGAATATACATTGCCGTCGGTGGCGCCGAACCCGCTGCCGGTGGTCGATGTGCTCAAGCAGAAAGTGTTGCAGGACTTGTCAGCATCGTGGAACTGGGCCCATGTTCAGGTCAGCGGCGACGCATCGTTGGCGGACAATCTGGCGAGCTCGCCCGGCAATGTGATCTCCCGGCTGCTGTGCCCGCGCAGACTGGATCCAGAGAGCTCGTATTCTGCGTTTCTGGTTCCGGCATTTCAGATTGGCGTGCAGATTGGAACCGGCCAGGATGTTTCGGCGGTCACCACGTCCGATCCGGCGTGGACGAAAGACACTCCCGTACCACTGCGACTGCCTTTCTATTATCGGTTCGATTTTCACACCAGCGATGCGGGCGATTTCGAATCCCTGGTGCGTGCCTTGACTCCGACGGTACTGGGTCCTGCGGTGGGCACGCGTCCGATGGACGTGAGCCAGCCTGACCCGGGTGTTCGATCTGCCGGCCCGCCGTTGGGCTTGGAGGGTGCGCTGCAAAGCGTCGGCTCCCAACCGACTCCTTGGAATGATCCAGACAAAACGAATTTCCAAACGGATGTGCAGAACTGGATCAATCAAAACAGCGCCAGCACCATCGACTTGAAGAATCCCGGGCCTGACCCGATTGTGAATCCTCCGATCTACGGGCGTTGGCACGCCGCCGTAACCAGCGTCGACCGCACAAAGCCAGGATGGGTGAATGAATTAAATCTCGATCCGCGGAACCGTAGCGGCGCTGGCATGGGTACGCAGATTGTGCAGTTGGAGCGAAGCCAGCTGATGGCCTCCGCATGGCAGCAGTTGGCCGGAGTGCTGGAAGCCAACCAGATGCTCAAGCAGGCGCAGTTGGCGCGAGCCGTGACCCAACAGCTCTACCGGCAGCATTTTGTGGCGGCACAGCCGGAGACACTGTTGAGCCTTACCTCGCCTCTACACGCGCGTTTGCTGGCCAGTCCGACCACGGTGAAAGCCGCGGTGCGCAACAGCCGGGTGCCCGAGAGGATGCTCTCCGGCGCCTTCCGCAAGATCGCAGTTTTGCCCCGGCATCTTGGCATCGCGAAGCCAGGAGCCCCGAGCCTGTTGAGCCGGGTCAGCAGTGGAGACATCAAAATCGTGCCCGACCCTCAACCCCCGGGCGGAATGGTTTCCCTCGATCAGACGGCCCAAAAATCAGCGCCGGCATGGGCCGAAGCGCTGCTGAAGTGGTGGACGAAATATCGCAAGTGGATCACCCTCGGGCTCATCCTGCTGCTGATCGTGGTGGCAGTCGTAGTGGGCATCATTGCGGGTTTCGCCGCCGCGCTGGGAGCGGTAGTGATTCTCGCCGGAATCGCTTTCGCAGCGTGGACATTTTTGAAAAACGCCCTCGCCTCGGCGACGGCTGCCAGTGACGTGCAGTTTTCGAACTTCACTCCGCAGACGGTGGCACAAGTCTCGCCCGCCTCTAATTTTACGATCACTGTGCCCGGAGTGGCGCTCGCTGGAGGAAGAGGTACGGGTGCGGCTGACTCGGCACAGGCCGCGGCCTTCCGCACTGCGACCGCCCAGTTATTCGGAGAATATGCTGCCCTGCCGGCAAACCCTGGGCCGCTGCCCGTGCTGAATATAACTACCCTGCGCACCACGATCATTGGCCGCATCGATCCGGTACTGACGGTGCCGCGGCGCGTGCTGGGACTGATTTCGATTTCCGCCCGTTTCCCTTGGGCGCCGGCCGATCTGCTCGAACCGGTCATGGCCTATCCGGAATTTCCGCAGCCCATGTATGCACCCCTGCGCGATCTTTCCGAGGCGTACCTGTTGCCGGGGGTGGATCAGGTTCCGCCGAGTTCGGTCGGTTTACTGCAAACCAATCGCAGGCTCATTGAAGACTACATGGTTGGTTTGAATCATGAGATGGCGCGGCAGCTTCTCTGGAACGGCTATCCCACGGATCAGCGCGGAAGTTATTTCCGGCAATTCTGGGATGTCAGCGCCTACATTCCGCAGAAGGGAGATCCGAGCGATCCTGCCGCGCTGCACGAACTGCTGAAAGACATCGAGCCGGTCCATACCTGGGATACGTCGACCGTGCTGGGAACGCATCCGGTCCGCGCTATTGCGGCGAACAACCTGGTGCTGCTGGTGCGCGGAGAGTTGTTCAAGCGTTATCCGAATGCGATCGTGTACGCGGGCAAAGCCAAGCGCGATGACAAGGGGCAGCGGGTGCTGGACGATACGGACGAGCGCTATCCGATCTTCGGCGGAAAGCTCTCGCCCGATATGACGTTCCTGGGATTCAACCTGGGCGCAGACGATGCGCGCGGCGGAACGGTGAATTCTCCCGATGGCTTCTTCTTCGTGTTTCAACAGCAGCCATCGGAACCGAGATTTGGATTGGAGCCGACCGCCGATGCTTCTCCGGTGCCGCACTGGGCAGAGCTGGCCTGGACGAACTTCGCCATTTCGGTTGGAGCCGCATCGAGCGGAGTGGTGAAAATTTCCACCAACAACATTTCTCAGGGCGCCCTGATCGCGAACAGCCCGTGGCGTATGGCCTCGCGCGTGTTTGGATTGATCCAGCAGAAAACGACGCTTCCGGATTTTCTGGATCCGAATCAGGCTCCGTCCGATGTGGCGATCGCCGCAGGCGGCGGAGATCCGAATGCGCCCGATTACACTCCCACCGATCCCGGTAACAAGTGGGGTGTGAACAGCGCACAGACTGCCTACATTTTGTTCCGATTACCGTTCCGGGTCCTGATTCATGCGGACCTGATGCTGCCATGAGCACTCGACCCAATCTGAATCAACCGATACCCGGTCGCCCCAATCCGGCTCCGCCGGCGCCCGGTGGCGGCGCCATTCCCACTCGACCGATACCCGGTGGTCCGATTCGCCGCGGAGCTGGAATTGACGCCAGAGTTCCGCTGCTGTTGCTGCCGGTGAACATCCAGACAAGGTTCGTCGATCCGGTGAGTGTCAATCGCAAAGGCGCGCCGGAGTTGTGGGTGCGAATCTATCCTGATCAGATTGCCGTGGATTCGCACGAGCCGGATCTCACCAAGCAGGAAGTCGCCGACGGCGAGGCGTATTGGAATGCGTTGTGGCAGGTGGGCACGAATCCGGCGAACCCCGATGACTTGAAGGCGCCATGGCGCATATTGGCGTCGCTATACGGCTCGCCGAGGGCCGCATGGATCGCGTCGGCTCTGACTCCGACGAATCATCTGCTGCAACCGGCGGCGCCCACTCCGTCTGGCACGGCTCCTGTTCCTGCGCCTGTCTTTCCCCCGGTCACGATTCGCGATAGTTCTTGGGAGAAGCCGGCAACGGCAGATGCGTTGCCCGACGCATGGACCGTTGTGCTGATCTCAGGCGGACAGAGCAGCCTGCATCGCGGCAGCCCGATCAAGCCTGCGCTGGCCGTAAGTCTGACTCCAAATGCTGGAGCGTTCCCCGCGGGCTCTACGGTGGATGCCGGCTTGCAGTGGATGGTGGACTTTAACACGGCTGTGACGGCGGGAATGGCGCTTAAGATTCCCCTGACGCCAGCCCAGCGTGCCTCCGGATTCGATCAGATATTCGTCTACGGCCTGCGTTTGAGCGACGACAGTCCGACGCAGACCCTGGCGAACCTGCTCGACGCTCATCACTACACCGATGGCTTCGCGTTGGTGCCTCCCGGCGCGGCGACGAACAATACGCCCGATGCGCCCTCCGCTTTCAGCCGGAAGGATCCGGACTTTGCCATGAGCTTTGCCACGGAGCGGGCCGATGCTCTGACCAAGAATCCGAATTGTGATGGACTGGCCTTCGCTGCGGCAGTAGGTGTTGACTCGAACCACCTGGATCACGTGGCCTCCGCCGACAACACGGGATCGTTGAACGGCACGGACATGCTGCATGCCCTTTGGCCGTCGACGCTTGGATATTTTCTGAGCCAGATGATGGCAAATGTATTCACGCCGGAGGTGATCGAGCAGGCCCGTCAGTATGTGCTGGCCAATGCGATTCCGCGAGGTCCGGTTCCGGCGTTTCGCGTGGGACGCACCCCCTACGGGGTGCTGCCGGTAACCTCGCTTGCCAACTATCGGCCTGTGGATGCGCCAGTTGTTGTCGGGGGCAACTTCATAGAGCGGAACCTGGTCAATTTCGTTCGCAAGCTCTGGCCGACTTGGCTGGCGAGTTCGGCGTCTGCGCCACGCATGCAGCGTGGCGGAGATCCCGACAAGGATCTGATGGCAGTCCTGGGTATGGATGCGAGTTCGATGAACTTCCAGGGACGGCCCGTGCTGGGCAACACCTTCCTCTGGAATTGGCTGAACTTCCTGGGAGCGCCCGCGGCATTTCAAGGCCAGTTGTGGCAGGACTATCAACTGCCGGGACTGGTGCTGCTGCAAAGCTACGGTTACGCCTGGGACCCGCGCGTGCTCACATTGGGTTTTGATGAAAAGAGTTTTCCGGTTCCATTCTCCACCGTGCAGGATGGGCCGTTGTCGGAGACGGATCCGCTGAAGGCCGACGCAGATTTGGGTGGCGGGCAGAAAGGAAACTACATCACGTGGCTGGCGAGTGCGACGGTGGTCGATGTTCAGGCCGAGAATTATCCGGGGCCGAAGCCGACCTCGTTGCTCTACAAAATCCTGCGGCAGTCGTTACTGCTGGAGTATTCCAATTTGGCAGGCGTCGATGAGGTCCGGGCAGGGAAGCTGGCAATTACGCAGCTGCAGGAGACCGAAATCCTCGGAATTCAAAAGAACCTCACGACTCTGACGCCGTGGCAATTGTTGTCCCGGCCTTCGAACCCGAATCCGGCGATGACCTGGGCGGAGTATTTGCACACCAGGAATTTTGTGGCTGGATCATGGTTTGCGCAACTGAACGATATTCGGGCGAGCCTCAACCGTCTGGCCGCGCTGCCCACCGCGGAGTTGGATCGCTTGCTTACGGAGACACTGGATGCATGCAGCCATCGCCTGGATGTATGGGCGACGGCCATTGCGAACGCGCTCTTGCAGCGGACGCGCAACAGCGAAATTAGCGGCGTCGGGCTGGGCTGTTATGGGTGGGTGGAAGATGTGCGTCCGGAGGGCGGTCGAACGCCGGTGCAGGGCGCTGAACTCGAACTGGTTCGAGCCCTCGACCAGAGGAGGCAACAGAAAGGGATTCCGACCCAGGGTCTTCCAGTTCCGTTGCAGCCCGTTTCCGACAACGGCGGCTATATCTACACGCCGTCGCAGGCGCAAGCCGCGGTCGCGGCCGTGCTGCGCAACGGCTACATGACGCACAAGGGGACCGCCGAAGAAGGATTGCTTTCGATTGATCTTTCTTCCGACCGCGTGCGCAAGGCGCTGTCGCTGATCAGCGGAGTGCAGGAAGGGCAGAGCCTGAATGCGCTGCTGGGATTCTTGTTTGAAGATGCGATGCACGACCAAAGCCTGGACAAGTACATTCAGCCCTTCCGCGATGCCTACCCGATTGTTGGCAACAAGCTGACGCCTTCGAGTTCGCCCAGTGAATCCGTGGCGGCGTCGAATGTCGTGGACGGGGTTGCGCTGCGCACTGCCTGGGACAGCAAAAAACTGGTAGCAGGACAGGCCTGGGGGACAGGTCTGCCGGCGCCCGGCGCCGACCAGACCGCGGTGATCGCCATCTTCAAGACCCTGGACGATTATGCCGACGCGTTGGGGGATCTGTCGATCACGGAGGCGGTGTTTCAAGTGATCCGCGGCAACTTCGGCCGCGGCGCGGGCTTGATGGATGCAATTTCGCGAGGGTCGCGGCCAGCCACGCCGGACGTCGTGGACACACCGCAGGGCGGAGTGGATCTCACCCATCGCGTCCTCGTGCTGCTTGCGGGTGCGCCAACTGAAAATCCCGCTTGGGCCGGAGTGGCGCAGCATGCGCGGGCCGCGTCTGAGCCGTGGCTGGATGCATGGCTGAGCCAGTTGCTGCCCGATCCTTCCACCGTGCGATGCGAAGTGAAATACGACGATGTTGGTCCGCAGAGCACGATTGTCGCGCTCAGTGATCTGAACGCTGGTCCGTTGGACGTCCTCGCGATGTCGGATGCGGCGGAAGTTCCGCAACGCTCGGAACTGGAGAATCGCATTCTCTTCGCCGCCGCTCCTCCGCCAACGGCGCAGAATATTAAGATTCTCTTTCAGTCTGCCGCGCTGCCGGCCGGTTCTGTGCTCTTTCCTGACGTAATTTTCCTGTCACAGAGCCTGCGAAGATTCGTGGGCGCGTGCCGTCCGATGGAGCCGCAGGACCTGACTCCGCCAGAGCGAGATGCAACCAAAGCCGGCGGCAAGATTGACCTTGCCGAGTTAAAGGCACGGGCCACGGCCACGTTGGACGGATTGAAGGCCGACATCGCCAGCTTGCAGGCGGCCCAGGCGGGATTGCCCGCAGCCACCGATCCGGTGCGCACGGCTCTGATCGCATGCAGTTGGTATGGCGTGACCGGCTCCATTCCGAATACGACCGGCGGTCCAGACGCTACGCTGGGCGATCAGGCACAAAGAGTCATCAAAGACCTGCAGGCTCGCTACAAAAAAGCCAGCGCGGTCGACCTCACCACGGCGCAATTAGCGGACTACAAAGACATCTTCAAAACAATTTTCAGCGACGACTTCACGATTCTTCCGCGAGTCACGCCTCCCGATCTGGCAAATTTGCAAATTGCATTCGGCCAGTCGGCTGCGTTGACTGCAAGCGATGTCCAAGCTCCCGCGCGTTGGCTGCGGCAGTTGGCGCACGTACGGCCCGGTGTTTCGCGCCTGGATCTCGCGCTCAGCATTGCGCAGCCATTCACGACCAACGCGATTTACCCGCCGACGCTGTCGCTGGCGCAATTGCTGCCGCCGAAGACGCCGCCCGACCGCTGGCTCGCTCTCCCTATTGATCCCGCCAACCCTCCGCAAAAGGGACGGGTCGCGTTTGCCTGCGTGGCTTCGGGCGATCCGACAACTCAGCCGACCTACGCCGGCCTCATGGTGGATGAGTGGCCCGAGCGCATTCCGAACGCGCAAGCGCAAACCGCCGTGGCGTTTCATTTCCAGGAACCCAGCGCCCGGGCTCCGCAAACGCTGCTGCTGGCCACATGTCCCGACAATCGCGAGCTCTGGGATGATGTGATGGTTCAGGCCGTGCTCGCGGAAACCTTAGAGTTAGCAAAAATCCGCACCGTCGATCTCAACAGCATGCAAAAAGCCGGACAGATTCTGCCGGCGTTATATTTCGCGCTGAATCTGCAAGGCGCAACCATCTCCACGCATTTCGCCATTATTAAGGAGACGATCAGTGTCGGTGCCCTTGGAAACAATCTCTAGAGCCACCTTATCTGCGCCCTCGATCACGACCTGGACGCGCCTGGAGCCGCAGCCCCGCGATGCTTCCATGGAGCGCAGCCTGCAGGCGCAAGTTCGTGATCCGCTCTGGATGCTGGCGCGCCAGTGGCAGGTGGGGGAGTTTCTCGGCGCAGATGCCGGTTCGCCGGTGCAGGCCACGCTGGGCGCGGAGACGCAGACCGTCACCACTTACCGTCCGGGCGTCAACGACACTGCGATGGTCGCGCTCGATCCAACTCTGCCCGTCGAGATCCACGTGGAACGCGAGACCGCGATGGTGAAATTGCGCGGCTCCGTTCAACTCGGTATGTACTTTGAATCGCTGGTGCGTGAAGGCGGCATCGCCAGTCCTGAGATTGTGATCGCGGCGTTCCGCAACTCGTTTCCGATTTCTCCGAATGTGCCCGATCCCACCTACGCCCCCGTGAACGCGATTCGGTTCCGTTCGCTGATGGCCGGCCGGGTCACGGATGGCGAGGCGCTGTACATTTCTGCGGCCGCAGTGCAAGCGGGGCAGGTCCCACCAATTCCACTACCGGCGGAAGCCGCCAATGCCGGCATGCCTGCGGTGCTGACGACTTTTGTTGCCTTCCGGGCGGGCTTATTCAGCGAACCGAAGAACGATCCAGCATGGATCGACAATCAACTGCAATACGAGTTTGCCATGGGCTCGCCTACGCCCAATCAGAATCTATTGCTGAATGCGCCGGATTTCCCCGGCGGGCATCTCGATTGGTACACCTTCTCGTTGCAGAACGACTCCCCGAACGCCGTGTTCACCGCCAATCCGGCACAGGTGACTCCGATCAACTTCAATTTCTTTCCCAACCACGTCACGTTTCGAGGTGTGCACGATCCACGCTGGTTTGTCTTCGAAGACAGCGTGACGGATTTCGGCCAGCTCGACGCAGAACACGTCGACTTGGCGAAGCTCCTAGTCATGGAATTCGCGCTGATATACGGCGGGAACTGGTTCTCTGTGCCGGTCCCTATCCCGGTCTCCTCCCCTGCGGGACCGCCATCGTGGAATTTGAGCCGCGTCACCACACTCGTGGTGACCGATACCTTTGGCATTCGAACCCTGATTCGTCCCTCCGAACAGACGACGGTCAATGCCGGCGAGACTCCCTGGTCGATGTACAAGCTTTCGGGGCAGAACACACGTTCCGATTTTCTGTTGATAGCGCCCACGCTGGGGGTGGTGGATGATGCCGATGCGTTAGAGGAAGTCTTGTTCCTGCGCGACGACATGGGGGCGATGGCATGGGCCGTGGAGCACAAACTCCAAGGCGATCTGGACGCCCCAGTGGACGCGCACGAAGCTTATCTTGAACGTCTGAAGGAGAATCCGCCCCCCGCCCCACCGCTGGCAAAGCCCGGAGGTCCGCAGATCTATTACACGCTGGAAATTCCTGTGCCTGAGTACTGGATTCCGATGGTCCCGGTGCAGACCGCCCAGGGCGCTCTCTACTTGCGCAAAGGAACGATGCAAATTCCGGCGAAAGGCGGACCCATTACGGTGAAAGCTCGGGCGCTACTGCTGGATCCGGGCCAGCCCTTCTTCGTGGCCGACCGGGTCATTCCGCAGGCGGGGAAAAAGGCGGACCGCTATTTCCGCAGAGCGCGCTCCTCCGACGGGACGACTTACCTGTGGCTGGCGCGCAAAGCCGGAGCGGGCCGAGGCCTGGGTTGGTCCGGACTGCGTTTTGACGCGGTGCAGGACATGAAACCAGCGCCCAAGCCTTGACTCCGTTAAAATCGCAATGCCGGTGTCGTGGACGGAGTGAAACCAAACTTTAAAATCGTACTGTCCGGGACCTCCCGCAATCGTCCTATGGGGGGGAACCCGCCTTCGCGCCGAACCCGTTTGCGAATGCTGCTGCAAGGCCTGATTGCGATGGCGTTCGTGATTGGCTCTCTCGTAGCCGCCGTGCTCATTGCCTCGACCATTACGCTCGCCCTGTGGATCGCCGCGGGGATCGCCCTGGTTGTGATCGCTGCAGCCGTAATGTTTCGAAGAGCGATCCGGCAGTTTGCCCGGGCGCTGCGCGGTCCGGTGCAGCGTAGTCGGGAGAGTTAGTGCTGAACAAGAGTCAGGCCGATCGGGCATCGCACAATGAAAGACCGTTCCAGACTTCCGCGACACAAGTCAGAATCGAGATTCCGCATGACTGTTTTGCGCACTCTACTCTGCTCCGTTATTCTTGCGCTCTTGCCGCTGCCCGCTCTGGCGTGGGGGCCGATCGGCCACATGAGCGTGGCCTATGTGGCATATCAGCGGCTTACTCCTGGGGCGAAGGCGCGGGTTCGCGATCTGCTCAAGCTCAACCCGGATTACGACAAGTGGGACAAGCAGATTCCCGCCGGCACCGCGGCCGACGACCACGATCGAATGATCTTCATGATGGCATCGATCTGGGCGGATGACATCAAGAGCGAGTCGCAGTACTCCGACGACGGCACCGAGGGCGGCAACGTTCCCGGCGGCGATACCTCATCGCTGAATGTGGGCTACTCCGATTTGCTTCGCCACAAATACTGGCACTTCGTCGACGTGCCGTTCTCGCCCGATCAGACAGCCCTGCCGGCCATCCCGGCCCCGAATGCGCAGACGCAGATCGTTGCTTTTCGCAAGGTGCTCGGATCTTCCGAGGCCGACGCCCTGAAGTCGTATGATTTGGTCTGGCTCTTGCATCTGGTCGGCGATATTCATCAGCCGTTGCACGCGGTGGCGCGCGTGACGCAGGCTCATCCCAAGGGCGATGCAGGCGGGAACTTCGTGAAATTATTCGGCGACGCCTCGTCAAATCTGCACAGCTACTGGGACGATCTTCCCGGCTCAGAGTGCAAGTACTGCGCCGAAAAGATTCCCTGCGTGAATCGCGCCATGGTTTACTCGAAAGCGCTTCCCGCGGTTGAAAAGGAAGGCAGCGACACGGATACAGCGGCCTGGGTGCATGAAAGCGTTGAATTGGCGCGGACGAAAGTCTATCGTGACCCGATCGAGGTGGCGGACCAGCCCTACACCATCGTTCCCATGTCGGAGTACGATTTACACGCATACAAAGTTGCGCAGAAGCGCATCGCTCTGGCGGGCGCGAGGCTGGCGCAGGTTTTGAACACAGAGCTAAAGTGATGCGGTTGCGTCCTTCGGTTGCACAATCCATTTCGCGGGGGCAGGCGCTCTGAGCCAGAGAGGGAAGCCGCACCTGAGCGCCGGTGTAGATCGCCGCGAGTTTCTTGTCCACTTCTGCCAGGGGGCGGGAGCAACGCTGATTCCGACGCGTTGGTGGGGGTTCGGGTTTACTGGACCCGGCCGATCGCCTGCCCTGGTTGCGGCTAACGATACTGGATATCAACTTCATCCTCACTACCGCAGCCAGCGCCCGCTGGATGACACGCTTCTGAAAGTGCAACCCGGGTCGGACGCGTTCATCACCGAAAAATATGCCGGCCAGATTGGGGCCATTCTCTCGGAGTGGAGCGCCAGCCTGCGGCGCTCGCCGTTGGAGTTAGGGGCCATTTCCAAATCAATGGCCGAAGATTTCTCAGCGGCTCCCCTTCAGCCCACGCAGTCGCGCGTGGTGCGGTCGAATGCCGGGATTGAGGTCCGGCAGAACACTTTTGCGGTTCAAATTCCCCTGAATCGTGAAACATTCTCCCACGAACTGCGCACTTTATTCGCCGCTTATTCCAAAGTGCTGACGGCAGAATTTCAGATCGTCAGCATCAAGGCCGAGCCAGGTTCGAACTCGTCGCAACTTTCCCGCCTCTCCACTCGCGTGCGCTATGAAATTGTGGGCACCGGCGCGGATTTCCATCGCGAGCAGCGGGTCGGCTACTGGGATCTGGTTTGGACTCCCACTACGCAGGGCGATTTTTGCCTGCAGAGCTGGCATGGGCTCGAAGAGACGCAGGCGCGGGCCCACTCGCCGGTCTACGCCGACATTACTGCCGGAGCACTCGGCGGCGTTTCTTCCCACGCGGCGCAGATGCTGCACGGCACCGACTACTGGCGCACGCTTCTCGATGGCGCCTGTGGCATCGACATTTACGGGCACAACGGAGTTTCGGTCGCCGACATCGATAACGACGGCTTCGACGATCTCTACGTATGTCAGCCCGCTGGCCTGCCCAATCGCCTCTATCGCAATCGGGGCGATGGAACTTTCGAAGACATTACAGAGACGTCCGGGCTTGGCATCCTCGAAAACACGGCATGCGCGCTGTTTGCCGACTTCAATAACGACGGCCTGCAGGACGTGATTCTCGTCCGGGCCAATGGGCCGCTGCTTTTCGTGAACGAGGGCAAGGGAAAGTTCCGCGAAAAGCCGGACGCATTTCACTTCGCAAATCCCCCGCAGGGAACGTTCACCGGCGCGGCAGTAGCCGACTACGATCGCGACGGCTGGCTCGACATTTATTTCTGTCTCTATGCGTATTATCAGGGCACGGGGCAGTACCGCTATCCGTCTCCCTATCACGATGCCGAGAATGGGCCGCCGAATTTTCTGATGCGCAACCAGCGCGACGGCACATTCCGCGATGTGACCGCCGAGTCCGGCCTCAATCAGAACAATACGCGTTACAGCTTCTGCTGCGCGTGGAACGACTACAACCGCGACGGCTGGCCCGATCTGTATGTGGTCAACGATTTCGGTCGCAAGAATCTTTACCGCAATAACGGCGACGGCACCTTCACCGACATCGCAGCGCAAGCCGGCGTCGAAGATGTGGGCGCCGGAATGAGCGTCTGCTGGCTCGACCACGACAACGACGGCTCCGACGACCTCTACGTGGCCAATATGTGGGCGGCGGCGGGCGAACGCGTTTCGATGCAGGAGATCTTCAAGAAAGATTCTCCACCACGGGTTCGCGCACTCTACCAGAAGCACGCAATGGGGAATTCGTTATTTCGCAACCGTGGCGGGTCGTTTGAGAATGCCACGAATTCGTCGGGCGCCGGGATGGGCCGCTGGTCCTGGTCGAGCGACGCCTTCGATTTCGATCATGACGGATTCCCCGATCTTTACGTCACGAACGGCATGGTATCTGGGCCGTTAAGCGAGGGATCACTGCAACAAGATCTCAACAGTTTTTTCTGGCGGCAGGTCGTAGCCAATTCTCCTGACGACGAAAGATCGGTGCCTGCCTACGAAGCTGGATGGGGTGCGATCAACGAACTCATTCGTTCCGACGGCATTTGGAGCGGCTACGAGCGTAATGTCTTCTACGCTAATAATCGCGATGGCAGGTTCTCTGATCTTTCTGCGGTCGTAGGGCTGGATTTTCTCGAGGACGGCCGCGCGTTTGCGTTAGCGGACCTCGATCACGATGGCCGACTCGAAATCGTGCTGAAGAATCGCAACGGGCCGCAGTTGCGAATTCTGAAAAACGTAATGCAGGATTTGCCGCCGTCGATTGCTTTTCACCTGGAAGGGAAGAAGAGCAATCGCGACGCGATTGGCGCCACGATCACGATTAAGACAGAATTCGGGAGCCAGACCCGCACGGTTCAGTGCGGTTCCGGATTTCTTTCGCAACATAGCAGGGATGTCTTCTTCGGACTCGGCGAGGCCAGGGGTTCAGTTCGGGCTGCGATTCGCTGGCCGAGCGGTTTGGTGCAGGAACTTCACGATCTTCCGTTCAACCGCAGAGTTTGGGTCGAAGAAGGTGCCGAACCCAAGCGCGTCGAGCCTTTTGCGACAGTGCGCAGCACGTCTCCGCCCGACTTTATCCCCAAGGATGAGCAGTTACCCACAACGGTCGAAACTTGGCTGCTGGTGCCGTTCCCCGCACCCGACTTCCCGTTTCTCGATGCGGGCGGCGGGAAACGCATGCTATCCACGCTGCGCGGTAAACCACTTCTTCTAAATCTCTGGGCGCCGCAATCGCGACCCGGAGTCGACGAACTGCAAGCGCTCGGCAAAGTCCGCGATCGTTGGTCTGCTGCTGGCTTGCAGGTTCTGACCGTGAACATAGATAACGCAACGGAGTATCCGGAAACCACCTTCAGCCTTGATCGCAAAATTGGATTTCCAGCGATGCTGCGCGGCTCCGCCGATGTGGCCGCTATCTACAACATCCTGTTCCGGCAGTTATTCGACCGTCATCGCGACCTCACGCTGCCCACGTCTTTCCTGATTGATGCCGCGGGCGACATCGTCAAGGTGTACCAGGGACCGCTGAATCCGGAGCACGTTGAGCACGACTTCCAGCATATTCCGCAGACCGATGCCGAACGGCTTGAGCGTGGCCTGCCTTTTCGCGGCGCGAGTTCTTCGTATGCATATGGCCGCAACTATCTTTCTTATGGATCGCTGTTTTTTCAGCGCGGGTATCTCGATCAGGCGGAAGCGGCTTTCCAGTTGGCCTTCCGCGACGATCCCTCAAGCGCCGAGGCGCTGTATGGGATCGGCAGCGTCTACCTGAATCAGAACAAGAATGCCGCTGCCCGCGAGGTGTTTGAGCGCGCGCTGAAATTGCAGGCCAGCTATCCGGGCACGCTGCCCGATTCGTGGAATAACCTGGCCGTCATCGCTACCCGCGAAGGACGATATGACGATTCCATCGAGTGTTTCCAGCAGGCCCTGAAAATCGACCCGCATCATTTTTTGTCCCTCCTCAATCTTGGCAATGCGTACCGCATGCAGAAGCGCTGGGATGAAGCGCGCACCGTGCTCGCGCTCGCGCTCGCTACCTCCCCGCAAGATGCAGAAGCGAATTACAGCTTGGGAATGGTCTACGCGCAGAGTGGAGACAATGCCAAGGCGTACAAATATTTGCAAAATGCATTGAAAGCCCGGCCAACTTATCCGGAGGCGCTCAACAATCTCGGAGTCCTTTATCTGGTGACCGGTCGGCGCGATGCGGCGGTAGCGTGTTTCGAACTGTGCATCCGAGTGGCTCCCGCGTTTGATCAGTCGTACTTGAACCTCGCGCGGGTTTACGCGCTGGAAGGCGCGCGGGACAAGGCTCGTGAGGTGCTACAGGATTTGGTCAAGCAACGCCCCAACCATCCGCAGGCCGAGCAGATGCTGCAACAACTCCAGCAATAACCAGCCTACGGTTTCGGCGTGGGTGCCGTCAGCAAGTCCACGAATAGCTTGTAGAACTTCGCGGTATCGAGATCCACCTGAATTTCTACCGGCGGCCCGACGATCTTCGGCTTGTCCTGTTCCCACCAACTGAGCGTAGTTCCGTTGCTGGCGCCGCGGTCGAGGTCGACATCCATATAGCGCGTTTCTTTGGCCGTGATGATGGACGGATCCAGCCAGGCCACCGACGCCAGTTCGTCCCACAGGTAATGGTATTCACCTCGCAAGCGCGCGTAATCGCCGACATATTTTGCGGCAGGAGTTTTGCCGGCCTTCACGCGATCCAGCAGTTCCCTCGTGAATCGCGTCTTCACCGAAATATCCACCGTCGTACACACAATTTTCTTCCACGCAGATGTAAGCACAACGTGCGCCGCCTCCGGATCGAACCAGAGATTGAACTCACGGGTGGGTGTGCTTGTGAATTCCGGATCGTCCGTCTTCGGGATGAAGCTGCCGCCCATGAACACCAGTTCTTTCGCCAAACTCGGAAATTCCGGATCAAGAGCGATGGCCAGCGCCAGGTTGGTCATCGGTCCGCCTTCATAGATCGTGATCTCGTGCGGATACTTGCGCACCATCCGTACCAGAAAATGCGCCGCATCTTCATCCAGCGGCTTGGTGGTGGGCTTGCCCTCGGGCATTTCGCCGAGTTCGTCGGCAGGATGATAGAAACGCGGCGTCCACGCCCCGACCCAGCGGACCATGCCAAACTGCTGCTCCCACTGTTCTGTTTCCGCCTGGCGGCGCACCAGTGGGTACTCTGCGCCCGGCACCACCGGAATGTCGGTGCGGTCGATGATTTCGAGCATCCGCAGGGTGTGCGCGACTTCTGATTTGAGCCATGCATCGCCGGTGACCACGGTGATGCCGAGGACCTGGGTCTCCGGCGACTGGATCAGCAGCAGCATGGATTGCTGATCGGTGCCGGCCGGTCCAGCCGCGTCCTGATCAATAATGATTTTGCGCTTGCCCCCTTGGCTCCAGCAGGGGAGGCTGATCGTCGAGAGCCCAATAATTGTTAGAGCGATCCACGCACAAACGAACCCCGAGAGGGAAAGGGGTCTGATACGTTTCTGATTTGTCATGAAGTACCGCATTCTAGTGGTTCGAGCGTCGAGTTCGCCAGCGATTTCCGTTTGGGGCGGAAAGCTGCCGGTTGCTCGGGTTACAACAATTCACTAGAATTCTGCGATCAGAGCAGAACCGTTTCTTGCCCCGCTGCGCTCTGCCGACTCATGTCACTGTTTGCCGTAGGTCATCGTGCAATTCGCCTTCTTCTTTGCTGGAATCTGTTCACCGCCACGTCGCTGCTCGCGCAGCAGGGTGGAAGCTCGACCGCCCCGAAGCAGTCGGCTGCACAGCCGTCCTCGCCGCAATTCTTCGATCCGCCCCAGTTCACCGTTTCCGGTGTAACCGACACCACCAGCCTGGGAGGCCACGGTTCCGACGCGGTGGTGCGCACGCGAGATTCCCTCGCGAAAGATACGGCTGCTCTGGGGAAGGCCTCGCCAGACTTGGTGAATGCGCAAGAGTTGCTGCGCACGAAAGAGCGTACGCAGGCGCTGCTGGCGCAGCGCGATTCGGCGGAGTTGCATCATCAGCTCGGCGATCTCGATGAGAAGCTGGGCAACCCGCTCGACGCCGTCCGTGAATATCAGCGCGCCGCAGAAATGCAGCCCACAGAATCGCATCTCTTTGATTGGGGCGCGGAACTCTTGCTGCATCACGCGCCGGAGCCTGCCTCGGAAGTTTTTGCCAAAGGCATCCATGCTTTTCCCAAGTCCGAGCGCATGCTGGTCGGACTGGGCGCGGCCTGGTTGGGCCGGGGTTCCTCCGAGCAGGCGGTCACCTACATTGCTCAGGCTTCCGATCTGAATCCTGACGACCCCGCTCCTTATTTATTCCTGGGCAAAATTCAGGCCGTGGAGAAAGCTTCCGCCGAAGCGATCCTGCCCAAGCTCAAGCGCTTCGCTACGCTGCATCCCGACAACCCGGAGGCTAATTATTACTACGCCGCCGGTCTCTGGAAGCAGTGCAAAGACTCGCCCGACTGCGCTCAGTTGGCGCAGGTGGAATCTCTTCTGAACACAGCGATTCGGCTGAACCCAGCGTTCACGGCTGCCTATGTGCAACTCGGAGTCGTGCACGCGCAGAAACGCGATTTCCGCGGAGCGATTTCCGAGTATCAGAAAGCCATCAACGCCGATTCCAATTCGGCGGACGGCAATGCGGAACTGCAGGAGGCGCACTACCGACTCGCCCAGGCCTACCGGCAGGTGGGGGAGTCGCAGGCGGCGAAGGCTGAACTCGAGACCTACCAGCAGCTGGTCAAGGCCTCCGAACAGCAAGTGGAACGGCAGCGCCACGAGATCCGGCAGTTCGTTTACACGTTGCGCGACAATACGGCCACGCAGACGGACCAGCCGCGGTAGCAAGCTTGCGATCAAAAGCCCGCGAGCACTCTCTTCCGATCCGCTGTGTTACACTTTTTCTTCACGATTAGAACCGCATAGCGGCTACGGATTCACATCCACACCAATGCTTTTCTCCAAAGAATATGTGGGCTATCTGGCCCGCGAAGTCACCAAGAAACTGATTGCGGGCAAGTTCATCGAGACCGACACGGTTCCCGCCGTGACCGAGGGCGTGAACGCCGCGCTGGTGAATGAGCTGTCGCTCGAAGACCGCATCAACGACGAGGTGCGCGTCATTCTCGAAGCCTACTCCGAAGAAATGCGCAAGACCGGCGCGAACTACCAGGAAATGTTCCGCAAGGTGAAAACCGAACTCGTGCGCAAGTACAAGGCGGTGCTGTGAGACTGAGCCGCGACAAAGTAAACGTTCTGGCCCGCGCCGTAGCGGACGTGCTGAAGGAGATGGACCAGGTCGAGTTCATCGAAGACCCGAACACTATCCGCCAGGAAACGCGAAAAATTCTCGAAGACCTGCTCAACCAGGAAGAAAAAATAGATCAGGCCGCCCGGCAAAAGATCGAGAGCCAGAAGCGCACCATCCTCGAGGGCTCGCAGGAGTGGGACATCCTCTACCGCAAGTACTACCTCGAAGAAGTCAAGAAGCTCGGCGTTTAGCGCCGCGCTTCATCAGCGTACGAGCCCGCGATCCCAATTGCCGAGGTCGGCCCCAGCTTCGTAGGTCGATTGGCAGAATTCGAGTAACGAAGCCGTTGGTGACGCGGCCTTCCGCACATCTTCATACATCAATAGAAATTCACCCAGCTTGTCGTAACGGGCGGCATCCGGCCGAACCCGTGCCTCTTTGAATCCCTGGGGCTCCGGAGCCATATACGAGTAGAACGCCGCATCCTTTATGTCGCCGCCGCCCGGCCAAAAACCCACGCTGCTGACTTCGTGCGAATACGCTTCTCGCATGATCACATCCGCCCCCGGCCGCTCTGGCGCACGGCGGCCGGAAAAGCGCGTAACCGCGAGGTCGAAACTTCCCCAGAAGAAATGGACGGGGCTGCTCTTGCCGATGAAGGTCGACCGAAATTCGGTGAACACCGCGTCCACCGTCAGCAGAATCCGCCAGAAGCGCTCCACCGCCGCCGCATCGTAAGAGGCATGTCCGTGATCCTGATCGAAGGGAATCGGATTCGGAATCTCGACCGGCATCCGCCATATCTTCACATCAATCCCGGCGCTGCCCAGCATCCCCATGAACTCCTGGTAGAAGTCAGCCACCGAGCGCGGTTGCAGCGCAAGGTTCTTCAATAGACCGTCGCTCGTCTCCAGCACAAGCTGATGCTGGATGAAGTCAAACCGCAGCTCGAACGCCCTTTCTCCATAAGGAATTCGAGAGGTAGTCAAACCCCGCGGAGTCACATAAAACGGCACGTTCCACCAGTGGTTCACCAGCGGGGTCAACTGCAGCCGCACTTTCCCGACGATCTGGGTCCACATGTGGAGCGTGGCGTAAGTATCCTTCCACGAGTCCAAGGAAAGCGTGGGCCAGCATTCTGCTTGATCGGAGGCGTGCAGCATTCGGATTCTCCTGAGAGCGTTGCCGCAATTCTCACACCGTACCAGATCAGCGATTTCCGTGCACGGCCCACTGGCGCCGGGGATGTCACTGGGGGTGCTCCGCTGCTGCAAAACCGCGAACTGCTGCGTCCCGAGCGGTATATACTCCTTGTACTCTGTTGCGGTTGGGCTGCGGCCATTCTCCAACCGACCGAACCAACCCCGGACGACCCATGGAGAAGAAGAATCTGCCATCCGATCCTCCAGGCGACCGCGACCCCGGTGGCCAGCGTCATGGTGTCGGAGTTCCGGTCAAAGGCGACAGCTCCAGTTCCGGCTCAATTCCCGACGCAGACCTTCCGACCCTGATCGACGCGCCTGCGCCGAATCTGAACTCAAGTCCGACCCTTGTCGACCCCGACGCCACCTTGGTCGATTTCGGCTCCAACTTCAAGATGTCGCCGACTCCGGGAGCAACTCCGCCGCCCAAAACCTCGGCTGGCGCCCGTTTTCAGGCCCCTGTTCTGCAGATCGGAGAGGTTCTTGGCGGCCGCTACGAAATTTTGCAGCTTCTCGGGGAAGGCGGCATGGGCGCGGTCTACAAAGCCCGCGATCGCGAACTCGACCGGCCCGTCGCTCTCAAGCTCATTCGTCCGGAACTGGCTTCCAGCCCAGCCATGCTGGCGCGCTTCAAGCAGGAACTTCTGCTCTCCCGCCAGGTCACGCACAAGAACGTCGTCCGCATCTTCGATCTGGGCGACGCTCAGGGCGTCAAGTTCATCACCATGGAGTTCATCGAAGGGCGCGATCTGCGCGCGCTTATCCAGGAGAAACAGAAGTTCTCCCCCGAAGCCGCAGTAGAGATTATGCAGCAGGTCTGCCAGGCGCTGGAGGCTGCTCACGGCGTCGGCGTGATCCATCGCGACCTGAAGCCGCAGAACATCATGCAGGACGAAAGCGGCCGCATCGTCGTGATGGACTTCGGCCTCGCCCGCACCATGGATGGTGACGGCATGACGCAGAGCGGCGCCCTCGTGGGCACCATGGAATACATGTCGCCCGAGCAGGCGCTCGCTAAGGATCTTGACCAGCGCTCCGACATCTTCACCGCCGGGCTGATTCTGTACGAGTTACTAACCGGCAAGATGCCGTTCAAGGCAGAGAGCGCTCTAGCCAGCCTGATTAAGCGCACCCAGGAACGAGCGGTACCTGTCTCCGATCACGACGACAGCATTCCCGGCGCCCTGACCGGGATTGTCAGCAAGTGCCTGGAGCGCGATCCCAACCTGCGCTATCAGAATGCCGGCGAGTTGCTGCGTGCTTTCGACTCCTGGCAGGGCAAGCGGGCGGCCGCAACCCTGGGATTTCATCCCAACGTAAAGCCCTGGGGCCAGACCGTTCCTTGGCCTATCATCACCGGCGTTCTCACCGTCGTTATTCTGGCGATTGTCGGGTACGTGTTCCGTGAGCCGCTGTTTTCGAGTAAGAAAACGGCTGGCCCAACCGTATCGTTGGCAGTCCTGCCGTTCCGCAATGCCTCCGGCGATCCCAGCCTGGATTGGCTGGGCTCCAGCCTTGCCGATATGTTGAGCACCGACGTCGGCCAGTCCGCCAGCTTGCGCAGCGTTTCCCAGGATCGCGTGCATCAGGTGCTGTCCGATCTTCGCATCGCGCCCAACGCTACACTCGACCCGACCACGCTGCGCCGCATGGCCGAATTCAGCGGCTCCGACACGCTGGTCTTCGGACAATACGCCAGATTCGGCGGGCAAATCCGCATCGATGCCATGATGCAAGACATCAAGCACGACCGCACCATCCCCATCAAAATTGAGGCGGTCGACGAAAAAGATATTCCCGGCGCGGTCGACCGCCTGGCCGCGGCCGTGCGCAACAATCTGGCGTTCTCGTCGGATGTTTTGAAGGAACTGAAAGCCAGCTCGTTCCAGCCCAGCTCGCATTCTGCTGATGCGCTGCGCGACTACAACCACGGCATCCAACTTCTGCGCGATGGCAAGAATTTGGACGCAGTGCAGGCCCTGCAGGCCGCGACGAAAGATGATCCCGAATTTGCGCTAGCTTACTCGCGCCTGGCGGAAGTGGATTCAGACCTCGGCTACGATGCTGACGCCGAACAGAATTCTCGCAAGGCTGTCGACTTGAGCGCGTCGTTACCCGCGGCGGAAAAATATCTGATCGAAGCGACCCACGCCCGCGTCGTCAAAGACAACAAAAAGGCGATTGAAGCCTACGAAAATCTGGCTAAGAGCATGCCCGAGGACTCCGACGTCGAATCGGCTCTTGCCAGCCTTTACACCGATACCGGCACCTACGACAAAGCTCGCGCCCAGCTCACGAAACTGCTGACGCTTGATCCCAAGAACATCAAAGCCCTGTGGCGAATGGGCGTGCTCGAAATTGTCAGCGGCAATCCGCAAGCCGCGCTCGAGCCGCTGAATAAAGGGCTGTCGCTCGCAGTGCAAGTCGACGCGCAGGAACTGAAAGGCCTCATCCTGCAATCGATGGGCATCTCGTACCGCCTTCTGAACAAGCCGGACGAAGCCATGCGCAACTACCAGGACTCCATGGCGATCAACCAGCGCCTCGGCCTGAAGCGAGCGCTGGCTAGCAATCTGGTCGAAATGGCGGTGGTGCAGAACACACAGGGAAAAGTCGATGCCGCTCTTGCCGACTACAATCAGGCGCTCCAACTGCAGCGTGAGATCGGGATGAAGAAAGAAGTCGGCGACACGCTCATCGATATGGGCGTCGTTTATCAGTCGAAGGGCGACTACGACGACGCTCTGCAGAACTTCAAGGAGTCGCTGCAGATTCAGCGCGACACCGGCGACGAAAATTATCAGGGACTGTGCCTGAACAACATCGGCAGCGTTTACCTCGAAAAAGGCGATACCGACAACGCCCTCACTTATTTGCAACAGGCCCTGCAAGTGCGCCAGAAGCTGAACATTCCCACCGGAATTGCGGAAACGCAGTCCGCCATCGGTGAGGTGTACATCAGCACCGGCCAGTATGACGAGGCTCTAAGC
>Ga0075029_100000376_pt1 | contig 25692 bp, 20 predicted proteins | sample LitLauG_LLR_2013_FD_71391 | JGI IMG/M metagenome (GOLD analysis project Ga0075029, IMG submission 71391) | Freshwater sediment microbial communities from North America - Little Laurel Run_MetaG_LLR_2013 | ecosystem: Environmental > Aquatic > Freshwater > Creek > Sediment | place: USA... | reverse complement strand
AGTTGAGACGGAAGCCGAAAGGGGAGCGGACGCTGGCGCGGCTTCGATCGCCGGCTGGACAGGAGAATTGTCCTGCATAGCCGGCGGCGAGGCCTCGATCTGCTGTGCCTGCGCCTGCGGCGCTTCAGCGAGCGAGGTTTCGACTTGCGAGGTTGGGGCTTGCGAGGTTTGGACTTGCGGCGTCTGGACTTGCGGCGTCTGGGCTTGCGGCGGCAGTTGGGCGCGCGGCGGCGCTGCCAGCATCGCTTCCTCGAACGGCGAGGATTCCATTTCGCCGTTCTTGTCGGATGGCAGCGCGGCAAGCGGCGTCTGCCAGCGGAAGGCATCGAGCCGGCCGGTCACCGGCGACACCGGCCGCCAGCGATCGGAGACGTAACCGTCCGCGGTCCAGACCGGATCGTGCAGCGCGCGGACTGCGCGCAGGGTCCAGGCGCGCGCCCTTCCACTGTCGCCGTGCTCGGTGCGTTCGATTTCGGCCATCAGCATTGCCACGCGCTGCGTCGGCGACGCGACGAAGGGCGCGAGCGCCTCGCGCGCGCGCGCAAATTCGGATGCGTCGACGGCCGCGCGCGCCACCGCAAGCGCGCTTTCGAGATGACCCGGCGCTTTCGCCGCCAGGGTCTCCGCCCGCACCAGCCGTTGCCTTGCGGATTCACCCAATCTCACATGCGCATAGGCATCCGCAAGATCGGGATGCGGCTGCTCGAGCCACGCCGCTTCCACTATACGCATCGCGCGGCGGATTTGATGCGCCTCGCTTTGATACTTGGCGGCGAGCACCGCGGCCGGCACCAGCGTCGGCGCGAGCTTGACGGCTTCCATCACGCTGTCGCGCGACAGGTCGCGATCGACCTTTTCCAGTTCCTGGGCGCGCGCCGTCAACAGCACGGCGCGTTGACGCCGGTATGTCGCCTTGTCGATCAGGCCGGCAGCCAGGTTGTTGTCGAGGATGGCCAGCGCGCCGCTCCAGTCGCCGCTGGCGCAGCGGAATCCGAGCACGGCATGCGAGGCCCATGTCGAGGATGGCGAGAGGCGCAACGCCTCCTGCGCGATGCCGACCGCGGCAACCGGATCGTCGGCGCGCTGTGCCTCGATGAACAGTCCGCGCAGGCCCAACAGCCTTGTATCCTTGCGCTCGGCCATGGCTTGAAACGCTTCGCGGGCGGCCTGGCGATTTCCCTCCAGTTGCGCCGCTTGCGCATGCAGCAACAGCGCCAGCGGATCATCGGCGGCATGACGGCGCGCGACATCGGCATGCATGCGGGCGGCGTCGGAATCGCCGTGACCGATCGCCAGCAAGCCGTGCGTGATGGCGTGCCGGCCACGGGCATGACGTCGTTCCCGCCGCTTGCGCCGCAGGCGTTCCGGCAAACGCCACAGCCCACCCAACAGGTTCCAGGCAAACACGGCCAGGGCCATCGCGACACCGAGCACGAGAGCGAACACCGGCAGCGAGGTATGCAGGCGCCAACCGCCCCATGACAACGCGACATCGCCGGTCTGGTCGGCCACCCAGGCCGCGCCCGAGGCTGCGAGCGCGATCAGCAACAGGAATAGGATGATGCGGTACATCGAGATTCTACTGCGACGGGCTGGCGAGCGCCGCCATTGCTTCGGCAGCGAATTGACGGGAGGCTGCGAGCGCCGCGTCGCGCTCATTGGCCTTGTCGAGCCAGGCTTGCGCAGCGGCGCGATCGCCGGGTGCGAGCGAATTCAACTCGCGCCGCGCATCGGGCAGGTCATTACGCAGGGCCGCCGCCGTCACCCGTGCGACGATGGCGCCGCGATCGTTGCCGACCGCATCCGTCCGCTCGATTCGGACCAGCTTTGCAGCGCCCGCCTGCAGGCGATCGATGATGCCGGTTCCGGTGGTGGAATTTTGCGGAGGCGGCGGCGAAAGCTTCGGCACAAGCGTCAGGAGTTCGCGACTGAGACTTGCCGGGTTCGGCACGCCGGTGGCGGCAAAGCCGTCGAGGGGCTTCAGCACCTGGGAATCGGGTGCGAGCGCCTTCGCCGCGGCAAGTGCTGCGGGGAAAGGTTCGCCCTGGCGGACTGAAGCGTCAAGCATGGAAGCCGCGACGACGCGGCGGAGCGCGATATCGTCGGCCGGTTTGTTCGCGGCTTGCGCAATCCGCGCGCTCTCGGCACGTGTGGCGCGTTCGATCTCACCGAGCCGCTCGTTGATCGCGGCTATGTCCGGCGAAGCGGCGACCTCGCGCGGCGCCGATTTCACGGCATTGAGATCGGCGGTCAATTTCTCCGCTTGCGAGCGGATGGCGGCGACTTCGGCGCGCAGCGATGCAAGGGATTTCTCGACAGCTTCGAGTCGCGCCGCCAGCACCGGGTCGGTGGGTGGGGCCTGCGGTTTCGCCGTCCGCGTTTCGAGATCTGCGACGCGGGAAGCGAGCGTGTCGATGGCGCCGGCATTGGCTTGGGGGTTGGCAGTGGCTTGCGGGTTGACGGGCGGCGCGGCCGTCTCGCCGGGCCATCCGACACCCCAGGCAAACGCAATTACCAGGGCTGCCGCGAGGGCGCCTGTAGCCGCCGACACCAGTATTGCGGAAGTTCGCCCGAAGGGCCGCCTGGGCTGCACGCTCTCCTGCTCGCCCTTGGCCGGCTCCGAGACCTCCGAAACCTCCGAGGCCTCGAGGTCGATGGTAGGCGGGTCGCGCCGGGGCCGGTCACCGGCTGGCGGCTGCGAGGGGTCTTCGGGCCTGTCTTCGTCCATCCCACGATTCCTCTTTTGCCTTCGGCGCAATCAATGACGGCTTACTACATTCCCGCGCAAGACAACGTTCACCCCGCTACCGCGCGGGAAGGCCTCGTCGGAGGCGTTTTAGCGCGATCAGGGCCGCAAAGCACGATCCAGCAGGGCAAATAAAGCATTTTCATCCGGCGATGCCGCGACCAGGACCCGGGTCGCACCGGCATCCCGGACCACGGTCGCTACGGCGGCCGAAATGCAACATTGCGGAACCGAAAGCGCCGATATCTCGACGCCGGCGGCGCGAACCGACTCAAGGAACGCTCGCACGCTGCGCCTCGAGTAATGCAACACCGCCTCGATCCGACTGGCGGCAAAGGCGTCGCACGCCTCGCGCGGCAAGCTTGAAAGTGGAATCATCCGGTAGGTCGTCTGCGTGACGACGGTAAAACCGCGTTCGCCGAGCTCCCCGGCAAGGTCGCGGGCAATATCGGCTCCCGCCAGGTAAAGCAGCGGGCTTGCCTTCTTCAGGACTTTCGCCTTGACGCTTTCAAGGACGCGGTCTCGCAAGGCAGCGGCGTCGCCCTGGGCCGAAATGACGTGCTCAAACCCCGCGTCGCGGGCGACGGTAGCCGTGTGCTCCCCGACCGCAAACAGCGGCAGTTTGAGCAACGGATTGCCCTCGAGTCGCGATGCGATGCCGCGCAACGCGTTGGCACTGGTGACGATCACCCCGCCGTAATGCGCCTCGGCGTCGTCATGGAAAAGCTGCGGCTCGAACCGCAGCATCGGTGCGAGCAGCGCCTCAAATCCCCTGGTCCGCAGAGCGGCCGCGGTGGCTTCGCCGTCCGGAAGCGGGCGTGTAACTAGAATGGCCATGCGTCAGACTCTTGAAGCCCCGAATTCCGTGGCAACGGACATTGCACCTTGCATCCCCGGAATGCTACCGAGTTGAGACGCTGGATTGCCCGAATGCACAAGAGTCCGGATTGACCGACAATACGCCAACATTGGTGCTGGGAATCGAGACCACCTGCGATGAAACCGCAGCTGCCGTGGTCGAGCGCGAGGGCGACGGCACCGGGCGGATCCTGTCCAACATCGTCCATTCGCAAACCGCCGAACATGCCGTCTTTGGCGGCGTGGTTCCCGAGATCGCGGCGCGCGCCCATGCCGAACTTCTCGACGGCATTGTGGATCGCGCGATGAAGGAAGCGGGCAGGGGCTTTGCGGACCTCTCCGCCGTGGCCGCCGCCGCCGGCCCCGGCCTGATCGGCGGCGTCATCGTCGGACTGACGACAGCCAAAGCGATCGCGATGGTGCACGACACCCCGCTGATCGCAGTCAACCACCTCGAGGCCCATGCGCTGACACCGCGATTGACCTGCGCGCTTGCCTTTCCCTACTGCCTGTTCCTCGCCTCCGGCGGTCACACCCAGATCGTGGCCGTGATCGGCGTCGGAAACTATGTGCGGCTAGGCACTACCGTGGATGACGCCATGGGCGAAGCCTTCGACAAGGTGGCGAAAATGCTCGGGCTGCCTTATCCGGGCGGCCCGGAAGTCGAGCGCGCTGCCCGCGGCGGCAATGCGGAGCGTTTCGAATTGCCGCGCCCGATGATCGGCCGCGCTGATGCCAATTTCTCGCTGTCGGGACTGAAGACCGCGGTGCGTAACGAAGTCGGCCGGCTGACGACGCTGGAGGCACAGGACATAAGCGATCTCTGCGCCAGCTTTCAGGCGGCGGTGCTGGAATCGACCGCGGACCGCTTGAGCGTCGGCCTGAAACTGTTTCACGAGCAGTTCGGTCCGCCCCGTGCGCTGGTTGCTGCCGGCGGCGTCGCCGCCAATCAGGCGATACGTGTTGCGCTGCAGGCTGTCGCCGCGAAGGCGCAGACCACCTTGATTATCCCGCCGCCCTCGCTATGCACCGACAATGGCGCGATGATTGCGTGGGCGGGTGCGGAACGGTTGGCTATCGGGCTGACCGATGCGATGGATACCGCGCCTCGCGCGCGTTGGCGGCTCGACGAGAGCGCCACTGCACCGGCCGGCTATGCCAATACGCGCGCGGGGTTTTGAGGTTAAGGATCGACGATGGCCTCATTCAAGTCGGTAGCCGTGATCGGTGCGGGCGCATGGGGAACGGCGCTCGCCGGCGTTGCCGCGCGCGCGGGCCGCCACGTCGTGCTCTGCGCCCGCAGTGCTGCCAGTGCCGCTGAAATCGCCACCACCCGCATCAATCCGAAGCTGCCCGGGGCAAAGCTCGACGGCAAGGTTGAAGTCACCAGCGATATCGCGGTTGCCGCGCGCGCGGACGTGATTCTCGTTGCGACGCCGGCGCAGAATTTGCGCGCTGCTGTCAGCTCTCTTGCACCGTATCTTCTCCCCGCAACGCCGCTCATTGCGTGCGCCAAGGGCATCGAACGCGGCACCCGCAAATTCATGACCGAGGCGATTGCCGAAGCAGCCCCCGATGCGCGAGGCGCGATCCTGTCGGGACCAAGTTTTGCCGAAGACGTGGCACGCGGCCTGCCGACTGCGGTGACGCTGGCGGCAAAGGATGCCACCCTTGCAAGTCATCTCGCGCAGGCACTGGGATCGGCAACCTTCCGCCCCTACCACACGTCCGACGTCCGCGGCGTCGAGATCGGAGGCGCCGCCAAAAACGTTCTTGCGATCGCGGTCGGCATTGCGGTCGGCAAGAACCTCGGTGCGTCTGCGCAAGCGGCCCTCACCACGCGTGGCTTTTCCGAGCTGGCGCGTTTTGGTCGCGCGTTCGGAGCGCGTGCGGAGACGCTTGTCGGCCTGTCCGGCCTCGGCGATCTGATCCTCACCTGTTCGACGGCGCAATCGCGCAATTTTGCGCTTGGGCTTGCGCTCGGCCGCGGTCAAGCGCGGCCGCAGGGCCGGCTCGCCGAAGGTGAATTCACTGCACCCGTGCTGATCGAACTTGCGGCTTCGCAGAACATCGATATGCCGGTTTCAACTGCAGTCGCCGACATCCTGCAAGGCGCCAAGACAGTCAATGAGGCGATCGAAAGCCTCCTGGCGCGCCCGTTCAGGGCGGAGGGATGAAGCAACAGGGAAAATGGCGGTGCGACGGCCGTGGCCGAACATTGACGTCTGGACGTCTGGGCGCTGTTGTTTCCAACGGGGGGCGTTGGCCATGAAACCCAGAGCGGCGCCGGGTATCGTCCGGGATTCGATCATTGGTTATCTATCTGCGGCCGAGAGCGCGTCTGTCGCCGAGATTACGCAGGCGGTCGCCTCTCGCGTTGGCTACGTCCCGGCATCGTCCGTGCGCTCCTATCTCAATTTGAATACTCCCGATCTGTTCCAGAGGACGTCGCGGGGTCGCTATCGCTTGCGCGGCGCAGGGGACCAGGCGGCCAGGGCCAGACCCTTTGTCAGCCACGAGCTTGATCGGGCAACGCTGGTACAAGCCAATTGTTTCGAATGGCTCCGCGCGCGCGAGGCGCACACGATCGAGGCCGTCGTAACCGATCCGCCTTACGGCCTTGTTGAATACAGCCACATCGAGCAAAGCAAACTGCGAAGGGGGCGCGGGGGTATCTGGCGTATCCCGCCGTCGTTTGACGGACATCGGCGCAAGCCGCTGCCCCGCTTCACCGTACTTGATGAAGGCGATCTGGAGGTGATGCACGACTTTTTCCTCGAGTTCGGCCAGCTTGTCCTTCGCGCAACGGTTCCCGGCGCGAATGTGATTGTTGCGAGCAATCCCCTGCTCTATCACGTTGTCGCTTCAGCGATGAGCAGCGCCGGCCTCGAAATGCGCGGCAGCATTATTCGGCTGGTTATGACCATGCGAGGCGGCGATCGGCCGAAAAACGCACACAAGGAGTTTACCGACGTCAGCGTCATGCCGAGATCAATGTTCGAGCCGTGGATCGTGCTACGCCACCCGCTTGATGGTCGCGTCCAGGACAATCTGCGAAAATGGAAGACCGGCGGGTTTCGCCGGCCATCCCATCAACGGCCGTTTGGCGACGTGATCAAATCCAGCCCGACCCCGAGGGCCGAACGCCAGATTGCGGCGCACCCGTCACTAAAGCCCCAGGCGTTTCTGCGCGCGCTCGTGCGCGCAGCTCTGCCGCTCGGTGAGGGGGTTATTCTTGATCCCTTTGCCGGTTCCGGCTCGACCCTCGCCGCGGCGAACGCAACAGGCTACGCCAGCATTGGAATCGAAAAGGACCCTCACTACCTCGCCATGGCAAGGCTGGCGGTACCAAAGCTCTCCGAGCTGCTTGTTGAGAAGACAGACCCGATTTGAGCGCAGCTTCAGGATGCCGTTGGAGACCTGCGCGAGGGCAAATGGCGGCGCGGCTTTGCCCTTGACGGCGCTTGTATCTCCGTCTTGGTATTGCGCGTGTAACAAGCGCGAGATGGCCCGACATGAACTACTGGCTGGTCAAATCCGAACCTTCCTCGTGGTCGTGGGAGCAGCAGGTCGCCAAGGGCGCCAAGGGCGAGGCCTGGACCGGCGTGCGCAATTTCACCGCCCGGCAAAATCTTGTGAAGATGAAGAAGGGCGACAAGGCCTTCTTCTATCACTCCAATGAAGGCAAGGAGATCGTCGGCATCGCCGAAGTCACCAAAGAGGCCTACCCCGATCCGACCGACAAGACCGGCAAATTCGTCTGCGTCGACATCAAGGCCGACAAGCCGCTGAAGACGCCCGTGACGATGGTTGCGATCAAGGCGGAAAAGAAGCTCGCTGCCATGGCGCTGGTGAAATATTCGCGCCTCTCAGTGCAGCCGGTGACGGCGGAAGAGTGGAAGATCGTCTGCAAGATGGGCGGGGTGTAGACCGCCGTCATTGCTGTGCATGTTATAATTGCGAGCGTTGGCGAAGCCCAGCGGCTTGGCGCGACAGCAATTGGATCGCTTCGTCGCGGAGCCTGTCATCGGGCCGGCCGAAGGCCGGACCCGTTGGCTCCTCGCGATGACGGATACGGCAGGTCCCATCGTCATTGCTGTGCAAGCGAAGCAATTCAGAAAATGCAGCATAGGAAATAATCCTGATTGCTTCGTCGCATTGCCGCTCGCAACGACGGATTGACTGTCGTCGAATAGCGCAAAGGTGAAATGAGTGGTTGACACGGTTTGGCGACGAAGTCCGATTTGCCCGTCGTGCCAATTTGCCGCATGCGCCTGACGTTGATCCCACCCCCAAATCAGCGGCAATTCTCCAGCCGTCCCGTGCCCGATAAAGAGGGGCGTTTCGCGATCGTCACGAACGTTGGGTGGGGGATGCGGTGGACGCAAGAGCGTCGCATGACGAGCGACATTCACGCGGACGGCGAAGTCGTGTGGTCCTGATATCCCGACGCTGATATCAAGCTTGCCGGATGATGATCCGTAAGCGACGGTGGCAAGAAAGCCCGGTCACCGGGGAGAGTACGAAGGAAACCGTTAAAACCATTGCGCGGGGAATGCCGGGTGAAACCGGTGTGACCGTGGTGACTACACTCGTATGCTCATTTTATTTTGCATGCGAGGCTGCGGGCGCATCGTGCGCCCGGCATTCCCTGCGCCCTCGTTGTTCGAGGGTGGCTGTCATCAACTCGGGCGCGCTTGCGTCGCGGGAGAGCGAACTCGTGTCGCCAGCCTTTTTGCGGCCCATCCTTCGAGACGCGGCCTTCCGGCCGCTCCTCAGGATGAGGTCGTCATACGCGGCGCGAAGTCAGACCCTCATGGTGAGGAGGCGCGTCGCGCCGTCTCGAACCATGAGGCCGTTGAAGGGATGGCAGTTGCTTGAAATTCAAATCGGAAAATACGCAAAGCACCTAGGCCGCGGCAGCCATCACCACTTGCGCCAGCAGCTGCTCGCGCTTCTTCTGCGAGCGATATCCCGTCATGGTCGCCGCGAAACGCTCGAGTATCCCGTCCTCGAAGGCGGTGACGATGGTGTCGTGGACATAGCTCTTGCGGCAGATCGCGGGCGTGTTGGAGAGCCGGTCCGCAGCGGCACGGATCGCTTCCAGAACCTGGCGCTTGCGGCCGCGCGCGCTCGCCGCCGGCGAAATCCGCGACAGCGATTCCAGCACCACGGCCGATGCCATCAGGGTGCGGAAATCCTTCAGCGATATCTTGATGCCGGCAATCTCGCGCAGGAATGCATTGACCTGCACGGTCGAAACTGTCCGGACATTGCCGGAATTGTCGCGGTACTGGAACATCCGCCTGCCCGGAAGAGTGCGCAGGATTCCGATCGCGCGCACGAGCTTGGCCGCGTCGCATTCCTTCTTCACCGCCTTGCCGCCCTTGGCCTTGAAGGTCAACACCACGCAATCGTCTTCCAGCGTGACGTTCGATTTCAAGAGCGTGGTCGCGCCACGGGTGCCGTTGAGGCGGGCATAGGATTCGTTGCCCGGCCGGATCGCGGTGCGCGCGATCAATTCGATCACCGCCGAAAGCGCAAATTCGCGCGTTGGCGCCTCGCCCGACAGGTGCATCGAAACGTTGCGGCGGATTTTCGGCAGCGCTGCTACCAGCCGCGCCAGCCGGTGGGCCTTGCGGTGCTCGCGGATTTTCTCCCAGTCCGTGTGATAGCGGTATTGCAGCCGGCCAGCGGCGTCGCGGCCCACCGCCTGCAAATGCGAATTCGGGTCGGGCGAATAGCGCACTTCCGCGTAGGCCGGAGGCACCGCCATGGCGTGCAGGCGACGTATCGTGCGGGGGTCGCGGATGTGCGAACCGTTGGCGCGAACGAAGGAATAGCTTTTGCCGCGCTTGACGCGCCGAATGGTCAGCTGGTTCTGGTCGCCGAGCGTGAGACCAAGCTCGCTGGCAAGGGATTCCACCGAGGGGACCGTATTCGCGCCAGCGCGGAGGGAGAGCTTTTTGGCCCTCGCCGGAGGCCACTGTCCGAGAGATTTGGCCAAGGCCACGGCAGGATCGGCCAAAGCTGGCGCGGCTTGCCCGAAATTCTGCTGATCCGTCATGAGTTTAGACGCCTGGCTCCTGGTCTACCCGTGCTAATGCCGGCTTTTTCCGATTGTTCCGGCCGCGGCTTTTCGCCCAGTCGGGCCATTTAGGGAATTATCGCTGCCAGCGCTAGCCCCCACTCCATCGTCGCACGGTTTCAAATTACCGTTGGAGATGTCGCAGGGCCGCCTTGCGATCTCCCTGGTGTGCGAAAACCGGTCGGCAACGCGCCCGACTACCGTCAGCCGTCGGCGGAAGTCTGCGGGTTGACCTTGCGCAAGACCTGTCGCCCCGCCGAAGGTTGTAGTTGTTCGGCGTGGTTGTTCCGCTTGTCGGCGCCGCGAGGGGTGGCGCATAATTGTTGCAACAATCAAGACGGCTCGCAGTGCCCAGCGTTCACTGGCCGCATCGGTGGAGGATGAAAATGTCCGAGAAAATTTACGACGTACCCGCCGATTGGGCCAAGCGCGCCTGGGTCGACGACGCCAAGTACCGCGAAATGTATGCGCGCTCGGTCAACGATCCCAATGGCTTCTGGGCCGATCATGCCAGGCGCGTCGGCTGGATCAAGCCCTTCACCAAGGTCGAGAACGCGTCATTCGCGCCAGGCAAGATTTCGATCAAATGGTTTGAGGATGGCGTCCTCAACGTCGCCTGGAATTGCATCGACCGGCATCTGGAGAAGCGCGGCAACCAGACGGCCATCATCTGGGAGGGCGACAGCCCTTCCGAATCAAAGCACATCACCTATCGTCAGCTTCACGACGAGGTATGCAAATTCGCCAACATCCTGCGTACCCGCAACGTCAAGAAGGGCGACCGCGTCACGATCTATCTGCCGATGATTCCGGAAGCGGCCTATGCGATGCTTGCCTGCGCGCGGATCGGGGCAATCCATTCGGTGGTGTTCGCCGGCTTCTCGCCCGACAGCCTCGCCCAGCGCATCAACGACTGCCAGTCCAAGATCATCATCACCGCCGATGAGGGCCTGCGCGGCGGGAAGAAGGTCCCGCTGAAGGCCAATGTCGATGCAGCCCTCAGCAAAACCGACGGCGTTGACTGGGTCGTCGTGGTCAAGCGGACCGGCGCCAAAGTCGACATGAATCCCTCGCGCGATCTCTGGTATCACGAAGCCGCCAGGATGGTGACGACCGAATGCCCGTGCGAGCACATGCATGCGGAAGATCCGCTCTTCATCCTCTACACCTCGGGATCGACCGGCCAGCCCAAGGGCGTGCTGCACACCTCGGGCGGCTATCTGGTATTTGCGGCGATGACGCATCAATATGTGTTCGACTACCACGACGGCGATATCTACTGGTGCACGGCCGACGTCGGCTGGGTCACCGGTCACAGCTATATCCTTTACGGGCCGCTCGCCAACGGCGCGACCACGCTGATGTTCGAAGGCGTGCCCAATTACCCCGACAATTCGCGTTTCTGGAACGTCATCGACAAGCACAAGGTCAACATCTTCTACACCGCGCCGACCGCGATCCGCGCGCTGATGCAAGGCGGCGATGAACCGGTGAAGAAGACTTCGCGCCAATCGCTGCGCCTGCTTGGCAGCGTCGGCGAGCCGATCAACCCCGAAGCATGGGAATGGTATTATCGCGTGGTCGGCGATAACCGCTGCCCGATCGTCGATACCTGGTGGCAGACCGAAACCGGCGGCATCCTGATCACGCCGCTGCCCGGCGCGACCAGGCTGAAGCCCGGCTCGGCGACCCGGCCGTTCTTCGGAATTGTGCCCGAGATCGTCGATGCCGATGGAAAGACCCTGGAAGGCGTGTGTCAGGGCAATCTCTGCATTGCCAAATCCTGGCCGGGACAAATGCGCACCGTCTATGGCGATCACGCGCGTTTCGAGCAGACCTATTTCTCGACCTACAAGGGCAAATATTTCACCGGCGACGGATGCCGCAGGGATGAGGACGGCTACTACTGGATCACCGGCCGCGTCGATGACGTCATCAACGTCTCCGGCCATCGCATGGGGACCGCGGAGGTCGAAAGTTCGCTGGTGGCGCACGCGCTGGTATCGGAAGCCGCCGTCGTCGGCTATCCGCACGATATCAAGGGCCAGGGCATCTATGCCTACGTCACCTTGATGGCCGGCATCGAGCCGAGCGAGGAGCTTCGCAAGGAACTGGTGGCGTGGGTGCGCAAGGATATCGGTCCGATCGCTTCGCCCGACCAGATCCAGTTCGCCCCGGGTTTGCCGAAAACCCGTTCCGGCAAGATCATGCGGCGCATCTTGCGCAAGATCGCCGAGGACGAACCGGCAAGCCTTGGCGATACCTCGACGCTGGCGGACCCGGCGGTCGTGGATGATCTGGTAAAACATCGCCAGAACAAAAAGGACGCGCCGGCGTAAGGGCAGATTTATCCGGCAATTGGGTCACATCTTTTGGATGTATCTGGACAGGACAACAACCCGTGCCTAATTTCAACGGAGTCTGAATAACGCCCCGGTGCCCCCATGGAGCTTCATGATCTTGTAACTTGGTCTCCTGTCGTCCAGGGGACGGTTTCCTTGGTCGGATTTGGACTCGTCATTTGGCAGTTGGTTGTTCTGCGCCGGAACGTTCAGGGCTCCACCCAAGATAGGCTATATGCGCAATATACCGAGATATGTAAGCTTTTCCTGGATAGGCCGTATTTGAGACCGTATTTCTACGACAACGAGCCGAAGCCCGGCTCATGTCCTCCCGACCACCCTTCGTTAAGCGGCGAAATTGACGCCATGAGCGAAACGATCCTGGGACTCATTGAACATGCCATCGTTCAGCACGCCAATTTGCCCGGCGATTCCTGGAAGAATTGTTGGCAACCGTATGCAATCGAACGTGTGAAAAAGAGTCAGACGATCCGAAAATTCTACGAGGAGAACAATCATTGGTACGCGAAGGCACTGCGCAAACAGATCGAACTAATACTGACAGGGATAAAGTCGGTGCAGTAGTACGGGCCAGCGATGACTTTTCGCTGCAATTATCTTCGGATGCTGCTGATATGAAGCGGGGCGAGGGAGAAAAACCTTCGTCGCAACGATGATGCAACCGCAGCACCCCATGCCATTGTCGCTCCCGGGCAGCCGTTCCCGCATGTTTCCTCCGAAGTGTTGTTTCCGGGTCATTTACTTTGTTTCGAACATTTCTTCTCTTGCCGCCGCCAACCCAGTCCCGCGACCGCCGTGGAAAACGATCGGTTAACGCGCGCGGTTAAAAATCGATGGGGAACCCCGGGGATGTTTGCGCGTCCGGGTCGAAAATCCGAAAGCCCCGGAGGAAGGGGATCGGTGGAAGCATTGGAGAGAAAAATGTCGTTGAGGATCACGGTGGCGCTGGCGGCCACCATCGCGGCGGGACTATTGGGAACGACATGCGCGCAGGCGCGGGACGTGGTCGACTTCCGGGGTGACTATTCGCCGGGAACCATCGTCGTAAAGACCAATGAGCGCAGGCTCTACTACATCCTCGATGACGGGCACGCGGTTCGTTATCCCGTGGGTGTCGGCAGATACGGCAAGCAATGGGCCGGCACCACCCGGATCGACGGCAAATACCTTCATCCAGCCTGGTCTCCGCCTGCGGAAGTCAAACGCGACAAGCCGCAAATTCCGGACGTGATTCCCGGCGGCTCGCCACGCAATCCCATGGGGGTTGCGGCGATGACGCTGGCGGGCGGAGAATACGCCATCCATGGCACGAACGTGCCGGGCTCGGTCGGCGGATTCGTCTCCTATGGTTGCATTCGCATGCTCAACGGCGACATCACCGACCTCTATCACCGCGTCTCCGTCGGCACGACGGTGGTCGTCACTCGCTGATCCGCTGTGGCCGGCTCAAAAGTCCGAGGCGATGCCTTTGTTTTCCCAATCGCCATATCGGGTCGGTTCCGGGCCCTTGGGCCCTTGAAGCTCCTTGGGGACCGGCTTGGGGTGCGCCGCGGCCGCCAACCTTCGCGCTTCGGCTTCGGCAAGCGCGCGTCGCGCCGCGGGCGAAAGTGGTTTGCGTTCCGGGACAGAGGCCGGTGTTGCGGGGCGTGAAGGGTGTTCTGTCATCGAAAAATTCCTGCCACTGAGCGCAACAGCTCTCATCAACTTCTCGGCGCACGCGTCAAAATCGGGGGTGTGAAGTCATAACAACGATTCTTACATTTGGCATAATCTGCTGCCAAAGGATTCGCCCCGATGGCAAGAGCTGAAATGCGAACTGCTGTCTGATTTCGCAAGATGTAAGGCTCCATGCCCTCTCAACGATTCGCCCAGCCAACCGAAGTGCCCGGTCTCGCGGCGCGGAGGATCGCGGCGGACATCCTCGATGGCGTCTTGCACAAGCACCGCACACTCGACGAACAGCTCGACGGTGCTGCCGCACATCCCGCGCTGAAAGGCCTTTCCGATCGCGATCGCGCCTTGATGCGCCGCCTGGTCGCGACCATTTTACGCCGTTTAGGGACGCTCGGTCACGTTCTGTCGCGGCTATTGGACCGCGGCGTTCCGACCGACGCGCCCCGCGCGCAAAGCGCGCTCTTGATCGGCGCGGCCCAGATTCTGTGGATGGATGTACCGGACCATGCAGCCGTCGACCTGTCGGTGCGGCTGGTGCAGTCGGATCGGCGCGCCGCGAAATATGCCGGACTTGTCAACGCGGTGCTACGGCGTTGTGCTCGCGAGGGACAGCCGCTGATCGACGAAGTGAAGAACCAGCCGCTCGATGTGCCGCAGTGGCTGATGGCGCGCTGGATCGCCAATTACGGTGAGGCTGTCGCGCACGATATCGCAGTCGCGATCGGCCGGGACCCGTCGCTCGATATCACCGTGAAATCCGATCCCGAGCATTGGGCGACGAGATTGCACGGAGAGGAACTGCCAACGGGCTCCGTGCGCACCCTGTTGCAGGGCTCCGTGACGATGCTGCCGGGCTTCTCCGAGGGCAATTGGTGGGTACAGGATGCCGCGGCAGCCTTGCCGGCACGCCTGTTCGGTGACGTCGCCGGCAAGACCATCGTCGACCTCTGCGCCGCTCCCGGCGGCAAGACCGCGCAGCTTGCCCATGCCGGCGCGCGCGTGATTGCGATCGACCGATCGCCGGGCCGCATGGCGCGGCTGCGCGACAATCTCGGACGACTTGCGCTTGACGCGGAGATGGTTGTGTCCGAAGGCGCGGAGTGGCTGGATCAAAACCACAACAGGGGCTTCGACCACGTTTTGGTCGACGCGCCCTGCACCTCAACCGGCACAATCCGCCGCCATCCCGACATTGGTTGGCTGCGACAGGAATCGGATATCGGCCCGTTGGCGGCGGTTCAAAAACGGCTTCTTCAAAGAGCGGTCGCATCCCTCAGGCCTGGCGGGACGCTGGTCTATTGCGCCTGTTCGCTGGAGCCGGAGGAGGGAGAGCTGGCGATATCGGCACTTCTGTCATCCGAAACGGCGATGCAGCGCGTGCCGATCGAGGCGAGCGAAGTCGCGGGTCTTTCCGAGATCATTACTGCGGAGGGAGATCTGCGCACCTTGCCCTGCCATTTGCCGCAGTCGGACCCAAGGCTCGGCGGCCTCGACGGTTTTTATGCTGCGCGGCTGGTTAAATCCTGATTTTGCACCGTTTTTCGTCCCACGGCGCTGATTCGCGCAGATTCAAGAGGGTGTCTTGGCCGCAATTCCGGATTAGAAAGGATTCGACACAAAATCCTCCCAACCAAGGCAAGGCGTGTCGGTCGCTCAAAGCAGACGCATCTCGGCGCTGATTGTAAGCAGCTTCGCACGCACCATGATGGCGCGTGCAAGCGGCGTTTCGGTGACGCTTTCCTCGCTTTGGCCGGGCCGCAACGATCGCCTCATCATTGCCCCGCATGATCTGCGTACCGCCGATGCCACCCGGGCGGCCGAAATCTACGCGGGGCGCTTTGTATTCGCCGGCAAGATCGTGACCTGCCATGGACGGTCGATTTTCGATCTCGAACCTCCGTCGGAAGATTGGGAAGTCGCGCTTCTTGGTTTCGGATGGCTTCGCCATCTGCGGGCGGCCGATACCGCGCTCACCCGCGCCAATGCCCGCGCGCTGGTCGACGACTGGCTTTCGAACCAGGGCTACAGGCGCCCGGTGGCCCGGCGGGCCGATGTGCTGGCTCGCCGCGTGATTTCGCTGTTGTCGCAGGCCCCGCTCGTGCTCGGCGATACCGACGGCAAATTCTATCGGCGCTATTTGCGCGGGCTGGCTCGCGAAATCCGCTACCTCCGCTACACCATGCTCGATATCGCCGACGGCGTGCCACGCCTGCAGGTGCTCGTTGCGCTTTGCTACGCTTCACTTTGCCTTGCCAACCAGGCGCGGCACATTCGCCCCGCTGCCCGCAAGCTTTCGGACGAGTTGCAGCGACAGATCCTCCCCGATGGCGGGCACATCTCGCGCAATCCCGGCGCGCTCATCGAGCTCTTGATCGACCTGTTGCCGCTGCGGCAAACCTTCGCGGCGCGCAACATCGCGCCGCCGCCTGCGCTTTTGAACGCCATCGACCGCATGATGCCGATGCTGCGGTTTTTCCGTCACGGCGACGGCAGTTTCGCCTTGTTCAACGGCATGAGCAGCGCGCCTTCCGATATATTGGCGACTTTGCTCGCTTACGACGACACGCATGGCGCACCAATGACGAGCATGCCCCACACCGGCTTTCAGCGGCTCGATGCCGGCAATACGACCATCATCATGGACACGGGCCCGGCGCCAGCGCCCAGCGTCAGCCAAGACGCCCATGCCGGTTGCCTCTCCTTTGAATTATCCTCAGGCCCGAGCAGGATCGTCATCAATTGCGGTATGCCGTCTACCGGCCGCGACAACTGGCGGAGCTTTGCCCGCAGCACGCCGGCACATTCGACGCTGGCCTACCACGGCGCGTCGTCCTGCCAGTTCGTCGAGCTGTCGGCGATGAAGCGGTTGCTTCAAGGTGCACCGATCGTCAGCGGGCCGGTCCATGTCGAGTGCCTCCGCGAGGTGGTGGGCAGCGGTCAGCTCTTGACCACATCGCATGATGGTTACCTTGACCGGTTCGGCATCGTGCTTCGCCGGGTGGTGATGCTCTCCCAGGACGGCACAAGGCTCGAGGGCGAGGACACGATATCGCCCGCGCCGGGTAGCCGGGTCAGAGGCAACGAAGCTGACTATGCACTGCGGTTTCATCTGCATCCTTCCGTGAAGGCCAGTCGTCTCAGCGATGCCCGCGGTGTCATGCTGGTATTGCCCAACCGCGACGTCTGGACCTTTGAGGCGCTCGAGGACAAGGTCGAACTGGAAGAGAGCGTGTTCCTGGCAGGCAACGATGGCCCCCGCCGCACTGCTCAGATCGTGATTCGGCAGGATCTGCGCCACACGCCGTCGATCCGCTGGAGCTTCGTTCGTTCGAGCGCGTCGGCCTCGACAACGTCGGCCAGACGCAGCGTGCGCCGCGAACCGGAGTTGCCGTTGTGATATTTGTAGCCAGGAGATTCGCGGTTGCAGGCGCCGGTTTCCTGAATGAGAAAACCGTGCTACCCGGCAAACCCGCATGATCCGAAAAAGCGGGAACCGGTTTTTCGAATGGTCATGCCCCGGCAGGAATCCGAAGCGTACCGACCATTCGACCGCGACGATCCGAGCTTTAGTCATCAGGGATTGAGGCATGACCGACCAACCGCGCCGCGTGACCCGCGCCTTGCTGTCTGTTTCCGACAAATCCGCCCTGATCGAATTCGCCCGCGGACTTGTCGGCCATGGCATCGAACTTATTTCCACCGGCGGTACTGCGAAGGCAATCGCGGCGGCTGGATTGAAGGTCAGGGACATATCCGAACTGACAGGTTTTCCGGAAATGATGGATGGCAGGGTCAAGACCCTGCATCCGAATGTACACGGCGGTCTGCTGGCGATCCGAGACAATGCCGAACACGCCACAGCACTGAAAGCCCACGGCATCGCTCCGATTGATCTGCTGGTGGTCAACCTCTATCCGTTCGAATCAACGGTCGACAACGGCGCAAGCTTCGCAGAATGCATCGAGAATATCGATATTGGCGGACCTGCGATGATTCGCGCGGCGGCGAAGAACCACGATGACGTCACTGTGGTGGTGGAACCGCAGGACTATCAGGCTGTGCTCGACGAGCTTTCGGCCAACAAGGGTGCAACTACGCTTTCGCTTCGTCGACGTCTCGCCGCCAAGGCCTACGCTCGCACCGCCGCGTATGACGCGGCCATTTCGAACTGGTTCGCACGCGAAACCGGGACCGAGGCGCCGGACTTCCGCACCTTCGGCGGACGGATCATTCAATCGCTGCGTTACGGGGAAAATCCGCACCAGAGTGCGGCGTTCTATCGCACGGCGGAAAGACGCCCGGGGGTCGCCACTGCGCGGCAATTGCAAGGCAGGGAGCTGTCCTACAATAATATCAATGACACCGACGCGGCCTATGAATGCATCGCAGAGTTCGATGCCGCGCGCAGTGCGGCCTGCGTCATCGTCAAGCATGCCAACCCCTGCGGCGTTGCGGAAGATTCCGACCCTCTGTCAGCCTACCGAAAAGCGTTTGCTTGCGACCAGACTTCTGCCTACGGCGGCATCGTGGCTCTGAACCGGACGCTGGACGGCGAAGCCGCGCGCGCCATCACCGAGATCTTCACCGAGGTGATCATCGCACCCGGCGCCACGGAGGAAGCCATCGCCATCGTCGCTGCAAGGCGAAACCTGCGGCTGCTCCTGGCCGGAGCGCTGCCCGATCCGCGCGCGCCCGGGCTGACCGCAAAGACGGTTGCCGGGGGCTTGCTGGTACAGAGCCGCGACAACGCCGTGGTCGACGACATGGCGTTGACGGTTGTGACCAGGCGCGCGCCCGACCCTTCAGAACTTCGCGATCTGAAATTCGCGTTCCGGGTCGCCAAGCACGTCAAATCCAATACCATCGTGTACGCCAGGGATCTCGCGACCGTCGGCATCGGCGCGGGGCAGATGAGCCGGGTGGACGCCGCACGCATCGCCGCTCGCAAGGCACTGGACGCTGCGCGCGAATTAAAGCTTGCCGTGCCGTTGACTAAGGGTTCTGTTGTGGCATCGGACGCGTTCTTCCCCTTCGCAGACGGGATGCTGGCCTGCGTCGAGGCTGGGGCCACCGCCGTTATTCAGCCCGGCGGCTCGGTGCGCGACGAGGAAGTGATCAAGGCCGCCGATGAGCATGGCATCGCCATGGTTTTCACCGGTGTGCGCCACTTCCGGCATTAGTTTCCGTGCAACCCCATCCGGCTTCGCGGTTCACCGCGTCGAATGACCTGGAATGACTTCTCTATCCCGTACCCGTCGCAGCAGCGCCAATCCTGCGATGAAAAACAGCACAAGCACCGCCATACCGGCCTTCTGGCTTTCGGTTACCGCGGTGACGATGCCGATGAGCAGCGGCCCGATAAATGAGGTGATTTTTCCGGTCAGCGCAAACAGCCCGAAATATTGCGCGATGCGATCTCTCGGCGCGAGGCGGATCAATAGTGTCCGTGACGCAGCTTGCAGCGGACCACCAGCCGCGCCGATCAGGCATCCAAGCAGGAGGTAGGCGCGTTCGGCGGCAGAGGCAAACAATCCTTCATCCGAACGGGGTGGAGCAACCCTGATGAGCAGGATCGAATCCTTGTCCACCATCAGGATCGCTGCGATCGAAAGCAGCAGGATGACCAAGCTGCCGGCAATCACGCGTCTGGGACCGAACTTGTCATCCAACTTGCCACCAAGAAACGCGCCGAAGGTACCGGCGATTGCGAGGATGATCCCGAAGGTGCCGATCTGAATGGTGTTCCAGCCGAAGGTGCCGGCGGCATAGATGCCACCGAATGCAAACAACGAAACCAGTCCGTCGGTGTAGATCATATTGGCGAGCAGAAATGCCGCTATCGACGGTCGCGTGGGCAATTCCCGAAGTGTATACCTCAATTCGGTCAGTCCCTCGCGCAGCGCCTCGTCGATTGGCCGCTTCGCGGGATGATCGGGCGTCAACAGAAACATCGGCAACGCGAAGATGATGAACCAGACACCCGTCAACGGCCCGGTGATGCGATCGCCCTGATGGGAGGCGGGATCGAGCCCGAACAGCGGGACAAGGCCGAACAGCGTGCGCCCGGTCTCGGGGTTTGCTGCGAGAAAGCCGAGGACCAGAACGAGACTGAGGATGCCGCCGACATAGCCGGTTGCCCAGCTGGTGCCGGACAGCCGCCCCATCCGGTCCGACGGCACCAGCGTCGGCATCATCGAGTTATTGAACACGATTGCGAATTCGACGCCGACGCTCGCCAGCCCATAGGCGATAAGCAGCGGCGCAATTGCTCCGACATCGCCAGGCCTTGCAAACCACAACAAGCCCGCCCCAATCACCAGCAACGTGCCAAACGCGGCAATCCACGGTTTGCGGCGGCCGCTTGCATCGGCGATCGCGCCGAGGACCGGCGACATCGATGCGATGACCAACCCGGAGCCCGCCGTGGCAAATCCCCACAACGACTGCCCCTTCGTGGGATCGGCAGCCACATGGGCCGCGAAATAAGGCGCAAAAACGAAGGTGGTGATCAGGGTGAAAAACGGCTCTGCCGCCCAGGCGAACATAATCCAGCCGACGACGGCGACGCGCGGCGGATAATTCTTCTGCGAATCCGCAGCGCGCACCGGAGCCGTTGCCGCCATTGCCGATATGTCCCTCCGCCTTCACGAGGAGGCGTTTTGCGCTTGGTCTCAAAAGCCATATAGCATTCGAGGCGGCGGTTAGCCCGATGCTTTTTGCCGACGCGAAGGAGGAATGATGATGGCCCCGGTGAGAACGAGGCAACACAGGATTTTTGCGACAATCCTCTTTCTGGTTGCGTGCTGCATTCCAGCGGCAGCCCAGGAGCAGCGCCGCGGTCTCTACGCACCTCCCGCGGCCGATACCGTTCATCCCGTGTTCGCCAAAAGCGGCATGGTGGTCGCCCAGGAAAAAACGGCGGCAAGAATTGGCGCCGACATATTGAAGCGTGGCGGCAATGCGATCGATGCCGCGGTCGCAACCGCCTTCACGATGGCGGTCACTTATCCGCGGGCGGGGAATATCGGCGGCGGCGGATTCATGGTCATTCATTCCGCCGAGCGCCACGAGGACATCGCAATCGATTATCGCGAGACGGCGCCCGCAGCTACGACGCCCGATATTTTCCTTGGCGCCGATGGCAAGCCCGACACCGTCAAATCGCGCGATTCGGCGCTAGGCATCGGAGTGCCCGGCACGCCGGCTGGTCTGGCACTCGCGTTGCAAAAATATGGCACGGGAAAATTCTCGCTGGCGGAACTGTTGCAACCGGCTATCGATCTGGCGCGCAACGGCGTGCTCATTACCGACGATAGTGCCGACACGCTGCCGGATTTGCGTCGGCGGCTGGAAAGATGGCCGTCTACGGCGAAAATTTTCTTGCGCCCCGACGGCTCATCGCTGCGCGAGGGCGATACCCTGGTCCAGACCGATCTGGCGGAAAGTCTCTCGGCGATTGCGGCCGAGGGCCCACGTGGTTTCTACCAGGGAGCGGTGGCGGAAAAACTGGTGAAGGCGATCCGCGAAGCCGGCGGCATCATCACACTGGATGACCTGAAATCCTATCAGCCTGTCATCCGGACTCCCGTGCGCGGCTCCTATCGGGGCTACGACATTGTCTCGATGCCCCAGCCATCTTCCGGTGGGATAGTACTGCTGGAGACGCTGAACATACTGGAAGGGTTTCCAATGCGGGACATGAAGCAGGGCACCGCGCCTTCGCTTCACGTCATGATCGAGGCAATGAAGCGCGCCTACGCCGACCGCGCGCGCTACCTCGGCGATCCTGCTTTCGTCAGCGCCCCGGTTGCGACACTCGTTACCAAGGAATACGCGGCGAAGCAGCGTGCGGGAATCGATCCTGACCGTGCAACGCCTTCGACCGATGCGCTGTCCGCGGTACCGCCGCGCGAGGGCAGCAACACGACGCATTTCTCCGTGGTCGATCGCTTCGGCAATGCGGTCAGCAATACCTACACCCTCAATTTCAGTTATGGCGTGGGGCTCGTCGCGGAGGGAACCGGGGTGCTTCTCAACAATGAACTCGACGATTTCACTGCAGCGCCCGGCGCCTCCAACGCCTATGGCTTGGTCGGATTTGAAGCCAATTTGCCGGGGCCGGGCAAGCGGCCGCTATCGTCAATGTCGCCCACGATCGTGCTGAAAGACGGCAAGGTGGAACTGGTGACGGGATCGCCCGGCGGAAGCCGTATCATCTCGACCGTATTGCAGGTGATGGTCAATGTGATCGACTATCACATGGACGTTGCTGCGGCGGTGGCTGCGCCGCGTTTGCACCATCAATGGCTACCGGATGAAGTGCGGATCGAGCGCGGCTTTGCGCAAGACGCGCTTTCGGAACTTCGTGCCAAGGGCCATCGCATCGTCGAACCGATGGGCCAGACATCGGCCAATTCTATCGCAGTGACGCCGGGCGGATTGCTTGGCGCCCCCGACCCGCGGACTCGCGGCGCGGAGGCGGCGGGGCAATAATGGCGAGAATTACTTCTCGCTTGTGGGCGCGGTAGTTGTAAGCTCGCGCTCATCTGAGCACGCAAGACCGGTCACGCGGAGATCGCCCAATGACATCCCTCGAGGGCAAGACGCTATTCATTTCCGGCGCGAGCCGCGGCATCGGGCTCGCCATAGCACTTCGCGCCGCGCGCGACGGCGCCAATATCGCGATCGCCGCAAAAACCGCTGAGCCGCATCCGAAGCTCAAGGGCACCGTCTATACGGCCGCCGACGAGGTTCGCGCCGCCGGCGGCGGGGCTTTGCCCATCCTCTGCGATATCAGGGATGAAGCCCAGGTCATTGCAGCCATCGACAAGACGGTCGGCGAATTCGGCGGCATCGATATTTGCGTGAACAATGCGAGCGCCATCAGCCTTACCAATTCGCAGATGACCGATATGAAGCGGTTCGACCTGATGATGGGCATCAACACCCGCGGTACCTTCATGGTTTCCAAATATTGCATCCCGCATTTGAAGAAGGCGGCCAACCCGCACATTTTGATGCTGTCGCCGCCACTCGACATGAAGGCCAAATGGTTCGAGCATTCGACCGCCTATACAATTGCGAAATTCGGCATGAGCATGTGCGTGCTTGGTCTGTCGGCCGAACTGAAATCGTCAGGCATAGCCGTCAACGCGCTGTGGCCGCGCACAACGATTGCCACGGCCGCGGTCGGCAACTTGCTCGGTGGCGAGGCCATGATGCGCGCCAGCCGCAAGCCCGAAATCATGGGCGATGCGGCCCACGCGATTCTCACCAGATCATCGCGGGAATTCACTGGACAGTTTTGCATCGACGACAAGGTTCTCTACGCAAGCGGCGTGCGCGATTTCGAGCCCTATCGCGTCGATCCGAGCGTGCCGCTGGCATCGGATTTCTTCGTACCCGACGACGACGTCCCGCCTCCCGGCGTTACCGTAAAGCCGTTGCCGTCCGTGGGCGGGGTCCAGAAGTCGAGCTAGCCCAACGCTTCTCAGCGTCCGACGATATATGGTCCACCTTTTTCCAGGGCGCGCTGATAGGCGGGGCGAGCGTGAATGCGTTCGAGAAAGTCGATCGCTTTTGGATGTCCCTGCTCCAATCCGCCACGGGCGGCTGCGGCCTCCAACGGAAAACTCATCTGGATGTCTGCCGCGGTGAACTCGCTGCCGGCGAACCAGTCGCTCTTTGCCAGCTCGCTTTCCCAGAATGCCATGTGCTGCTTCAGTTGCGGATTGACCAGTGTCGTGAGCGCCTGATTGGACACCTTGCGCACCAAAGGACGCAGCAGTGCCGGTGCCCGTTTTGGCATCAACGTGAACAGCAGCTTCAAAAGCAGCGCCGGCATGGCGGAGCCCTCCGCGTAATGGAGCCAGTAAGTGTAGCGAAGCCGCTCGGCGGTTCCCGGCGGCGGGATCAGGCGTCCGTTCCCGTAAGTGTCGAGGATGTATTCCGCGATCGCGCCTGATTCGGCGATCGTGTTGGCGTTGTCGGTGATGACGGGCGATTTACCGAGCGGGTGGATCGCGCGCAGCTCGATGGGAGCGCGCATGTCGCCCTGACGTTGATATCGAACGATATCGTAGGCGACGTCGAGTTCTTCCAGCAGCCACAGCACTCGCTGGGAACGGGAATTGTTGAGGTGATGGACGGTCAGCATGCGTTGATCCCAGCGGTGGTACCGGTGGTGCCAGCAATGTCAGGGAATGTCGAGCCGTCAGGCCGGGTTGGTAATATCTGGATGTTATTGACGAAGGAAATTACCCGGGCAATATTCGGAAAAGTTGGCGAGCGAAGTATGGGCGAGCTACCTTTGGCCAGCTACGTGGCCTTCGAGGGTGACCGTCGGATTGCTGCGGGAAATCCGGCCGAGGTCGTGCGCGCGCTGAAAGAGCGGCTAGATCGGCGAAAGGATGCCTCCATCCTTATTTTCGATGCAACGACCGGGGCGCATATCGATGTCGATCTTCACGGCGGTGTCGATGACGTCCTGGCGCACCTTGCAGGGAGCGCTGGCCCGTCGGGGACCGCCGAGCGTGCTGGGACCCCATTACCGCGCGGTCCCGGCCGCCCAAAGCTTGGCGTGGTCGCCCGTGAGGTCACCCTGCTGCCGCGGCATTGGGAATGGCTGTCCCAACAGCCGGGCGGCGCTTCGGTTGCGCTCCGTCGACTGGTCGAGGAGGCTCGCCGAGGCGGCGAAGACGGCGACGCCGTTCGCCGGGCGAGGGACGCATCCTACCGGTTCATGACGGCGATGGCCGGCGACAGGCCGAACTATGAAGAGGCGATACGGGCGCTGTTTGCGAACGAAGCGGCCCGTTTCAATGAACTGATCGCCGGCTGGCCGGTGGACGTGCGCGATTGCACGCTGATGCTCGCCGGGAATGCCTTTCATCAGCAACCGAGGGTCGGTTCCAGTTGATCTGAAAGACCTGAACCGCTAGGCTTTGGGATGATGTATATCATATAAGCCCTCCATCCCAGGAGATCGCCGTGAGCACTGCCCCGCAGTTCCTGTTTGATTTCGGCAGCCCCAATGCTTTCCTCAGTCACGAGGCGATACCGGCGATCGAAAAGCGAATTGGCGTCAAGTTCGAATATTTTCCGATCCTGCTGGGGGGCATCTTCAAGGCCACCAACAACAGGTCCCCCGCCGAAACCCTTGCCGGCATCAAGAACAAGCCCGAGTTTCATGCGCTGGAAACCGAGCGTTTCCTCAGGCGCTTCGACGTCAGGCCGTATACCTGGAATCCATTCTTCCCGGTCAACACGCTCAATCTGATGCGCGCCGCCGTCGCCGCCAGATCGGAGGGCGTCTTCGAAGAATACGTCGATGCAGTATTTCACCATATGTGGGTGGAGCCAAAGAAGATGGACGATCCTGACGTGGCGATGAGGGCATTGACGACGTCGGGGCTGGATGCAGCAAAACTGTTCGCCCGCGCACAGGAGCCCGAGGTCAAGGCGAAGCTGATCCAGAACACCCAATCGGCAGTCGAGCGCGGCGCATTCGGCTCCCCGACCTTCTTCGTAGGCAAGGAGATGTTTTTCGGCAAGGAACAGTTGCGCGAAGTCGAGGAAATGGTGTCGGGCAAATAACGCCGGTACACAGGAGGCGCGTCGACGCCGCCTCGAAACCGTGAGGCCAGGACACAGGTTCACCCCCGTCGAAACGCGGCGTAGACACCGCTCCTCACGAGGAGGGGAGGGAGAGAGACCATGGAAAAACGCAACGCTACGGTTGCCGTGATAGGCGCCGGCGATTATATCGGGGCCGAGATCGCAAAGAAGTTCGCCTCCGAAGGCTTCACCGTTTTTGCCGGACGGCGCGATGGCGCCAAGCTCGAACCCCTTGTACGCGAAATCGAGGCGGCCGGCGGATCGGTCGCAGCGCGCACACTCGATGCGCGCAAGGAGGAGGAGGTTGCCGCATTCCTCGGCGACGCCGACAGGCATGCCCCCCTTGA
>Ga0075029_100000375_pt1 | contig 25692 bp, 22 predicted proteins | sample LitLauG_LLR_2013_FD_71391 | JGI IMG/M metagenome (GOLD analysis project Ga0075029, IMG submission 71391) | Freshwater sediment microbial communities from North America - Little Laurel Run_MetaG_LLR_2013 | ecosystem: Environmental > Aquatic > Freshwater > Creek > Sediment | place: USA... | reverse complement strand
CGCCGCCGGCGGCGACCGTTTCCACGTCCAGCATCGGCGCGCGGATGTTCACTCCGGCGACCCTGGCGCTCTCGCGGCGCTCGAAGGCGCCGGCATAGCGACAGACGTCGGTTGAGGTGCCGCCCATGTCGAAGCCGAGCACCGCCTGAGCCCCCGCCGCCCTGGCCACCCCGGCGACGCCGACGACTCCGCCGGCCGGGCCGGAAAGCACCGCGTCCATGCCGCGAAAGCTGGTCGCGCGGGCGAGGCCTCCGCCCGAGGTCATGAAGAAGAGATTGGCGCCGTTGGTCGCTCGCGTCAGGGTGTCGGCATAGGCGCGCAAAACCGGGGTCAGATAGGCGTCGACGACGGCCGTCTCCACCCTGGCCAGGAACCGGGGCAGGGGAGAGACCTCATGGCCGAGGACCACTGTGGCGAAACCGGCCTCGCGCGCCAGACGCGCGGCGGCCAGCTCGTGAGCCGGGTTGAGATCGCTGTGGACGAAGGCGATGGCGACGCTCTCGAAGCCGTCGGCGAGGGCCTGGGCCAGGTCCCGCTCCAGCGCCGCTTCATCCAGTGCGCGGATCACGGCGCCGTCGGCGCCCAGCCGTTCCGAAGCTTCCGAGACGGCCTCGCAAAGCGGCGCGGGCTTGCGGATGTCGAGGTCGAAGAGGCGCGGCCGGGCCTGATCGCCAATCCGCAGGCCGTCGCCCAGCCCTTGGGTGGTCACCAGCAAGGTCTTCGCCCCGGCGCGCTCCAGCAGGGCGTTGGTCGCCACGGTCGTGCCGACCTTGATCGCCGCGACCCGTTCGGCGGGGAACGGCGCCGGCTCGGGCGTCGCCAAGAGCCGGCGCATCGCCTCAACCGCGGCGTCGGCGTAGGCGTCCGACCGCGACGGGAGTTTCAGCGTCGACACCAGGCCGGCCGGCGAGCGCGCGACGACGTCGGTGAAGGTGCCGCCGCGATCGATGCAGAAGGTCCAGCCGATGCTCGGGTGTTCCGTGGCGGTCATGGTGTGGGCGGATGGCCTTAATCGGGGCTCAACGGCGACGTGCGGGCGATGCGTGGTTGACGACGGGGCGTTTACACCCAACTATTCAAGAACGCGCCTGAGCGCGACCTGAAGGACCAGGGCATGCAGAGCCTTTCTGGACGCAATCCGTCAACCCACCCGCTGTTTCGCGGCCTGGGCATGCTTGTCGGACTTCTGGCCGGGGCCGCGGCGGCGACGATCACGGCGGTTCTGGCGGTGGTGTTCGCCGCGACCGTGGCGGTGATGGCGCTGCTGGCGGGAGCGGTGGTCGCCCTTGGCCTCACCGCCTCACGCGCGCGCCGCCGGACCCGGACCGCCTCCAGCGATCCCGACATCATTGAAGCGCGCAACGTCGGCGGCCACTCCTGGGTCGCCTACGGCTGGGACGGCCGGTCCTAGGGGTTGGTCGCCCCGCCGGTTGGGCGGGTTTGGCGCGGGGCGTCGAGAATCTGGACCGCCTGGAGTTTGCTTGACGGCACGCTTCAAAACCTACCGCTCATTCCCGCGAAAGCGGGAACCCAGCGCTGTCCTGCCGGGCGCGATGTCTGGAAAGATCTGGTTTCCCGCTTTCGCGGGAATGAGCGGGTGGGTGGAGAGGCGCCAGGCTTGTCCTGGCGAGTTTGGCTCTCCGCCAGGATTGCTGGCGCACATGAGTGGGTACAGCATGCGGCTCACGCTCGCGCCGGCCCCCACCCCCGAGGCCATCCCGCTTACGGCTTGCGCCGCCGCCTCGCGCCCGTCTAAACACCGTCGACGAAAAACTCAGGGAGAAAAACCATGATCGGCGTTGTCGCGATGATCAAAGTGAAGCCTGGCTCGGGCCCGGAATTCGAAGCGATCTGCAAGGAGCTGGCCGCCAAGGTGCGGGCGAACGAGGCGGGCAATCTGCTCTATCAACTGACCAAGAGCCGCACCGAGGCCGACACCTATAAGTTCCTGGAACTCTACAAGGACCAGGACGCGCTGTCGGCGCACGGCCAGACCGAATATTTCAAGGATCTGGGCCGCAAGATGGGGGCCTTCATGGCCGGCCGTCCCGAAGTCGAGTACCTCGACGCGGTCGACTAGGCTGAACGCCGCGCCGGTGGCCGCCTATTGGCAGGCCACCTTGGCGTGGACGTATTTGCCCGCGTGGGCGTCCCAGCGCCAACCGTCGCAGTCGTAGCCCGGCGGCGGCCCGTTTGGCGCGGCTTGTTGCGGCGCGCCATATCCCGGCGGCGGCGGTGGTGGCGGACCCTCGTCGTAGGCATAGTCGCCCGGATAGTAGACCGGACCCCAGTCGTCGAAAGCCCACAGCGGATCGGCCCAGTACCAGGGCGCAAAGTATCCACCCCAATAGGGTCCGTAGTAGCCGCCGCGATAACCTTCGCCATAGCCCCGGCCATAGCCGCGCCCATAGCCGCCACCTCCTGCGTATCCGCCGGAGCCGCGGCCTGCGAAACCGCCGCCGCCGACCGCGCGTCCCCCATAGGCCGCGCCACCAGACCCGCGACCGCCAAAGCCGCCTCCGGAGCCGCCCCCGTGGCCGGCATAACCGCCGCCAGAACCGCCGCCTCCACGGCCACCGCCGCCGCCACCGCCATGGCCTTGCGCCAGAGCGGGACCGGACGCCACCAACGCGGCGCCGAGCGCCAGGGCGGTCAGATGGGTCGTCAGCTTAATCACGGTTCGAGCCTCCATATTTCCCGCTTGGGAAATCCCCGAGTGTCTCGCGCCTAAAGGACGCTACCTGAACCGCGCCTGAACGTCCTTGTCATCGCGCAAATCTCCGCCGTTCTGGAAAAACGTCGTGATGCGGGCGAACCGGCGCACGCCGAGCCTTGCGGCGAGGCGGTTTCGGTGGTCATTTCACCTTGAAACAAACAATCCTGGAAGAGACCCCATGGCCGACGGAAACGTCAACCTGCTGAGCGCCGCGCGCGAGGAAGCCTATTCCACGCCGCTGGACAAGATCGACATGAGCCTGGGCGAGCGCTTCGCCGCCAACACGATCTGGCCGTTCTTCGAGCGCCTGCGCCACGAAGACCCGGTGCACTACACCGCCGAAAGCGAATTTGGACCCTATTGGTCGATCACCCGCTTCGAGGACATCGTCGCCGTGGAGACCAATCACGCCGTCTTTTCATCCGAAGGCGCGATCTCGATCCAGGACCAGGCGGACGACTTCCAACTGCCGATGTTCATCGCCATGGACCCGCCCAAGCACGACGCCCAGCGCAAGGTGATCACACCGATCGTCTCGCCGCACAATCTGGAGAACCTCGCCCCGCTGATCCGCGAGCGCGCCGGCAAGATCCTGGATGAACTGCCGATCGGCCAGCCCTTCGATTGGGTGGACAGGGTTTCCATCGAGCTGACGACACAGATGCTGGCGACGCTGTTCGGCTTTCCGTGGGAGGAGCGGCGCAAGCTGACCTACTGGTCGGACCTCACCACCAACGACATGAGCGAGACCATGACGATGGAGGAGGTGCGCGCCGAATTGATGGGCTGCGCCTTCTATTTCCAGAACCTGTGGAACCAGCGCCGCGACGAGCCGGCGACGACGGATCTCATCTCCATGCTCGCCCACGGCGAATCCACCAAGGAGATGCCGTTCATGGAGTTCCTGGGCAATTTGCTGCTGCTGATCGTTGGCGGCAACGACACCACGCGCAACTCCATCACCGGCGGGCTTCTCGCGCTCAACCAGTATCCGGACCAGTATGACAAACTGCGGGCCCACCCCGAGCTGATCCCCAGCATGGTCTCGGAGATCATCCGCTGGCAGACCCCGGTCGCGCACATGCGGCGCACGGCGACGCGGGATATCGAGTTCGGCGGCAAGCTCATCCGCAAGGGCGACAAGGTCGTCATGTGGTACGCCTCGGGCAACCGCGATGAAACCGTGATCGAAAACCCCGACGCCTTCATCATCGACCGCGAGCGGCCGCGCCATCACCTCTCGTTCGGCTTTGGCATCCATCGCTGTGTCGGCAATCGCCTGGCCGAGATGCAGTTGAAGACGATCTGGGAGGAGATCCTCAAGCGCTTTCCGCGGATCGACGTGGTCGAGGAGCCGGTTCGCCTGAAGTCGAATTTCCTGCGGGCCTACAAGAGCATGCAGGTGGTGATCCCCGCGCGCGCCTAGGGCGCCGCGAGGTCTCAGCCCAGAGTGTGAATGGGTGCGTCCGGCGCGGCGACCCACGCATCCAGGTCGGCGAGAGCCCGTGCGCCCATCGCCCGTTTCTTGGCGCGTCCACGTTCGCCCCGCGAGAGCCGCGCGCCGTCTTCGCCGCGCGTGGGCGGCTCGAGCGGCGGCAGCAGGCCATAGTTGATGTTCATCGGCTGGAACGTCGCCCGGGTTCCTGCCAGATGCCCGCCGGTGATGTGACCCAGGAGCGCGCCCAGGGCCGTTGACGGCGGTGGCGGCGTCGCGCTCGCGCCCAGGGCGTCGGCCGCGGCCAGTCGGCCCGCCAGCAACCCGATCGCGGCGCTTTCGACATAGCCCTCCACGCCGGTGATCTGGCCGGCGAACCGCAGACGCGGGTCGCTTTTCAGCCGCAAGGCGGCGTCGAGGACCTTGGGGCTGTTTATGAAGGTGTTGCGGTGCAAACCGCCGAGGCGGGCGAAGACCGCCTTTTCCAGGCCCGGGATCTTGCGAAAGATGTCGGTCTGAGCGGCGTGTTTCAACTTGGTCTGGAAGCCGACCATGTTCCACAGCGTGCCCAGTGCATTGTCCTGCCGCAGTTGCACCACCGCATAGGGCTTGCGGTCGGGCTGATGGACGTTGGTCAGGCCGACGGGCTTCATCGGCCCGTGGCGCGGGGTCTCGCGACCGCGCTCGGCCATCACCTCCAGCGGCAGGCAGCCATCGAAATAGGGGACGTTTTCCCAGTCCTTGAATTCGGTCTTGGGGCCGGCGAGCAGGGCGTCGATGAAGGCCTCGTAGTCCTCGCGGCTCAGGGGACAGTTGATATAGGCCGCGGCGTCGCCCGAGGGGCCTTCCTTGTCGTAGCGCGACTGTTTCCAGGCCACTGACATGTCGATGGAGTCGGCATGGACGATCGGCGCTATGGCGTCGAAGAAGGCGAGGGCTTCCTCGCCCGTGCGGCCCAGGATCGCATCGGCCAGGGCCGGCGAGGTCAGGGGACCGCTGGCGACGATGACCTGAGACCAATCGGCGGGAATGTCGCCGACTTCGCCGCGGGCGATGGCGATGCGCGGGTGAGCAGCGATGCGGGCCGTGACAGCCTGGGAAAAGCCGTCGCGATCGACCGCCAGCGCCCCGCCGGCCGGCGTCTGGTGGGCGTCGGCGCAGGCCATGATGAGGGACTCCAGCCGCCGCATCTCGGCGTGCAGCAGACCGACGGCGTTGTGTTGCCAATCATCGGCTCGGAAGGAGTTGGAACAGACCAGTTCGGCCAGATGCTCGGTCTGGTGGGCGTCGGTTCCACGCTCGGGCCGCATTTCGTGCAGCACCACACTCACGCCGGCCTCAGCGGCCTGCCAGGCGGCTTCGCAGCCGGCCAGGCCGCCGCCGATGATATGGATGGGCTCGCACGTCACGGCCGGCCGTTCTACGCGCGCCGGCGCGGCGGGGGAAGTCGTCTCATGGTGGCTTGGGTCGGCAAGCCCCACCGCGGCGGGGTCGGAAAATCCTGAACTCGATCTGTTCGTTAGACGCGGCAGGCGGTTTTCGCGAAATTAGCTCCCCACTTTGTCGCGGCTGAGTCTCGGCCTATGAGGAGTCGTGAGTTCAGAACCGGGATCAATGAGCAGGGTCAAGGATTTGGCGCGCGCGCTGAGGTCGGCGGGGCGGTCCTTGCCGCGGGCCTGGATGGCCGCGTGGCCGACACTGATCGCGGCGGTGGTCGTCACCGCCGTGCTGGCCCAGGCGGGCTGGCTCGAAGCGCGTTCGCCGCGGCGTTGGGCGGCGGCCGTGGTCCTCGGGATCGCCGTCGTGGGGATGCAGGTCAATCTCTACCAGCGGGACCCTCGGGGCGCCGCCGGCGAAGCCGGCGGCGGGCAGGTCTGGACCTTCCTACGCCTGTGCGTGGCGGGGCTCCTGGTCGTGGCGTTCCTGGGCGTGTTGGCCATGCTCTGCGCGGTGGTGATCCTGTCGGTCGACCTGGCGGTGGCTTCCACCTCCGGCGGCTTTTCGGTTTCTCAGGTTGCGACCTGGAACGAGCCATCATCGGGCGGCGCCAAACTGGTCTTGCGGGCCACGGATTTCGGCGTGGCCCTGTTCATGACCTGGGCCGCGACGCGAATCGCGCTGGCGGCCGCCGCAACGGCTGCTCAAGGCCGCCTGAGCGTTCTGTCCAGCTGGCCGATGACCAAGGGTCGGCTGGTCGTGATCGCCACGTCGAGATTTGCGGTGGCCGGGGGCGCGCTGGCGCTGATATCGGCAGCCCGGCTGGTGGCGGAAAGAGCGGGCGGTGGCGCCGCCGCAACGGCCGCGATCTTTTTTGGTTTGTGGTTGCCGCTTGACGCGGCGCTGCTGGCTTATTTCTTTAGAACGCGTACCCAGTCGGCCTGACCGCATCATGTCTCGGCTATCCGCCCTTCCCGATCCCTTCGAGGGTCTTCGATCCGCCCGCGCCGGCCCGCGCGCGGCGGCCAGCTCGACCGTCGAGTGGGTCGTTCACTTCGCCACCGCCGTCCTGGACGCCTTCGCCGAAGGGTTTCGCATCATTGGCCGCGAGCCCAAGGCCGCCGCCATCTGGTTCCTGTTCTGGGTTGCGGCGATCGCGTCGGCGGCCATTTTGGCGGCCATTGGTCCCCGCGTGACTCCGGGCGACACGATGAACGGCCGGACGCTGGCCGAATTCCTCGATCATCGCGGCCCCACGGCGATTCCCTTCGTGGTCATTCTATTGCTGGTCTGGGGCGTGCACACCGTCGCGGTCTATCGCGCGGTTCTTCGGCCGAGCGAGCGTCGCTGGGGCTATGTTCGGCTTGGACGCGACGAAGTGCGCATGTCGGTCATGACCCTGGCCCTGTTCGGCCTCGTGCTCGTCTTTGGCGGCGCGCCGGCCTATCTGCTGCTCGTGGTGTTCAATCCGCTGGCCGAGGCCCTCCCGGCCTTTGCCCGCGAGATCGCCGGAGTCGGGGCGCTGGCGACAGTGGCGATCGAGGTGTGGCTCGGCGTGCGGCTGTCGCTCATCGCCGTGGAGACCGTCGCCGAGCGTCGATTTCACCTGACCGCCTATTGGCCCCTCGTCGAGGGACGCTTCTGGTATCTCCTGGCGAACTATTTCCTCTGGTTCCTGCTGCTGTTCGCCCTGCTGATTCCGGTTTTCCTGATCGGTGGGGCCATTTCGCAGGCCGCGGTCAATCTGGCGATGGACGATCCTTCGCCGCGACGCGTGGCTCTGCTGATATCGGCGGCGGTCGCCTTGACGGCGTTGACGGCGGCGTTCTGGATGCTGTCATTGACCGTGATCTGCGCCTGCCAAGCCTACGCTTTCCGCGCCATCGTCGGCCAGGGCCGTTCGGACGTCGTGATCAGCTAGCAATTCGGACGCGGATCGCCCGTGTCGGTCGTTACGCCGACACCCGACGCGCGACTTCGGCCTGGAACCAGGCCACGGCGCCCTCGCGGCTCGGGGAGAGCATGCCGGTCGTGAAGACGCCGGCGTCCAGGTTGTTTTGCACGCGCTCACAGACCCAGGCATGGGCGTCGGTGATATCCTCCGAAGCGTCCATGGCTGCGTCGACGCCGAGGTCCTCGGGGCTGTGCAGAAAGGTGTGATCGACGATGGTTCGGTCCGGACCATCGGGTCGAATATGTTCGATCATCAGCGTGTCGCGATAGACCGTTAGGCCGAGGTTCGGCCAGACCCAGGCCCAGAGATTTTCCTCGGCCGTTTCATCCTGCGGCGCGTGGTGGGCGTGGGTGTGACCGCACAACGCGACCTCGCCGTCCATGAACACCTCATGGTGATGGCCTTGATCGGCGTGGACGCCTTCGAGATGGTCGCCTTCAAGGTAGGTCTCGACATAGACCTTCCAGTTACAGGCCACCGTGTGACTATGCCGAACCGAAGCGGAACGGCTCGCACGTTCGGGCAATCGCGCGGCGACGGGACCAAACAGCGTCTCAAGGGGCCCGGCGGTGGGGTCCAGATTGACGAAAACAAGGCCGCGCCACGCCGTCACCTGGATCGGCAGCAGCGACACGGAGGCAAGGTCCAGGCTGTCCGTCGCCGAGAAATTCACAGCGGCCCGCAGCGCGCCATCGAAGCCATATCGCCATTTGTGAAATCGACAGACGAATTCCTTGTCGCACCGACCCTTGGTGTCGCTCACCAGCGGGCCGGCCCGGTGGCGGCAAACATTATGGTAGCCGCGCAGCGCTCCTGCCTCGTCTCGCACGACGACCACCGGAAAACCGGCGATGATCTCGGCCACATACTCCCCACGGCGCCTGAGATCGGCCTCCAGCCCGAGGAACTGCCAGGACCTTGCGAAGATCGACTGGCGTTCGCGCTCGAACACGGCGGGGTCGCGATAGAGAAACGTCGGTGCGGTGGGGATGGGCGCGGTCATGGTTCCTTCAACCCTATCCCAATGATCGCCGGGCGGTAGGGGGATCGTTCCACCAGCCGCCGCCGAGGGCCTGGAACAGGGCGGCGATATCGTCCAGCCTGTTGGCGCGGGCCTGCAACAGGGTCAGGCGAGCTTGCAGGCGTGTCTGCTCGATCGTGATGAAGGCGAGGCGGCTGATGTCGCCCAATGCGACCTGTCGCTGGGCGATCCGCAGACTGCTTTGCGCGGCGTCATCGGCGGCTTGGGCCCTGCGCAGGGCCTCGGCGTCGGCCTGCAGCGCCTGCAGCACATCGGCCGTGTTCTGGAACGCGCCGATCACCGTCGCGCGATACTGCGCGGCGGCCTGATCATAGGCGGCCACGGCCGCCCGCTTGCGGTGCAGCAGCATCCCGCCGTCGAACAGCGGCTGGGTCAGGGTTCCCGCCACGCTCCAGAAGTTCTCGGCCGCGCCGAATTGCGGCGCCAGACGCAGGGCGGCGCTGCCGGCGTTGGCGTCGATCTGGAGGTTCGGCCACCGCGCCGCCTCGGCGACACCGACCTGCGCGCTGGCCGCGTGCAGCTGCGCCTCGGCGATGCGTACGTCCGGGCGGTGCTCCACGAGCTTGGCCGGCAAACTCAAGGGGAGGGGGCCATGAGGGTTGAGGTCGCCCAGGCCGAAGCTCGGCGCGACGGGCTCGGCCGGCGTGACACCGACCAGCGCGCACAGCAGATCGCGGTTGATGCGAAACTGTTTTTCCAGCGGCGGCAGCGTGCTCTGACTCTGCGCCAGCAGCGCTTTCTGGGCGGCGATGTCGGCTTGCGAGGCCTGACCGAGCTCGGCCTGGCGGACGAAGGAGTCATAGGTCGTCTGTTGATCGGCGATGATCAGCTTGGTCGAGGCGATCTGATCGCGCAGCATGGCGTCGGCGACGGCCGCGGCGACGACCGAATCCGCCAAGGTCAGTCGAGCGGCTTCCAGTTCGAACTTCTGTTGTTCGCGCAGGGCGACGAGGCTTTCCACGGCCCGCGCGTTGGCGCCGAACAGGTCCGGCGCATAGGTCGCGGTCACCTGGGTGGTGGTCAGGTCATAGACGCTCTTGCCGCTGGCGGTCTGGCTGGAGAGATCGCGCGCGAAGTACTGATGGCTGGGTTGCAGGCTGGCGGCGATGGTCGGGAAATAGGCGGCGCGCTGGGCGGCGGCCTGCTCGCGCGCCCCGCGCAAGGCCGCCTGCGCCGCCGCGATCGTCGGATTGCGCCGAAGCGCGCGTTGGACAAGGTCAGCCAGTTCCGTGTTCTGGTAGACCGCCCACCATTGCGCCGGCACGTCCTGGCCTTGGGTCAGGGTTTCACCCTCGCCCGGGCCCTCCGGCGCCGTCGCCTGTGCGCCATAGCCGTCGGCCCGGTCCAGAGCCGGCCGATGGTAATTCGGCCCGACCGCGCAGCCGGCCAGGGTCAGCCCCAGTCCGACGGCGACCCTTCGCGAAAGCCAAGCGAGCCCGCGCGGAGTCATCGCTCATCCTCCTCGTCCGCCGCGCTGGCGCGGGCCTCGAAGCGGGTCTCCATGGCGTAATAGAGGGCGGGCAGGATGAAGAGGGTCAGCAAGGTGGCGATCGCCAGGCCGCCGACGACCACCGTGGCCAGGCCACGCTGCACATCGGTGCCGACGCCGGTCGTTATGGCAGCCGGCGCCATGCCCACCGAGGCCACGGTGGCGGTAAGCAAGACCGGTCGAAAGCGCTCGGCGGCGCCGGCGATCACCGCCTCGCGCAGGCTGGGGTGGCGCGCGCGCACCCTCTGGATGTTCGAAATCATGATGATGCCGTTCTGCACAGCGACGCCGAACAGGGCGATGAAGCCCACGGCCGTGGCGATGTTCAGGGTCTCGCCGCGCAGGTGCAGGGCGACCAGCCCGCCCAGCATGGCCAGGGGCACCACACCCAGCACCAGGGCCGCATAGCGGATCTTGTGAAACTGCAGGAACAGCAACAGGCCCATCACCGCGAACACCAGGGCCATCACGATCGTCAGCCGGGCCTGGGCGCGTTGCTGGTTTTCGAATTGCCCGGCCCACTCCAGCCGGTATTTGCCGCGATCGAAGCGAACCTTGGCGTCGATCCTCTGGCGCGCGTCGGCCAGATATTGCGAAAGCGCGCGTCCGCGGTTGTCGATGCGGATCGTCAGTTGGCGCAGGCCGTGCTCGCGCGCGATCGTGCTCTCGCCGCTTTGCAGCCGGATGTGCGCGACCTCGCTGAGGGGGACCTGCGCGCCGCTGGACGATGTCAGCATCACCTGGCCCAGCCGCGCGGGGCTGGAGGCGACCTCGGGGGGCAGGCGGATGGTGATGCTATGGGTCTGGTCGCCGGTGTAGATCTGGGTGATCGGCGCGCCGCCGACGGCGTTCTGCACCAGGTTCATGATGTCGCCGACGTTGACGCCGTAGCGCGCCGCCGCCTCGCGATCGGCCTCGATCACCAACTGCGGAATCGGCGGCTCCTGAAAGATCGAGGCTTCGCCGGTGCCGGGCGTGGCCTGAAGAACGGCGACGATGTCTGTGCCGATGCGCCGCAGCTCGCGAAAATCGTCGCCATAAACCCGCAGCACCAGCGGGCTGTGGGCGCCGCCAACCATGTCGTTCACGCCGTCGACGATCGGCTGACTGATGCCGATCTGCATCCCCGGCAGCTTGTCCAGCCGCGCGCTCAGGCGGCGGACGAACTCAGCCTTGGACTCATGGTCGGGCCAGGTGTCGTAGGGCTTGAGACCGACCGCGGATTCGGTATGCGACGGCGTCCATGGATCGGTGCCGCTGTCGTTTCGGCCAGTCTGGGTGACGATATAGGACACCTCGGGGAACGAATCGACGGTTCTGCGCAGCTCTCCGGCCATCTCGCTGGCTTTTTCGAGGGAGAGACCGGTCGGCATCTGCACCTGCAGCCAGAGGGCGCCTTCGTCCAGGTCCGGCAGGAATTCCCGTCCAACCGTCGCGCCCAGCACAAGGACCGCCAGCAGCGCCGCTCCGGCCGCCGCATAGGCGAGCGGCAGGTGATCGAGGAGGCCTGAGAGCGAGTCCCTGTAGCGTGTGCGCAACCCCTCGATCAGCCGATTGGGCCGGATCCGCACGGGGTTCTTGAGGGCCATGAACACCAGGCCCGGCGCGAGGGTGATGACGAACAACAGCGCGCCGAAGAGGGCGAAGCCGACGGTGAAGGCCATCGGCCGGAAGAGCTTGCCCTCGGCGTTCTCGAACGCCAGCAGGGGGAAATAGGCGGTGGTGATAATCAAGGTGGCGAAGAAGATCGGCCGGGCCACCTGGGTGGCGCCGTTCACCACCAGGTCACGGGTCAGCAGGTCGCGCGGCAATCGCTCGCGAAGCCGTAGCAAGGCCTCGGTGACGACGATCGCTCCATCGACGATCACGCCGAAATCGATGGCGCCCAGGGAAAACAGGTTCGCGGGCATGTGCAGCAGGTTCATCAGCATGAACACCGCCGCGAGCGAAATGGGGATCGTCACCGCCACGATCAGCGCCACCCGCCGGCTGCCCAGGAACATGAACAGGATCACGCAGACCAGGACGACGCCTTCGACAATGGTTCGACCGACGTTGTCCACGGTCGCGTGCACAAGGTTGTCGCGATCGACGAAGGGCGCGATCTTCACGCCCTGAGGCGCCAGCTGCGCGTTCAGATCCGCCACGCGCGCGTGCACGCGCTCGAGCACCGCCGAGGGGTTCTCATATTTCAGCAGGTCGACGATGCCCTCGACCGTGTCCGGGTTGGCGTCCTTGCCCAACACCCCTTCGCGGATCTGATGGCCGATCCTCATCTCGCCCAGGTCGCGGACGTAGACCGGCACGCCGTTGCGCTGGGCCACGGGGATCGCGCCGATGTCCTGCAAGGTCAGGACCCGGCCCACGCCGCGAATGACATAGGATTGCTCGCCCCGCGTGACGCGGCCGCCGGCGGCGATGGCGGTGTTGTTGTTGATCGCGCTAACGATGTCATTCACGGCGACGCCGAACCGCGTCAGCTGGGCGGGATCCAGCTCAAGCTGGAACTCCTTGGTGAAGCCCCCGAAGTTGTCGACATTGGCGACGCCCTGCACCTGGTTCAGCGCCGGAATGACAATCCAGCGCTGAATCTCGCTGAGCTGCATCAGGTTCTTGGTCTCTGATTCCAGCGTGTAGCGGTAGATTTCGCCGGACGGACTGGACACCGCGTCCAGGGCCGGGGCCACGTTAGGCGGCAGAGTGACCTGGGCGATGCGCTCGGTGACGCGCTGACGCTCCCAATAGTCCTCGGCGCCATCGCGAAACACCAGGGTGATCAGCGACAAACCCAAGGTGCTGCTTGACCGCATGGAGACCAGCCCCGGCGTCGCCCCAAGCCCGCGCTCCAGCGGGATCGTCACCTGCTGCTCGATATCCTCGGCCGCGAGTCCCGGCAGCTGGGTCGTGACCTGCACCGAGACCGGCGAGAGCTCCGGGTAGGCTTCGATCGCCAGCTGGGTCCAGCTGTAGGCGCCGTAGGCGGCGAAGACGATCGCCGCAAATATGAACGCACGGCGATGGTCCAGGCAGAAGGCGAGAAACCGCTCAATCATTGAGCAGAACGCCGCCGCGGACGACAATGCGCTCGCCCCCCGCCAGGCCGCTCACCACCCGCGCCGTCTGGTCGGTCTCGTCGGCGATCCTGATCGCGCGCCGCTGAAACACCCATGGCCGCACCTCGACGAGCACGGAAACCGTATCATTGTTCATGAGCAACGCCGATTGCGGCACGCTGACCCCGCCGCCGGCGCCTGCGGCCGCAACGCGGACCGTGGCGAACATATTCGGGGCCAGGCGGCCCCCTGGATTATCCAGGACGATGCGCGCCTTCTGTCGCCGGGTGTCCGGTTCAAGCAGTGGATTCACCTGCGCAATTCGACCATGCCAGACCTGACCGGGTTCGTTGGCGAGCACGACGTCGGCTGGCGCGCCGGCGGTGATCTTGCCGACGTCGCCTTGCGGCGCGCTGGCGGTGACGAACACCCGATCGGCGTTGGCGATCGTCATCAGGGTCGCGGTCGGATCGCTGACCTGCGCCCCAACGGCGATCGAAAGCGCGGTCACGACGCCGGTCTCCGGGGCGGTCAGCGCCAGACCATGGCCGCCTCGCGCGCCGCCGCCTAGCGCCGCGAGCCGGTCGCGCGCGCGCGTCAGTTCCGTCCGCGCTTGATTGGAGGCGCTCTGGGCCGCTTCCAGATCCTTGTCGGCCGCGCCGCCCGCTTCCCGGACGCCCTTGGCGCGCGTCAGGGCCTTGCTGGCGAGATCGGCCGCATCGCGGGCCTTGGCTTCATCGGCCTGGGCCTGAGCCATGTCGCCAGACGCCAGGACGGCCAGGACCTGACCCTTGCGCACATGGTCGCCCAGCCCGACCTTCAGGGCGACGACCCGACCGCTCAATGGCGCCAGGATGTTGATTACCCGCGTCGGGTCCGCCTCGACCACGGCGGGAAGTTCCAGCATGTCCCGCCCGCCGGCGGCTTCGACAGTCTGAATGGCCAGGTGGGATCGCAACGGCGAATTGGCGGGCACGGAGTAGAGGCCGTTGGCCTCGGTGAACGGCGCGGCGCCATCGTCGGCCGATTTCGACGGTCCGCAGCCGCTCAAGGCCAGGGTCGCCATGCCGAGCAGAGCCAGCGAACAACGCCACGCACGCAGACGCCGCACCATACCTCTCGTCGCCGTCGATCGGGTCCGGCGTTCCGCTGTTCGCATGATCGAGTCCCCGGGGCCGAGCGCGTTTCCATGGCATGTCGTCCGAACGACTGACAAGCCCGTGGCGGCCACGTCCCTACGTGGCGGACGTGACATCCGATCCATGGCCGTTCGCGACGGTCGCGGCGCTATTTCACGAAGTAGCCGTCCACCTTCCAGCTGTCGCCCTCGCGCGCCAGCACGACGGTTTCCACGGCGACCTTCTTGCCGGAAAACACCGTGCCGAACCGGATCACGTCATAGTGGCCGTCCGGCGCGCCGGGCAGGGTGTCGGTCTTGGTTTCGCTGGCAAACGTGCGCGAGACGACCGCGCCAAACGGCGCGCGGACCGGCGCGATCTTGCCGGCCCACTCGGCCTGGCTGATCCGCGACTTGAGGATCGCGCCGGCGCTCAGCCAGCTCTGGTCGTACTGGCCGTGGTCGATCAGCGCGACCCATCGCGCCGCCTCATCGGTCGCGGTGTCCGCGGCCGCCTGACCGATTTGCGCGCTGAGAGCGGCCAAGGCCAATGCCGAAACGGCGAGCCTCTTCATTGATGACACCCTGGTAGCCAGATGGGAGCCCAGATTGCCGCCGCGCGGGGGATTCGGCAAATTCGAGGTGGCGCGCGGGCGCGTCCAGGATCGACCCGCTTGGCTCAGGCGAGTCCTGCTCGTCTCGTCCCCGGGACGGGACTCAGTCGCACCATAGCTCCATCTGCTTCAGGCGCGGCTTCACGCACGCCTTGACGGCGCCCGTCGGCAGGGGCGGCGGCAACCCCGGTTTCCACACACCCAGTCGGCGTTCGATGTTGGGCGTCTCTGAATCGATCACCGCCAGGGGATTGCCGTCGCCATAGCGCGTCGCGCTGCGATATCGCAGCGTCCGCCGATAGGCGCCCCCGGGCGCGAGGGTGTTCACCTCCACCCAATAGGCGAACGGGGCGTTGCTGGTGGGCTCGACGGAGATCACGTCGCCCCTCAGCGGGCCGCTCGCAACGAAACGCACGTCCTGATTGTTGTTGGCGCCGGTCGCCTTCTCGTAGACGCGGTGGAACTGGTCCGCCGCCCGGTCGTACCTGAACAGCTGAGTGACGATCCGCTGGTCGCCGTCGCCGGCATGCAGGCTGGCGGTCACGATGAGAAGCAGCGGCGGTCCGGACGCTCCCCGCGGATACACCGGCTTCGCGGTCCGCAGCTCGTGGGGCGCCCAGCTATCATCCTGGTCCCCGAGCGCCCGGGACGGCGAAAGGGCCGAGTCCGTCGCACAGCCGGGCGCGGCGCCCTTCTCGACACAGAGACGGACGGCGCCGGGCGCGGGATTGTCGCCGTAGTCGACGGTCGGCGGTCCCTGGGTCGCCACAAGAACCTGCGCCGATCGTGGGTGGAATGGCGCGGTCAGATCCACCCGCGCTATCTCACGGACGGCTGAATCCGTGGCCGCGGCGCCGGTCGGCGCCGGTCCGAGCGACGCCGCGAGCACCGCCAGCGCTCGCCATCCCGGAAACGACAATGTCGGCATGATCGACGCCCTCCGCACCGCGCTCACAATGATTGGCGAGGAATCTCATGGGAACGGCGGCGCCCACAAGGCGCGCGAACGCATTCGTTCGCCCTCTCGGCGTCGGGCATGATCGGCGCCCTCGCGCTCCTCGCCCTCGTCGGCAAGACGGGATAGGTTGGGCGCATGACCAGCAACCCCGCCGCGCCGCGCCGCCTGATCGACCTGCCCGGCGTGAAGGATCTCGAGTACCGCGCGCTCCTCAAGCGGGACTTCGCCGAGCCGGAAGCCCGCGCGGAATTCCCCGAGATCGACGCCTGCGTCATGGCCCTGTTCGGGCTGACGGCGGACGAGGCGGCGGAGGTGACGCGGCCGCCGGACTGGGATGACATTGAAAACGCGGCCCCGGCCGTCCAGGTCGCCGCGTTCGAGGCCGAGGGTTGGGACGTCACCGACGACAAGCGCCGTCCCCTGCGCGTATTGGGTCACTTCAGCGGCCCCCTTTGGCTGGCCGTGCGCGGGGTGGCCGGCGAACTTCCCTTCCAGCCCGAGAGCCGCGAGACCGAGCCGTGGGTGTCCAAGCTGGAGGCGGAGGCGAAGCGGTTTCGCAAGCGTTAGGACGGTCCGGCGCCGGCGCTCATAGCAGCTTCGCCACCTCATCCAGCATCACCGCCGACGCCCCGCCGCCAAGTGCGTGAACGCGCGCGTCGCGCCACAGCCGTTCGATGTCGGTTCCGCGCATATAGCCCTGGGCGCCGTGCAACTGGACGCAGGTTTCAACGGTGCGTTTGAGCATCTCCGGCAGCAACGCCTTGATCATGGTGGTTTCCCGCCTCACGCTCTCGCCGCGGCTTTTCTTGGCGGCGGCATGATAGAGCAGGGCCTTGCCGGCGCTGAGCTCGCTGGCTGCGCGCGCCACGTCGTGCCGCACCGCCTGGAGATCCCAGAGGGTGCGGCCATAGGCGGCGCGCTGTTTCAGATAATCGAGCGTCACCGCGATCGCCCGTTCGGCCGAGCCGACGCATTGGGCGCCGATGCTCAGCCGCTCGTTCTCGATGCCGTGCATCATCAGATAGAACCCGCGCCCCTCGTCTCCGAGGCGATTGGCCGCCGGCACGCGGAAATTATCGAAGAAGAGATCGCTGAGGTCTGAGGAGAGCAGGCCGGTCTTCTTGAACGGCGCGCCGGTGGTGAAGCCCGGGCCACCCTTTTCGATCACGAACAGCGAAAAGCCGGCGGCGCCGTTCGCCGCCGGATCGGTGCGGGCGATGGTGACGAAGATCTCCCCGGCGAGGGCGTTGGTGATGTAGGTCTTGTGGCCGTTCAGCACATAGTCATCGCCGTCCCGTACGGCCGTGGTCTTCATCCGCGTCAGGTCCGATCCGCCGCCCGGCTCGGTGACGGCCAGACCCGCGATGCGCTTGCCGGCGATGATGTCCGGCAGGAACCTGGCGAGCTGTTCCGACGTCCCGTTGCGGGCGATGATCGGCGCGGTGATGTCGGCGTGATCGCTGATCGTCGACATGAAGCCGCCATAGGCCGACCGGCCCAGCTCCTCGCCGAACACCACGCCGCCCAGGGCGTCGAATCCCGAACCGCCGTGCGCCTCGGGCAGCGTGACCCCCAGGAAACCGAGCTCGCCCATCCGCGTGATCACCGAACGGGGAACCTCGCCGGCGTCTTCCCAGGCCTCGGCGCGGGGCGCGATCTCGGCGGCGATAAACCGGCGCAGCTGCTCGCGCAGAATGCGATGCGCTTCGCTCAGGTGGACGTCGTCGAGATCGATCACCGCCGTCGTCAATCAGGCCGACGCGCTCGGCCGGGCCGACACACGCTCATGCCACGCCGTGAGAGCCTTGAGCTCAGGGTTCAGCGGCAGGCCGATCCAGGTGGCGAAATCCACCGTCGAGAGCGCGCAGATATCGGCCATGCTGTAGGCCTTTCCCGCGATGAACGGTCCGCCCGCCGCCAGTTCGCCATCGAGCCATGTCTGCGCATTGCCGTAGGTCTCGGCGTTGGATTGGCCGAAGTCCTTGAATTGGGTCAGCAGCGCCGCCGTGCGCGGGTGGAAGTGACGCCAGTAATTGCCCACCGGCGCCATCAGCTGGAACTCGACCCGCCGCACCCACATGTCGACATTGGCCTTCTCGACGGCCGTCTTGCCGAACAGCGACGGCTCGGGGTGCGTCTCCTCGAAATAGCGGCAGATCGCCACCGTCTCGGCGATCACCGTGCCATCGTCCAGCTCCAGCGTCGGCACCTGACCGAGGGAGTTCTTGGCGCGAAACTCCGGCGACTTGTGTTCGCGAGTCATCAGGTTGATCGGCGTCTCGGGCAGGACAATGCCCTTCTCGGCCAGGAATATCCGCACCCGGCGCGGATTGGGGGCCGGCATCGGCGCGCCATAGAGTTTCATGTCGTCCTCTCCCTGAAGTGTGGATCATCGTTGCGTGATCGCGCGGCGATGCGTCAAGCGCGCCGTTTGACAACGCCGGACGTCTGTGGCCGCAAGCTCTGGCGTTCGGACGCCCGTCCGCGATTTCCCTCTCCGAACCCGCTTGTCGCTACGCCCGCACCTTTTGCCGCTTCACCCGCGCATGGTGGCGATCGAGCAGTTCGCCGAGGTAGCGGCCCGTCCAGCTCTCCGGCACGCCGACGACGTTTTCAGGCGTTCCCGCCGCGACGATGCGGCCGCCGCCGTCGCCGCCTTCGGGGCCGAAGTCCACCAGCCAGTCCGCCGTCTTCACCACATCGAGGTTGTGCTCGATCACCACGACCGTGTTGCCCTGGTCGACCAGTTCATGCAGCACTTCCAGCAGCTTGCGCACGTCCTCGAAGTGCAGGCCGGTGGTGGGCTCATCGAGGATGTAGAGAGTGCGCCCCGTGGCGCGGCGCGACAGCTCCTTGGAGAGCTTCACCCTCTGGGCCTCGCCCCCCGACAGCGTGGTCGCCTGCTGGCCGACCTTGATGTACCCCAGGCCCACGCGCTTGAGCGTCTCCATCTTGTCGCGGATCGGCGGAACGGCCTTGAACATGTCGGCCGCCTCAACCACCGTCATGTCGAGCACCTGGGCGATGCTCTTGCCGCGGAACAGGATTTCCAGGGTCTCGCGGTTGTAGCGCTGGCCCCGGCACACATCGCAGGTGACATAGACGTCGGGCAGGAAGTGCATCTCGATCTTGATCAGCCCGTCGCCCTGGCAGGCCTCGCAGCGGCCGCCCTTGACGTTGAAGCTGAACCGGCCGGGGCCGTAGCCGCGCGCCTTCGCTTCCGGCAGGCCGGCGAACCAGTCGCGGATCGAGGTGAAGGCGCCGGTGTAGGTGGCCGGGTTCGACCGCGGCGTGCGGCCGATCGGGCTCTGGTCGATGTCGATGACCTTGTCGAAGTGCTCCAGGCCCTCGATCCGCTCGTGCGCCGCCGGCGCGTCCGAGGCGCCGTTCAGCCGGCGCGCGGCGGCCTTGTAGAGGGTCTCCACGGTGAAGGTGGACTTGCCCCCGCCCGACACGCCGGTGATGCAGGTGAACGTGCCCACCGGAATTTCGACCGTGACATCCTTGAGGTTGTTCGCTCGCGCGCCGATCACGCGCAGCATCCGCTTGGAGGAGATCGGCCGCCGCTGGGCGGGCACCTCGATACGCCGCGCGCCGGTCAGATACTGTCCGGTCAGGCTGTCGGGCTGCGCCATGATGTCGGCCGGCTTGCCTTCGGCCACCACATTGCCGCCGTTGACGCCGGCGGCCGGGCCCATGTCGATGACATAGTCGGCGGTCAGGATCGCCTCCTCGTCGTGCTCGACCACCAGCACGGAGTTGCCCAGATCGCGCAGCCCCTTGAGGCTGGTCAGCAGGCGGGCGTTGTCGCGCTGGTGCAGGCCGATGGACGGCTCATCCAGCACATAGAGCACGCCGGTCAGGCCCGAGCCGATCTGGCTGGCCAGGCGGATGCGCTGACTCTCGCCGCCGGAGAGCGTGCCGGATCCGCGGGAGAGGTTGAGGTATTCCAGCCCGACGTCCACCAGGAAGCGCAGCCGGTCGTTGATCTCCTTGAGGATCCGCCGGGCGATCTCGAGCTGTTTTTCGGTGAGGCTATGCTCGAGCGAGGCGAACCAGTCCCGCGCCGGGCGAATGGCCAGGGTCGAGGCCTGGGCGATGGTCTTGTCGCCCACCCGCACCGCCAGGGCCTCGGGCTTCAGGCGGGCGCCGCCACAGACGGCGCAGGGCGACTCCGACTGGTATTTGCCAAGCTCCTCCCGCACCCAGCTGGAGTCGGTCTCGCGCCAGCGCCGTTCGAGGTTCGGCACCACCCCCTCGAAGGTCTTGTTGACCTCGTATTTGCGGGCGTTGTCGTCATAGACGAACTTGATCTTCTCGGTCCCCGAACCGTGCAGCACGACCTTGCGTGCGGCCTCGCTCAGCTTCCACCAGGGCTCGTCCATGGAGAACCCATAGTGGCGCGCCAGAGCCTGCAGGGTCTGGGTGTAGAGCGGGGAGGGGCCCTTGGCCCAGGGGCCGATGGCCCCCTTGTGCAGGGTCTTGTCCTTGTCGGGCACGACGAGATCGGCGTCGAAGCCCAGCTTCACCCCCAGGCCGTCGCAGGCGGGGCAGGCGCCGGCCGGATTGTTGAACGAGAACAGGCGCGGCTCGATCTCGGTGATAGAGAATCCGGAAACCGGGCAGGCGAACTTCTCGGAGAAGATCAGCCGGCGCGGCGCCTCTTCGCCGTCCTTGGCCTCGGCCCATTCGGCCACGGCGATGCCGTCGGCCAGGCGCAGGGCCGCTTCGAGGCTGTCGGCGTAGCGCGTGTCCTGACCCGAGCGGGTGACCAGACGGTCCACGACAACGTCGATATCGTGCTTGAAGGTTTTCTCCAGCGCCGGCGCGTCCTCGATCGGGTAGAAGACGCCGTCGATTTTCAGCCTCTGGAAACCGGCCTTCTGCCATTCGGCGATTTCCTTGCGGTACTCGCCCTTGCGGTCGCGCACGACCGGCGCGAGCAGATAGAGCCGCTCGCCGTCCGGAATCGCGGTCAGCTTGTCGACCATCTGGCTGACGGTCTGGCTCTCGATCGGCAGGCCCGTCGCCGGTGAATAGGGAATGCCGACCCGCGCCCACAGCAGGCGCATATAGTCGTGAATCTCGGTGACGGTGCCGACCGTGGAGCGGGGATTGCGGCTGGTGGTTTTCTGCTCGATCGAGATCGCTGGCGACAGCCCCTCGATCAGGTCCACGTCCGGCTTGCTCATCAGTTCCAGGAACTGCCGGGCATAGGCCGACAGGCTCTCGACATACCGTCGCTGACCCTCGGCGTAGATGGTGTCGAAGGCCAGGCTGCTCTTGCCCGATCCCGACAGGCCGGTGATCACCACCAGTTCGCCGCGAGGGATATCGACGCTGACATTCTTCAGATTGTGTTCGCGGGCGCCGCGCACACGTATGAAGCGGGAGGGGTCGTGCATAGGGTTGCGCTCAAGCCGCGTCCGCGCGGCGCGGATGGAACCTCTCCATGTAATAGACGGAGTCGGCTTGGCTACAAGAACATAAAGAGAACTGTGTGGACGCGCCCGCGCCGGTGAGTTTCGGACGGCGCCGATCACGATGAATTTGCGTGGCATCCGCCGCAAATCGTGCGCGAGATCGACCGCATGACCTCAAGGCGACGATCGCGCTGAGTTCGGGTTCCAGCGGGCGGGTGTCCGCCTTCGAATGGAGGGAAACGCGATGACGGGCGACACCTATCACAAGCACAGCCTGGGCAACCGCGAGCTGCACCCCGAGACCCTGATGATGGGTTACGGCTATTCGCCCGGCCTGTCGGAGGGCTCGCTGAAGCCGCCGATCTTCCTCACCTCGACCTTCGTTTTCGAAAACGCGCAGCAGGGCAAGGACTTCTTCGATCTCACCGCCGGCCGCCGTCAGCTGCGGCCCGGCGAGAAGTCCGGGCTCGTCTATTCGCGGTTCAACAATCCCAACATGGAGATCCTCGAGGATCGCCTGGCGATCTGGGAGGCGGCGGAACAGTCGTCCGTGTTCGCCAGCGGCATGGCGGCGATCGCCACCACCTGCTTCGCCCTCCTGCGGCCGGGCGACACCGTCCTGCACAGCCGCCCGCTCTACGGCGGCACCGAGACCCTGCTCAAGAACCAGCTCGGCGCCTTCGGCGTGCAGGCCTTCGGCTTCACCGACGGCGTCGATGTGGGGAAGATGCGCGCCGCCGCCGACGCCGCCTGCGCCGCCGGGCGCCTCGCCATGATCCTGGTGGAGACCCCGGCCAATCCCACCAACGGCCTGGTCGACCTCGCCGCCTGCGCCGCCATCGCCGACGCCTGCGGCGCCCGCCAGGGTCATCGTCCGCCGATCGTGGTGGACAACACCTTGCTGGGCCCGATGTACCAGAAGCCCCTGCAGCACGGCGCGGACCTCTCGCTGCTCTCCCTGACCAAATACGTCGGCGGGCATTCCGACCTTGTCGGCGGCGCCATCAGCGGCAAGAGCGACATCGTTCGCCAGGTGAAGGCCTGGCGCTCGTCGATGGGGACGCAGCTCGATCCCAACTCCTGCTGGATGCTGATGCGTTCCCTCGAGACCCTGGCGGTGCGGGCCGATCGCGCCAACACCAACGCCCGCGCCGTCGCCGACTACCTGTCCACCCACCCCAAGATCGCCAAGGTTCATTATCTGGGCAATCTCGCCGCCAGCGATCCGCGCAAGGCCGTCTTCGACCGCCAGTGCGCCCAGCCCGGCTCGACCTTCGCCTTCGATGTGGTCGGTGGCGAGGCGGAGGCCTTCGCGCTGCTGGACGGGCTGCAGGTGATGAAGCTGGCGGTGAGTTTGGGCGGCACCGAGACCCTGATCTCCCACCCCGCCTCCATGACCCATTCCGGGGTCGCGCGGGACATGCGCGAGGAGATCGGCCTCACCGACGCCCTGATCCGCATTTCCATCGGCATCGAGCACGTCGACGACCTGATCTCGGACCTCGCCCAGGCTTTGGAGGCGGTATGAGGAGGGGTCGTCCAGGCCTCAATCCGCGGACAAACGGAGGCGGTGACCATGGCGGAAAACAAGACCAAACCCACCGACGTTCCCGTCGCGGACTATGTCGCCACCCTGGAGTCGGCCCGGCGGCGTGAGGAATCCGATCGTCTGATCGCGCTGCTGTCCGAGCTCAGCGGCGAGCCGGCCGTCATGTGGGGACCGACGATGATCGGCTTTGGTCGGCGCCACTACGTCCATGACTCCGGGCGAACGGGCGAGATATTCCGCGTCGGCTTCGCGCCGCGCAAGGCCAAGCTGGTGCTCTACGCCAACCGTGGTTTTGAGGACGCGGACGCGATGATCGCCGGACTCGGGAAATGCGCGAAGGGCGCCGGCTGTCTTTATTTCAACCGCTTGGACGACATCGATCTGACGCGCCTTGCCGCGTTCATCCGAAAGGGCCTTGAGGCTCGCGCCTAGCGCCTGACGAGCGCGAAAGGCTTGACGTCGCGCCGTCGGCGAGGACTGATCGTGAAAACATCAGGGAGCCGCTCACATGACATCCAAGATCCTCGCCGACCCGCGCATCGACCCCCGGATCAAGGCGGCTTTCGGCGGCATGAACTTCCCGCCTTCCGTCAGCGTGCCAAACCGCGAGGCGATGCTCGCCGCCGCGTCGAGCGAACAGGCCAAGGCCGGACAGGTGGCGATGAACGCCTGGCTGGACAGCATGGACAGCGAAGAGGTGGCGCCGTCGGACGGGCTCTCGTCGCGCTGGGAGAAGATCGCCTCTTCGCCCGACGGCAATACCATCAACCTGCACATCATCCGGCCGGACAACGGCAAGACCCTGCCGTGCGTCTATTACATTCACGGCGGCGGCATGGCCTCCATGTCGTGCGAGCGCGGCAACTACAAGGCGTGGGGCCGGGTGATCGCCGCCCAGGGTGTCGCCGTGGTCATGGTCGATTTTCGCAACTGCGTGAACCCGTCCTCCGTGCCCGAGGTGGCCCCCTATCCGGCCGGCCTGAACGACTGCGTCTCGGGGTTGAAGTGGGTTCACGCCAACGCCGCCAAACTTGGCATTGATCCCTCGCGGATCATCATTTCCGGCGAGAGCGGCGGCGGCAACCTGACCATCGCCACGGCCCTGAAGATCAAACGCGATGGCGACATCGGCCTGATCAAGGGCGTCTACGCCCTCTGTCCCTACATCGCCGGCCAATGGCCCTATCCGGAGAGCGCCTCCTCGACCGAGAACAACGGCATCTTCATCGACGTCCACGGCAACACCGGCGCCATGGGCTATGGCATCGAGGCGCTGGAGGCGCGCGATCCGCTTGCCTGGCCAGGCTTCGCCGACGAAGCGGAGGTGAAGGGCCTGCCGCCGGTCGTCATCCATGTGAACGAATGCGATCCCCTGCGCGACGAGGGGATCAACTTCTATCGGCTGCTGATGCGGGCCGGCGTCGCCGCCCGTTGCCGTCAGGCCATGGGCACTATCCACGCCATCGAGATCTTCCCCACCTGCTGCCCCGAGATCAGCCGCGACACCGCGCGTGATATCGCCGCCTTCTGCGCCGGATAGTCAGGCGACCGTCACCGGCGGCGTCGTTTCGCTCGCCCGGGCGAAGGTTTCGGCGTCGGTGGCGCTCATCGCCCGGGCATAGGCGGCCGGCGGCATCACCAGCTTGGGGCCGGGCGCGTCCAGCGGCGGCTGCGGCACGGGGCTCGACGGCCGCTGGTAGGCGGCGGGATGTTTGAACCGCTCCAACTCATCGGCCGAAATCCCGGCCAGGCCGACCACCTCCGGGTCGATCCAGGCGCGCTGATCTATGGCCTGACCTTCGGAGGTGGAAATCTCCAGGCTGAGGTTTTCCGGCCCGGCGAAATAGATCGACTTGCAGAAACCGTGATCGATGTGGCCAAGCACATGCACGCCGCGCGAGCGGATGCGGTCGCGCAGCGCCAGAAGCTCTTCCTCGGTGTCCACGTTGAAGGCCACATGCTGCATCGTCCCCGCCGCGCTCGGCGCGCCGGCGTTGCCCGCGTGGCTCTTGCCGATCTCGATCGGGATCTGGCCGATCGCCGGCGTCTGCACGAAGGCGACTGACGAGGCGTCATTGAGTTTGAGGAAGCCGTGCCAGGCGCCCTTGACGCCATGCATCCAGTAGAGCGCGACCAGCTCCATGCCGAGCACATCGGTGAAGAAGGCGATCTGCGTCCTGATGTCGGCGGTGCATATCGCCAGGTGGTGCACGCCATTGGGTTTGGTCATGGCCGCGGCTCCTTGAGCGCTCGCCGGGGGTCAGCGATCGATGCGCATTCGCTCAAACCATTGCGCCATCGTCAATCGCTCCGTTGAGGTTTCGCCGTGCATAGCCACCGCGTTATTCCGGAACACCGCCGTCTTGCCGATCGAGGGCATGTCGGCCACCTCGACGCGCGACCGCTCGCCGCCGGTCAGATAGACGAGGTCTTCGGACCCCACGGCCCGCACCGAATGCACGACGCCATCGGTGGGAAAGCCGATGAAGTCTCCGGCGCCGATGGGATGGGCCACGCCATCCAGGACCACCTCGCCCATCCCCCCGATGACGAAAACGAACTCCTCTTCCAGGCTGTGGGCATGGGGAATGAAGCTTTCCTTGCCCGGCGGAATGGCGATCATCTGCACGCCCAGGCGTTGCATTCCGGTCGGCGTGCTCAGCCGATGGATGCGCATTTCCGAGTCCGGATTGAACGGGTGTCGGCCATGGAAGGCCTTTGACCAGTCAAGACCGCCGGTGCGTACGATATGCGGGTCGTCTGCCAAGGTTCCAGCTCCACCCTTTTCCGCTCATCCCGGCTCGGGCCGGGATCCAGTCTCCACGGCTTTAGGGTCAGCTTGGCGAACCTGCAACGAACCCGTTCTGGTCCCCGGCCTTCGCCGGGGCGAGCGGGGCCGTTTGGG
>Ga0075029_100000374_pt1 | contig 25699 bp, 19 predicted proteins | sample LitLauG_LLR_2013_FD_71391 | JGI IMG/M metagenome (GOLD analysis project Ga0075029, IMG submission 71391) | Freshwater sediment microbial communities from North America - Little Laurel Run_MetaG_LLR_2013 | ecosystem: Environmental > Aquatic > Freshwater > Creek > Sediment | place: USA... | reverse complement strand
CGCAGTTGTTCCGAGTACTTCCTGATCCAAGTGTAAGGATGATCGACCCGGATCCGCCCTTTCTGCATTTGAACCAGCGCCTCCCAGATACTTACTGGAGAAATCCAAGCCCAACGTCCGGATTTTTGACAACGGGCGCGGTGTTGATCCTACCGTCGAAGAATCACTTTTCGAGCCCTTCGTCAGTGCAAAAGGCAAGGGCAAGGGCCGCGGCCTTGGTCTTTATATCGTTCAGCAGTTACTTGACTCTGAGGGCTGCACTATTCGTTTATTGCCGGAAAGGAACTCCCACGGACGAATGGTCAAGTTCGAGATTGACTTGACCGGAGCATTACTTGGCAAACGATGATGTCGCCAAAATCGTCGACTCGCTATTCTCTATAGCAGGTGTGCAACGCGTGGTGTCGATTGATGACATGAACGCGATCGAGGCCCCTGTTGAAGAGGCCTTAGCTCTCGTACAAAAGGTGCAGGAAGCGGATGTCGCGAAGATTTTTGCCGACTATCAGTCCGTCATTTCTTCAAATGATCTGGATATCCGACTCCGCGAAATAAGAAGGCTTTGGGACGCGGACAATGACGATAAGCGCCGTTTTCTTCTGAATGCCCTACGCGCACGTGTGGCGGAGATCGAAACCCTCGATTCTGCAAAACCAACAACGGAAGTTATCGATGAAAACACATTCTTAGAACTGTCCACGCTGTTTCACAACTACGGGCTTGAGCTATTATCTCTTAAACAGTGGCAGGAAAAGCAGGCCGAGATCATCTCCGAGGCCATGCCGCCGACACTCTTCCTGGTTGACGAAGACTTCTCCAAAGAAAAAGACGGAACTCGGCTATCAGGAATAGCCATTATCAAAGCTGTCATAGCTGCTGCGCCCGCTGACAAAATTCTCTGCGCCCTGTTGTCCCACAATCCTCGATATCAACCTGATACGCTTCACGAATCATGGAAAAAACTCTCTCAAGAGCAGGAGCTCGACCCAAGCAGGTTTGTACTTATCCCGAAGAAACTTGTCAAGGACGACCCAGTCGGCTTTTGCCGCCTTGTCAAGTTGGCACTGCTTAATCGCAAGGTGGGCGATCTAAAGAAAACCGCCCGTGACATTTTGCGCACAGCGCATGACAACGCCCACAAGCGCCTTGACGATATTGACATCTATGATTTCGACCAGATCGTATTTCGTTCTTCGTGGAGGGAGGGAGTTTGGGAACCCGACACACTCTTCAGAGTATTTGGTCTTTTTCACCATGACGAAACGCGGAAGATCGCCAAAGACGCCGCAAGCCTGTATTCCATCGCAGACGCAATTAGGAGCCTAAGTCTCGTTCCGACAAAGTCTCCGACAGCCCCCAATTACAACACGATTGCGCTTCAGCTCCTTGAACTTTACGAAAATGGTGAGTATCTGAATGCGCATTTCATCCCTGTTGACGTGGGTGATATTTTTCAAAAAACGGGAGACTCGAAGAAGCGCTACATCCTGTTGGCACAGCCATGCGATTTAATGGTGAGAGCCGATGGCAAACGCAATCCTTCTCTCAATGAGGCCCTATTGGCCGAGATTGTCGCCGGCCCGGTCAAAGATCGCGATGCACACGGCGAACTCCCATTTCTTGACGGTACTGATGACAAGCAATTCGTCAGTTTCAAACGCGTTCATTCTGTCAAACTCGATTGTTTAGACCTATGCGCACTAAACGAGAACGGAAGTACGTCCCTTGAACTGACGGCCCCCAGTCCCCAGAGAGCCATTCCAGCATGGAAAACACGGCATGGAAAGCTTGTAAAGGAATTTCTGAAGGCTTTTAACAAGGTTGCGAATCTGACAAAGACCGGAGTCGCCTTGAAAGACGCCGTCAAAATGGTGGCGACCAGTTCCAATAGCGCACTGTTGACGCCAACGATGGATATCGACAAACAAATTGTGTCATTCGACTTCAAACGAATCGCGAGACTTCGGCAACCGCGTGCGGCGGCCATGCTATCCCGGTTTGCCAATTTCATGGCGCGGGAGGCATTTGAGCACGATTTTGCAGACAGGGAAGAACAGGCTGCGCATGATGGCTCTGAACAGCCAGCAACGACCGGCCCAGCAGCCGCTCCACCAGATGATGCACCAGGTGATGCCTCGCTTACTGTCGCCGCAGAGGTCACCAGTTCGTCAGCTAAAGGAGACAAGGCCGAATCCACTTCCGGAGAGCCAAAATAGGGTTAGAGCAATCGACCCCCGCATTGAAAGCTCTTGGTTTCAATTGTTTCTAAGTTCGAAGTTTGACACACAGTGCTTATCGGAGTCATAGGCGACGCACATCTCGGCTGCACGGACTATTCTCGCAAGCGGCGAGCCGACTTTTCGTCTGCGTTCTGCAATGCAATAAAGACCTGTCGCGAGCACGGAGCGGAAGCCATTTGCTTATTGGGAGATGTATTCGATTCTGCTGCGACACGGCGGAATGTGGATGCCTTTGCCGAACTTCTGCGCGATGTCTCCGAGCCTCTGACCAACTTAAAACGGAATACGGTTCCTCTGATCGCAATTCCCGGAAATCATGAATACGGACGTGGACGCGAAGGAGGCGAGTTGGCGGTCATGGAACACCTTGGCTTCGCGCAGATCTTGCGAGGTACGGACATTGACCTTGGCCCCGTGAGAATCTCGGGCATCCCCTGGCAAAGCTCACCGGCTCAGATTCCTGAACTGATCCGTCAGCTACGGCGCGAACCCGCGGCTCGCCAGCGTCAAGTCTTGTTGCTGCACAACTTCGTTGCCGGCGGGCAATTTATGCCGACTGACCTTTGCGAAATAGACCCGAAAGAACTCGACGGGTTCAATCAGATCTTTGTTGGTCACCATCATGTCTATGAGGTTATCGCTCACTGTACGATTCCCGGCTCAACCGAGACGCAAAACATGATCGACAAGTCCGAGAAATGCATAGTTCTATATGACTCCGATTCAGACACAGTCTCCCGCCACTTTCTGCCCAAGACTCACGAGGTTTTGATTTTTAGGTACGACATCAGCAATCTTTCCCCTCAGGATGTCGTGAACGCCCTGAATTGCGACCTTGATTCAAAGGCGGATTCCGCCCAACCATTTGTGTACGTGGAGATTCGTGGAACGATTTCGGTTAGCCAAGTCGTCAGTAAAGCAGAGTTGACAGCGGTTTTGCGCGAACGCGATTTATTTGATTACTGCATAGACGTGCGCTATTCGACCCGGTCCCAGTCCGCCCGCGAATCTCAGCGGGGAGCTTCTATCGACCAGATTCTCCATCGGGCATTTCCCGGCAGAGAGCTGGGAAAAGCAAAACAGTATCTCGGATACGACGAACCGGAAAAACTGTTTGCCGATATCAGGGAGAGAATACTTTCTGATAATTAAAACTTTGACTCTGGATGGTTTTCGGTCGTTCTCCAACGCTCGGTTGGAGTTCGTGCCAGGTCAAAACTACATCTTTGGTCAAAATTGGCAGGGCAAAAGCAGCATCATTGATGCTGTCGGCTTCGCCCTGTTCGGATTGGACGTTTTTCCCAAGAAGATTGCGGGTACTACAGTCAGCGCGGATCACCTTGTTAATGAAGGATGCCTTCACTCCAAAGTGCGACTCGATTTTCTCTTTCACGATGAACCATACAGTATTGAACGTACTCTTCCAGGCCGCCAAGTGGTGCTCAAGAGCGGCAATCAGATTGCAGCTACAGGTGTAAAAACCGTCGCGGAGAAACTGAATTCGCTTCTGGGCGTAGACGTGAAGTTATTTCAGAACATCTTCTACTCCGATCAAGATGATCTCAGAAAGAGCTTGGAGTTTTCGCCTGAAGAACGTCGGGTGTTTGTCGAACGCCTCCTTGGTGTCCAGGAATGGAAAGAAAGAATTGATCTCCTTCGGTCTGCAAAACGGGCTCTCGATTCGTTCTTGGAAGACCTGACAGCAGGTCGCTTGGGGGCATTCCTGAGCCATGTTGAAGAGCTTGAATATGACATTGAAAAGCAGAAAACAGACTTGCGAGACCTACAGCAATCGATGCGCAAGCTAGGACGCATCTCCGACCGCGATATCGGCTCATTACGCGTCGAAGAAAAAAAGGAGGAAGGTAGGATTGCCCGACTGCAACATCAAGACCTTGAGCTGAAAACAAAACTCGCGATAGAGGAGCACCTCAGCGACGGCGTCCGCAAAGGGAAATGTCCGACTTGTACCCAGCTAATTCCACGCTCCCTGCGCGTTGCACGATTAAAGACCTTGGCGCAGACCATTCGCGCTTTTCGCGCCGACCTCAAGAAGATCCAGCGACAACTGGAAAAGCTTGAGAGCCAGTTTTATAACGCAGACTATGGGCAATCATACGAAGATGTGGCCGAGTTGCGTGAGACGAGGGCCAGGTTTGAAGCAGCTTCCGAACAAATCAAAAAGGATCAAGCGCGGCTTAAGAAACTCCGCCTTCAGGCAAAGACATTTGGCAAGAAACCCGAACAAGTAGAACAGACCAAATCCGAAATTGCATTTCTGGCGCGGTTGGAGGAGGCAATTCAGGAATTCCGCCGACTATTGCGAAAACGTCTCGTTAAGCAGTTAATGATTGGCACGAATGACCTCCTGGCGCGCTTCCACGACGGTGACAATGACTCGGTCGTCAAGATTGATGAAGAACTCAATATCGCCGTCCAACTCCATGGCCGAGAAGTGCCTATCTTTAACCTGAGTGGGGCGGCAAAGGATATCCTTGCACTCGCTTTGCGATATGGGCTACTGCGCGTGGCAGCCGGAGGTATCAACTTCTTCGTTCTCGATGAACCAACACGTCACATGGATCCGTCGAATTGCTTAAAACTCAAGGCGCTGTTTAACGATCTTCTGGACTGTCAGCTAATCGTAGTCACAGTCAACAGCGAATTCTCTGACGCAACCGGACGCCATTTCATGATCTCGAAAGACGCCACGTTCCACTCCGTCGTCAGTGAGTCTTGGTGAGATCTCGTCGTTAGAGCATCAATCATCAGGCAGCCCGGTCGGCCGACCCGGATACTGTTCAAGCCACGGATAGCTTTGACTCTTGTGGGTTCGTGGGCGCCGCTTCCAGCCATCCTCCCACGGGAACTGTGCCCGCCCAAGAAACCACACCCATTTCGATTCTTCGCGCAAGTAGAGAGTAAGCGTTTGGGCAACACACCTTGTCGACCTGTCGACTTGTCGACCAACTTCTACGCTTCGGACATTCTCAGAGGTCCCAATGCGTCCAGCGGAGCGGACTCTTCGGTTACTCCGTTGTTTCGGGGACGGGTACGCGAGGGAAGGGGCAGTGTCCCTTCCTTCATCGCCCAAATCTGTACGTTAGGCTAACGCTGGCGTAAGACGGTATGCGAACTCCGACGATTTCCTGGATGGGGTCGGAGCCGACGTTTTGTGTAGTTTGGCCAGTGTAGCCGCGCGCCAGCAAGAAATTGACGCCGGTCTCCAGGCGATTGTTCAGGAATGGGCGCACGATCGCCCCACGAAATTCCTTTACGGGAACGCCGGTGCACTCCGCGTTTGGATTGGGGTTGCATCCCGTACCCAAAGGCTTCGCCGCCACGTATTCAAACTCACCCCGCGCTTGCAGCCGAAACGGAAGCTTTTGGATCGCTCCCAGAACGTCGAAGATCGTTCGCGGAGCCTCGGGCGTGGGTTGCCCTGAATCGAGGCCCCGCGCATCCGCCTTGGAGAAACTTGCCTGCAGCGTTCCAAGAGGAAAATTGTGCCGTACGGCGAATGACAAGAATCGGAGGCGACTGGGCCCTTCGTCAAATTGCAATCCGGTGTCAGGATCAAGCTTTGCCAGAGTCTGGCTCTTGGTGACGTGCCCGAGAGTCAGCTTTACATCGGTGTGGTGGATGGTCTTGCTGGCCACCAGTTGATAAGAATGGGCTGTGCTGATTGGAGTACCAGCCGAAGCACCGGTACCGATGCGCGGGTCGTTAGTAAAGAACGACTGCCCAAAGCTTAGAGAAATGAGTGGGACATACCACGACTCTTTCGGCAGGAAAGAAACCGTGGCCTTTGGCGAGTTCACACCCACTAATTTGTTGAATGAGTTCTGCGCATGGAGCAGATCTTCATTGTCGACGCTGATTTCATCGCGACGCCAGCCCAGATAGTAGCGGAAATAGCGGCTTAAGGCCCCGTCGGCGGCGATGTAGGGCGTTACCGACCCGAGGGTGACATTATTTCCATCCACCCGTGTAAACGGGCCATAGTAACCGGGGTTGCCCGGATTAAATTGGGTCGGGTAGTGGTCAAGATCATCGCGGCGCGGCGCTTCGCGCGCGTAGTCGAGCCCTGCAAGCAAGGAAAAATACTCGGCAATCTTATTCACGTAACTCGCGCTGCCGCCCGCCACGGTGCGAAATTCGCTCTGACGAATAAGGCCCTGTCCAAAATCCGAAAACAAGGAGAGATTGTAGGTGCGAAAAAACCCCGCAAGCTCCAGTTGCTGGCCGCTACTGAGTTGCCAGACATCGTTCAATGCCACCAGCGCGCTATGGGTTTGGTCTTTCTGCCGCGGATCGATCGTGTCGCCGTAATTGCGGAAGTTGGCATCTGCCGAATTCAACGCAAAGACAGGGACCAGTCCGGGAACGTAGGAAAAACCGTAGTACCCAACTCCAAACAGCGTGAGCCGATGGTCGCCGACGTGAAACGTTCGCTCGCCATCGAACTTGTACTGTTGTCGATGTTCCAGTCGATCGAGGAATCCATTGCCATAGGAGGCCGCGAACGCAACCCACGATTCGGGAGTGGGGCTTAGTCCGGCTACAAAGTCAATGTCACGGTAGTCTCCGGTGACAGTAATGAACGGATCGAGGCGGGAGCGGAGTCCGTACGTCGCCGCCAGATTGACGGAATGATTTCCTTCCCGAACGTTGAACGCTCCGCCATCGACCTGAACGCTTTCTAACACTTCCTGGATAAATATGTTGGGATCGGAATAGCCATTGCCGTGGGCATTGGCCGACAGATTGTTAGGCACGAGGTAAGTGCCCACGGCGATGTACTGCGCAATGGGTTCGCCGTGATCTCCCGCGACGCCCGGCGCAAAGTACTGTGGCGCTTTGATCCCGCTGGAGGCGGTTTCGATGGGATATCCAGGAATCGATACCGGTGCGCCGGGGCGTCCGGGATTCGCGTCCAGCAGGTCTTCACGAACAAATACTTTCTCTGCCGGATCGGGGAAGAGCACATCCGTGCCGTTTACATCCTCGGTAACCGTGACGGTCTCCACCCGGGGAGAAATGTGACCCATTTGGACTATGATGTCGGGATTTTTGTCCGGATGAATGTTCTGGGACACGATGACCTGACGAAATCCCTCGGCATCCACCCTGATGTCGAACTCGCCGGCGGACGCTGCCTTAATTTCGAATTGACCGTCCGGCCCAGAAGTGCTTTGCCCTAAAGCCTGACCTTTTGCCCCGGAATCGTGACGAATCAGCTGCACCGAAGCATTGGGCAGCCCGTTGCCCTCCGGGTCGGTAACCCGACCGCTCAAACCAACCTCCTGGCCCAGGAGAGGAAGGGAGAGCCTGGTCAGGAACACGACCAGGGTTAAGAGGTTCTTGAGGTGTGAGAGCATTTCCGATGGCGTTGCCCCTCTTCTAACGTTGCTTACTCGGCACTGAGATCTGAGCCAGGACGACTTGAGCATGTTCCGATCCCATCGCGTGCAGCGACACGGCTTGCTGTAAATAAGTCCGCGCTGCGATGCGGTCACCCCGCTTCAGAGCGATTTCGCCAGCATGCACGAAGATTTTGGAATCGCGGATTCCGACCGCCAAGACGGCCTCGATCTGCCTGCGGGCTTCTACGTCCTCACCGTTGACGTGCAGCGCCCAGGCGTAGGCATCCAGCGTATATACGTCACGTCGCCACACGTACTCCTCCTTGGCCATTTTCAGCGCCTTGGCCGGCTGCTGCGCGTGGTCGGAGTAGTAGAAGACAAGCTCGCGGTTGGAGTTATCTTTTTTGCCCGATTCCAGAAGCGATTTCGTTTCGAATTCAGAAAACGCCTTTTTCGCATCATCATTGCGTCCCGCCAGTTGCAGCGCCTCGGCCAGGTCATAGAGATTGCTACCACGCGACGCTGCTCCCCGACAACGTTGTTGCAAGAGCACCACCGCCTCTGTGTAACGTTCTTGCGCGATGCGAACCTGGGCTAGATTCCCCAGGGCGTCGGGATAGTTTGGAAGAGATGTCAGCGCCTGCTGGAACAGCTTCTCTGCCGCATCGGTATCGCCCGAGGCGAGCCGAAAATGGCCCATCTGAGTTAGCAGGCTCGCCCGCTCCTCCACCTCGCTCGGGATGGTCGATTGAAACGCCAAATCCGCCATCTCATAGGCGCCCTCCACGTCTCCGAAAAGTTCACGCAAACGGGCCGCTCGAATGTAGGCGGGACGATTGCCCCGGCGCAAATTAAGCATCCAGGTTGCCGCCTCTTCCGCATCCTTGTAATTGCCAAGCTCCACGTCGGCGTCGGTCAGTAAACCGTAGACCATAAGATCATCCGGCACTCTCTTGTTCAAGGACTGAGCTTGCCCGAGCGCGGCGGGATACTCATGTTCACCCAGGAGGATCGAAACGTGAATTTTCTCGGTCTCGAAATTGTCCGGGGATAGTGCCAATGATTTCCTTACCGCTTCTTCCGCCTGGGCGTAGAACGCGGCATCGAACGTCTCTTGGGCGCGCAGAACCAACGCCGTTGCAAGCAGGTTGTACCCCGCATATTCCTTCGGTTTGTCACTCGTCGCTTTGCGGGCTTCGGCTATGCCTTGCTCCGCGGGTGAAAGATCGGTGCTTGTCGCAGGGGCTACGCCTTGCGCAGCGGCTGAGGTGGCAACCATCAAGAATAGCGCTTGTATAGTCTTCTTCACGGCGATTCCTCGCTTTCGAGAAAAAATTGTGGCCGCCTGTTTCTAACGGCGGCCACAAGGGTTATTTATTGAGGGCAGATACCGCCGGGTAGGCCGGTGCAGCCTGCCTGACCAGGCCCCACGTGATCACTGTCCCGTCCGCTGAGAGCCGGCAGAACATAAGGGAAAGAATTGTTGAAGCCTTCCACTTTGGTGTTCACGCCATCTCCGAGCGGCAATCCAAACTTCGAGGAGTCCACCAGGATGCCTTCGACAGCGCGGAGAGAGATGTCAACCACATCGTCGATCGGTCTGCGTCCGTTGGGGTATCCAGCTGAATCGCCAGCGATGAAGCCGAGGCGCAGTTGGCTGCCCACCGGAGTTGGTGGAATACCCGTGTTGAGGCGGAGGAAATCGGCAATTGGTCCCGCGTTGGCTGCCGTGCACGCAGGACAGATCGGAGGCATATACTGCACCAGAATCAGCAAGTCATTGCGCGGGTTGGGCGCAACCGGAATACCCGCGCTGCTTAATACAGCTGCCAGAGTTGGATTGAGAACGAAGTTCGCAAACTGCGAGTCGTGCACTGGAAAATCCTCGCTAAAGCGATCCTTGGAGCCAGTGCCAATGATCAATTCGTTAATCAACGAATTGCCTTCACGGTTTACCTGCTGAAGCGGGCCTTCGTTTAGGAATGGGAGCGGGGAGCGCCGCACCGTCATTTGAGGGCGAGCCGTGCTGCCATACGTGCCGATGACTGCTTGCACACTGTTGGCACCATGCAGCTGGCCGTCCACGGTCAACATCGTGATGGGGACTTCCAGCACGATGGAGTTTACGTTGAAGCCACCTACGGAGTCCGGCGCGTAGTTGTGGGTATCGTCGCCATCGACGGCTGCGGTCAGGACAGGATTGCCCTGAGATCCCGGAACTCCGCGGTAGTTCACAGAGTCAAAGGTTGCACCCAGGTCGATGTAGAACGGATCGTCCACTGTTCCCGCAAATACCGTGACTTGGTTGTCAAGTTTGCCAGTCCCTTGCTCGAACAGCGCGGGGTAGTTCGGCATAGTCTTTGGGCCCACGTTGGTGGGAACCGCGTAAAGTGTCTTTCCCTCGTTCAGGACAGTTGAGGAGGTTACCTTGCCATTGGTCAGCTTGAGCATGGTTACGGTGTAGGTCTGGCGCAGGCTTAAGCCTTCGGATCCTTTGCCGTTCAGTGCGGTGATCGGCGGGATCCCGGCGATGCCGCCGACAAATCCGACGGGCAAGCCGGGCTGACGGATCGTGGTATGGAAACGGAATTGGAAAATCACATCCGGAATTCCATCCTGATTGTTGTCAACCAGCATCTGGTAGACGACATTGTCATCGAAGGGGAAATAGTTGGGTCCATTGGTTGGCTCCAGGAGCGGGTCAACATTCAGGATCATGGTCACATTGTTGGGATTGTCGTAGCTAACAAAGGTGTACCAGTCGGTGACATCCGCGGTACGGTCCAGTGCCGTGATGGGCGCTTCGCGATGGCTCGATGCGAACAGGCTTGAAGGTGCCAGCATGAACAGCCATAACGCGAGGGCCACGATTGGTTTGAGCTTTTTCATTTGTAGTGCCTCTCTTCAGGATTCGTTGACATGGCCGGATGCCACTGCTCGTGAGTAAGGTTGATTGCAGTTGCCCGGCTGGCCCACGTGTCTGAGTTACGTTCGTATCGCTCCAAATGGATGAGACAAATGAAAAGATACTTAGCTTGCGAATCGCGCCGACAGGTATGCAGAACTGCTCTCGCGCCAGCGCTGACGGCATCGCTTACGATGTGTTTCTTACCGATTGTTAGGACAGTAGCGGTGAAATCACCTTGACCCGGCACCCTCGATCATTGTGGGACCCAGTGCGCCTGCGCCCTAAATAGCCCGTCGATGACCCCGATCTGGTAAACGAGAAAGAGGCCGAAAGCCATGCTGGCGAGACCGGACATCGTGCTCAAGTGCCGATTGATGTTAAGGAACTTCTTCGCTGTGTAAATTAAGGGGACGGAGATGGCAGCGGTCATCAACATCATTCCCACCATGGTGCCGAAACCAAACACCAGCAAATACGCCGTTGACCATACTGGACTTTTGATCGTGGAAAGAACTAACAAGGCAACTGCAGCCGAACCGGCCAGGCCATGTACGAGACCTACAACTAACGGCCGCATCGTCTGATACAAACCGAGTGTCCCGATTGTTCTGTCGAAGCAGGCCTCAATGCGGGCCGGCGCTCGGAGGTTTTTCTTGCAGGTAACCTCGGGAATGCGAGATATGGAAGCGTCTGGTTGTGACGCCGCTTCCCTTGGGCTAAAGCGCTCCGTGATCCAACGCATCGCACCACTCAGATTCAACACTCCCAGCAGGATAAGCATCAAGGCAACGCAAAACTCCATGGACAGCCCGACACGAGGCGGGATTACGACTCCGAAAATAATGATTGCGGATCCGACCAGAAAAATTGTCAGCGTGTGTCCCAGTCCCCACAGCAAGCCGATCGTGGCCGAGCTTCTGATGGACCCCTGGCGGCTGACAATCGTGGACACTGCCACCACGTGGTCGGCGTCCGTGGAATGACGCATCCCCAGAAACAATCCCAGCAGAATTACGGTTGCGAATGGAACCATTTTGCCACTGGAGGGAAGTCCATGCCAGATTTGAACCGGTGCGACAGCGGAAGCTGTGATTGCCACGCCCAGTACCACCATGAATGCAGCTGACAGAAATGGAAGGTAACGGAGAGCAGTATTGCCCACCGGCACACGGGAAGCTATAAGACGTTTGGCACAGACCATGGTCAGGCCAACCGTCACCAGTACGGCCGCCAGTCCAAAACTAAATGCCGTAATTAAGAACAATCCGAAGCCTATGCGATGAAGGGAGAAGGCGCTCAAAAGCACGACCAACGCCGCCGGACAGGGAACGATTCCTCCCGTAATGCCCAGCATGCAGAGTTCCCGTAAAGAGAGGGCACGCTCGACCGGTTCCGAATCGCCCGCCAAGGAATTGCCATTCCCGGGCTCCGCGGACTTGCATCGCTTGGACGCAGGTTGCTTGAGCATGGAGAGAAACCAGTGCGCATGCCGTTCTCCCGCTCCATGCGAATGCTCTCCGCTTTCCCCAGTCAAATGACTTAACAAAATGAAGATACCAATACCGGCGACACTCAACCCTGAAATTGCTCCCAGCCATGGATAGAGTTGTTCGGGGACTATGTAGTGCGATGCATAGAGAGTCACGACGCCCAACAGGTAGACTCCGGCCGTGTGCGCGGCGGTGACGACAATGCCCAACAATACGGCGTGCCCTGCCGTGCCGCGCGAACCAACCAGATACGCGGCAACGATCGTCTTGCCGTGTCCTGGTTCCAACGCGTGAAGCGCGCCCAGACCTGCGGAGATCAGAGCGGCCGACAACAATACCCAGAAGCTCAACCTACCCTGGGTCGAGATCAACTCGGTGAAGCGATTGCGCGGCGTATTTTGTGCGCGGGAGGCCGATGGCCTCGCTGCGACCGTAGCTGACTGGCCGCCGCTTCCATGAGATTGTTCGCTGCTGGGGTTGGAGAGGCTTGCCCGCGAAGGGTTGTCCGGCTTTCTGGAGATGAATGCCGGATGTGTCTTTGTTCCCTGAAGTATCGTGCGGCTGGAAGCGGTTGCGACTGCCGCTGAAACATCGCTCGCCGGTTCAGAGGTTAAGATCCTGAAACCGACCAGAGCAGATAGCTGCTGTGGCGGGCTGTTCAACGCGTCACTGGAATAGTTAGTCAGTTCCTGGCTGCGATCGGTGCCGGGAGCGGAACTGTCCAGAATCCTAACTCCGTCGCCTAGAACCACTATTTCCTTCCAACCTGCCCGCCCTGGAAAGTTGTTGTCGAAGTAGGAGAGTTTGTGAGTGCCTGCGGTGACATCGAGCTTGCCCCGGAACATAAACCCGATTTTCATCGTGGGCAGACCGCCGGCGCCGTCGGCAAAAGCTACTTGGCGAGATATGGTCTCGAGCCGGACAGATTGGCCATCGCTCTCCAAGGAGAGTCCTTCCTTCAAGATTTGCTCCTGCCTGTCGAGGTCGCGGGAGGCGCTGGGGTCGTCAGCCTTGGGGGTAATGTCGAACTGCCGAATCTCCTGAAAAGTGGGGATTTCGGCCATATCGATCAGATAACGGATCTCAATCGAACGTTGGTCGATCTTGATTTTTGAATAATGATTGATGCTGAAGTTTCCCATGGGATGGGCAAAGGATGTCGCGGAGCTTAAGATCGACACGAATAGCAACAAAAACAATCCCGTCCGGTGATGGGTGCCCTTATCGTGCCGCATTGCTTGACCTCAAATCTCGGCTATGCGATTGAGAAATATCTTCCAGAGCATGGCTCGCGACTTCGGCATGAAAAATGTGAAAGTGTGAGTTTGTTTGCAATGCTCGGCGCAGAAAATCCTCTGCATCGGAATCCTTGCCCAGGCTGTGGTAAATCATCCCGGCATGAAACAGCAGCAACGAATCGTTGGTGTGCAAAGCAAGAGCTTTGTTGACCGCTTCGGCTGCTTCCTGGAATCGGCCATTCTTGTGGAGTACCCACGCCAGGGTGTCCCATGTGTAAATGTCGTGCCGGACTTCAAGTTCTTTTCGCGCCAGCTCCAAGGCCTCCTGCAGCTTGGTCCCTTGATCTGCATAGAACAGGGCCAGTTCCCGATTGGCCAGCACTCGATTTAACTTGCTCAGGTGTCCGATGTACTCGACCAGGTCGTATTGCTGCTGAGCTTCGTTCGCCCGTCCCAATTGCTTGTAAACGTCGCCCAACTCCGCGACGTACACAGGAAATGGAATGATGGCAATTGAGCGTTGATAAAGCTGAATGGATTCTTCAAATTTCCCTTGCGCGGCCCGAACCTTCGCCAACCCGGCCAGAGAGCGATAGTGATTGGGATCGGCAGTTATGCCTGACTGGTACGACGAGTCAGCATGCCCCAAGTCGCCGGTCTGAAAGTAGCGCTCGCCCAATTCGAAATAGAGCCACGCGAGATTTTCTGGGGGAACATGGGTTTGCAGCGCAGCCGCGATGGCGCGATTCATTAGCCGTATGGCTTCCGCGGAGTCGCCGTGCAGGAAGCGCAGATATGCCATGCGACTGTCGCTCATGTAGGCGAGGGTCAATGGTGATGAGATCGCCCGCCCAAGAGTCTGCACAGTTTTGTAGGCCGTTGCTGCCTCGTCGTACTCACCCATATCGGTGTATGCGTCGCCTTCGATGGCGAACGCCGGCAGATTTCCCGAACCCAAGCTGATCGCTTTCTGCGCATAGACGAGGGCATCCGAGAAGCGATGCTCGCCCATATACACTAATGCCATATGAACCAGCGGGCCCGAGGCCCGAAAGTCTTGCGGCGCCAGAGCGAGCGCCTGCTTGAGCGTTTGCTCCGCAAGGTCGTAGTAAGCGATGTCGCCGGTCTCTCTAGCCTTCTGAAAGAAAGCCGATCCCAACCGGTCGTATCCCGCGTAATCGTTCGGCTCTTGCTTCACATGACTTTGTAGTGTCTGAATCTGCAGGTCCGTTGCCGAGGCGGAGGCGGTCGGCTTCGGCCTTTCCACTGGTAAGGGGGTTGTCTGAGAGTGCGCTACCGCGGCACAAAGCGTAAGAAGAATGATTAACCACTTCGCCATTTCAGCCTCACAGGGTTGCGAGCTCGAGTTGCAAACAAAAGATTGATCTTGGTTCACGCCGTGGCGCTGATCAGGTTCCGCCTGCTCTATGACATACGGGCGGGAGCTCAAATCGGATTTCTGGCCTGTGACTTTATCGTGGGAGTCTCGCTCTCGTTTCAGACATAACAATTAGCTTGATCCCTTGAATCCGTTTACCGTGAGCCCTCCGTATCGCACAACAGAGCCAACTATTGCGCTCGTTTGGGGAATTCCGCCAAGCGGGGGCAGGCTTCCAGGAGGCAGTTATGGACGCGACTTATATTTTTCTTTGCGGGGTGGTATGGGCACGGTACGGAGAAGAACCCGCTGGGCTGGAGTTGATCCGGGCCACCCATTCTTCCGATACGGAACTTCGCTTGTTGGCTCGATCTTTGCTGCAACAGGCCGGAGATCAGTCAAAAGTGCTTATCGGAAAAGCGTTGAGCCGGGGAGAGATGTCCATGGTGCAGGCGCGCCTTTGCGTCTTCGACCAGGCACAGAGATTTCAGCTGAATCTGGTGGAGCGAGGAGATTGGCACTGCCTTACTGCAAAGGGCGAGTAGCCGGCTATGGGAATGCAAGACGCTGAAGCAAACTCTGGAAACGCGGGTCCGGGCGGAGAGGATCGAGTTCCGGCTCGACTTTAAACCAACTCAGGTAAAAGGACCTTTCCGCGTAGGCCGTTTCAAACCATTCAAACGCCTGATCCTTTCGCCCAAGGGCCGCATAGATTCTGCCGCGGTGAAACGGCGAAACGTAATATCGTTTCGACCACTTTTCCAATTCTTCCAGAACCTTCACGGCCTTGTCGTTTTCTCCCGCTACCGCATAGGCCTGCCCCAGAGCTCCCATCGTCTCGGGACTGACGCGCTCCTCTCTCCTGGCCCTCTGGAACTCGTCGATTGCTTGCGGTAGCTTGCCTTGCTGTTGCAAGGCGAGGCCGAGCACTTGATGCGCAAACCAATAATTCGGGTCCAGTTCAATGGCTTTATGGAGTTGTTCGGCTGCCTGGTCGTAGCGGCGGGCCAGGTAAAGAACATGCCCGAGCAGAGTGCTCACTCCGGGCGATATGGGATCAAGCTCCAAGGCTCGCTTCTCCTTTTCGATCGCTTCTTCGAACCTTCCCATGGCCGCGAGATACCAGCCGTAGAACTCCTGCGCTCTGGCCGATCCGGCGTTTATCTCCACGGCTCGCTTGCACTCTCTTTCCGCGGCGGCCCAGTCCCAGTCGTATCGCAAATGAACGATCCCCAATGAGGAATGAGCTTCCGCCAAACTCTCGTCGATCTTCAGGCCGCGCTGCGCGGCATCCTTGGCCTTCATCATGGCCTCGCGGGGAGGTAAGATCCACCCGCTCGAAATGAAGTACGCGAAAGCCAGATCATCGTAGGGGGCAGCGTAGTTTGGATCTATTTCGATCGACTGAAGCAGGTATTCGATTCCCTTCGTGATGCCTTCGCGGTTGAATTTGGCTAGATGATAGCAACCCATCAAGCAGGCTCGGTGGGCTTCCGGGTTCACCTGCCGCACTTCTTTTGACCTCGCCTGGGCGTCAGGCTCCAGTTTCAGATGAATTTCTCCGGCAATAGCGAGCGCCACCTCGCTCTGCACGACAAGAATGTCGCGCAACTGACGGTCATAGTTTTGAGCCCAAAGGTGGCTCTCATCCTGCGTGCGCACGAGTTGTGCGGTGATTCGCACACGCTCCGCAGACCGGCGGACACTGCCCTCGAGAATCCAATCCACACTGAGTTCGCGGGCGATCTTACCGATCCCCTTGGTTGTCCTTTTGTATTGCAGCGAGGACGTACGCGCGATCACCCCGAGCCGTTCGGGATTCAAGCGCGTCAATTGCGTGATCATCTCTTCGGTCAAGCCGTCGCTGAAGTATTCTTGCTCCTGATCTCCGCTGAGGTTCTCGAAAGGCAGGACAGCCAACATGGTCAGGCGGCTAGTAGTGGTCTTGCTTACGGGCACCATAAACCGGTATCCGCGCCGCGGAAACGTTTCGATGTACTGTGGCTTCTCGGCTGGATCGCCCAGAGATTCCCGTAGCTTGTTCAGCGCCGTGTTGAGCCCATTGTCAAAATCTACAAACGTATCGCCAGGCCAGAGCCGTCGCAGCAACTCGTCTCGCGTCACGAGCTCTCCAGGGCGCTCCAGCAGCGCCGCGAGAATTTGGAACGGCTTATCCTGCAAATGGATCTTGCGACCCTTTTTGCGCAGCTCTCCGGTTCGAAGATTCACGTCATAAGGGCCAAAGCGAATCGTTCCGCCGAGATCTGGCTGCGCAGCCATGGCGAAGTCTACCACGGGCGGTGTTGAGTCCCCCCCGTTGAACCTATATAAGCTCCTTCCCACCAATGAGTTAACTGTTAAGGCAGCGTTAAGGTCGATTCAAGCCACTGTCTATTGAGCCGGCATCGTTCCTTTGCGATAGTCGCACCCATGGATGCCACAGTCACAACAACGGAGCTATCGAGGAGCGGAGAAATCCTGGCCGGTTTGCTCGGCCAAGTCGCCCGCAAAAATGAGAGGGCCTTGGCCGAGCTTTACGATCGTACAAGCCGCCTCGTGTATGGGCTGGCCCTGCGAATGGTCCGAGAGCAATCCGCTGCCGAGGACATCGTGCAGGAAGTCTACATGCAAGTTTGGCGCCGGGGGGACACGTTTGACCCGGCGCGCGGTACTGCCTTGAGTTGGATGGTCACCATTACTCGAAGCCGGGCTCTAGACAGGCTGCGCTCTTCCAAGGCCCTCGAAAGCCATGAGAACCAAGGCGAGGAATTGGATACGTTCCGTGGTCCAGCTCCTGATCCCGAGCACGACGAGCGTATTCAGCTTGTCCGCCGATTTCTTTCCCAGATCCCCACGGATCAAAGGACAGTCATCGAGCTGGCTTTCTTTCATGGACTCACCCACAGCGAAATTGCCAGCCAAACTGGTCTGCCGCTGGGAACCATCAAGTCGCGAATCCGCTACGGGCTGATGGAGCTTCGCGAACAACTGAGTTTTGTCGAGCGCCGCGAACAAAATCTCCTGCCCGCCGTTGAACTGTGCGTGTAAAGCACATCTTTGAACGACACCCGCCCTTTGGGGAATCACAATTCGGCAGCTGGCCGCGAACTCAGCCTCTTATGCGGCGCGCTCCAGAGCCAAATCGCTGTAGTATCCTTCGAGCTTACGGAGTCCGTAACGATTGCCGATCACACGCCGGAGGATACGATGGATCTTGGATTGAGAGAAAAATCCGCCGTGGTTCTTGGTGGGAGCAAAGGTATCGGCAGGTCAATTGCCTTGCGGTTCGCCGAGGAAGGAGCCAACGTCGCGATCTGTGCGCGGGGTGACTTAGCCTTGCAAGCCACTGAGAGCGAGTTGCGCCAGAAGAAGGTTCAGGTTTGCGCCCGGGTCTGCGATGTTGGGAAACCCGATGCGCTCCGCGCTTTTCTCGAAACAGCGCGTCGCGAACTCGGAAGCGTGGAGGTTCTCGTCAACAATGCCACCGCCTTCGCTTTCTCCGACGACGAGGAGGGTTGGCAGGCCAGCCTGAATGTCGATCTCATGGGCGCGGTGAGGGCAAGCAACATTGTGACTCCTTGGATGACAGCGGGAGGTGGCGGTGCCATCGTCCACATCTCGTCACTTTCAGGCATGGAGGCCGGTTCGCCGCCGGCTTATGCGGCCGCCAAAGCCGCGCTCATCAGCCACTCAAAAAACTTGGCACGGACGCTTGCTCCACACGGCGTCCGGGTCAACGCAGTGGCTCCCGGATCGATTGAGTTTCCCAACGGGCTGTGGGACGAGATCAAGCGCACAAATCGCCCACTCTACGACTCAGCCTTGGCTACATCACCCTGGGGGCGAATGGGCGCTCCAGACGAAGTCGCAGACGCCGTCGTGTTTCTCGCCTCACCGCGAGCCGCCTGGATCACAGGTGTTTGTCTGGCAGTCGACGGCGGACAGCACAAGGGCAATCTTTAAACCGAGGTGTTCAGAAGCAATTCTCCGTGCCTTCCGTGTAGTGGATTGAGTATCCGTCAGTTTCCCCTCTCAGCAGTCTCATCGAATACAGTGCTTGGCAGTTTACGCGAAGCGGCGCTTGTTGTTTCATGCGACGCTCAATTACAGTGTGTTCACCCATGGGCTTCTGCAAGCCCCCTAGATCTGGAAAACTCTCCCTTTTCTGAATCGGGGACGCGGTCTGGGTGGGAACAGCATGAGAACTTGTTGGCATGCTTTATTGATGCTGGTGTCTCTGTTCGCTTGCGCTTCGAGCGGCTGGGGGCAGGCTCAAATTACGTCTGGAACCGTGCAGGGGAACGTCTTCGATGAGACTGGCGCAAGCGTTGCCGACGCAACCATCGAGACGAGAAACCTTGATACTAACTTCACGGAAACGAATGCAACCAATGCGGATGGCCACTTTGCATTTCTGAGTCTTACTCCTGGACGCTACTGGCTCACTATCAGCAAACGGGGATTTGCCACCGTACTGCAAGAAAACGTCAATCTGACGGTCGGCCAAGTTATCAGCATTCCGGTGACCATGAAGATCTCTTCGGTTATTCAACAGATCGTAGTGTTCGACGTGCCGGTTGTGGACACAGGCACGACCGAGTCCGCCTCGACGCTCGATGAAATCGCCGTCGCTGCCACTCCGGTGCTGGGGCGCAAATTTGAAAGCCTCCTTACGCTGACTCCGGGTGTGAGCATTTCACAAGGGCCGGACGGAGACGAGATTAACATCAACGGGCAGCGCGGGATATTCAACAACGTCAGTTTGGACGGTGGAGACTACAACAACGGATTCTTCGGCGAGCAAGCCGGCGGGCAGCGCGCTGCCATCGACATCACGCTTGAGGCGGTTAAGGAATTTCAAGTCACCGCTAGCGGCGCGAACGCCGAATTCGGCCGCACCGCCGGCGGTGTGATCAACGTCATCACAAAGTCCGGCACGAACGACATACACGGCGCCGCGTTTGAATATTTCCGCACCGAGGCGCTGACGGCAGCAGCCTCGAACGGAACACCGCTTACCGATTTCCGGCGCAATCAGTTCGGCGGCAGCATTGGCGGGCCGATTATCAAAAACAAGCTCTTCTTTTTCGCTGCCAGCGAGGAAATTCACGAAGATCTCACGCGGGCGAACCTGAGCGTTCCGATCGGCAATCCGTGCGCTGTGTCCAATCCGGTATTCGGCCCAGGCGGCAATATCACCGATGCACAAATCAGCGCGAGCCCGGATTGTCAGCGGCAGGTTTTGCTCGATTATTACAGGGCCAACTTTGGCGACAACGAAGGATTACCGATCGACCGCCAGGTGCGGAATGCCGACGTGTTCGGCCGTATCGATTACATCCTGAATTCCAAGCACCAGATCTTCAGCTCTTATAACTTCGACTGGTCCAAGAACCCCAACCAGACCTTCGATGTCCCGACCTACGGAGACAGCGCAAACGGAATCGAGGGCCCAGCCCATATCCAGAACGTCACAACAAACTGGTTAACCATTCTATCTAGTAACAAGCTGAACGAAGCGCACTTCAACTACTCGCGAGAGACCCGTCCGCGTGAAGCCATCGACGAATCCTCAGTGCCAGACACTGGAATCGGTTCCGCTCCGTCGTTTCGCTTCGGCCAGCCGTTCTTCCTCGAACCAAGTATTAACGAGCTTACCTACCGCACCGACGTTCGCGACAACTTCTCGCTGGTCATGCGCAAACACACTTGGAAGTTCGGGGGCGAATGGCTTCATACCCGCAACACCCAAGTCTTCCGCGGATTTTTCAATGGAAGGTACATTTTCGGCGATGTGCCGGGGTTCCTGCACTACGCCTCGCCTGCGACGCTCGGATCGGGCTTCGGACCAACTACAGCCGAGTGCGCCGACGGCACGTTTACCGATCTTTCGCTAGTGAGCGGTGGAAACTGCCCGGATGGGTCTGCTTCGTCCGGCAGCCCCCTCCTGTTTTATCTGCAAGAGGGACCCGCACACGCGGGCGAGACAAAAGACCAGGCCGGTGCGACAGATTTCGCCAACCAGGATTTCTCCCTGTTCGGGCAAGATACTTGGAAGATTTGGCGGAATGTTACGCTGAACTACGGCCTGCGTTGGGACGCGCAGCACTTCCCGGATCCAGTGATCCCGCCTTCACAAACCGCTTACGGTGTTAACCTGAGTAATCCGAATTTTCCTTCCACTGGCAGGCTCCCAAACCAATGGAAGGAATTTCAGCCGCGCGTCGGTGTTGCATGGGATGTGCGCGGCAATGGCAAGTCCGTCCTGCGTGCCAGTTGGGGTATCTTCAATGCACGTCAAAACATGCTGACGCAGACCGACGCGATCGCCGTCAACGGCGTTCAACAATCGGCGGTCAATGGGCTACCCACCTATCCCGGCACTTTGCCTTTACCGGTGCTGCAACCCGGTCAGTTTCAGCCGGGTGCTGGTGTGTTTGTCTTTAGCAAAGACTATGCCAATCCCCGCATTTACACCACCAGCGTCGGCTATGAACGACAGATCGCCGGCGACTATGCCGCTTACGCGGACTTTGTGTTGTCCAAGGGCGTACACCTAACGCGGTTCATCAATCCGAATGTCGGGAGCACAGTCACCATCCCGGAAAACGGCGATACGGTGAGCTACTCTGGCCCGGTGCCTTTCCCGAATCTCGGGGTAGTGACGGTTACCGCAAGCTCCGCGAAATCCCTCTATCGAGGTCTGACCATCGGCCTTCGCAAACGTTTAGGTCATCGCTTTATGTTCGACGGAAACTATACGTACTCGGTCGACAAAGACGACGATTCCAACGAGCGCGATCCGTTCACGTTCCGTTATGCGAATCTTTTCAACCTTGCCGACGAGTACGCAAACTCCGACCGCGATGAACGCCACAGATTCAATTTCTACACGGTGACGAACTTGCCATGGGGGCTGAATGGAACTATCCGCATGCAAGCCCATTCCGCCGAACCCATCACCGACGTGCCGGACTTGACTCCAAGCGGGCCGCCGTGCAGCATTACGAACTCGAACACGCGCTTCGTTGATGGCGTCGATTGCGGCCGCAACCATTTGCGCAAGGACAACGCTTTCTTCACGTTCGATTTCGGAATCGATAGGCCTATCCACCTCGGCGAGCGATTCCAAATCGTTCCGAGGATCGAGATGTTCAACACCTTCAACAACACCAACAACGTCAATCCCTTGTCGTCACCGGCGTTGTTTGACTTTAGTGGCTTCCTGCGTGTCGGCGTGGGTGACCCGCGGCAGGCGCAGTTGTCGATGCGGTTCCAGTTCTAGACAATTTGGCGTTCCTGTACTCAGGAGCGGCCATCCGAAACAGTTTTTTGGGATGACGCAAGTTGTGGCCCGGGCTGAGTTCTTTGTCTGCGGGCAAAACTAGATGACCTTTCCGCATTGCCGCTGAGGAGGCATTTCAACGATTTCAGGAAGTTCTTCGGTGCGTGGCTCAATCGCCTTGGCCGTGACAATCTCCTTGATCTTTTGATCTCTGTTGGGCCTGCAGCGGGCTTGCGTTCCACCAGCCCTACCACATCCATCCGCAATGACAGCGCACGGAATCGCACAACCGGAGCTTGTGCAAGATTGTCTTACAAACGGCGCATGACCTGATCCACATGTCTGACAATACGACCCGAAAGCGACACTGGATTCACATCTGGCTACGAGCGTCTCACTGAATCCGAATTCGGAATTGTCGCGTATGTGGAGGTGACCGTCGAAACTCAACCCTGAAAGGATGGAAGACAATGCATAAGAAATTTGCAATTCTGATCGCTGTAGTTGCAATCGCAGTAACTTCGGCCGTGGCCGGGATGAAAAATCCGGTTGTCGGTGGCCAGGAGATGCATCCCACAAAAAACATAATTGAGAAAGCGGTAAATTCCGCCGATCACACCACTCTGGTAGCTGCAGTCAAGGCTGCTGGATTGGTCGAAACGCTGGAAGGTCCTGGACCGTTCACCGTTTTCGCGCCCACCAACGAATCGTTCGCCAAGCTGCCTGCTGGCACTGTGGACACGCTGTTGAGGCCCGAAAAAAACCACGTTGACCAAGGTGCTCACCTATCACGTCGTTTCGGGAAGGCTCAGCGCATTTGATCTCAAGAGACAAATCAAAGCGGGCAATGGTAAGGCGGAACTCACGACCGTGCAAGGTGGCAAGCTGTGGGCGTCCCTGCAAGATGGCAATCACATCATCTTGACGGATGAAAAGGGCGGCAATGCAGTCGTGACCATTCCGAATGTCTTCCAATCCAACGGTGTGATCCATGTTATCGATTCCGTGGTCATGCCGAATTAGTGTGTGACCCAGACTACGGTTTGTGTGGACACCGTCCCAACAGAGCTTTTTTCCAATCAAGCCGGGCGATTACCGTCCGGCCTTTTCTATTCCCATGATGCTGGGTTGGTCCAGCAGCCGACGGTTACTTCGCCTTCGCGCCAACAACCGGTAGTTTGAATGTTTGAATCTATGAATGCTGGGGGAGCCAAGCAGCGGGAACAAGCTCTGGGAGGCGCTGGATCGGGAGATCGCCAAACCCCGGTAGAATCGCGGTGAGATAGTCGCGCACTGGGAGTTTTAACCTGCGGCAGCTTTCCACGACCGAGAGAATCGCCGCAACCTTCGGTCCAGCCTGTGGGCTACCGATATGCAACCAATTCTTTCGACCAAGAGCAATCGCACGCATTGAATTCTCGGCCAGGTTCGTACTTAGCTCCAGTTCGGGATACTCTAGGAAGCGCGTAAGTTTCTTCCAAAGCCCGAGCGCGTAGTGGCAAGCCTTGCTGAGCACGCTGGAGGGCAACGCTACGGAATGCGCTGTTTCGATTCTCCTACGGATCTCGTCCAATACAGGCTTGGCTCTTTCCTGACGACGGACATGGCGCTCTGCAACGCCCAAGGCCTTGCGGCGAGCTTCAGCGTCGATGGCAAATAGCTCGTCCATCCGCGCCACGATCGGAGTTGCAAACGGGTCGCTGGGGTTCAGCTGTACTGCTTCAAAAAAGAGCCTCCTCGAATGTGCCCAGCACCCAGCGTGAACCATCTTCGGCCCACCAATCTGATCGTATGCAGTGTAGCCATCTGTTTGGAGAATGCCTTCGAACTGTCCCAGGAACCGCTTCGGTCCATCGCGTCCCCGGCCTAAACGGAAATCGAACACCACGGTCCCTCCGGGGCGACTGTATTGCCAGAGATACGCTTGGTGATTCCTTCCCCGGCCCTCGCGCATCTGCACATCCACCGGGGTTTCATCCGCCTGAATGTAAGTTCCGCCGATCAACTCTCGCCTCATCGCCGCGACCATAGGGACCAGCAATTCGCCGACTTTCAGAACCCAACCGTCCAGCGTCGCTCGATTGATTTCCAAGCCGATGTCCCTTTCCAGAATCACACTCTGTCGATGCAAGGGAATGTGATTGCAATACTTGCTGACGACCGTGTCGATAACGATCCGGTCACTCGCCAAGCACTTCTCGATGATCCGTGGTGGCAGGGGCGCTGAGACGACGCCGAGATCCTCACACGACCGGCAAGCCCGCTTCTCTCGTTTGGTGACCAGTACGAAGTACTTCGCCGGCTCCACATCCAACCGGGAACTCTCTTCGTAGCCGATCACCACCGTTTCTTTGCGGCAGCGTTTACAGACGCGCTGATCCGGCGCGCAAGGCAAAACCCGCTCTACGCGCGGAAGATTCGCAGGAAACTCCTGGCGGCCTGGATGCTTGGTGGATCGCTTCGTTGGGCGATGCACTGGCCCCTGCTCACTCTCCGCTTGCTCGATCATTTCACTGGAGACGGGCGCAAGCTCGAACAATTGCATTTGCGCCTGCGAAAGCTTTTCTCCGCCGGCACCATACTTCTCGATCCGCATCAGCCGCAGACGCTCTTCCAGTACACGAATCCGCAACTCCGCATATTGTAGCTTGCTCTTCAGTTGTGCGATGAGTTCTAGTGGCCTGTCGCAGTGAGTTCGTTACTGCGGATGCGGCGGGTGGGGTCGGAGTATTTCCACTGGATCGGCCGAGCATGGGCGGAGTAGGCGTTGATGTAGCGGCGGAGTTTGCGAGCTAAGTCGGAAACCGAGGTGAAGATGCCGCGGGCGATGACCTCGCGTTCGATCTTGGCAAACCAGATCTCGACCTGGTTGAGCCAGGATGAGTACGTGGGCGTGAAGTGAAACCGGACTCGCGGATGTTGTTGGAGGAACTCGCGGACCGCCTGAGTTTTGTGGGCGGAGAGATTGTCGAGGATGATGTGAATCTGTTGCCGAGGCGGGCACAGGGCGACCACTTCTTGGAGAAAGGCGACGAACTCGCGGCTGGTGTGGCGGGCGGCGGTTTTGCCGTGGACGCGGCCAGTGGCGGTATTGAGCGCCGCATACAAGGAGAGCGTACCGTGGCGGTAGTACTCGAAGCCGTGGCGTTCGGCGCGTCCCGGCGAGAGCGGTAGGACGGGGTCGAGACGATCCAAGGCTTGAATGGCGGTCTTCTCATCGACGCAGAACACGGCGGCGTGCTGCGGCGGGCGTAGATACAGGCCGAGGATGTCGGCGGCTTTGGTTTCGAACTCGGGATCATCGCTGGTCATGTAGCGTTCGAGGCGGTGCGGCTTCAGGCCCGCTTCTTGCCAAACCCGATGCACGGCGTCTTTGCTGACGACCAGCGCGGAGGCCAGTTTGCGACAACTCCAATGCGTAGACCCGTCGCTGGGCCTTCTCCGCGTGGCGGACAGGATGCGGGCGCGCAGAGCGGGAGTCAGGACACTGGGTTTTTGGCCGGGATGGTAGGTGTCCAGTCCTTCGACTCCGGATTGCCGGAAGCGCTGCTTCCAGCGAATGATGGTGGGCGCCGTGGTCTGAAGCTGTCGCTTGATCGCGTTAAACGACGCGCCTTCGGCCAGCATCAGAATCAACTGGCCGCGAAACACATATCCGGCGGGTAGAGAACGGGACTGGGCGATGCTGCTTAGGTCAGAATGCTGTTGCTGGGTGAGCAAGATTTCGCTGCCACTGGCCATGACAGTTTTGATGCTAACGCTCTAGTAATGGTTACTCTGCGACAGGCCACTAG
>Ga0075029_100000373_pt1 | contig 25766 bp, 27 predicted proteins | sample LitLauG_LLR_2013_FD_71391 | JGI IMG/M metagenome (GOLD analysis project Ga0075029, IMG submission 71391) | Freshwater sediment microbial communities from North America - Little Laurel Run_MetaG_LLR_2013 | ecosystem: Environmental > Aquatic > Freshwater > Creek > Sediment | place: USA... | reverse complement strand
TCTGGATGTTGCCCTTGTGCACCAGCGTCACGCTCTTCAGGCCATTCGCGATGGCGTGCTGAATCGCCATGCGCACCAGGCGCTTGGTTCCGGTCACCGAGATCGGCTTGATGCCGATGCCGGAGTCGAGGCGGATCTGCTTCTTGCCGCCCTTGAGCATGTCTTTATTGAGGAACTCGATCAGGCGGACGCAGTCGGCAGTTCCCTGCTCCCACTCGACGCCGGCGTATACGTCTTCGGTGTTCTCGCGGAAGATGACGACGTTCATGCGCTCAGGATGCTTCACCGGAGAAGGTACGCCGCTGTAGTACTTCACCGGGCGCACGCAGCAATAGAGATCGAGAATCTGGCGCAGAGCGACGTTGAGCGAGCGAATGCCGCCGCCGACCGGCGTGGTCAGCGGGCCCTTGATGGCGACGCGGAATTCGCGCACGGCGTCGACCGAGTCATCGGGCAGCCAAGTATCGAATTTCGCTTTGGCTTTTTCTCCGGCGAACACTTCATACCACGCCACGCGGCGCTTGCCTTTGTAGGCTTTCTCGACTGCCGCATTGAATACACGCAAGGACGCTTTCCAGATGTCGCGCCCGGTGCCGTCGCCTTCGATGAAGGGAATGATGGGATTGTCGGGGACTTGATACACACCGTTTGCGTAACCAATCGGTTTCCCGTCTGCGGGTACGGCAATGCCGTTATAAGAGCCGGCCATGAAGATCTCCTGTATGAAAAATTCCCGATGGATTAAAAAACTTGCAATTATAGAAGAACGGAGGCGGTTAGTAGCAGATTATTATTGCCCGCTGTGGCATAATTCCGCATTCGTTCTCAATCCGGAGGCGACCATGATCAGGATTCCCCACGTGAAATTAGCCTGTGCCTGCCTCGTCGCCCTAGTTGCGTTCTCGGCGAACGCCCTGGCCGAGGGCAGCCATGATCGCACCCAGATGGGCCACAGCATCAGCATTGGTCCGGGCGAAGAAGTCAGCGAGGCCACCTGCTTCGGCTGCAGTATTCGGGTGCGCGGTCATGTTGACGGCGACGTGACCAGTTTCGGCGGCAGCATCGTCCTCGAAAACGGCGCGGAAGTTGGCGGCGATGCCACGGATTTCGGCGGCGACATCCGTCTGGATCGCGACGTGAAGGTCTCCGGCGACGTTGCCGACTTTGGTGGCCGCATCCGCCGCGACCCGGGCGCGTCCATCGGGGGCGACGTCACCAACTTCAACAACTTCATGTGGATCCTGCTGATCTTCGTGCTGCCCTTCTTTGTGCTGGGCGGATTCATCGCGCTGATTATCTGGGTGATCCGCCGGCTGGTGCGGAGTTCTGCCCTGTCAGCCGCCTAGACTCGTCAGCCATATCCGCCGCCTACCAGCGGCGCGTGCCAAACGTTTTCCTCACACCCACGGTCACGTAACGGCCCCACGGTCCGTTATTGCCCAGGTCGGCGCCACCGAGATTTTTGTCGCGCGCGCCCAGGCGATCGAACAGGAAGTGCTGGGTCACGCGGAATTCGAATCCTTTGTTCAGATAGATACCGACGCCCCATGAATGCTCGATGCCGATGGCATCGGGCGACCACGTGTACAGCGTCTTGGGGATCGTCTTGCCGAACAGGAACGTGGGCGCTCCGTAAACCATGAACCGGCGCAGTGGGCCCTTGCCAAAGGGACGAACTTCGAGAATTCCCGACAACATGTAGCGGGCAAACAGGCTGCAAGGGTCGCTGATGCCGCCATAGAGGCTGGCATTGCCGGAACAGAGGTTGGGATCGATCTCGTTGTGCGGAGGCGCGAGGTCGAACTGCGCCCATCCCCAGAACATGTCGCGGGGGAAGAACATGCGGGCGCTGGGGTCGGAATTCTGCCAACTGCCCTGGGAACTGAGAGAAGTAGTAGTCTGCGACGCCGCCAAAGAGATCAGTACAGGAACCATCAAGAGCCACGCCCACCGTTTCATTGAGCCTCCGGAACTTGGAAATTGGAATACCGGATCACGTTGGCCGCCTTCCACCGAGCGGAGGAGGACAGCCGGCGCGATCTGCCATTTGTATGCAAAGCGCAACATTGTAACGCGCTTGTAGCGGGGCAGCCGGGTATATTCCGAGCACCTCACAGCCTTCCATAATTCATATCCGGCAGATCGATTTCTTCCATTCGTGGTACGTCCGGCAGGCCAAAACCTGTAAAAACCCTTGCAGAACTATGCTTCTCCGTTTGGTTTACTGATTGCACAACAAACGGTACAAGCAAAACCCAGGTACCCCATGCCTCAAGAGATCTCGGTGTCGTATCAGGCGATCAAGAGCAAGGTCTATCGGTTGGTGGATTCCCTCGTAGTCGGAGAAAAGACCGAAGCGGAGGTGCAGGAGTCGATCCGGCGCTGGTGGGCGCTGATCCATCCTGCCGACCGGCCCATCGCCCAGAAGTATCTGTCGATGGTGCTGGGGCGGTCCACTAACGCGCTGGAAGCCATGGAAGACGTGTTACTGGCCGCCAGCACGCCCGAGCCGCAGCATCGCGCGCTGGAGCACGATCAGATCGCCATCAAGCGGATGCGAGCTTAGACTTCTGTTTTAGACACAGAATTTACATTGCTACTGTTGCGGCATCGCTCCGAGACCTCTATCCTGATCCTTCCCTGCGAAACCCATTACAACCTGCGGAGCGTATTTATGAGCCGATTCAACGCAAAGCCCAGTAAACTTGCAGCCTATTTTCCCTTCGGAGTGCTTCTGATTATGGCTACCTCGCTATTCGCCGCTTCTGGGATTTACGGCTTCACGCTGAACTCGATCGATGGCAAGCCCGCGCCGCTGGCCGACTACAAAGGCAAAGTGGTGATGATCGTCAACGTCGCCAGCCAATGCGGCTACACGCCGCAGTACAGCGCACTGGAGGCGATCTACGAGAAGTACAAAGATCAGGGATTCGTCATTCTCGGCTTCCCCGCCAACAACTTTGGCGCGCAGGAGCCGGGCACGAACGAGGAGATCAAGACCTTCTGCTCGCGCAAATACAGCGTGACGTTTCCCATGTACGCGAAGATTTCGGTGAAGGGCGACGATCAGGCTCCGCTGTATGGCTATCTGACGAAAGAGACAGGGGCAGGCGTCGCGGGAGACATCAAGTGGAACTTCACCAAGTTCCTGGTGGATCGCAACGGGAAAGTCGTGCAGCGATTTGAGCCGGCGGTTACACCGGATTCGAAGGAAGTGACGGCGGCGATTGAGAAGCAGTTGAAATAAGGGCTGTCGAACACAAGTTCCACGTTCTAAGAGGAAAGCGAAACCGGGAAGGGCACGAGTTTCACTCGTGCCAATTCAGTCTCTATTCTGCGGCTTACCGGCCAGAGCATGGCTGCTATTTGACGCCGTGCTCCCGCCGACGGAATAGTCGTTGCCGTACCAGAGTCCAGCTCCTGAATTCGCCGCGCGATTTCGAGATTCCATTCTTCTTCGGCGTTGGCCTCAACCTGGTCGTCGAGGCTTTCGAGTAGTGAGCCAGCCAGCGCCGCGCGCGCCTCAGGCGGAAGCGAGAGTGCCTTTTCCGGTAGTTCGGAGACTTCCCGATTCATTCCAGTACTTTACTCTCAGATGCCATAGTAGAGGGCGAACTCGTACGGGCGCGACGAATGAACATCCGCGGGGCCCCACCCTTCGGGGCAGCCTCGGTCGGAGAAACAAGAAAAGGGGCCAACCCCGCCCACTTCTTTCGCTCACTCAAAATGTTTGCCCTCAAGCGCGGCTGATCACGGTTCGTTGTGATCCAGATCACGGCTTCCTGGCAAGCACAGCTTCACCATCAGCTTGCGTTTTTACCTACGGCAGCCGGCACGCTGACGGTAAGCGACAGAGCGGACAAACCCTCTGACCACTAGCGTCTCGGGAACCGGCAATTAGTATTCTCAACCCGTAATTTGGGCCCGCAGCAATGCGGGGCCTTAGGCACAAGGAGATTGAAATGACACTTCGCATCTGCTATCTGCTCCTGGCAGTCGTGTCTCTAATTCATTCGACGATGGGACAATCAGCGAGCAACGTTCCAGCGATCATCGGGGGCGGGTCCAAGGGTTACATACCAGAATGGCTAAGCTCCTCAAAGCTGGGTAATTCCGTTATAACGGAAGCCACCACAGGACAAATCGGCATTGGCACAGTCACCCCAGTGGCCACGCTCGATGTTAACGGAGCAATTAACGCGGCAACTGGCTTCAATTTGGGGGGGAATGCTTTTGCGTTTGGATCGCGCAGTAACGGAAATGTCTTTCTGGGATTCGCCGGGAATTCCACAATGACAGGCAACTCCAACACTGCTGTGGGACTGCTGGCGCTCTCCTCGAATACGACGGGCTACAGCAACACGGCCATAGGATACCAGGCGCTGCATTCCAATACTGCGCCTTGGAACACCGCCAACGGCTGGGCCGCACTCTTCTCGAACACTACGGGTTTTAACAATGTAGCCACCGGTTCTCAGGCTCTCTTCCTAAATACCACCGGGACAGACAATCTTGCAGATGGCGGTTGGGCCCTCTACTCCAATGTAGGTGGTAATTCGAACAGCGCGAGCGGATGGGAGGCTCTGTTTTCGAATACTACGGGTGGCGGGAACGTCGCGAATGGTTACCAGGCGCTCTATTCCAACACTAGCGGCATGCTTAACACGGCTGTCGGCTTTCAGGCTGGGCCAGACACCAACTCTACGAATCTCACCAACGCTACAGCCATCGGCGCAACAGCAACGGTCAGCGAGAGCAATGCCTTGGTGCTGGGCGGAACGGGTGCTTATGCGGTGAAGGTGGGCATCGGCACCACGACTCCCTCAAATGTCTTCACCATCGCGCAAGGCGCAGGTGCTGCCATCGCCGACGGTTGGAGCACCTATAGTTCCCGCCGTTTCAAGACCAACATTCAGCCGTTGGCGGGGGCCTTGCAGAAAATCACTCAAATGCAAGGTGTCTCTTACGAACGCAAGAGCGACGGGAAGCAGGAGATCGGGGTCGTAGCGGAGGACATTGACCGCGTGCTCCCTGAGGTTGTATCTCGCGATCCCAAAACAAACGAAATTCAGGGCGTGGACTACGCTCGGCTGTCTGCGCTACTCATCGAAGCTGTCAAGGCACAGCAAATCGAAATCGACCAGCTGAAAGCCCAGGTACTACAGCTTGCTTCGAAACCGTAGACGACAAGACATTATGGCCGAGAGGGGGACCAAGGTTGCCAAGTGTCCTCTTGGCCATTTCCTCTACTTCTTCGGGCAGTTGCTGCCAAGGAGTCGATAGCACTCATTAACGGAACTGGAGGATATTTCTGAACGGGTCGATTCCCTGTTTGCCTCAGATATCGTAATACAGCGCGAACTCCCACGGGTGCGGCCTTAGCCGGATCGCATCCACTTCCTTCGAGCGCTTGTAGTCCACGTAGGTCCGCAGCAGTTCTTCGGTGAATACGTCTCCCTTGAGCAGGAACTCGTGATCGCGCTGCAGCGCGTCGAGGGCGTCTTCGAGCGAGCCGGGCATCGACGGCACGTTGGCCAATTCTTCCGGATCGAGTTCGTAGATATCTTTGTCCATAGGCTGGCCGGGATCCATTTTGTTCTCGATACCGTCAAGACCCGCCATGAGCATGGCGGCGAACGCCATGTACGGATTGCAGCTCGGATCAGGTGGACGGAACTCAACCCGCTTCGCCTTAGGCGAGGCGGAATACATCGGGATGCGGCAGGCCGCCGAGCGATTGCGCCGCGAGTAAGCCAGATTCACCGGCGCTTCAAATCCGGGCACGAGGCGTTTATAGGAATTCGTCGTGGGCGCGATGATCGCCGAGAGCGCCGGCCCATGCTTAATCAACCCGCCCACATACCATAGCGCCAATTGCGACATGCCCGCGTAGCCGTCTCCGGCAAACAGCGCTTCGCCGGCCTTCCACAGCGATTGGTGGGTGTGCATGCCGCTGCCGTTGTCACCGTAAATCGGCTTGGGCATAAACGTCACCGTCTTGCCGTAGTGGTTGGCGACGTTCTTCACGATGTATTTGTAGAGCAGCATCTTGTCGGCCGAGCGCACGAGCGAATCGAACTTTAAGTCGATTTCCGTTTGACCCCCTGACGCTACCTCGTGATGATGGCATTCCACGTCCATGCCGCAGGCCTGCATGGTCAGCACCATCTCCGAGCGCAGGTCCTGGTAATGATCGGTGGGCGGCACGGGAAAATATCCTTCGCGATAGCGCGGGCGGTAGCCGAGATTGTTCTCTTCCCTGCCCGAATTCCAGCGGCCTTCTTCGGCGTCGATGTAGTAAAAGCCGTACTGCTCGCGCTGATCGAAGCGCACGTTGTCGAAGATGAAAAACTCGGCTTCGGCGCCAAAACTGGCGGTATCGGCAATGCCGGTCGAAGTCAGATATCTCTCGGCCTTGCGCGCGATGTAGCGCGGATCGCGGTCGTAGGGCTGCTTGGTCACGGGATCGACCACATCGCAGACCATCACCAGGGTCGGAACTTCCGTGAACGGATCGAGCATGTGCGTCTTGGGATCGGGCATCAGCAGCATGTCGCTCTCGTGGATGGCCGCCCATCCGCGAATCGACGAGCCGTCGATGCCGAAGCCTTCTTCGAACGAGGCTTCCGTCAGCTGGTTGATGGGATAGGAGACGTGATGCCACAGGCCGGGAATGTCGGTGAAGCGGAGATCAAGAATTTTGGCGTCTTGCTCTTTGGCAAATTCGAGAACAGTCTTTGCGCTGGGCATAAATGGGCTCCCGTGCTGAAGCGAAGCGATCCATAGCCGAGAGCCCCGCAGGCGGCAGGCTGCTACAATCGGTCGCGTTGTGCAGGACCGACGAGTCTAAAGCCAGTATTTGTTGGCACGCAATGCGATTGTTGTTATAGGCCGGATAACGCAACTTTATACTCAAGCTGTCAGCTCTCAGCTATCAGCTTTCAGCCAGGCTGGAAGGTCCCGGCTTGCGACGGAGTTGCCCGGCTGATAGCTAAGAGCTGACGGCTGACTGCTTCTTATGGACTTCGATCAGCTGGAGACTTTTTTCGAAGTGGCGCGGCACGCCTCGTTCTCGCGGGCGGCGGAGAAGCGTTTCCGCACCCAACCGGCGATCTCTTCGCAAATTCGCGGCCTGGAGGAGGAGGTTGGGGCCCGGCTGTTTGACCGCTCAGGGGGCAAGGTTTCTCTGACCGCAGCGGGCAAGGCCTTCCTCAAATATGTAGAAGATACGCTCGACGCCCGCAAAGCCATGCTGGTCGCCATCGCTGAGATGGAGCGGGTGCCGCGCGGCGAAATCATTGTCGGAGCCAACGAGGGCACGTGCCTCCACATCCTGCCGCATGTGTTTGCCGACTTCAAACGGCAATATCCCGACGTCTCGGTGAACATTAAGCGCGCCGACTACGCCAAGATCCTCGAGTCGGTGATCGACAATTCGGTCGACTTTGGCTTCGTTTCTCTCCCCGTCACGGACAACCGCCTGACCGTGGTGCTCATCCATCGAGATGAATTGATTCTGATCGTGCCACCGCATCACCCTCTGGGCAAGCTGAAATCGGCGACCATGGCCGATGTTGCCAAGTATCCGCTGGTCGTGCCGAAGGCGGGGCACACGCGCGATGCCATCGAGCAACTGTTTCACGAGCGGCGGTTGAAGCCGAACTTCAGCATGGAGCTTGATTCCAGCGAATTGCTGAAGCGTTTTGTGGCCGCCGAAGTTGGAGTGGGCTTCATCGCGCGATCGAATGTGGAGGAGGATGTACGCGCAAAGATTCTGACCGCGGTGACCGTTGCCGAAGCCAAAGTGCGCCGCGATCTGGCCCTGGTGTTCCGCAAAGATAAGGCGCTGAGCCGCGCGGCTCTGGCCTTCATCGACATCGCCGTGAAGCACAAGTCGACAGAAGAGCTGGTGCAGGCTCCGGAACGATGATGAAGCTTGGCTGCACAGTTCTGTGCTTTCTCTTGCTGATCTCGATCGCGCAGGCGCCGCTCTGGGGTCAAAGCAAGTTCGACCAGTTGCCGGCACTTCAGCGAAAACTACTCGCCATCAAAGTCACCGGCACCAAGCGATATTCCGAGAACGACGTCATCGCTGCGTCGGGGCTGCAGCTCGGCGCCACGGTGGTCGAGGACGACTTTAAGAAGGCGGCGCGCCACCTAGCCGACACCGGCGCTTTTACCGACATCGCCTACACCTACTCGTACTCGTCGCAGGGAGCCAAATTGCAATTGCAGGTGACCGATTCCTCGGACTTCGTGCCCGCCCGCTTCGAAGACTTTATCTGGTTTCCCGATGCTGAAATGCGCCGGCGGATTAAGGAACATGTGCCTCTCTTCGACGGTCAGCTGCCTACCACGGGAAATTTAGCAGGCGAGGTGTCCGATGTGCTGCAGGCGATGCTGGTCGAAGGCGGCATTCCCGGCCACGTCGACACCGTTCGCGTTGGCAAAGAAGACGGGCCAATTGAAGCGATCAGCTATCGGGTTTCCGATGTGCTGATCCGTGTGCGAAAAGTCGAATTTACCGGGGTCGCTGCGGCCGAGATGCCGGCGGTCGAGGCGGCTGCCAAGGCCTTCTCAGGATCGGCGTATTCGCGCGGGCGGCTCGACAAGTTCGTGCAGACCGAACTGCTTCCCATCTTCCGCGCGCGGGGATTTTTGAAGGCGTCGTTCGGCCCTCCGCAGCCGGAGCCCGTGCAACTTCCTGCCGCGGAAGATATTGCGGAAGGCCCGCGCAATCAGTCCGTGGTGGACGTCAAGTACGTGGTCACGCCGGGAGTGCAGTACAAATTAAAGAGCCTAGGCTGGTCGGGAAATCGCGAGCTCACGACCGACAAACTGCAGAAAATGGTGCATGCCGAGGTGGGTCAGCCCGCCGACACCGTCCGCCTGGAGCAGGAACTCAAGCAGATTCAGAAACTCTACGGCTCACGCGGATTCATGCTGGCGTCGCTCAAGGCGAATGCAGAGTTCGAAGATGCCGTTGGAACTGTGGTCGTCGTCATCGACGTCGAAGAGGGCTACGAATTTCACATGGGGGATCTGGAGTTTCGCGGCCTCGACAATGGCCTGATGGCGAAATTGCGCGACGCCTGGAAGCTGCGCAAGGGGGACGTTTACGACGGCGAATATCTCGACCAATACCTGCCGGTGGCCTACAAGCTTCTGCCGCCGAATTTTGATTGGCAGGCCTCGCCTCATGTAACACCAAACCTGCGCGACAAGACCGTGGATGTGGATCTGATCTACTCGGTGAAGGCGTCGAAGTAAGATCCGTATCAGGGCACGCCTTCAGGCGTGTCGTACTACGAGCCATTTTGAACGGCTTTAGCCGGTGCGGGCGAGCGGCGCCAGCGGCTAAAGCCGAGTTATCTCGGCGCGGATCGACAGCATCGCTAAAAGCGATGCCCTGGTACGAATCGCTCGTCAGCACACTTTTCTGGTCACACTCTCCCAGTCACGCGCCGAATTTACTTGTTGATTACGTCCGGCGGGGTTACTATCCCTGCTGTTTGTTTGGGTAGCCCGGGGCCCTCCCCCATCCATAAGTCCGGGCACAAGAGCGGGGATTCGCGCCAGCGCTTCCCCGTTTCTCTTTTTCCCGCCTCCTCCGCTTCCGCATCGTTTCCGAGAAGGTGTACATTTGGGGCAGAGGGTCGCCCGCCAACTACAAAGGAGAATTTTGATGAAAGCTCGGGTAGAAACATTCGGATTCACGCTCTTGACGCTGGTTCTAGCCGCAGGTCTTACCGTTTCCGCAGCCTTCGCAGCCAAGGCCCAGACCTTTACCGGCACGGTGAGCGACTCGATGTGCGGCGCCAAGCACATGATGCCCGGCGACGAGGCCTCCTGCACCCGCGCCTGTGTAGGCAAAGGATCAAAGTATGCGCTGGTGGTGGGCGACACGGTTTACCAGCTGGACACCACCGACAAAGCCGCCCTGGCCACGCTGGACAAGGAGGCGGGCGCGAAGGTCACGGTCACGGGAACCGAAAAAGACAACACCATCGCCGTCAGTTCGGTGAAGGCTGTGCAGTAAGCGATCTGCCCGTTAAAACGCATGCTTGCGGGAGGTCCGGCTTCGGCACGGCTCCCGCACTTTTCTTGTTCCTCTTCTGTAAATTCACATTTCCTTTACAAACCCTTGTGTTAGATTGTGCATTCTCAATACAAATTCTTTGCTGGAGGATCACGGAATTGGGCAAAGACATGGTTCCGAAGCGGATTTTCTTTACCAAGGGAGTCGGCAAGCACCGCGAGCGGCTGACCTCATTTGAGCTGGCGCTGCGCGACGCCGGGATTGCCGCCCAGAATCTCGTGCGCGTGTCCTCGATTTTTCCGCCGAATTGCAAGCTGCTCGCCCGCAAGGAAGGCGTGAAATACCTGCACCCGGGAGAAGTTGTATTCGCCGTCGTGGCCGAGAACACTACCCGCGAACCGCACCGCCTGCTGGCATCGTCGATCGGCGTGGCCATACCGGCCGACCGCAACACCTACGGATATCTCAGCGAGCACCACTCGTTCGGCGAGACCGAAGATGCCGCCGGAGAATATGCGGAAGAACTTGCCGCGGAAATGCTGGCCACCACGCTGAACGTGGAATTCGATCCCGACCGGTCGTGGGACGAGAAGAAGCAGATTTACCGCATGTCCAACAAAATCGTGCGCACCGCGAATGTGACCCAGTCGGCCGTGGGCGACAAGCGCGGGTTGTGGACGACAGTGATCGCTTCGGCGGTGCTGATCTTCGATTAGTCTCTGAAGGAGGGATTAGGGCCCCATTTCTTACGGCTTTTTTGCGAGAAGTGGAGCTTTGCCTATCCCCACTTTCCGGTTGTTTCCCAGCCAACTTTCTCATACGCTAAGCGTGAGAGCCCTTATGACCATCAACCTCACACCTGAGCAAGAGAGCCGCCTGCAGGCGATCATGAGCCGGGGCGACTACACCTCGGTCGAGGAGGTCGTCGAGGCTGCACTCGCCGCCGTCGAACAGCGCACTCTTCGTGGTTTTGCCGGAACGCCGGACGAACTGGACGCTCTGCTCTCGGAAGGACTCGCATCTGAGCAACTATCGGAGGCTGAGTTCTGGGGTTCCGTTAATCAACAAACCGACGGCTTGCTCGTCCGGCATAAATCCGGATCTCGTTCGTGAAGATCCTGTATCGGCAAACTGCCCTCAATCACACCTTGTCAGATTCCCGCACTTCTGACACTCTACCTGCCATGCGAAACCGCTCTTGCCTGTTATTGTCTTCCCTGCTGACCCTGGCGACTGCTACCCTCGCCTCGGCCGCCGAAGCGCCCCGCACCTGCTCCAGCCTGCGGCAACTGGCGCTGCCCAACGTCACCATCACGGTTGCTCAACCGGTCGCTGCAGGAATGTTTTCGCCTCCCAATCTCAAGCCCGACGAGAAAGTTCCCCCGATCTACAAAGCGGCTCCCGCATTCTGTCGCGTGACCGCTACGCTCGCGCCGACGCCGGATTCCGATATCAAACTTGAAGTCTGGCTTCCTGCCCACGGCTGGAACGGAAAATTCAAAGGCGCCGGCAACGGCGGCTTCGCCGGATACATTTCCTACCCAGCGCTTGCGGCAGCCGTCGCGCAGGGATACGCCACGGCCAGCACTGACACCGGCCACTCCACCACGGACGCGGACTGGGCTCTGGGTCATCCGGAAAAAATCGTGGACTACGGATACCGCGCCATTCACGAGATGACCGTCGAGGCTAAGATCATCACCAAGGCCTTCTACGGCGCGGATGCAAAGCCCTCGTACTTCGCATCCTGCTCCAACGGCGGGCGCCAGGCGCTCATGGAAGCCCAGCGTTTTCCCGAAGACTACGACGGCATCCTGGCGGGCGCACCCGCCAATGCCTGGGTTCCTCTGCTTACTGCGGCGCTCAAGTTCGTGCAGACGCTCGATCAGCCCGGATACATTCCCGCCGCCAAGATTCCCACCATCAGCCAAGCCGTGCTTGCCGCCTGCGACCAGCAGGACGGGGTCAAGGACGGCGTCCTCGACGATCCCCGTCAGTGCAAGTTCGATCCCGCCACGATTACGTGTAAGGCCGGGGACAAGGATAAAGAGAAAGAGCCTAACTCTTGCCTGACCCCGCGCCAGGCCGATTCGCTGAAGGTGATTTACTCCGGTCTGCACGACGCCTCCGGCAAACTGATTTTCCCCGGCCTGTTGCCCGGCGCAGAAGACGGCGACGGCGGATGGAAGACCTGGATTACCGGCGAGGAAGAGGGAAAGAGCGCGGGCGTATTCTTTGCCCACGGATATTTCGCCAACATGGTCTACGGCAACAAAGACTGGGATTTCAAAACCGCCAACGTTGACGCCGCCCTGAAACTAGCCTACGAGAAAACAGGTGACGCCATGGATTCCATGGATCCCAACCTGAAGCCGTTCTTCGCGCATGGCGGCAAACTGATCCTCTATCACGGCTGGAACGATGCGGCCATTTCCCCCATCAACTCCATCAACTACTACAACAGCGTATCCACCACGGTAGGCAACGAGAGCGCCGGCAAATCCCTGCGCTTGTACATGGTTCCTGGCATGCAGCACTGCGACGGTGGCCCGGGAGCAACTTCGTTCGGACAAGGCGGTACGTCGCCGCGCAGCGATGCCGAGCACGACATCTTCACTTCGCTGGTGCAGTGGGTGGAGAAGGGGAGCGCTCCCGACACGCTCGTCGCGTCCAAGTATCGCGAGGGCAATCCTGCGAAGGGCGTCGAGATGACACGCCCACTGTGCCCCTACCCGCAGGCCGCCAAATACAAGGGCGCGGGCGATTTGAATTTGGCTTCGTCGTTCGTTTGCGCAGCAGGCGAGTAGGGCGCTCCAGCCGACCGCGTTCCGTACGGATATCTGATCGAGGCGGCACTCCTTCGGTGAGATCGAAGACGCGCGGGCAAGCGCCCATGCTCATGACCGTAATCGCCTGTGGGGAATGAACTTAAGGCTGCGGTACAGTTCCGCAGTGGCACATGTCCTCGCGTTATGGTATGATTGCACTTGAGTAACCCTCCCCCCCTCAGAAGTGTAACCTTCCGTTAACATTGGCCTCGTATACTGGGTGGGTAGGAAAATCGTTATTCTAGACAGAGGAGTTGCAGGTGAACATCGAAACACGTAGAAAGAAACAGCGCGCCCTGATGGTGCGGCTGGTAGAGCGCAAGGTGCGATCGCGCGCCCAACAGCTCTACGAAACACGCGGGCAAAACGAAGGGGCCGAGCTGCAGGATTGGTTTCAAGCTGAGTCGGAAGTGCTTGGCAAAAGTATACTTGCGCCGCTGTATCGCCGTATGCGCAGCGAGAACCAAGGCTCCGAGCCCAGCGAGGCGAACCGAGATTTCGCTAATCTGGAGTCCCCTGCCTGCGAGACTCCCGCCTAACCCCGGATCGTTCTATTTATTTACAGGCGTGAGCAGAATGGCTTGAAGTCCCAGCCCAAAAGAGGACTCACCCATTCCCAAAATCTCGCCCTTGTCGTTGATAGCCGAGGCAGAGACCAGCGTCCAGCCCGAGTTGGGAGGAATGAGCGCGTTCAGGTCTTGCATTCCGGCCGTTTGCGTCCACAGGAAGGCATGCTGCAGCGAGTAGGTTCCGCCTACCACCTGTCCTGAGTTGTTGAGTCCAAGAGCAATGCTTCCCGTTGAGCCGGGTAACGTTCCCAGATCCTGCAGGCTTGCCAGGTTCTTGCTCCAGAGGACCGCGTGGACGCAGTTGGAGCCGCAGTCGGAATAGCCGACAATCTGTCCCAGATCGTTGATCGCATTCCCGCTGCTGCCTCCGCCTTTTGGCAGTGTCCCTAAATCCTGCATCCCGGTTGTCTTGGACCAAACGAAAGCGGTATACGTGCCATCAGCCGCGATGGAGTATCCGACGACTTGGCCGAAGCGGTTCACGCTTGCACCCCAGCTAGAAATCCCACCCGGCAACACACCGAGATCCTGCATGCCTTGGGCTGCACTCCAAACGATGGCGTGGGGACCAAAGCTCGTGCTGTCGGAAGCTCCCGCAATCTCGCCGGCGATGTTGATGCTGTTTGCCCAACTTGTGGTTCCGCCGGCTAGAGTGCCCAAGTCTTGGATCGTGCCGTTGGTCCAAATCGTCGCGTGATTTCTTCCGGTCGCATCGAACGTGGCATAGCCTGCGACCACGTTTTGGCCATCGATACCAGTGGCATAACTGGAGGAGCCACCCGGAAGCGTAGGCAGAACAGAGATGCCCCGGCTTGGACTCCAGAAGAAGCCGTGTTCCTTGCCGTTGGCAAACAATTGTCCCGCAACGTTGCCTTGGGCGTTGATCCCAACACCTGTGCCCTCCTGGCCGAACAGGCTGATTACGGTCATCGTGTAGGACTGCGCGACGGAAAGCGGCGCCGACAGAAGGAGAACATAGAGCGCTACCGTTTGACTCGCTCGAGCCGTGATGTTCCTCATGAGTTTTGGCGCTTCTCCCCGCTCGATGAAAACGGGATTTCTATTCCTGCCGCCCCTGCTGCTCCAGCGCCCTATTGCGGCGTCAGCAGAAACGCGTGCTCCTGCCCGTTGATCGATCCGCTCCCGGTGATCTGACCGTTGTCATTGATGGCAAAGGCGAACTCGATCGTCCAGCCGGAATTTCCCGGGATCAGGGCGTTTAGGTCCTGCATGCCCGCCGTCTTGGTCCACACGAAGCCGTGATAAGCGGAATTCGGAAACACGGCATAGCCGACCACCTGGCCAGAGTTGTTGATGCCGTAAGCGTTGCTGTCAGTGGCATTGGTCAGGGTGCCGAGATCCTGAATCTTGCCCGCGGGTGTCCACAGAACCGCATGCGAGTACGAAGCTCCGAAATCGGAGAAGCCGACGATCTGACCGAGGTCGTTCACGTGGTAGGCAAAGCTGTTGGCGCCGCCGGACAGCGTACCAAGGTCTTTTATTCCGTGGGCCTTGGTCCATACAAATGCGTGCGTCTGGCCGCCGGAACCAACCGTACATTGGCCCACGACTTCACCAAAGCGATTGAGGCCTTCGGCCACACTGTAGCCACCGGATGGCAGGATCGTCCCCAGATCCTGCATGCCCGAGGCCTTGCTCCAGAGAATCGCATGAGTATCGGTGCCCGCGCTGTCGGAGCCGCCGGCGACTTGTGCTGCGTCGTTAATCGCGTTGGCTGTACTTACGCTGCCGCCGGGCAGAGTGCCCAGATCGCGAATCTTGCCATTGATCCACAGCACCGCGTGGTCTTTAGCTTGACTGTTGGTCGAGGTTCCAGTCACCACACTGCCGGAGTTGATTCCGGCTGCGACGCTGAACAAGCCCCCGGGGAGCGGTGGCAGCGCAAGGAGGGCCTGGCTCGTGCTCCAGAAGAACCCGCGCGATGTGGGTGATCCGGCGCCGCCGACCACTTGCCCCGAAGCATTAATGGCGGAGCCCACGCTATAGCTGTCTCCGGCAAGAATGCCTAGATCAGTGACGGAGTAGGACTGCGCCGTTGCGACGGAGGCCGGAAGAACGAGAAGAAGGAGATACGAAACAACATAGAGCAGTTTTCTCATAACTGACCTCATCATTTCTGCGCCCTTCGTGACTCCGAAGGACACTACTGCTGAGCCGAATATTTGCTGTTCTCCGGCGCCTTCGACGCGGCCGCAATGGGCGTGAGCAGGAAGCCGTGCTCCTGGCCATTGAGGTCGCCAAAGCCTGCGATCTGCCCGTTGTCGTTGATGGCAAAGGCGTCTTGCAACGACCAGCCAGTGTTCTGCGGGATCAGGTCGTTCAGGTCCTGCATACCTCCGGTTGAGGTCCAGACGAAGGCGTGGTCTTGGCTGTATCCGGATGCGCCGACAACTGCGCCGTGATTGTTGATGCCGTAGGCGCTGCTGTAGCTCGCTCCCGGGAGCACGCCGAGGTCGAGGATGCTTCCCTTCCCGCTACTCCAGAGCACGGCGTGCTGGCATGCCGGGCCGCAGTCGGAACCGCCCGCCACTTGCCCGGAATCATTGATGGCGCTGGCACTGCTGCCTCCGCCGCCGGGCAGGGTGCCCAGGTCTTGCATGCCCGTGACCTTCGACCAGATGAAACCGTGGTAGCCTCCTCCGGGGAGGTCGGAAAAGCCCACAACCTGGCCAACACGATTGATCCCGAACGCATCGCTGTAGCTGCCTCCCGTCAGGAATCCGAGCCCCTGCGGCCCCGCACTCGACCAGAGCACCGCCTCGGGTCCAACGTTGGTTCCGTCGGCCGCTCCCACGATGAGCCCTGAAGCATTGACAGCGTTGGCCCAGCTCAGCACTCCTCCCGGCAGGGTTCCTAGATCGGTCGGCTTGCCGCTCGTCCACGAGACGGCATGATAGCCGACTGAGAAATAGGACTGGCCCACCACAAGACCGTGGCTGTTGATGCCCAGGGCTGTAGTTTCGGTGCCTCCCGGAAGCGGGGCCAGCACAAGGTAGTGATGCGACGGCGTCCACACAAAGGAGATGCCTCCGTTGTCCACGACAACATTGCCCAGGCTGTTGATCGCGCGCCCGCCCCCGCTCCCGCCGCCGGGACCGACATCGGTGACAGTGTAGGACTGGGCCGCAGCGAGCGACGTGAGAAGGGCAACAAGGCAAGCGCAATACAGAGTTCGTTTCATATCACACCTCGAATTCAAGAACGAATCCTTCAGCGACCCGCTAGGGGCGAGCTACTGCGATTCTGAAACCTCGGTCGTCGGCGTCAGCAGAAACGCATGGAGCTGTCCGTTGATCATGCCATCTCCGGTGATCTGCCCGTTGTCGTTGATGGCGTACGCTGTTTGAATGACCCAGCCAGAATTGGCGTCGATCAGGTGGTTGAGGTCCTGCGCGCCGGCGGATTGACTCCAGATAAATCCATGGTCCCCGACGCCATGATAGGCCACCCATCCCACGACTTGGCCCGAATTATTGATCCCGGTGGCGTAGCTGTTCAAACCTCCGAGAGCCCCGAGGTCTTGAAGCGTCCCGCTGGAACTCCAGAAAAGGGCGTGACCACAAGTCGTGCCACAATTGGCGTAACCGGCGATCTCGCCGCGATCATTTACTCCGTTCGCCGAGCTGTAAGTGCTTCCCGAGATCGTGCCCAGATCTTGCATCCCTCCGGCTTTGGTCCAGACAAATGCATGCATCCCACCATCGGCGGCATCCGATATGCCGACAACTTTCCCGAACCGATTAATAGCAACGGCCTCACTGGAGCCGGCGGTGACCAGCGCGCCCAGATTCTGCATACCGTGAGCCTTGCTCCAGAGAATCGCCTGAAGGTAGCTCGTGATCGGACTGCTGGCGGCACCTGCCACTTGTCCCGAGGTGTTGATGGCGAATGCAAAACTATCATCGCCCCCCGGCAGAGTCCCTAAGTCTTGCACCACACCGTTAATCCAAAGTACGGCGTGATCGTGCCCGGTGTACGAGTTGGAATACCCGGCGATCGTGTCTCCGTCGTTGATTGCGGTGGCTGTACTGGAATTGCCGCCGCCAAGTGGGGGGAGAGTTAGTATCCCTTGTGTCGAGCTCCAAAAAAATCCACGGTCCAGACTGGAGCCGGAAACACCGGCTACCTGCCCTGCGTTGTTGAGCGCATAACCCGCGCTGAAGATGGCGCCGGGGGGCGTCCCCAGGTCGGTGACGGTGTAATACTGGGCCGCAGCAAACGACGCGAGAAGGACAACAAGGCAGGCGCCAGAGAGAGTTCGTTTCATATCAGGACCCCCCTGAAGGCGCCAGCAGAACCGCCAAAGATGCAAAGGAAGTGAGTGCTTCGAATCACAGTCAGCACCTCGAACTGCGGGATCGGAAGAATCAGACGAAGCAGGGGAGGACGGAAGTCGGGCGCGAAACTCCGCGCCTTAGTCCCACGAGCAGACGTATTCTATCCCAGTTTCTTCGGGGCTGGGGGACATAGTTTGTTAAAAGATTTACGCCGAAAGGCTTGCTGGGCGCTGCTTCGCCGCCTTACTTCTTCGAGACCAGCTTCTTGCCTTTCTTCTCGGCTGGGCCCTTTTTGCCCTTGCCCAGCCGCTCCAGCACGGCCGCTACGATGATCGGCAATCCGACGGTCGCATCTACGAAGACTTCGCCAAACATTCCGCCTTCCGATGGCGGCACGAACTTGCCCCAGGAGATGGCTTCGCTGTACGGACTGCCGGAAAGGCCTCCCCAATACACCGGCTCGGGGCAGATGCGCAATCCGTAGTGATAGCGCTTGAGAGGAATATTTTCGCCGAGGCGGCGATGCCGCAGTTCACAGAATGGGCCGAACTGCTGCGACCAGTTCCGCGGCACGCCGCCACCGATGGTGAAGATTCCCAGCTTCTTCTGGCGCAGTAGCGTAGCGGCGAAGTGTTCCAGATCTTCGAAGGGATCGAAGCGTGTCCGATATCGTCCGGTCGACTCGCGGAGGCGATTGTTGAGCGCGGTGTCGAGTCCGAGTTCGGAGTCGCTGAATGCGGGCACGAACACCGGCACGCCCTTCTCGTACGCCGATTTCAAAATTCCACGCTGGCCCGGGGCATGCTTGGCCAGATGGGCCCCGATGGCATGATTCAACTTGTAGGAGCACATGATTTCGTTGTGGTCCCAGGCTTCGAGCACGGCGGACATGACTTCTTCCACGTCATCGAGGTTCTGTTCCGGCTCCAGCGTGTCGTAAACGCGGTTGTATCCCTGCTCGTAAAGTTCTTCGTCGGAGACTTCTGGATTGGCGCGGAAGTGGGCGCGTCCGGTAGCTTCAACGAGACCATGAGCCATGAGCGCGCCCGTCGACACGATGGCGTTCACGATGCCGCGATCGATCAACTCGGCGATGATGAGTCCCTGCTTGGCGACGGTCATGGCGCCGGCGAGGGTCATGACTACGAAACAATCTTCGTCGAGGGCCATGGCTTCGAGCACGTCGGCGGCTTCGCCCAGCTGGCGGCCCGTGAAAGCAGTCTTCGACATAGCTCGGACCAGGCTGTCGATCGAGGTGATCTTGCCCAGGTCGAGCGGCTCCAGCGGAATCAGGCGGTCCTCGATGGGGTTATGCAGGTGGCGATCAACACCTTCGCCGGTAGTGCCATTGTGCCCGGCGGCAGGCGCTTGCGGTTTCGAATTGCCATGATTGCCGTGCTTCACAGGGACCCTCCCAAAGCGGATACGATTTTCAATGAAAGGATACTTTACAGGAAGCGCGGGTGCGCCGAAAGCGGAGCCTGCTTGTAGATGAAGAATCGGTCGGAGAAAGATTTGTATCAGGGCATCGCTTCAGCGATGCCGCACAGCCAGTGAAAGTGAAATCGGTCTAGCCGCTGGGTTCCCCGCGTTTTGCAGCCGCTAAAGCGGACAAGAATCGCGGCCCGACGTGGCATGCCTGAAGGCATGCCCTGATACGAATCATTTGAACGGACTTCGGCGGGATGGTGGCAGTCGGCTACACTTTCTGCATGGCGGGCAAGCGCGGCTTTGAAGAACAGGTCACGGCACTGGATAGTCTGCGGCAGCAGCCGGCGGAATCGCGTGTGGAGCCCCTACGCAAGGCGCTGGGCGCGAAAAATAATTTCATCGCCGCGAAGGCGGCGGACTTGGTCCGCGAATTTGCCTTGGTGGACTTGATCCCGGAATTGCTGACGGCCTTCGATCGATTTCTGGAAAATGCGGAGAAGAACGATCCGCAATGCTGGGCGAAGAATGCGATCAGCCGCGCGCTGGCCGCGCTGGAGTATCAGGAGGCGGAAGTTTTCCTGCGCGGCATGAAACACATCCAGATGGAGCCGGTCTGGGGTGGGCGTTCGGATACCGCCGGAACTCTGCGGGCCACCTGTGCGCTGGCGCTGGTGCAGTGCCGCTCGGTGCGTGAGCCGGAATTGCTGACGCACTTGGTTGACCTTTGGGCTGACAAAGAAAAGACGGTGCGGGTTGAGGTGGCGCGAGCCATTGAGCAAGTGGGATCGAACTCAGCGGCGCTCCTGCTGCGGCTGCGCGCGGCTGTGGGTGGCGATGAACCGGAACTGTTGGGAGCGTGCTACGCGGGAATTCTGCGGATCGAAGGAGTGCGCACGATCGCGTGGGTTCGCAAGTTCCTGACCGCCGGCGATGATTCCGCCGCAGAGGCCGCGCTGGCAATTGCGGGCACGCATTCGCCCGAAGGCTTTGAAGCCCTGCGCGATTCGCTCGAAGAAGTTAAGGACCCGTGGTTTCGGTCCGTTCTGCTTTCGGCGATTGCGCTGACGCGGCAGGACGAAGCATTGGAGTTTCTTTTGGAGCGCATTCGTCAGGATTCTCTGGATGCGGAGACTGCGCTGGAAGCACTGCTTCGGTCGATGCCTTCGGAGGAATTTGTGGAACGAATCAGGAAGTTGATCGTGGGGAACCCGCGGCTGCTCCGCGTGTTCGTCGAGCAAAGACGGGCGTCGAAATGACTAGCCTGCGCATCGAATCGCTGAGAGCTGACCGCTGAAAGCTGACGGCTTTTTCCCAATGCTATATTGATCGCGGAGGTCGAAGACTCGTGCCCCTGGAGAAATTTCGCGTAGCGCTAGTGCAGATGTCGTGCGGCCCCGATCCGGGTCAGAACCTGGAGAAGGCTCTGAGCCGTATCGCCGACGCCGCCGGGCGCGGCGCGAAGGTCGTGTGTCTGCCGGAGCTTTTTCAGACGCAATATTTCTGCCAGCGCGAGGATCATGCGCTGTTCGACCTGGCGGAGCCGATCCCTGGGCCAAGTTCTGAAAAGATCTCAGCCGCAGCGCGCAGCAACGGCGTGGTGGTGATTGCGTCTTTGTTCGAGAAACGGGCCCCGGGCGTCTATCACAATACAGCGGTGGTCTTCGACAACGACGGCACGCAACGCGGACTTTACCGCAAGATGCACATCCCGGACGATCCGCTGTACTACGAGAAGTTCTACTTTACGCCCGGCGATCTCGGGTTCAAAGCGATCGACACCAGCGCCGGAAAGCTGGGCACTCTGGTGTGCTGGGATCAGTGGTATCCCGAAGGCGCGCGGCTGACTGCATTGCAAGGGGCGCACATCCTGTTTTATCCCACGGCGATTGGGTGGCATCCGGCGGAGAAGGCCGAGTTCGGCGTGGCGCAGCATGACGCCTGGCGCACGATTCAGCGCGCACACGCGATTGCGAATGGCGTTTATGTTGCCGTGGTAAATCGCGTCGGTTTCGAAACCGGCAACATTCGCGGCAAGTCGGCTCCTGGGCAGGGGCTGGAATTCTGGGGTGGGTCGTTTTTCTGCGATCCGTTTGGCCGGGTGCTGTCGGAAGGCTCGCACGATCGCGAAGAAATTCTGGTGGGCGATGTCGATCTCAAGGCGCTGGAAGAGATTCGGCGCAACTGGCCATTCCTACGCGACCGGCGCATTGACGCATACGCCCCCATCAGCAACCGGTTGATTGACTGACGCGAGATTGCGAACGTGACCATCCCCCCAAAGCACACTTCAAGTAAAGCTTTAACTGGCAACGGGCCTCTTCCCGCGGCGCTTGGCTACCGCATGCCTGCAGAATGGGAGCCGCACGCGGCTACGTGGCTCGCTTGGCCGCATAACGAGAATGACTGGCCGGGGCGGTTTGAGCCGATTCCGTGGGTCTTCGCCGAGATTATTCGGTCTTTGGCGAAGCATGAACGCGTGGAGCTGATCGTCAGCGACGCGGCAGGGGCACGGCAGGCCCGGAAGACTCTGCAGCGGGCCGACGCTTGGTCGGAGAATATTCGATTGCATCGCTGGCCGACAGACCGCATCTGGCTGCGCGATTCGGGATGCATCTTTCTCACGCGCCAGCCGGGCTTCGCCCGGCCGGACAGCCCCTTCGACTCCGCTCAGGGCAGGCTTGGGGGGCTGTCCCCCCATGAGAACCGGGAAGGGCACGAGTTTACTCGGGCCGATATGCCCCTAAAGAAGAACGGGGCTTTAGCCTCTGAGGGTGGCACGCTGGCCGTGAAGTTTCGCTTCAACGCTTGGGCGAAATACTCGAACTGGCGGCGCGATGAGAAGATTGGGAGCCTTATGGCGAAGCTCAAAGTCCCCACTCTAGCCGCAAAGAACGCGGCTAGAATGGGGCACCTAGTTCATAACCGGGAAATCCGCCCGGTTTCCGCTGGGGCGCGCATCGTGCTTGAAGGTGGATCGATCGATGTCAACGGGGCGGGCACGATTCTGACTACCGAGGAATGCCTGCTGAGCAAGGTGCAGCAGCGCAATCCGCAGATGACGCGGGTGCACTACGAGAAAGCCTTTGCCGACTACCTGGGCGCGCCGCACACCATCTGGCTGGGACGCGGCATTTTCGGCGATGACACGCACGGCCACGTCGATGACCTTAGCCGCTTTGTCGCGAAAGACACGGTCGTAACGATGGTCGAGCCGAATTCCAAAGACGTCAACCATGCCCCTTTGCAGGCCAATCTACGGCGCCTGCAAGCCGCGCGCGACCAGGATGGCAGACAACTGACCATCGTTGAGATACCTATGCCGCAGCCTGTCGTGTTCGAGAGCAAGCGGCTTCCCGCGAGCTACACCAATTTCTATATTGCGAATGGAGTCGTGCTGGCGCCGGTGTTCAATCGTCCAAATGACCGCATTGCTCTCAACACTTTGGCTGAGCTCTTCCCTGCTCGGGAGATCGTTCCCATTTATTCGGGAGACTTCATCTGGGGATTCGGCGCCATGCACTGCATGACGCAACAGCAGCCTGCCTGACGAATCGTATGGCTCGAGAGATGACCACCGGCCGTCTGGAAGCATTTAGTGATGGCGTCATCGCCATCATTGTGACGATCATGGTGCTGGAGTTGCGCGCGCCATCGCAGCCGACGTTCGCCGCTCTGGCCAAGGTTGCCCCGGTTTTTCTGAGCTACGGCCTGAGCTTCCTGGTCGTCGCCATCATGTGGGTGAACCACCACCATCTGATTCATGCGGTGCGCCAGGTCACGGCGCGGCTGCTGTGGTCAAATCTGAATCTTCTTTTCTGGATGTCGCTGGTTCCCTTCGTTACCGATTTTCTGGGGAAGAATTACCGCGAGCCGATGGCGGTCGCGCTGTATGGATTGGATCTGGCCCTCTGCGGGAGTGCGTTCTACGTGCTTCGGCTGGAATTGGTAGATCAGGATCGGCATGACGGAAATCTGGCCGACTATCATGCGCGCATTCAGCGCAAAAATCTTTTTTCGTGCTGTCTCTATCTCTTCTCCGCGCCGTTGGCCTACCTTTCGATCTACGCGTCTTTCTTTATCTTCGCCCTGATTCCCGCAACTTATTTTCTGCCGGAGAAGAAGCTGGCTTCGGGTCAACACTAGCGGCAAAAAAAACCGCGGGCTTCGTACGAAGGCCTCGCAATCGTTGTAGCCGGTGCCTACCGCAGAACAACCGAACCCCGGCCAAGCGAGGTGATGGTGTGCGGAACGTCCGGCTGGACGGATTTCCCCTCCGGCTTCGAAGCCACGTTCCATGCTTTGGAGAAGGATTCTCCGGCGGAAAGCTTGGTCAGCAGATTGTCGATGAACAGCGAGCAATTCGGCCCCAAGCGGCGCTCGGTGAGAACTACATTCAGCTTCATTCCCTTGGGCTGGAAGCCGGCGTTGTATTGCTCGGCGAAATTGTCGGTGGCGATCCAGAGCAACTTCACGCCGGAGTCAACGCATATCTTCAGCAGTTCCGCTCCCGGCAGGCGTGCACCGGTAGGGTCCGAAAGTGCGCCTTGCGAGTCGACATCGCAGAGCAGATGCACGATGTCATAGCCTTTCGTCAGCACGTTGCGCAATTCGGCAATCGTGGTGGCGACAAACGAGTCGGTTGCCGGATAAAAGCGCTTATAGATACGCTCGTCGTTCTTGCGCAAATCCTCATGTTTCGCGCCCAGGGCGCAGACCAGTGCCTTGGTTCCGACTACTTCATCTTTGCGGAAAGCATCGAGAAGGCCCATTTGTTTCCAGTCCTGAGGTTGGTTTCTAGCGGCGATATTGCGTGGGTTGCGGGCCCTTTTCCAGCGTCTCACGGTCCCAGATGTTCCCGTCGCGGTTATAGCTGGCGAGTTCGAAATCCTGCGTCAATTCGAGCGCGTCGGTCGGACAGGCGTCTTCACACAGGCCGCAGAACATGCACCGGCTCAGATCGTAGGTGAAGTTCGTCAGTTCCTTGCGGCGGGTTTTCTCATTGCGCTCGCTCGAGACCACGATCAGATGCTCCGGGCACGCCAAAGCGCACAGATCGCAAGCGATGCACATGGTCTCGTCGGTGTCCGGATTGACGTTCAGCCGGGGCGCGCCACGGTAGCGCTCGGCGATCTGCGGCCGCTCCAGCGGATACTGCTCGGTATAGATCTCTCTGGGATCCTGATAGCGGAACGTGATCCGCAACCCCTGGATCAGGTCCCACAGAAACACTTTGCGCAGCAGGCTCGGCACACCCATATGGCCGTAAGGATACCATTGAAGTCGGCCATCTAAAAGGTACCGGGTTGTGGGAACTTCTGGCCGACCTGTTTCGTAGTTAACTCCAAGAGCGTGACATGAAAGCGTATCTATCCAATTTGTCGTCGAGAGCGTGGTTTCTCCTGGTGCTTTCTGCCGTGATCGTGGCCTATCCGATCTTCGAGATTATTGTGCCGGCGGTGGTCCACGCGGTTGTTCCGGACGTGGTGCGGTCGGTGCTGAATGTAATGTGATCTCTTGCCGCGAGCAAACGGAAGCATCGATCTGCTAACCTCGGAGTCCGGTCCTCGCTAGGACCGATCAGGACATGGCAGACGAACCGTCAGAGGCTCACGCCCAGCGATTATCCGACGAATTGTGGATGGAAGAGGCGCTGCGCTCTGCCCAGCGCGCCCTCGAAGCGGGAGAAGTTCCGGTGGGCGCCATCGTGGTGCGCGAGGGGGTCATCGTGGGCCGGGGATGGAATCGCAATATCTCGAATCGCGATCCGACGGCGCATGCCGAGATGATCGCCCTGCGCGAGGCAAGCACTGCTGTAGCCAATTATCGGCTCGGAGACTGCGAGCTATTTTGCACGATTGAGCCCTGTGCGATGTGCGCGGGCGCGCTGGTGCACGCCCGCATCAAGCGACTGGTGTATGGCGCCGATGACCCGAAGGCCGGGGCAGTTCGGTCTGTCATGCAGGTTCTGAATCATCCGCAACTGAACCATAGGATCGAAGTTCAAAGCGGAGTTCTGGCGGGGCGCAGCGCGGAATTACTGCAGGAATTCTTTCGCAACCGTCGTTAAGTCCGTAGACCGCGGTGATGGGCCGAAATGGAGCCTGAAACCTTGCCCGCTATTTTGTAGCCTTAGCTTTTCTTGTGCGACCACCGCTGTTCCTCAGGCCGCCGGAACGGACAACGACGCCCCTTGGCCCTTGCTTGCTCTGCGCGCAAGCTGTCTGGGCCAGGCGATTCGCAATGATGGAGTATACCGAAGGATTGAAAGCCAGGCCGATGTGCGTGCCTGAGACGGGAAAATCAGCTTCCGGGTTATCTGTCTTGCAATACTGCCAGTCCACCACTCCGTCGTCACGCGTGTAAACCGCAGTTTCGACCACCGACAGAGGGACAGCGCGCTGGAGGGAATCGACAAAATCGCAGGTGCAGTGCCCAGTGTAGCAATCAGGAAGGACTGCGCTGCCGTGCCTCTTCAAAATGCGGCGGCGGACCATTCCGGCTGCGTTCACGATGCTGGAATGAGCCGCGGTACCGCGGAACGGTGCGGCCAGCGTGATGACGGAAGCAATATCCTGGGGCCTTTGCCCTGCGATCGAACGGG
>Ga0075029_100000369_pt1 | contig 25837 bp, 21 predicted proteins | sample LitLauG_LLR_2013_FD_71391 | JGI IMG/M metagenome (GOLD analysis project Ga0075029, IMG submission 71391) | Freshwater sediment microbial communities from North America - Little Laurel Run_MetaG_LLR_2013 | ecosystem: Environmental > Aquatic > Freshwater > Creek > Sediment | place: USA... | reverse complement strand
CTCATCACCCTGTTCGTCATCCAGTTCTTCGCCTGGAGCGGGATGTTCGCCCTGTGGGTCGACGCCTATCCGGTGGTCACGCGCTACATAATGCGTGGCGACCCGGCCAACGCCGCGTCGATGCAGAAGGGCCTGATCGCGATCTCGCTCTGCTACGCCTTCTACGCCACCGCCGCCGCCTGCCTCGCCTTCGTCCTGCCAAGACTGACGGCCAGGTGGGGCGAAGGCTGGGTCCTGGGCGCCGCCCTCCTCTTCAGCGGCGCCGGTCTGGCCAGCCTTGGCGTCATCGACCGGCCGCTCTGGCTCGCGCCGGCCTTCGCCGGCATCGCCGTCGGCTGGGCGGCGCTGGGCAACCTGCCCTACTGGATCGTCAGCGCCGCCGCGCCGGAAGCGCGCATCACCCACTACATGCAGGTCTTCAGCTTTTCCTCGGTCATTCCCCAGGTGGCGGTCACCCTGGGACTCGCCCTCTTCGGCTCCATCATCTTCGGTTCGGCGTCGCAGCTGATCATGATCGCCGGCGGCGCGTCGATGGGCGTGGCGGCGGTGCTGTGCGTGGTGTTTCGGCGGACGATTTCCACGCCGCCAGCCGAGCCTCAGGATGAGGATTGATCGCACCGTGGGCCTCACCACCCACTACGCTCACCCCGCACAGCGAAGTGGAGCGAAGCCGAACACGGATCCAGGAGATTGTGACAGGGGCGTGGGAGGCGGAGTTAACCTCTGACCCCCAGGAACCGCTCCGCCGCCTGGCTCCAGATCGACTCGTCGACGCCGGCCAGTCCTGACGCTGTCTCGATAAATCCGCGCGGGTCCGGCTGCTGGATCAGATAAGGATAATCCGTCCCCAGGAACACCTGGCCCGGGGCGATGTGCTGGGTCAGATGCTCCAGGTACGCCGTGTCATAGACCAGGCTGTCGTAGAAGAACCGCCGGGCATAGGCCTTGGGCGAGCTCGGCAGCGTGCCATTGAACCCACCGGTGCTGTTCCAGCCGAATTCCATCCGGTGCAGCATGGGCGCGAGCACGCCGCCGCCGTGGCTGAACGCCAGGCGCAGACGGGGAAAGCGCTCCAGCACACCCTCCATGATCAGGCTGGCGGCGCAGAGCGCGGTGTCCACCGGAAAGGCGGCGAACGGCGCCAGGTTGGCGTGCCGCGCGATGTCCTTGGCCTGCAGGGGGTGCAGGGCGTGGACGAAGATCGCCAGGTCGTTTTCCTGCGCCGCCGCGAACACCGGATCGAATCGGTCGTCGCCCAGATAGGCGCCGGCGATATTGCTGCCCACCTCGATCCCCGAGAGGCCGAAGCGGCCGCGCAGTTCGGAAACCTCTCGTGCCGCCCGGTCCGGGTCCTGCATCGGCACAGCCCCAAGGCCGTAGAACCGGTCCGGCCGCTGGGCCACCATATCGGCGATCGTGTGATTGACGTGGCGATTGAGCTCGACCGCCGCGTCCGGCGCGATCCAGTAGGCCAGCAGTTCGGGCATCGGCGACAGCGCCTGGGCGTCGACACCGGCGGCGTCCATGTCGGCGATGCGGGTCGCGACGCTCCACGATCGGTCGTCGATCTCGCGGAACGGGCGGTCGCCCACCTTCACCGTCGCCAGGCGGCCGCAGGCCTCACAATGCACCGACGGCCAGGCGCCGATCGACCCGCCGGTCGGGTCGGCCGGCAGGGATTTGGGCACGACATGGGCGTGCACGTCGATCAGCCGGCGGTGAGGCCCTGGCGGCATCTGTCTCTCCCTGCGCCTCGCGGCTGTGTCAGACTCCCGCCGTCCCCGGCGTCCAGGCCCAGTAGCGGGCCACGGCCCCGGCGTCGACGCGCAGGTCGGTTCCGGTGATCATCGCCGCGTCGTCGCTGACCAGAAACGCCGCCGCCTTGCCGTAGTCGGTCGGCTTGGGCAGCTTCTGCATCGGCACGCCTATGCGATAGGGCTCCATCGCGCCGACCAGATCCGGCCAGCGCGACACATCCCGCCCCCAGCGATGCGCGCGCTCCTTGCTCTCGGACGGATCGGTCGCGGTGGGGGTGAGGCTGTTGACGCGAATGCCATGTGGCGCCAGCTCCATCGCCGCCGACCTGGTGAAGTTCAGGAGGCCGCACTTGGCGGTGCTATAGGCGATATTGCGCGGCTCGCCCTGGTGGCCGGCGGTGGAGATGATGTTGAGGATCGCCCCGCCGTGCTGGCGATCGATCATCGCCTGAGCGACATGCTTGGTGCAGAGGAAGGCGCCCGTGAGGATGACGCGGGTCTGCCGCTCCCACTCCTCCAGGGTCATGTCGAGCACGCCCTTCTTGTTGAAGATGGCGGCGTTGTTCACCAGCACGTCGATGCGGCCGAACGCCTTCAACGCCTCGGCGACCATGGCCTTGACCTGGGACTCGTCGCCAACATCGCAGGCCAGCCCGATGGCCGCACCGCCGGCGGCGACAACGGCCTTGGCGCAATCGCCGGCATTGTCTTCGCGAAAATCCACCGCGACGATCCGGGCGCCTTCGTGCGCCAGCCCCTCGGCGATGCCGCCGCCGATATTGGGGCTCGTGCCCGTGATCAGGGCGACCTTGTCCTTCAGGCGCATGCCCGCCGCCCCTCTAAGCCGCCGCCGCGGCGGGCGGCGCGATCAGGAAGGCCTTCGAGGAGTTGAAGATCCATGTGGTCAAAAGCTCGGTCCGCGCCGGCTTGCGCTTGAGTTCGCTGAGCGCCCCGGCCAGGCACATCCAGTTGAGGATCTCCTGCTGGCCGGCGTCCTCCACCGCCTCGGCCGATGTGTTGCGCCAGGCGTCATAGTCGCCGGCCCGCAAGGCCTGAAACAGGTGCTCGTCCGAGGCAGTGTCCGGCCAGAGGTAGTGGGTCTTGGGCGTGAGGAACGCATGCGACCAGCCGGACGAGGCCAGAAGCGCCACCCGCCAGGGCGAGGCCGCCAGCACCCGCGCCGTCGCCGCTCCCATGTCGAACAGGCGCTTTGGCGTCGGCGCCGGCGGATCGAGATCCTCGTCGCTCGGCATGTTGTCGAAGTTCGGCAGCCCGCCCCGCTGGCAGAGCACGCGGCGGCCATAGCAATTGATCGACACCGGCACGATTGGATAGGGGAAGCCGACCCGGTGATAGTCCAGGTAGAGGATCGCGTTGGCGAAGGCGTGGCCCAGCGGGTGATGCAGCGCCTTATAGGCGTAGGCGGCGTCAAACCCCGCCTCGATCAGGCCCTTGGCCAGAAACTTCGCCGCCTCGCGATTGCCCGGAACCTGGCACACCTCGCCTGGGGCCTCGCCCCACACGTTGCCTGGCGGCGCGACGATCGAGAAGGAGTCGTAGGCGCTGACGCAATAGGGCGGCACCACGTCTTCCTTGAAGTTCTCGTACTGGTCATCGCCCCACAGCAGGATGAAGTCCGGCTTGAAAGCGTCCAGCTCGGCCCGCACCGTCATCATCTCGGCCACCAGCTCGGCGCGGTGGGCCTTGGCCGCCGCCGCGCCCTCGTCGTTCGCCCACTGCGCGCGCGCCCCTTCCGGCCAGCCTGAGGGGTCGCGCAGCTCGGCCGGCAGATTGGGGTTCTTCAGCATCATCTTCAGGATGAAGGCCATCCGCTCGTCGGGTCCGCACAGCGGCGGATAGTGGCTGATGCCCAGCGCCAGAATCTCGGCCATGCGTCTCTCCCTGCGCCGCCGCCTGGTCCCTCCCCCCCGCCGCCGAGGCGCGTCCGAGGTTCGAGCCCGACGAATGGTTGGACCATTTCAAAGCCAGCGACGTCTTGTCAAGCGGAACCGGCCAACCCCACGGCCAATGGGCGACCTTCACCGGCTCGCTCACGCTTGCCATCTCGTGCGCGCACGGACTATCCAAGGCGAACCTGGGCGCGCGCGCCGAAAAGGAGGGCGAGCGTGGCCGACAGCGCGCCAGCGGCGAAAGACCGGCGGATTTTCGAGGGGATCTACGACCAGATCCGCGCGGATCTTGCCAGCGGCAAGCTGCGCCCGGGCGACAAGCTGCCCGCTGAACGCCTGTTGGCCGAGGAACTGGGTTTCAGCCGCTCGGCGGTGCGCGAGGCCCTGCGCGCGCTGGAGGCGTCGGGTATCGTCACCCTGCAGAAAGGCGTCCACGGCGGCGCCTTCATCAACGACGCCCACGCCGACGGCGTCAGCCGCTCAATCAGCGATGTCATGGTTCTGGGCAACATTCCCCTGCGCCAGGTCATGGAGGTCCGCACGCTGCTTCTTGGCCGCGCGGTCCAGCAGGCCTGCGAGCTCGGCTCCGCCGATGATTTCGCGGCCATCGGCGAATGCATCGCCCGCATCGAAGACCCCGCCGTCCGCGGCGCGAAGCGCCTGGATCACATCCGCGAATTCTACACCCAGATCGGCCGCGCCTCGGGCAATCGCGTGCTCGAGATCCTGATCGACGCCACCACCAACATTTCCCTCGACTTCGCTCAGCAGCACAACATCGAGTGGACCCCCGAGCTGGCGCCCCTGCAGAAGAACGTCCTTGGCCGTCTGCGCGCCCGCGACGCTGAAGGCGCCGCCCGCGCCATCGCCGAAAACATCGCCTTCCTGCACGGCTTCGTCATCGCCCGCGCCATCGACCGCGCGCCCGCCGCGCGAAGGTCCGCCGGCGAAGGCAAGCCGCGCCGAGAAACGAAAGCCTAGCCCGCCCGCTCAAGGCTTTTGGGCGGGGCCGGAGTGTTGAATCGCCGCGCCTCACAGCCGCGCATATGCGGACTTCAGTATTTGACCGTGCAGGTTGACACCACGCCGTCGGATCGTTCGCCCATGGCGGGCACGAAACACGTCGCCCGCCCGGTGCGCCGATGATGCGGCCGGCCATACCGGAACGCGCCGCTGACCGGTCCCGGAATATCGGCGTTGGGAAAGTGCTTGGCGATGAAGGCGTCGGCCCGCGCGCCGCGCAAGCGCACTGTCCGGGCGTGCGCGGGTGGCGCGACAAGCATGACCATGACCAGCGACATCGCGAACGACCTCATTCTGGGCATGCTGCCCTGCGCCTCTAGGGGCCCGAACGTTCGGGTCGTGAGACGTCAGCGTACGGCTGCGGCGTCACCTGTTCAAGCACGCATTGGCCCGCCCGACAGGTCGTCCGCCAGGCAAGCCCATCCCGATAGCCGGCTGCTCTAGGGCTTGGGCGGCGCGTCTGCGGGCGATACGGCTTTCACCGGCCCGGGATGGGGGGCGGTTGCGCGGCCGCCGGCCGAGTCGGGTCCGCCATAGAGTTTGCGGTTCTCGACGGAGTCCGGCATCGGCGGATTGGTCTCCGTTGTCGTCGTGAGCGTGCCGCCCGATCCGTCGTTCAGGGTCGTCGTTGTGGACGTGAGCGAGACCATGGGCTCGACGACAATCGGCGCGCTCGCCGTGGGGGCGGTAGCCGGGGGCGCCGGACTCTGGGCCAGCCCCGAGCCGGCGCAGAGCAGGCTTGCCGACAAAGTCAGGGCCAGGACCCCAGGGCTCGTGGAAATCTTCAGGACATTGAACATGTGCGGCTCCAGGGCGGCGGTATCGCCAATACGGTCCGCAAAGATCGCGCCTCGCGGCGGCGGTTTCACAGCGTCGGAATCTACCCACGCGCCGCTTCGCTGGACGCCTTTGGGCGATCGTATCGCTATTGGACGCGCGTGCCCGCGAACGGGATCAGCATCGGCGTGCGCCGACGGTAGTCGTCGTAGGCGCCGCCGAGCTCCGCACTCAAAAACCGCTCCTCGACCCGCGCCTTCATCCACCAGCCGAGCGCCTGTATCGCGGCGCCCGCCAGGGCGATGGCCCGACCCTCCTGCACGGCGACCATCAGCGCCGCCGCGATCAAGCCGGTGTAGATCGGATGACGCACCAGCCTGTAGGGTCCGGTGTCGACCACTCTGTGATCGCTTTTGCGGGTGACCGTACCCGACCACAGCGAGCCCAGCCACAGCCGCGCCCACCAGGTGAAGGCCAGGCCGGCCGCGACCCCGGCGGTCAGCAGCCAGTCCGCGGCTGGAGGCGTGGACCACAGTCGCGCGCCGCTGATCCTGCCGAAAAGCATGACCCCGCCCGCCAAGGTCGGAACATAGTGCGCCCAGGAGGCCACGCCGGCCGGCCTCGCAACCGTCCCGCGCGACCACAGCGCCGCGATGACCCATGACGCCACCCACGCCGCCCACAGCATCAGCGAGAGGGTCAGGGGCAGGGTGAGATTTGGCAGGATGTCGATGTCGCTCATGGGCCTTCCCGGCGGGGTCCGTTCGAGGGTTCAGCCTCACCCCGGCCGCGCCGCCATGCAACCCTCTACGGCCCTGACGCGTTGAGCCTGGGACGGGAGCGCCACGGCGGGAACAGGGCGATGGAATTCGGCGAAATCCTCAAGACCATCGAGGAGTACGGCTCCCAATATGTGCGCTATCTCGTTTCGATAACCGAACCGGCCAAGTTCAAGACGCGCTCCGAGGACCTGGAACCCAAAATCTTCGTCTTCAGTCTTTTGAGCGGGCTGATCGCATTTTATTACTACGAAACCTTCGTCGCCAGGATCAATCCGGACGCCAACCTCTATCTCTCCGCCTTGGTGATCAACGTCTCGATCTGGACGGCCTTGGCGCTGGTGTCCTACGCGGTGCTGAAATACCGCGCGGCCGCCGACTGGAAATTTCTGTCGGTCTTCTACGCCATCCTCAAGGTCTTTCCCGTCGTCCTGGTCGCCAGCACCTATATCGCCTTCATCCTGCAAAGCATCGCCAGCCTTATCCTGACACCAGAATGCTCGGTCTGGTGGGGTTACGTGGGCCGCCTGATCTCAAGCTTCCTGTTCCTCGTCTTCTATCTGCCGTTGAGCTTCGCGGTCCTGCGCGATCCGGAGCAACCCGACTGGCGGGTGTCGATTCTCAGGGCGCGGGTGACCGCGATGGTCGCCATCGCTGTCTCGCTCGGTGTCCAGGTCTGCCAATTCGCGTTCGATCTGGACGCCAGCGCGCGGCCAGTCGCCGCTCTCGCCAGCCGGGCGATCCACGCGCGCCGAGACGACCCCATTCGCGACCAGGCGCGGGCGAATTTCGCCGACACCCGCATGGGCGGTTGCCTGTCGCGCAAATGCTCCGACGCCCAGCTGCGCGCAGGTTACACCGAGACCGCCCTCTACGACGCGGCCCGCGACCAGCGCCTGACCGCGATCACCAACTGCCTTCTGTTGTGAGGGAGGGGACCGCAAAACGATGAACGCGAAATCCATTCTTATCGGCTTCACCGCCCTGCTCACGGCCTGCCACAAAATCCCCTGCCAGGACGCCGGGGCGGCCTCGCGACTGAGCGGCCAATGCTCGCCGACCCAGACCTACGGTTCCCCCTTCAACCCCCCGGTCCCGGCGTTCGCGCCGTTCCACGCTGGCGGTCCGGGCGAGCCTCCGGTCGCGATCCCGCCGTTCATCCCGCCACGACCGTTCATGCGGCCGCCCCTTAGGGAGCCACTTAGGGAGAGGCCCCAGCCGCAACGCCGTCCCTAGAGGCGGCGCTCCGGGCTTCGGGAACGGGCGCCTGCCGACGGCGGCCCGCCGCGCCCTTACAGCACCCCCGGATGAACCATGTGCGCCGGGCCGGTCGGCGCCGGCTTGGCCGCTTCGCCGAGCAGATAGGCGCGGATGTCCTCGGCCTTGGACTCGTCGAAGAAGCGCCGGAACGGCGCCATCCCGTGGGTCTTGCGCGCGCCATCGAGCACGATCGCCTTGAAGGCATTCGGATCCAGGATCACCGGCGAGCGCGGCAGCACGGGCAGATAGCCCGTGCCGGTGTGGCAGGCGATGCAGAACTCGCCGAACAGCGCCTTGCCGCCGGCCGCGTCGCCCTTTGAGGCCGTGGCCAGGCGCAGATCCAGCGGCGGGGCCGCCGTCGCCGCCGGGAACGGCGTCGGCGTCGTCTTGCCGTCCAGCTTGAACACCAGCAGCCGGCCATTGCGCCGGGGCTCGGTTCCGGCGATGCCGCCGGCGCCGCCATAGCCGACCATCAGCGCCACATACTGATCGCCGTCGATCTCGTAGGTCGCGGCCGGCGCGATCGCCGCGGCGCCGGTGTCGTAGGTCCAAAGCGGCTTGCCGGTCGCCGCGTCGAAGGCGACGAATTTGTGCCCGATCGCGTGAAACACAAGGCCCCCGCCGGTCGCCAGCACACCGCTGCGCCAGGGCTCTTCGAAGTCGACCTTCCAACGCGCCGTCTTCTGCACCGGATCCCAGGCGATCAGCTGGCCGGTCGAGGCCGGCGGCGGATGCGACGGGGAAAACAGCTCAGGTCCCAGCCCCAGATTCGCCCCGCCGGGCGTGAACTTGAATTCCTTGGGGTCGGCGTAATCCATGTACATGTTCTGGGCCGGAATATAGACCAGCCCTTCCTTGGGGTTGAACGCCATCGGCTGCCAGTTATGGCCGCCATAGGCGCCCGGGGTCTGTTCCCGCGTCTGACCATTCTCATAGCGGGCCCCCGGCGCCTCTGCCGGCCGGCCGCTGGCCAGGTCGATATGATCGGCCCAGTTGGCGGCCACGAACTTGTCCGCCGACAACAGCTTGCCGCTGGCGGCGTCGAGCACGTAGAAAAAGCCGTTCTTATTGGCCTGCATCACCACGTGGCGGCTCGCGCCGCCGATCGGCAGGTCGGCGACCATCAGATGCTGCGTCGCGTCGAAATCCCAGTCGTCGCGCGGGGTCGTCTGGTAGTGCCAGACATATTCGCCGGTGTCGGGGCGCAGCGCCACGATCGAGGCGGCGAACAGATTGTCGCCCTTGCCGCCCGAGCGGATCTTGCCGTTCCAGGGCCCGGCGTTGCCGGTGCCGACGAACACCAGATCGCTCTTGGGATCGTAGGTGATGGCGTTCCAGGGCGTCGCGCCGCCGCCGCCGAGTTTCCAAGCCCCCTGGAACCAGCTCGCCGCCGCGAAGCGTTTCATCACGCCGTCGGAGGCGGCGTTGTCCGCCTCTCCCTTCGGATTGGGCGTCATGTGAAAGCGCCAGATCAGCTTGCCGCTGTCGGCGTCATAGGCCGACAGATAGCCGCGCACGGGATACTCCGCCCCGCCGTTGCCGATCAGCACCTTGCCCCGCACGATCGTCGGCGCGCCGGTGATGGTGTAGGGGAGGCTTGGATCGGTGGTCTGAACCGACCAGACCGGCTTGCCGGTCTTCGCCTCCAGGGCGATCAGCCGACCGTCCAGAGCGCCGACATAGACCCGGTTCTTCCACAGCGCCACGCCGCGGTTGACCACGTCGCAACAGGCGTCGAAGCCCTTCTCGCCCGCCACCTGCGGGTCGTAGCTCCACAGCGGTTTGCCGGTCTTGGCGTCGAAAGCGTAGACCTTCGACCAGGCGGTGGTGGTGTAGAGTACGCCATCGGCGATCAGCGGCGTCGCCTCCTGGCCCCGGTCGGTGTCGAAGGATGTCCACCAGGCCACGCCCAGGCGGCCCACCGTGCTCTTGTTGATCGCGTCCAGCGGACTGAAGCGCTGCTCGTCGTAGGTGCGGCCATAGGCGAGCCATTCGCCGGCCTTGGCCGCCTCGATCCGCTTGCCGTCGACCCCGCCCCGGTCGCAGGCCGTCAGAGCCAGCGCCAGGCACACAAGGCCCATCCACCCCGAGATTCGCGCCATGTCGCGCCCCTTCCCCTTGGCCGCCGAGACCCTGTCAGCGGCTCTTCGGCATGTTCCTCCCATCATTCAGCGCCAACCCGGTCGATCGGTCAACCGCATTGGATACCGCCGGACTCCAAGAAACCCGGGAAGATGGCGCCGTAAAGTCAACGTGGATCGTGCTCCCCCTCTCGCCCCGGCGGCTGGCCTGTCGGAAGGCGTCCTGCCGAGATACGGAGCTGACGCCGCTTGTGGGCGGCGGGCGCGCCACTGGATCCGTCCGCCTTTAGCGCCGCGCCAACCCGTCAGAGCGGCCCGGCGGAACGTCGAGCCGGCGGTCATCCGCCGGCGAAGTTGAAGCGGCGGCGCCTGGGGTGTCGGTGACGGGAATTTCGGTTAATCTGCGCGTCTCATGCCCACAATCTGTCCGCTCAGATGCGGCCGTCGAGACCTTCGGGTGCTCGCCATGCTAGACACAGGCGGTTGCAAATGGACCAGCGCGACACCTTCGACGGCGCCGCCGATCACTACGCAGCGGCGCGACCGGCCTACCCGGCTGCGCTCTTCGCCGAGCTAGCGGACCTTGGCGCGCTCGGCCCTGCCACGCGCGCGCTGGAGGTGGGATGCGGCGCGGGACAGGCCACCGCCGATTTGGCGCGACGGTGCGCCAGCCTCCTGGCCCTCGACCCTGGCCCAAACCTCATCGCCCAGGCCCAGCGTCGCGCCGCCGGCCTCCCGGTGAGCTTTGTCGTCGCCCGCTTTGAGGATTTCGCCTCGCCGCCGTCTACCTTCGATCTCATCGCATCGGCCCAAGCCTGGCATTGGATCCCCGCCGAGATCGCCTTCGTCAAGGCGGCCGCGCTCCTGCGGCCCGCTGGCTGGCTGGCGATATTCGGTCACACATGGCCCCGCATCGAAGGCGCTTTGGCGCGGGCGATGTCGCCGATCTATGAGGAAGTGCTCCCGGGCGTCTGGCAGCGGCCTCATCCCTCGTCCGCCTATCTGCCCTCGGGTCCAATCTCGGGCCTCTTCGCCGCCAGCGGGCTCTTCGAGCCGGCGATCCATAGCGCCTTCGACTTTGACGTCGAGATGTCGCCCGAACAATTCGGCCGCTTCCTGCGCACGGATTCCAACTACCATGTGCTGCCCGAAGCGGCGCGCTTCGCTTTCTTCGACCGCCTGGTGGACGCTGTCGCGAGTACCGACGGCGCCTACCGCGCCCGTTGGGCCACCCAGCTTTATGCCGCGCGGCGATCGTAGGTCAGCGAAAGCAAGACTTCAGTTCAAACTCGCCGGCCGCGCGCGGTCCCTTGCGTTCGAGCGAGCGCGGGATACGCTCGCCATGGCGATGTCAGACATCTTCATCTCTTACGCCAGGTCGACCGAAGCCGAGGCCGAACGGATCACCCAGGCGTTGCGGACCCTGGGCTATGACGTCTGGCGCGACGACGACATCCCCGCCCATCGCCGGTTCGGGCAGGTCCTTGAAGAACGCCTGGCGGCGGCCAAGGCGGTTCTGGTGCTCTGGTCGTCAGATGCGACGAATTCAGATTGGGTTCTGTCCGAGGCGAGCCGGGCGAGGGAGATGGCGAAGCTGGTGCAGCTCACGCTCGATAGATCGGCGCTGCCGATGCCATTCGATCAGATTCAATGCGTCGATCTTTCGGGCTGGACGGGCCAGGACAACGCGGCGAGCTGGCGCAAGGTAGTCTCCAGTTTGGCCGAACTGGTGGGCGCTCCGACCCGACGGCCTGCGCGGCCGGTTGAGTCGGAACCCGGCCGCGCGGGCGAATCCTCCATCGCGGTCATGCCGTTGGCCAACCTGTCTGGAGATGCTGATCAAGACTATTTCGCCGACGGTATGGTGGTGGAAATCACCAACGCCCTATCCCGGTTCAAGTCGCTGTTCGTAATCGCCAGCGGATCGACCCTATCGCTCAAGGGCGCGGCGGTGAGCCCGGTGGCGGCGGCGAAGCTGCTCGGCGTGCGCTACGTCCTTGAGGGCAGCGTCCGCCGTGCCGCGAGCCGCGTCCGGATTTCCGTCCAGCTGATCGATGGCCGCGACGGCGCTCAGAAGTGGAGCCAGCAATTCGAGGACACTCTCGAGGACATCTTCGCGCTGCAAGACAAGGTGGCGTTGGCGGTCGCCGGGGCGGTTGGCTCCGTCGTCGGGCATGCGGAGGTCCGACGCGCTTCGGAGCGACCCACGGACAATCCCACCAGCCACGACTTGTACTTGCGCGCCCTTGCGAAGCCCATCGTCACCAGCGCGGAGGAGCTGCGCGCCTCACTCGACCTTCTCGAACAAGCCATCGCCCTGGATCCCAATCACGGCCCCGCGCTCAGTCGCGCGGCGATGGCCTACCGCAATCGCTATCAATTCGGCTGGTCGAGTGACCCGGACGCCGACAGACTGCGCGCGATAGATCTGGCGCAGCGGGCGCTGGCGATGGCCCGGGATGACGCAGACGTCCTTGCCAACGCCGCCAGTGTGCTCAGCCGCGCGGGGGGCGATCCGGGTGCGTCCATAGAGCTTCTCGACCGGGCGGTCGGCCTCAACCCCGGCTCGGCCTGGGCCTGGTTCGTCAGCGGTCGGCTCCGGGTGAACCTGGGCGACGCCGCCCGAGGCGGCGATCATATCGAAAACTCTATGCGGCTCGACCCGCTGTCTCCATTGCGGCCAAGCCAGTTGCAGAACCTTGGGTTGGCTCGGTTCGCGTTGGGCCGGTTCGATGAGGCGCTGGCTCTGGTCCAACAGGCCTCGCAACTGCGGCCGCAAGCCTGGGATGCGCAGTTCCTGATGGCGGCCTGCCTGGGCCAGCTCGGCCAGGGCGCGGCGGCCGGAGAAGCATTTGCGCGTGGCCGCGATCTCAATCCAAAAGTCGGAATTGACGATCACGCCGGCCAGATCCTGCGGGATGGGAGCCAGCGCCGGATCTATCTGGATGGCGTCGCCTTGGCCGAAGGGGCGCTGAGCCCGGACGACCGAAATCGTGTTCAACAAACGAAAGCTGGCGACGCCTAGCGCTGCTGCCTTTCGTCATTGTCCGACGCCTCACTGTGTGGCCTACACCACCCCGATGTTCCTGCCCCGCGCCCTTCGTTCGCCTGCCGCCATCGGCGGCGCCGCGAGCCTGGCCTCCCTGCCCGCCCATCTCGTCCTGCTTCACCTCATGTCGGTGCGACTGGCGTCGATGGTGCTGGCGATGGTCGGGGCCTAGGGGACAGGCCCTGGCCGAACGCGTGCGCCGTCCTCGCCGGCCGCCACGCGGTTCGCGCCTATCCCTTCACCACCCCGCCTGAGCTCGCCATGGCGCGGCCATCCGTTCGCGTGAGGCGCGCGACGGGCCAAAGACATTCCGGTTCACGTTTCAGAGCCGGTCTGCTTGCAGGCGTTGCCGTCCTGGCCCTGGCGGCCGCACAATGGCCGTGGCTCCCGCCAATCTGGAGCATGGAAAAGGGTGAGCGGAGCCGCTTTCGGTCAGGATCATGACGGCAAATGACACCCTCGGCGACGACCGCCGTCCCGCGCCGCGAGTGGCGGATGGGATCGCTTTCTTCGCCCTGACGTTCGTCCTCACGCTGCCGTTCTGGGCGGCGAGCGCGCTCATCGGCTGGCGCCTCCTGCCAGGCCTGCCGCTGGCGGCCATCGCCGTCGTCTGCCCCGCGGCGTCGGCGCTCGCTCTTTCGGCGCGGCGCGGCGGCGTCGCCGCGGCGCGTCTGTTGCTGGCGCGGGCATGGGACGCCGGGCGAATCCAGACCAAGATCTGGTGGCTGCCCATCCTGATGCTCTCGCCGCTCGTCAGCGTCGCGACATTTCTCATCCTGCGCCTGGGCGGAGCGGGCGTCCCAGACCCCCGGATCGCGATCCTTCCCGCCCTCGCCCTGGCCGTTCTCTTTGTCGTCAGCGCCTTGTGCGAGGAAATCGGCTGGACCGGCTTCGCTCTGGCGCGCCTGCAGGAGCGTTTGGGCTGGCTTGGCGCCGCCCTTCTGATCGGCGCCGTCTGGGCGCTCTGGCACATCCCGGCCCTGTTGCAGGCGCAGCGGTCGGCGACATGGATCGCCTGGTGGGCTCTGGGAACCGTCGCCATGCGCGTGATCATGGTCTGGGTCTTCAACCGCTCGGGCGGCAGCGTATTCGGCGTTTCCGTGCTGCATGCCGGCTCAAACCTCTGCTGGCAGCTCTTCCCTGTTCATGGCTCCTGGTTCGACCCCCGCCTCAACGGCCTGCTCCTGGCCGGCGTCGCCGGCGTCATCGTCGTGGCGGAGTTTCGCCGGCGCGGATGTGTCGGGACGTGAAACGCCGCGACGAGGCGCTGTGCGTACGGCGCCGCCCGACGCGCCGCGTCGTTCACGCCCTCACGGTCAGCCGCACAATCCGAGGCTCACGCCCGGCGGTGACGACCATCAGGGTCAAACGCTCCTTCAGCGCGCGCAGGGCCAGATCGCCGATCTCCCTCTCGCGGCTGTGGAACTCGTGCCGCTCACAGCAATCGTCGATGACAAAGCCCGCGAAGTCGCCGAAGCAATCGAACACCACCTCGCAGACCTTGCCGGTGAACGTCTGGCGGTCGTCGTCGCAGGGCGGGCTGACGGGCGGGCGCGCCGGGCGATAGCCGCCCAGCGACGGCGGGATGCCGTCCGCATCGCCGCCCAGGCCGTCCACCCGTCCGGCGATCTGTTCGATGTAGCGCACCAGCACCGGATACCAGCGGTTGGTCTTGGGCAACGCCTCCAGGCGCGCCTTCAGGATCGCCAGGGTCGTCTCCTCGGCGGGCAGCATCGCCTCGGCGGTGGAAACCGGGATCTTCACCTGGAACGAGCCGACGATGTAGCGCTCGTAGGCCAGCCTGACGGCCTTGGCCGTCTGCGTCGCCTCCGCATGCGCCGCCGCGACCGCGCCGGGCGAGAGGATATTGCCGCCCGAGCGGCGGCGCGATGCGGCCTTCGACCCGATCTGTGGCGTCGGCGGAGGCGGTGGCGGCGGTGGGGCGATGCGCACCGGCCGCTTGCCGATACGGCGCGCGACGATGTTGTACTCTTGCCCGGTCCTGACCGTCTGCGGCAGGTCGACCGTGAACAGCCCCGCGTACCATTCGCCCGATCCCTGCGGGATGGGCACATAGGTCACCCCCTTGAAGGTCTTGACCTCGATCGTATGCGCGTCCGCCGCCGAAAGGGGATGTACGCCGTACATCCAAGAGGCCAGCTGGATCACTTCGGCGCTCGACACGCCGGGCCAATAGATCCTGGCGGTGGACCCTGGGGGAACCGCGCCCCAATCGATCATCAGCTCGTCGGGCCGGCCGGCGAGCGGGCCGTGGGTCGGCGGGGGCCCGCTGGGCTTGACGTCGAAGGTCTGCGGGACGCGGTGGGCCGACGCGGGTCCCGGATTGTCGCTGGTGGTGACCTGCAGGTTGCGCTGGGCCAGCTGAGAGCCGCTTTCGGGGGTCGGCACGCTGGACCCCACGGTCCTGATCGGCGCCCCGGGGTAGGCGATCTGCGCCACCAGGCAGTGGTGGGCGCCTCCCGGGAAGGCGTAGGGGATGGAGACCCCGTTCACCGACACGGCCGCGTCGTTCACATCCAGGAAACAGCCGAAATAGCTCCACTGGGAATCGCCCTGCTGGACAGTAATGGTCAGATTATTGGCGCCGGTGCCGGTGAATCCGCCGCTCTGGAACTCGGGATCGGTCGGACTGCTGAAGTTCGGCTGCGCGCTGGTGGCGAAGAACGGCAGCGTGTGGTCGTCCGGGGGCGCCACCGGATAGTGCGGATTAAGGCCCGTGGGATCGTCGCTGAGATACGTGTAGCCGGGGTCCCAGGCCGTGTCGGCGGTCTGCGTGCCCCAAAGGCGGAAGAAGACCCGCACGCCGGTGGCCGCCCCCGCCGACCCTTGCGACCCGGTCAGGCGCACCCTGGCGATGGCGAAGCTGTAGTTGTTGTAGCTGGTCCCCCCGATGGTCGAGTACGGGGTGACCGTCGAATCCGCCGTGAACTCGGCGCCCTGCTGGGGAATGATATTCTGACTGGGGTCGAACGGATCGACGCCGTTGGGATCGCCATAGGTCTGGTTCAGATGGATCAGCAGGGCCTTGATGTAGCCATAGGCGCTGTTGAAATCGAAATTGCCGACGCCTGTGGAGGTTTCGATGAACTGCGGCCCGCCGGGAACCGGATACTGATATTGCGCCGTGGGCGAGGCTCCGGGGGTGGCGGTGAAGACGCGCAGATCCTCGCTGAGCCAGGGAACGCTGGTGTTGGCCGAGACGACATTCTGGAAATAGGGGTCGGCCCCGGCCAGGAAGAAGAACTCTGTTGACGCTGGCAGCGCCGCGCCAAGCACGGTGATGGACGAGTTGACCGCCGCCGGTGTTTCCCCGCTCGCCGGAAAGGCGCCCAGGGGCTTGGCGAATTCCAGGTCATAGGCAAACTGAATCTGCTGCGGAACCTTGGGATTGCTGCTCTGGTGCAGGATGTTGGGCGTCTTGGCGGAGAACGCCGCCGTGACGCCGCCGAAGGCGATGGTGGGGATGGCGGGCTTGGCCGCGCCGACGACGTTCAGGCTGAAACCGTCGAGCGCCAGGTACAGACCATCGGTATAGGTCCCGCTCGGATTGCCGCCGATGATGGTGTTGATCTCGTCCTTGCCCCAGGTGTTCTTGGCCCCGACGAAGCTCAGGATGCCGATCGGCCAGGGATCGTCGGTGTTGGGGCCCGGGCTGGATCCCGCGATCGAGGACACCTGATTTGGCGGATAGGCCGTGGCCAGCAGCGAGGCGAAATACGGGAAGGGGTCGGAGCTGTCGTTGGTCAGTTTCGCGTAGACACCGCGCAGACACGATCCGCCCACGGTGTTGCCGCTGGAATCCAGGCCGGGCGCGGCGGCGATGATGTCCGGAATGCTGAAGCCGAGCTGGTGATAGAGATAGTAGATGAAGAGCAGCGAGCACCCTGTCGCCGGGCCGTTGCCGGCCCAGCCGACGCTGGAATTGACGTAGTCAAAACGCTGTCCATAGTCGTAACCCGCCGGCGTCGGCGGTTGGCTGTAGAACTCGGTCGAATTTGGATTGGTGGTCGGCAGCGACGTATTGAGCCAGACGTCCGGCGCGCCGTTGTTGATCACGCCGATGCCGGTGAGGCCGTTGGCGATCTGGAACTGCGTGACCAGAAACAGCGACAGGGCCTCGCCGCAGCTTTGCTCGTTGCCAATGCCATTGGAATAGCCCCACCCCTTTTGCTGGGAGAGCATCAGCATCTCGCAGACCTCGGCGATCATCAGGCAACGGATGAAGGCCGAGCCGGCGCCCTGGTTCGGGTTGAGCACCAGGGGCGGCCCCCATCCGGCGGACCAGTATCCGCTCTTGTTGTTCAGCGCGGTCACATAGGTCGGCATGGGCAGCGTCTGGGTGATGGCCACGCCGGCGAACTGGGCCTGCAGCCAGGCGTAATCGATCGTCTCGCAGGCGGCGATCACCTCATTGGTTCTGGCCGGTTCCGGGCCGCCCGCGCCCGCCAGCACCGGGTCGTAGTAGAACTGATAGTGGGCCGTCGTGCCGCCGCCGGTCAGCCCGGTGGTGACGCCCCACTGGGCGTAGAGGGTCACCGGGCCGGTGAAGGTGAAGGTCGAGCCGGCGGTCTGAATGGTCCCGCTGCCATCGGCCGCGGTGTTCCAGTAGAGAAAGACTTCGCCGGCGATCGAAAGCCCGCCGGTGTTGCCGGCGACGGTGACAAGATCCCCAGATGCATAAGGGGTGGAATCGGAGGGGACCGAACCGCCGGTCGCGCCATTGCCGTTGTAGGTGATCTGAGCCACCGCAGCCTCCTTGACTGAGAGGATACTGTACCGACGCCCACGGACTTCGGGTGACGCCCAGGGGCCTTGGAACGAAAACGGATTGGCCGACGGATGGTTCCTGGGGCTGGAGCGATTATTTGAGCCTTCGCGGCCGCGTCGGGGTCGGCGTGCGAGCACTCGCCTCGGCCGCGCCTACAGACATCGGCGACGAGATAGCCGGTCCGTCATCCTGTTTCCGCGTTTTGCCGGGGGTCGCGACCACGGCGGCAGTCGCCGGGCTCCGCGGCGCGTCAGTCGCCGAAGTCGTCGCGGAACCGCTCGATCTGGTGCATCCGGTCATGCAGGATGGTCACGATGCCGACATCGCCGCCGGCGAGGACCTTCCAATAGATAAGATGTCGCTCGTAGCGGCAGACATAACCGTCGACGCCGAATTCGGCCGGGACGGGGCGCCATGGAAATCGACGCTCGGCGATGGCGGCGAAGCGCTCGAAAAGACCGCGAATGTACCGCTCGGCCTGGACCTCGCCCCAGGTGTCGCGCGTGTAGCGGTAGATCTCGTCGAGACGGTGTCCAGCGCCGTCCTGGACCCTGAATCGGCTCATGAGCCGGCGGGGCGTTGACCCCGCTTGAGGATCATCTCCGCGTCGAGGGTCTTGTAGGCGCTATCGGGCGCGGCGAAGGCCCGGGTCAGCTCGGCCTTGAGTCGATCGAACGCATCACGTTCGGCGCGCTCCCGGTCGCGCCGAATAAGGTCGCGGACATATTCGCTGACATTCTCATAGGCCCCGTCATCGCCGACGTTGGCGGCCACGAATTCGCCCAGGGCGCCGCTGACGCGGACATTGAGGGTCATCGTCTTGGCCATGGCGAGCCTCCTTCGAATGTCCACAAAATAGAGGATATTGTGGACGGCGCAAGCGTGGCGGAGCGGAGCCTTCGGGACGAGCGCTCGCGACGTGTCGGCCGATGGACCGCCGATGTGGACAGTCGCTACGGCCGAGCTGGGCCGTGAGTGGGGCGCCCCCCTGAAAGCGACACGCACACTCAGAGACCTGGCCTCACGCCGCCCTGTTTCGCACGCTGCAAAAGCGCCCGCATCCCGACTTCTTGGAACCATGGCATGCCGGTCGGCGTTCTCGTTTTCGCGGTCCGCCCGGTTGGCCTGAGGCTCGCCCAACTTCAGGCGCGATCACGCCGGACAAACGCGAGGCTGGCGTAGCCGTTCCCGGCGTCCAGTTTCGAGGGAGAAATCCGCCATGCTGATCATTCGCGGGGTCGAGGTCACCCAGGCCATTCAATACTACCGCGCCGATCAGCACCTGACCGATCCGGCGACGCGCGGGCCCGACAACTCGCTTCGTCTGGTCGCCAACAAGCCGGCCTGGGTCCGCGTCTACGTGGAAAGCGACACCGGCGCCGACATCGACAATGTCAGCGGCGAACTCAACGTCTACGGCGTCGCCTGCCAACAGGGCGGCCCGCCGCTGACGCTCACGCCGCAACCGCCTGGATCCGTCAAGGCCCAGGCCGCGCCGGACTACAAGACCACGCGCGGGTCCATCGCCATGACGCTGAATTTCATCATCCCCGCCGACCAGATGATCGGCTCGCTCGTGCTCGTCGCCGATGTCGCCTCCGTCGCCCCGGCGTTCCAGGCGACCCACACCCTGTTTGTCGACGTCAGCCTGCGCCAGACCCTGAAACTGCGGGGCGTCATGATCGGCTACGTCGGGCCCGATCTCGCCAACCCGACCCAGACCCTCACGCTCCCGGCTCCCGGGCTGGCCGATCTTCAGAGCACGGCCGCCATGACACTGCTGGAAATGCCGATTCAGTCACCCGGGGTCTATGAGGTCGCCTCGACCAAGGTCTGGAACTGGCCGCTGACCGTGACGCCCGGCGCCACCCCCACCTGGACCGATCTCAACACGGCAATCGCCCAGGTGCGGATCGCCGACGGCGCCCCACCCGGCTACATCTACTACGGCCTCATGCCGCCAAACATGCCCAACCTCACCCAGTACCTCGGCTGGGCGACCGCCGCCGCGAGCAGCATGGCCGGCGACGGCGACGCCCTTCTGCACGAGGTGGGGCACGCCTGCGGCCGCTCGCACGCCCCCTGCGGCAATCCCGCCGGACCTGATCCGAACTATCCGAACTATCAGCCCTATCCCATGGGGTCGATCGGCGAGTACGGCCTCTACGTCAGCGTGGGGGCGATCCCGACGCCAGGCGCGACCTCGGACTACATGTCCTACTGCTGGCCAAGCTGGATCTCTCCCTACGGGCACAACGCCCTCTTGAACATCGACATCCTCAACCCGGAGTGGGTGGGGTGCAGCCCTCCCTGGTGGATCTATTTCGCCGACCTGAACCCCCGCTGGTGGCTGCCCCACTTCACCGAATTGTGGTGGCTTCACCATAACCCGGACCCACCCTACGTCGTCGGCCTGGGGTCGTCGCGGGGCCGTCCGGTCATGCAGAGGATGATCGCGATCCTCGGCACGCTGCGCGCGGACGCGAGCGTCGATGTCACCCACGTCTCTCGCTGCGAAGTGATGAACGCCGCGCCGGAGGGCCGAATGACGGAGATGACCGTGGCGTTGGTGGACCCCAAAGGCGGCGTGCTCGCCTCGGCCCCGATCTTCGTGTCGTCCGGGCAGGCCGGCGGCTGCGGCTGTGAGGATGGCGCAGGCTCGCCCTACCCTTCGCAGATTGAGGCCTACGTTCCAGATGTCGACACGGGCGCCGGCCTGGAAATTCGCCGCCTGGACCAGGTCGTCTGGCGGCGGTCCGCGACCAGCGGCCCCTTGAGCGTGAGCGCGCCGGAAATCCGTGTGCAAGAGGACGGCATGCTGGACATCAGCTGGAGCGCGCTTTGGCCACAAGCGGCGCCGCAGCACGATACCTGGGTCCGTGTGTCCAGCGATCAGGGCCGGACCTGGCGCGCCGTCGCCACCGATCTCAACGAAAGCCGAGCGACGATCGACCCGGCCCATCTGCCATCCGGCGAGATGCTGTTGCAGGTCTCGGTGCACGACGGGTTCCGCTCAAGCGCGTCGCCCGCGACCCGTTTCGTCAATGCCGAGCGGCCGCCGATCCCGGCGATCCTGCACCCGCGTCCAAAGCTGCCGCTTCAGGCGGGCGCGACCTTGCACCTGCACGGCTCCGTCGCGGTCCAGCCGGGTTCGGACTGGCGGGGGTTTCGCTACGCCTGGACCGTCGATGGCAAGCCCGCTGGCGACGGGCTCCAGCTCTTCACCATCCTGCCCGGCGCCGGCGAACACACGTGCACACTGAGCGTCCTCGACGCCGGCGGAAACGTTCTCAAATCGGTGGAGACCGATTTCATGTGCATCCAGGGTCGGTCGAGCTAGGGGGGCGCACCAATCCACGGATTCACCCCAGTCCAATATAGTCCCCTAGTTAACACCGGTCGGCCTTCCCGCCCTGTCACACGTCCCCGATCATCATCCGCCGCACCAGGTCGGTGTCGACGAATTGCTTCAACGAGGAAATCTTTCCCTGACGGTCAAACTCCCAAACGTCGCAGATCTCAGTTAGCGCCCGAGGCCCTCCGCGGTACGAGACTTCCATAAGGGACACGGCTGCGGCCTTGGCGCCCTCGACGATCATGTTGCGCTGTTCGTAACTGTGAAAGGTGAAGTCGTCGACGAGCCGGTCCAGGGCAACGGCAACGGGCCCCGGGCCGTAGGATTCTGGAGCGCCAACTCCTCTCGCACCGGGCATCTCATATTCGGCGTCGCGAGCCATCAGGGCCATGACTGCAGCCTTGTCACCAGCCACGCGGGCCTTCCAAAATTCGTCGACGGCTTCCACTATCTCGTTGCGAGTCATGTTGGGGCTCCCTCCGTGTTTCAGGCCTTCGGGAATGAACGCTGAAGCCCGACATGTGTTCCAGGCGGGCTGCCGGCCCAGGCCCGATCCTAGTCCTGACATGGCGGGGAAATCGTGTTTACAATCATCAAGACACGAAGGGATGCCGATCTCGGATGAAATGGCTGAAATATGCTGTGTTTTGGACGGGCCTGGCGCTCCTCCTGTTTACAATCGTTCCAGGCAGTCGGCCCTTGTTCGGCGACGAAGCCGGAATCTGGTTCACGTTGATCCGTATCGTAGCCGGGGGTGTTCTCTGCTGGAGCACCCTGTCGAAAGACGGTGTATATACTCAAGTCACTGCGCCGATAAGAGGATACCTCGAAGCGAGAACTCAAGGGACGAAGCCCCTGAACGCCAAAGCGTTGTACATTCGACGCGTGCGACGATGGGTCTACCTTATTTTCGTATCTTCGTATGCATTTTTCATATTCATGGCGCTCGTGAGCGAATACGTCCCTAGCGTGTCGAGTAATGTATGGTTTTCGTTATTGCAAAAATTCTCAATCTGGCCGTGTTTTGTAAGCACGGTCGTTTTGTGTACGTATCGAATGTTGATTTCTGCCTTTTTCAAAGCGGGAACATAACTCGAATTCGGTCATCGCATTGTAGCGCCTCCAGATTAGTTTTCGACAGCAAGACGACCCCGTCCATCTTGAAACAAACCTTTGCGAGTTGACGGGACGGTTCGGTGGTGTCTCGGTTTGAGACCCGCCACTGTTGACGAGGATGGCGCCCGCAGTGTGCCGCCCCTGTTTTGCGGGCATGGGCGGCAAACTACTCCTATCTCTCGTGTGAGAGTACGCATACGCATTTGGGTGGCAAGCCTAGCGTTACCCATTGCGCCGATGCGAATGGTGAACGCGAGCGCCACCCCCCTACCCCATCCACTTATCATCCCCGTCATACACCCCCCTCTGAACCCCTATGAACCGATCCCGCATCTCGGCAACGCCATCCAACTGGCGCACCGCGTCGGTGGGGCGGCCGTATTTTAGGCCGAGCAGGTCGTGGAGCTTTTCCAGGCTAAGCTCGTCCTCTCGCTCGATCACATATTGCGACAGCACGAAGTCAAGAAACGCCTGCTGCTCGGCGTCGTAGCGCGAGAGGATCGATAGACGCCGGGCTGCTGCCTGCTCGGCGCGTTCCCTTCTTTAAGGCCACAGAAGCAACGTTCCCGCACGCACGGAAGCGTATGGCGAACGTTACTCCTGTCATCGAATTCTGTCGCAGCACCGACGCCTATTTTCGCGCTTCAGAACGGCATCCAACCTGAAGCGTTGGAGGAGCGGCGCACGCCCCGCGCTAACGCGCTAAGGTGAGCTGCCTGCCAAATCGGCGGAGGAATAGGTGCATTCTCCCCGAAGACAATCCGGTCGCGGGGTGACTTAGGGCTTGGCGCCGAGCCGGGTCAGCGCGTCCTTCGCGGCTGGATAGGAGGGATTCAACGCCAACGAAGTTCGGTAGGCCGCTGCGGCCTCGTCGGGGCGACCCAACCGCTCGAGAATTTCCGCCAAGGTCTCGAACGCGTTGCCGTCCTGCGGCGCCAGCGCGACGTCGCGTTGGGCGTCAGCCAACGCGTGGGTGTCATCGCCTTTCTTGTGCAACGCCCAGGCTCGGCCGCCGTAGGCGTCGGCAAGGTCTCCCCTTAAGGCGAGCGCCTGTGAGTAGTCGGCAATCGCACGATCCCAGAGACCTTTTCGGTAGTAGGTGTTGCCGCGATACAGATACGCCCTCGGGTTGTAGGCGTCGCCCGCGATCGCGACGTTGTAGTCGGCGATCGCCTGATCGAGGAGGCCCTTTGCGTCGTAGACATTCCCGCGATCAAGGTAAGCCAGCATCAGGTGGGGGTCGCTCGTGATTGCCTGGCTGTAATCGGTGATCGCCTGGTCACGGTCACCCATGCGCTCGCGCATGACGCCGCGGTTCAATAGGGCGCCAGCATAGCCGGGCCTGACCGCTATGGCTTGAGTGTAATCGGCGATCGCCTGATCGGCCAGACCAGTGCTTTCATGCACCAGACCGCGGCCATAGAAGGCATGAGCGAGATTCGGACTAAGCGCGATCGCCCGCGTGAAGTCGGCAAGGGCCTGATCGTAGAGTCTCTGCCTGAAATATAGCGTACCACGGGTGTCGAAGTCGGCGGCCAACGCCTCGTTGCTCTCGTGTCCAGACTCGATCCTCTCGCTGCAATTCGCGACGATCTGCGTGACTGAAGACTCGGGGCTATCGCGCCAGTCGCAGCCTTGCTGAGTCTGGGCCCCTGCGGGCGTCGCGCCGAGCGCCAACACTAAACTGATCAGAATCCGCCGCAACGTCTGTCCTTTCCTTCTAAGCGTTTTATCGGACGATGGTGACGAGGTCGTGGACTGTTCGCGGCTATCGGGAAACACTATAATAGATGCGATCGAACAATCTCTGCCGCATAGTCGGCCGCCGCGCTCAGTTTCCAGCTTCGAGATAAGTCCGCCGTCGCCGTAATCCTCAGCCGCGACGATCGCGGCGATCTTCACGCGGGTCAGTTCAGATAGTAGTCGATCGAGGTAACCACCCTCACCTTCTGGTTCGGGCTGGAGGCGGACCGGCGCTGGTTGTCATTGTCGCCGCCGGCTTCCGCCTCGCCGTTGCTGCTGTCGGCGGTGTCGACGCTGGTCACCGAAAAATAGCCCTGTGTCGCGGATTTGATCGAGCCGACCGAAGAGCCGGAGTCGCTGGCGAACTGCTCCGCCGCGCGCCGGGCCTCCTTGGTGGCCGCCGCGATCATCGCCGGTTTGATCGTGTCCAAGAGGGTGTAGTCATAGGCGGCCGTGGCGCTATCCAGGACCAAGCCTTTCTGGGCGAAGTAATCCTTGTGTGCCTGGACATTCTGCACGCCGGCGACATTGTCCGTGGCGAAGGCGACGGTGCGCCGAACGGTGTAGATGGTCTTGCCGGTGGGCTTGTTGCTGACCATCTCCTGCGCGGCCGAGATGTCGGCGCTGCTGGGGTCGATATCGCGACCGGTGAAACCCTCGCGCTTCAGATAGCCCTGAACCAGAACCGTATCCCGATCGACCGCCTGTATCGCCGAGGCGAGAACATAGGCGTGCTCTGAATAATGCACCTCCCAACTGGCGTGGTTGGCCGTGACCATGCGCGTCGCCGCGCCCCGGACCGTGACAAATCGGTCGGCCCGCTTCATGCGGAAGAGCCCATCTCCGACGGCGAAGCCGCCCGACATCATCCCCAAGGCGAGGATGGCGCTGCACATCAGAGCGGCGGTGCGGTTGTTGGTCGTGAGGTTACGCCAAACCGCCGTGACGGGCGACATTGCAATTTCTCCACTAAATGCCGGGGAAGCCTATACAAACGGTGGCGCCCCACAAGTTTGTTTGACGACGCTCAGCGCGGAAGCGGCGCGGCTCTTGGGTGACAGGAGCAGTCTTACCCATTGCGCGGAAACGATAGGCGAAAATTGCTCTTGCTCGAGGAGTCCGTGTGCTCACACTATCTCGGCAAATCCCCCGCCGTCGGCGAAACCACCGACTTCATCGGCGCCAGCGATGATTTGCTCACCACCCGCCCGGAAATCACGGAAGGATGACGACAGAATGATTATCCAAGACGTTCTGGCGCGCTTCAATCGCAAGGAGCGCTACTGGGTCGTTCAGACGGCCCTGGGCGAGGCGGCCAAGCACCCGTCAAGGGCATTCTGCAAGGCCCTGGAAAAGGCCTTCAAGGGCGCTGACCCCATTGTGCCGTCGGCCGCGTGGTGGGCAATGGACTACCATATCGACTGGCTGTACGCGGCCCTGGACATCTTCCTCACCGGCCGCGCACTGACGAAGGACGGGATTGACCTCACATTTCCGGTGGGCGTCTCCAGTGACAAGTGCGTGATGGCCCAACAGGAGGATATCGACCTTGTTGTCGCCCATGGCCGCGACGTGTTTCTGATCGAAGCGAAAGCGTTTGCCGCCTGGGATACCCGCCAAATGCGGAGCAAGCTAGACCGTATTGATCAACTTGCTGCCAGGATCGGAGTCTCGTCGAACGTGCGCCTGCACCTAGCCCTGCTGTCGCATGGGAAGCCCACCCGGCTCCGCAAGAATGTGGCTGCATTGGAGGGTCGTTTCACGAACATGGATTTGATTGTCGCGCCGGGCGACTACTTTGCTGTGGGTCGCAGCCGCACACCGTCGAGCGGCTGGCGCGTCGAATGGTCCAAAACCATGTAGATGTGGGGCCAATTCAGCGCGGCACGTAGTCTGCGCAGCTCCGACGGGAATAGCGTGGATCGCACTCATACGAACAGCGGTTCACCGTCCTATTCCGCCCTCGCATCTTGACTTCTGTATTACATTATGCAAATATTCGCCCATGCCGGACGACGCCTCCGCCTTTCCCTCCACCCATCTCGCCCCGTCCGAGGCCGGCGGCGAGGCCAATCCTCGCTTCGCCCGCGCCGAGGCGCGCCTGGCGATGCTGCGGGAGCTGGCCGAACTGGGCATGACCCTGACGCGTAACCTCGTCGCCAGCACTCAGGCGCCCGCCGCGGCGGACGGCGATGACC
>Ga0075029_100000366_pt1 | contig 25895 bp, 29 predicted proteins | sample LitLauG_LLR_2013_FD_71391 | JGI IMG/M metagenome (GOLD analysis project Ga0075029, IMG submission 71391) | Freshwater sediment microbial communities from North America - Little Laurel Run_MetaG_LLR_2013 | ecosystem: Environmental > Aquatic > Freshwater > Creek > Sediment | place: USA... | reverse complement strand
GGCGAGTACGATTTCCGGCAGAATCCGCACGTAATCGCTGCTCTGCGGAATGATCTGGACCAACGTTGCCGCGAGATGCATCATTGCGCCACCGCCCGGGCAGCGAGTTCGAGGAACGGCTTAAGCGCAACGCTCACCGCCGGGTCAATGGCATTCAGCCACAGCAGTGGAGCAACGCCCATCACCAGTGCAGCGACTGCGCACGGCCAGACCGCAAGTTTCTCGGCACCCTGCATGTCGGAAAGCGTGTTGTTCACCGCGTGCGTCACCTTGCCATAAAAGACCCGCTGGAACATCCACAGCAGATAGGCCGCGCTCCAGATCACTCCGGTCGCAGCCAGAACTCCATAAATCGGCCGGTCTTGGAACGCACCGCTCAGGACCAGGAACTCGCCTATGAAGCCGTTCATCAGGGGCAAGCCCACCGAAGCCAGCACAATCACGAGATAAGTAGCGGCATAGACCGGCATGGGCGCAGCAAGCCCGCCAAACTGGCTGATCTCGTAGGTATGACGCCGTTCATGCAGGATGCCGGCCAGCATGAACAACGCCCCGGTAGAGATGCCGTGCGCAAGCATGACAAACATGGCGCCGTTAAGTCCGGCCTGGGTAAAGCTGAAAATGCCAAGCACGACGAAACCCAAATGGCTGACTGAGGAATACGCGATCAGCTTCTTCATGTTCGGCTGCACCATGGCTACCAGCGCGCCGTAGATGATTCCAATCAGTGCGAGCACCATGATCCAGTTGGCATTGTGCCGCGATTGCTCAGGGAACAACCCCAGGTTGAAGCGCAGCATGCCATAGGTGCCCATCTTGAGCAGAACGCCCGCCAGCAGTACGGACCCGGCCGTCGGTGCTTCGACGTGCGCATCCGGCAACCACGTGTGGAACGGGAACAGCGGGACTTTCACCGCAAAGGCGATGAAGAAGCCGAGGAACAGCCACTGTGCCGCGGTCTGGAAACCAGCGACCTTGCCTTGCGCAATCAGGTCACGGATGGTTTCAAAATCGAAACTGCCGGTGTGCGCATAGAGCCATAGGATCGCCGCCAGCATGAATACCGACGCCACCATCGTGTACATGAAAAACTTCACCGACGCGTAAACCTTGCGTTCGTGGCCGAACACGCCAATCAGCAGCGCCATCGGTATCAGCGTCGCTTCCCAGAAGAAATAGAATAGGAACAAGTCCAGCGAAGTGAAGACGCCGATCAGGGCGGTTTCAAGAATCAAAAGAATGACGAAGAATTCTTTTACCCGTTCATGAATGGAATGCCACGAAATAAGCACGCATAACGGCGTCAGGAAGGTCGTGAGCATCACCAGCCACAGCGAGATGCCGTCGATCCCCATGTGGTAACGGATGTTGGGGCTGCCGATCCACGGCTTGTTCACGTCGAATTGAAAGCCCGCGGTGCCGCGATGGAAATGCACCGGAAGATGCAGCGAGACGAAGAACGTTGCCAGGGAAACAACCAGCGCAAAGATGCGGATGTCGCGGTCCCGCCGCGGAAGCAGCATCGCCAGCAACCCGCCCGCCAGCGGCAGGAAAGTCACCAGCGTCAGAATAATGGGGTTGAATGAGTCGGTGTTCATCTCACCCCCGCCCACACCAGATATGCGATGACCACCGCTGAGCCCGCCGCAATCCATCCCGCATAGGAGCGCAAGTTGCCCGACTGCATCTGCCTCAGTCCGTCAGAAACTTCCCGCGTCACCGTCGCTCCGCCATTCACGCTGGCGTCAATCACGCCCTGGTCTGCGCCATGCCACAGCGCCGCTCGCGAAAATGTGATCAGCGGACGGACGAGGGTCGCGTCGTAAATTTCATCCACGTAATATTTGTGGAGCACCGACTGGTAGAGCCCGCCCATAGCTTCCGCGATTCGTTTCGGCAGGTCTTTGCTGCGGAAATAAAGCAGCCAGGCAAAACCAAATCCGCCCACCGCCGCTGCGATCGACACGGCCATCAAAAGCGACTCCATGTTTCCGCCTTCGGATGCCGCTTCGGGCAGGGCTCCCACCGCAGGAGCCAGGAAATGCTCAAACCGCCCGCCAATGCCGACCCAGCCACCAATGATGGATAAGACTGCAAGAATCATCAGCGGCGCCAGCATCACCATCGGGCTTTCGTGTGGATCATGCCCGTGTCCCGCGTCGTGCCCATGTCCGTGCCCGTGATCGTCGTGATGGTCCCCGCCTCCCCGGTATTCACCGAAGAACGTCATGAACCAGAGGCGGAACATATAGAAAGACGTGATGAACGCGGTGGCTACGCCGACGAGCCAGAAAACCCAACTGCCATGCGGACTCGAGAACGCCATCCACAAAATTTCGTCCTTGCTGAAAAAGCCTGCCAGGGGCGGGAAGCCGGCGATCGCGAAGGTCGCGACGGTCATGGTCCAGAACGTCCAGGGCATGTAACTGCGCAGGCCGCCCATCCTGCGCATGTCCTGCTCGCCGCTCACGCCGTGGATTACCGATCCGGCCGCCAGGAACAGCAGGCCCTTGAAGAAGGCATGTGTCATCAGGTGAAATACGCCCGCCGAAAACGCGCCCACGCCGCAGCCGATGAACATGTATCCCAGCTGCGAGACCGTCGAATAGGCGAGCACTTTCTTGATATCGGTCTGCGTAATGCCGATGGTTGCGGCAAAGACCGCGGTCAGCGTGCCGACGATCGCCACCACGTTCAAAGCCAGCGGGGCCCCCGCGAAGATGACGTGGGACCGGGCCACCATGTAAACGCCCGCCGTCACCATCGTGGCAGCATGAATCAACGCGGAAACCGGCGTCGGGCCTTCCATCGCGTCGGGCAGCCACACATAAAGAGGAATCTGCGCCGATTTGCCGCAGGCGCCGACCATCAGCAGAATCCCGACGGCCGAAAGCAGCGCCTCGGTTGCCGCGCCCGGCGCAAGGTTCGCGACCGCGGTAAACACACCGTCGAAACTCAATGTGCCGAAGTGCTGGATCAGCAGGAACAGCCCGATCAGAAAGCCGAAGTCGCCGATACGGTTGACGATGAAGGCTTTCTTACCCGCCGAAGCTGCCGAGTCTTTGGTGAACCAGAAACCGATCAGTAGATACGACGCCAGGCCGACGCCCTCCCAGCCCACGAACATGAGCAGGTAGTTGCCCGCCAGGATCAGCGTAAGCATGAAGAACAGAAACAGGTTCAGATAGGTGAAGAACCGGTAGTAGCTAGGGTCTTCCCACATATAGCCGACGCTGTAAACATGGATCAGGAAGCCGACGCCGGTGACGACCAGCAGCATCACGAGAGAAAGCTGGTCGAGGTAGAAGGAAAAGTCCACGGCAAACGACCCGGAGCGTATCCAGTGCGCGAAAAACTGCTGATAGGGCAGTTGCAGAGTAGAGAACATCGCAGCCGCCCGCAGTGCCATGGCCAGCGCAGCTCCGCTGCCGAGTAGCGCGACCACGGAAACGCCCGTGCGCGACGCCCTCTTGCCGAACAGGCCGTTGACGGCGGCGCCCGCGAGCGGCAGCAGAGGAATCAGCCAGAGATAGAAGTTGGGCGTCATAGTTTGAGCAGGTTCATCCTGTCAACGTCCAAAGTTTCCCGCGTTCGATACACCGCGATGATGATCGCCAGTCCAACCGCCGCTTCGGCGGCGGCCACCAGCATCACGAAAAACACAAAGATATGACCACTCAACGCGTGCCAGCGCGCGGCGAACGCGACAAACGAAAGGTTCACGCCATTCAGCATCAGCTCGATCGACATGAAAATCGTGATGATATTGCGCTTGATCAGGAATCCGGCCACGCCGCACGCGAACAGGAATCCGCTCAACAGCAGGTAGTAGGACAGGGGAACCATCAGTCGGCCCCTTCGGCAGTTTTCTCGGGCTTGGTGGCCAACGCTACCGCGCCCAGCACTGCGATCAGAATAAGAATGGAAGTGACCTCGAATGGCAGCAGAAACTGGTGAAACAGTAATTGACCGATGTCCTTCGGCGCACCCGGCTGCTCGCCCGCCTTCAGCATGAATGTGCCGGATTGCCGCAGCAAAACCCAGGCCACCAGCAGGCTCCCTGTGAGCAGTCCAGGGATGCCCAGCAGCCATGAGACACGGCTTCCTGCCGATCGTTCTTCTACACCCGCATTAAGCAGCATGATCACGAACACAAACAGCACCATGATTGCTCCGGCGTAGACGATCACCTGCACGGCCGCGACGAACTCAGCGCCCAACAAAAGATACTCGCCCGCCAGCGCCGCCATGACCACGATCAACGATAAGGCGCTATTGATCGGATGCCGCTGCAGCAGCAGATTGATAGCGCCCGCCACGCACACGGCTCCAAACAGCAGGAACAGGATGAGATGAACACTCAACATGCAGTCTTTACTTGTCCTTCCACACCGTTGATCGAAATTTCCATCCCTAGGACTTCCACGCAATGATCAAAGCCGTAACCATCAGGTTGGCAATCGCCAGCGGAATCAGAAATTTCCAGCCGAACCACATCAGTTGGTCATAGCGAAAGCGCGGCAGCGTACCGCGCACCCAAATATAGACGAAAAGAAATGCCACTACTTTGATCAGGAACCACAATACCGGCAGCAGGGCCTGCAGAATCGGCGGCCCGAACACTGGTCCCAGCCATCCGCCGAAAAACAGCAGCGTTGCCAGCGACCCCACCGTGATCATGTTGGCGTATTCCGCCATGAAAAACATGGCAAACTTCATGGCGCTGTACTCGGTGTGATAGCCCGCCACCAGTTCGGTTTCCGCCTCCGGCAGGTCAAACGGAATCCGGTTGGTTTCCGCGTAGGCCGAAGTCAGATAGATAAAGAAGGCGATGAACTGCGGAAAAATGTTCCAGTGCGGAATGAAGCCCAGATAAGAACCACGCTGTGCTTCCACGATGTCGCGCAGGCTGAAGCTGCCCGCCAGGATCAGCACGCCCACCAGCGAAAGCCCGAGCGATAGTTCGTAGCTGATCATCTGGGCGCTGGCGCGCAGGCCACCCAGCAACGAATATTTGTTGTTCGACGCCCAGCCTGCCAGCGCAATTCCATAGACACCCATCGAAGTCACGCCTAAGACCAACAGCAACCCGATGTTGACGTCGGTAATGCCGAGCGGAATGTCATATCCACCCAGCGACACGATTCCTCCGAAAGGAATGACGGCTATCGAGGTCAGCGCGAAGATCACCGCAATGAGCGGCGCTGCAATGTACAAAGGCTTGTAAACGTGCGGCGGCGTGAGGTCTTCCTTGAATAAAAATTTTACGCCATCGGCCGCGGGCTGAAGCAACCCGAACGGTCCCACGCGCGTCGGACCCCAGCGGTTCTGCATCCGGCCCACAACTTTGCGCTCCAGCCACACCGTGTAGGCGACCGCGGTCAGCAGAAAAAACAGCACCAGGGCTGACTTGATAATCGAGATCAGGATGTAGGGAACGATCGGCAAACTTTTTTCCTGTGGTGCGGCTTCTTAGTCTCCCGCCACTTCGGCAGGTTGTTCCTGTTGATGTTCCGCGACCGCTTGTAGCGCCCGCGAATAGCGTCCCAGCGTGCCCGCGCTGAACAGCGTGTCATTCGCGGGAACGATCAACTCGGGCCGTTGCGCCATTGAACCGGCGTTGCTCTCAAGCACGGTCCGGATACTGTTGCCCGCCATCAGGTTCAGGCGCGAAACCGCGTAACCCGGCACCAGTCGCTGGATTTCATCAAAAATCGCCATCGGCTCGAAGGGATTCAATCTCGGCTCCAACTCGTTCGCCTGCAGCCACACGGCATGCCGGTCGGCTTCGCCCGATTGCGCCCCGCGCGATTGTCCCATCTCGGCAGTCGTGCCGTCGCCGAAAGGAACCAGACTCTTCAGGTTCGCGCCCATGGCATCGGCGATGCGAACGATCATCTCGAAATCGGGCTTAGTACCGGTCACTTCGCCGGCCTTCTTTACCAGTTGCAGATCGCCGGCGGTATTGGTGAACGTCCCAGACTTTTCGTAGGCGTTGGAAGCCGGCAGAACCACGTCAGCGAGCGCGGCTGTCTCGGTCAGGAACATGTCCTGCACGACCACGAATGTTCCCGACAGCGTCGAGGAGGAAAGCCCCAGCCGGCCCACAGGGTTCGCGCCAACAACATACAGGGCTTTCAGCTTTCCCGACTGCGCTGCATCCAGCATCGCGGGCAAGTCAAGACCCGCAGCGGTGGGAATATCTCCCCATTCCTGCCGGAAGGCATGATCGCTTGCGACCGGCGCGTAGCCAGCAAGCAGGCCAGGGTAGAGCCCCATGTCCGCAGCACCGCGAGAGTTTGCATAGTCGGCCAGGCAGATGAATCGTGCGCTCGGCAGCGCGGCAACCAGTTGTTGCACCGCCTCACCGCGAATCTCAGATCCGAACGCGACGATGAGTTCTGCTTCTTTGCGCAGCGCGTCGCGCAAGGCTTCCAAAGCCGCGGTGCCGGTATCGCCGGCGGCCAGATCTTTCGGTGCAGGGGCGTTTCCGGCCAGGAAGCTGACAAACTGAACCTCGCCGTTGTTCTCGCGCACTTGCGCGAACACCGTCGCTTGCCGGCGCACTTTGATGGAGCGCGAATTCACCGCATAAAAGCGTGCCTGCCGTAGCCGCACGTTGTTGCGAATTTGCCAGGCTAGCAGCGGATGCTGTTCGGTCGGATCGGAGCCGATCAAAAGAATTGCCGGAGCAGTCGCTACGTCTGCCATGCCGGCGGTACGGTTCTGCTGTCCGCGCACGGCGGCAGCCAGGGCAGGGAAGTCGGCCGTGCGATGGTGGTCAACATTGTTCGTCTTCAGCACCGCGCGCGCGAATTTCGAAAGCAGATAGTTCTCTTCGTTCGTCGTTCGGGTCGAGCCGATCACTCCAATCGCCGTTCCACCATCGCGATCGCGCACTTCCTTGAACTTCGCGCCAATGCGAAGGAGGGCCTCTTCCCATGTGGCTTTCTGCAGCTTTCCATCTCTCCGTACCAGAGGATGCGTGAGCCGGTCTTCATTGGAAGCGAAGTCGAAGGCGTACCGGCCCTTCACGCACAAGAAGTCGTTATTGATTCCGCTCTTGTCACGGTTGTCGCCGCGAACAATCTCCATGCCGGTGTCAGAGCGGCGCGATCCCAAGGTCGTCTTGCACCCGTCCGCGCAATGCGTGCAGGTCGTCCCGGTGTGGTTCATTTCCCAGGGCCGCGTCTTGTAGCGGTATGCGCCCGAAGTAAGCGCGCCGACTGGGCAAATGTCGATGCACATCCCGCATTGCTCGCAGTCCAACCGCTCGCCTTCATTGGGAGCGATGATCGAACTGACGCCGCGGTTCTGCACGCCCAGCGCCCACACGTCCATGCCCTCGCCGCAGATTCTCACGCAGCGATAGCAAAGAATGCAGCGCGGGCGGTCGAAGAACACCACTGGCGACCACTGTTGCTCCTCGCGGTGGTTCTTGGCTTCCATGAATTTCGATTCGGCGGCGCCGTAGGAGAAAGTCATGTCCTGTAGTTCACATTCGCCGCCGGCATCGCACACCGGACAATCCAGCGGATGGTTGCCGAGCAGCAACTCCACCATCGACTTCCGTGCCTGATGGATCTCTTCCGAGTTGGTCGTGGCGACCATACCCTCGGTGACCACGGTGGTGCATGCGGTCTGCAGCTTGGGCATCTTCTCCACTTTCACCAGGCACATGCGGCACGCGCCCTGCAGCGAAAGGTTCGGGTAGTAGCAAAACGAAGGCACTTCGATGCCCACGGTCTTGCAAGCCTCGATCAGAAGCGTTCCCGCCGGGGCGGTCAGTTTCTTGCCGTCGACTGTGAATGTGACATCTGCCATGGGATCTTTCAGTGCGCGAGTACGGGCAACCGCACCGCCCCTTCTTTTTCAAACGGACACGGCCGGCCTTCCAGGTGATCTTCAAATTCTTTGCGGAACTTCTTGGCAAACGCGATCATTGGCATCGCCGCCGCATCGCCCAGCGGACAAAACGTCCGGCCCAGCATGTTCTCCGCCAGGTACTGCATGTTGTCGATGTCTTTCTTCAGTCCTGCGCCGGAGTGGAATCGAATCAATGTTTTCTCCAGCCAGTCGGTGCCCTCACGGCACGGGATGCACCAGCCACAGCTTTCATGGCGGTAAAACTTCATTGTCCGCAGCGCGAACTTCACGATGCACTGCGCATCGTCAATCACCACCACCCCGCCGGAACCGAGGAGTGAACCGGCCTTCGCGACCGTATCGAAGTCCATTGCAATATCGATCTCTTCCGGCAGCAACGCCGGTACGGACGACCCGCCGGGCACCACCGCTTTCAAAGCGCGGCCGTTCGGAATCCCGCCGCCCACGTCATAGATCATTTTCTTCAGGTTGTAGCCCATCGGCAGCTCGTAGACGCCGGGCTTCTCTAGGTTCCCGCTCAGGCAGAACAGGCGCGTGCCGCCGTTTTTCGGAGTTCCGAGGTTCGCATACCATTCGCCACCGCCCAGCAGAATGTGCGGCACCGCGGCCAGCGTTTCTGCATTATTGATGACCGTCGGCCCGCCCCAGAGCCCAACCACGGCAGGGAACGGCGGACGGATGCGCGGAATGCCGCGCTTGCCTTCGAGCGATTCCATGAGCGCGGATTCTTCACCAACTTCATACGCTCCCGCGCCGCCATGCCAGTAGACTTCGAAGTTTTTTCCGCTGCCAAAAATGTTCTTGCCAATGAATCCCTTGGCGTAGGCATCGCGGATCGCCTTCTGCATGATGATCGAAAGATAGCGGTACTCGCCGCGAATATAGATGTAGGCGCTCTGCGCGCCGACCGCTAGGCCGGCAATCATCACGCCTTCAATCACCGCGTGCGGATCGTGCTCGAAAATTAACCGGTCCTTGCAGGTCCCCGGCTCGCTCTCGTCGCCGTTGCACAGCACATATTTTGGTTTCGCCGACTGCTTGGGAACGAACGACCACTTCAGTCCGGTCGGAAAACCGGCGCCGCCGCGTCCGCGCAGGCTCGACGCCTTCACTTCATTAATGATGGCGTCAGGCTCCATCGTCAGCGCTTTCTGCACGGCCTTGTAGCCGTCCAGTTCGAGGTAGCGATTGATGTCGGTCGCGCCTTTGCCAAAGCGCTGCGAGATCACGCGTACTTCGTCGGGATGTGAGACCAGATCTGCCATGACATTTACTCATTGGGCGATTGACTTATTGACTCAATGCCTCAATCACTCAATGATTCTGTTTCCTGTAACCGTTCAGCACCGCGTCCATCTTCTCCGGCGTCAGGTTTTCGTGAAAGTCGTAGTTAACCTGCACTGCCGGCGCCCAACTGCACGCGCCGATGCACTCCACCTCTTCCAATGTGAACATGCCGTCCGCTGTCGTCTGCTTATGTCCGATGCCCAGCTTGTTGGCACAATGCGCCAGCAATTCCTCGCCGCCGCGAACCAGGCAGCAGATATTGGTGCAAACCTGCACGCTATATTTGCCGCGCGGCTTGGTGGTCAGCATCGAGTAATAACTGATCACGTTGCGCACATCGAGCTCGGTCAACTCCAGACGCTGCGCGAGTTCGGTGATGACTTCGTCGCTCAAATACCCGACCTCGTCCTGCGCATACAACAGTGTCGGCACCAGGCACGACCGGCGGGTCGGATAGTTATTGACCATCTCCGCAAACCGCGCTTCGAATTCGAGAGAGAATTTCATCGGTCAATCTCCCCCAGCACAATATCAATCGACCCGATCGCCGCTACCACATCGGCCAGCAGTTTCCCCTTGCACATGGTTTCGAGCGTCTGCAGGTTGGCGAAGCAGGCCGACCGCATGTGTACGCGATAAGGCTTCGCCGACCCGTCGCTCACAATGTAGTAGCCCATCTCGCCGCGCGGCGACTCGATTGCCTGATACACCTCGCCTTCAGGCACCGCAAACCCTTCCGTGATGATCTTGAAGTGGTAGATGAGCGACTCCATCTGGGTCTTCATCTTTTCACGGTCGGGCAGCACCACTTTCGGCGCGTCGGCTTTCACCGGGCCTTCCGGCATGCCATCGAGCGCCTGTTTCACCATGCTGATAGACTCGCGCATTTCCGCAACGCGGCATAAATAGCGCGCGAACACGTCGCCTTCCTGACGGACGGGTACCTTAAACTTGAAATTCTCGTAGCCCGAGTAAGGCATGTCCCGCCGCAGGTCAAAATCCACACCGCTGCCGCGCAGCGTCGGGCCGGTCGCGCATAATGCAATGGCATCCTCCGCCGTCATGCGCGCCACGCCCTTGGTCCGCATCATCCAGATCGGATTGCCGGTCAGCAGGTTTTCGTACTCGTCAATCTTCTCCGGAAACAGGCTCGCGAAATCGCGCACCCGGTCGAAGAACCCGATCGGAGGCTCGAGTGAAACCCCGCCCACGCGGAAATACGAAGTCATCATCCGCTGGCCGCTCACCATTTCAAACAGCCGCAGAATGCGCTCCCGCTCGCGGAAACAGTACAAAAACACCGTCATCGCGCCGATGTCCATGGCATGCGTGCCCAGCCACACCAGGTGCGAATTGATCCGCGTCAACTCGTTCATGAGCACCCGCAGCCACTGGGCCTTCGGCGGAATCTCCAGCCCCAGCAGTTTTTCCACTGCCAGCACATAGCAGAGGTTGTTGGTCATCGGGCACAAATAGTCGATGCGGTCGGTCAGCGGCACCACTTGCTGATAAAACTTTGCCTCGCAGGTTTTCTCAATGCCGGTGTGCAGGAAACCGATGTCGGGCATGATGCGCACAATCGTCTCGCCATCAATTTCCAGCAGCACGCGCAACACCCCGTGGGTAGACGGGTGCTGCGGCCCCATGTTCAGAATCATGGTCTTGCTGTCGCCGGCTTCCAGTACAGGGGTGGGGGCCAAATGTGCCATCAGCGGTAGCCCTCCACCGGGTAATCCTTGCGCAAAGGATGACCCTCCCAGTCTTCCGGCATCAGAATGCGTTTCAGATACGGATGCCCGCTGAAGCGAATCCCGAACAGATCAAAAATCTCGCGTTCAAAGTAGTTGGCGCCAGGCCACACGGAAGTAAGCGACTTTACCACCGGGTCAGCGCTGTCCAATTTCACTTTCAGCCGCACTCGTTCTTTCCGGCTCATCGAAAGCAGGTGGTAAACCACCTCAAAGCGGGGCTCCCTGGGATGCCAGTCCACGCAGGTAATGTCGGCCAGTGAAGTAAACCCGTCGGCCCGCAGCGCTTCGCAAGCCTCGCAAATCAGCGTGCGTTCAATCCAAACCGTCATCTCTTCCCGGTCGAATTTCGCACCCTCAACCGCGCCGCGGTTCCAGCTCAAAAGCCGCGCGACGGCCGGGTGGTCCTTCAGTTGCTCCAGGTCGGTGATTGCGGGCGCTAGAGCCATCAGGCCTTCCCCTTCTTGGCAATCTCGCCCCAGTCCAGAATGCCTTTTTTCCAGACATAGAAAAACGCCACCAGGAATATCCCGATGTAGACCACCATCTCCCAGAACCCGAACATTTTCAGGTCGCGCAGAATCACCGCCCAGGGATAGATAAAGACTGCTTCCACGTCGAATAGAATAAAGAGCATCGCAACCAGATAAAACTTGACGGAAAATCGCCCCCGCGTGTCGCCCACCGGCTCCATGCCGCACTCATAAGGCGACATTTTCGCTTTTGTGGGTTTTCTCTGTCCGATGAGCCATGACAGCGTCACAATTCCGCCCGCAATAGCGCCCGCGATCACCATGTGGATCAAAAACGGCAGGTAGCGTGCGAAGTAATTGTCTGGCATGGCGATGGATGACTATAATTTGTGCAACAGCCTCAGCTAAACCATCTAGATTATGGGCTGGAGTAAGGGGTGTCAAGGGAAGTCGGCCCCCGTTTTGGCCACGAGCAGCGGTTTTTTCCACAACTCCGATTAGGGAATTATCACGGTAGGAAAAATCCAGTGATCTTCGGCTTCAATACCGACATCAAGGCCGGCGAAACCATCTACCACGTGCAGAGCGAGGCGCGCGAGGCCGACCTGCTGCTGCAGACCCAGGTCTTTGTACGTGGCCGTTGCATCGGCAAAAAAGCCATTTCTTACGCCGACATGGCTTCTTCGCCCACCTTCGGCGATCCGCAAAAGGAACAGGTCCTCCGCGACCAGCATCGCAGCGTGCTCGACGCGGTCCGCGAAGGGAGGCTGGAATCCATTTTGGACCGCACCGAGGCCGAAGTCCTGGCCGCCACTCGCCCGCTCGACGTCGAATGGATCAACGCCGACTCCGTCCATGACCGCGGCCGGCTCAACATGCAGTTGCGCGTGACCAACGGCGGACAGGCCGCACCCGGCGCACGCCTCACGTTTCGACTCGCCCGCACCAACGCCTCGCCGTTCTATACCCAGACCTCCACCGACCCCGGCGGCGCCGCCGAGATCAACTTCGAAATCGACGATTCCAGTCTGCCCGATGCATCCATCCTGGTGCAGGCCAGCTTTGAAGGCCGCACCGCGACGCGCAAGTTTCTTCTGCGCCAGGTGGTCTCTTAGCAGTCCGTCGCTTTCATCACTATGAAGCTCGTAATCAATGGCGAAGCCCGCGAGACCCCAGGCTCGGTCCGCACCGTGATCGACCTGCTGCTGTGGCTGCAGCTCAAGCCCGACCGCGTCGCTGTCGAGCGGAACCGCGCCATCTCCCCGCGCAGTAGCTGGCCTGAAACTGGCCTTGCCGAGAACGACCAACTGGAAATCGTCCAATTCGTCGGTGGGGGCTAGACAGTCTGGCGAGAAAAGCGATTTTGGGTGGCGCAGCGCTTGCAGCGCTGCGATAGCGAGGAACTCCCCTGGTTAATATCTTTTCACATTTCCTTCCTTGACACCGAACAACCCTCGCCTAGAATGTTTCAAACAATTCAAGTACGAATTGTTTGGATGCAGTCTTGCATGGCCGACCATTTCACAACCCAGCAGGTGGTGGAACTCACCGGCATTACCCCGCGCCAGCTCCAGTGGTGGGACGAGCGCAACGTAGTGCGCCCCCAGCGGCAAGGACGCCGCCGCCTCTACTCGCTCGACAACCTGATGGAATTGGCCGTGATCGCGCAACTGCGGCACAAAGGATTTTCCCTGCAAGGCGTTCGCAAGGCCATCCGCTTCCTGAACCGGGAATTAGGCACCGGCCTCGCCGACGTGCTCCGCACCGGCTCCGACGTTCACCTGCTCACCGACGGCAAACGCCTGTATCTAGAGACCTCTGCGCGGCAAATCGTCGACCTCCTGCGCAATTCGCGGCAGCCCATTCTAGGAATTTGCCTCTCCGATGCGGTCCGGCAGGTGAAGTCAGACCTGGTACTCAAGAAGGTAAACACCTCCGTAACGTTACCTTCCACAGCGCGACGTGTTAGAAAACTTTCATAGGGCCGGAGGAAATTCGCATGATCGCCGAACTCGACGTCCTCAATGAATGGATTCCCGAGCAAATGCAGCCGGGTACGCTGTTCGTGCTGGAAAACGCCGGCGACATCGGCGAGAAGGAAGATCCCTACTGGGCCGTGTTGTCCTGTCCCGAGTGCGGCATGCTCGGCCTGATCACGCGCAAACAGATCAACGGCCTGATCCCGGTCATCTGTGGCTCCGAACACTGCGCCGCCCAGTTCTTCATCCGCGATCACGAAGTGGTCGTCCGCAAACCGTTCTAAGCTTCACACATTGTCTGATTCGGGCCGCCAGGCAAGGGCGACTCCAAAATTACTCTGTCATTCCGACCCAGCCGTCGCGGGAGCGACGGCGGAGTGGAGGAACCTCCTTTTCCCACCGCATAGCGCAACTTAAGGGCCGATCGAAAAAGAGTTTGTCGAAAAAAAGAAAACGGTCATTCCTCACGCCTTTCAGGCGTGAGGAACCTGCTTTTCTCGCGTACTGACAATACCGACAAAGAACCTGCTTCCATCTCCACCGGCACCTGCTCCACAATCTCAATCCCAAATCCCTCCAGCGCCGCCACGCGCTTAGGACGGTTCGTCAGCAGCCGAATCTTGTTCAGCCCCAGGTCCGAGAGAATCTGCGCTCCGATGCCAATCTCCCGCTGTGGCTGCGCGCCTTTTTCCAGCAACGACGGAAGTTTCTGCCCGTGATGAAAGCTCAGTGCATTCCGGTCGGCCAGCTTCTCAATCGAAAATCCCTGCGAAGTGTTGTGCAGATAAATCACCGCGCCCGCTCCCTGCTCGGCAATCTGACGCAGCGAGCCTTCCAGAGTAGCGCGGCACTCGCAGGCAGTTGAGCCAAACACGTCGCCCATCAGGCAGTGCGCGTGCATGCGCGCCAGCACCGGTTCAGCGCTGCCTTCAATCTCTCCACGCACCAGCGCGATGTGCGACTCGCCGCCGTCCACTTCACTTTCATAAGCGATCAACCGGAACTCGCCGTAATTGGTCCCCACCAGCGCCTCGCCCACGCGATGAATGTAGCGCTCGTGCGCCATGCGGTAGCGGATCAAGTCGGCCACCGTCAGCATCTTCAGGCCATGCTGCCGGCAGAACGCAGTCAGGTCCGGCACGCGGGCCATCGTGCCATCGTCGTTCATAATTTCGCAGATGATTCCCGCCGGCACCAGTCCCGCCAGCCGCGCTAGGTCGACGGCCGCTTCGGTCTGTCCAGCGCGCACCAGCACTCCGCCCTTACGCGCCCGCAGGGGGAACACATGCCCGGGCCGCGCCAGGTCGGCCGGCTTGGTCGCCGGATCAATCGCCACCCGAATCGTGCGCGCACGGTCGTAAGCGGAGATACCGGTCGTCACGCCTTCGCGCGCATCAATCGCTTCGCAGAACGCGGTACCGTACTGCGCAGTATTTTCTTCGGTCATGTTTCCGATGCGAAGATGATCTAGCCGCTCGCCCGTCATGGCCAGGCAGACCAGCCCGCGGCCGTATTTCGCCATGAAGTTGATCGCCTCGGGCGTCACTTTCTCCGCGGCCAAAGTCAGATCGCCTTCGTTCTCTCGCGCCTCGTCGTCGATGACGACGATCATCTGCCCGGCGCGCATCGCCTCAATCGCATCCGGAACCGTAGTGAACACCTGCCGATCCATTCCCGTCACCTCGCAAAACCCAAACCTTGAAATCCTAGCGGGCCTTCTTCAGTGAACCTTAGTGTCCTTCGTGGTTCAAAAAGGTTTTGCACCCTAAGCCCGAACCAGTTGCGTCTCGCCATCAAACAGCGCACGCGCGGCCTTGACCAGCACGCGCGCCAGCAACACCGCCACGATCACCGCGATCACTGCCGCCGTTCCGGCAATGTAAGGATGCCTCGTCGCCAGCCAGGTCAGCCCGATCGCCGTTGCATCTTCTCCCAGACTCAGGGTGATGTTCGACACCGGCTCCGGCGAAGGTGTCACCGCTGCCCGCACCGCCGTTTTTCCGCCATGCGCCGCAAAGGCGAGTCCCGCCCCAACCAGCGCCGCCAGCAGTTGATGTTCCGGGCTGAGTTGACTCGCCGCCCGGTAGCCGATAAACCCGGCCACCGGCACGCGAACGAACGTCTGCAGCGCATTCCAGATCAAATCAAATGCAGGAATTTTGTCGGCGAAGAACTCGATCACGAACATCGTGACGCACGCGCCGATCACCACCCAACTCTGCAGCACTTGCAGCCCGGGAGGGAGCGGCAGATGCCCAAAGCGCGCCAGCAGTCCCAGAACGCCGACGGTCGCGTAGACGTTCAATCCTGCCGCAAAACCAACTGCCGCCAACAGTGCGAACAACTGGCTCAAAGGTATCTGCAAAACGTCGAGCATCCCCGCACCTCACATCCCGCAAACCCCCGCAAACAACAAGAGGGCCGCTCTTAAGCGACCCTCATCATAAACCTTCGCAAACACGTCTTAAAGCGTGGACTCAATCTCAAATCCCCAGGCTTCGAGCAAAGGCTCCGGGATGTATTTCGAGTTCTTGTTCCGGCGCGCCCACTCGCGCAGCCGCGTCGAACGCAGATACTGGTCCGGCGTCAACTTGTACTCTTTTACCACCTGTTCAAACTCGGTGATGGTGGGGGTAATCGGTCCAATGGGTTCTGGCTTACCCCAATTCGGATTTCCGCGTCGCTTTGCCATTGCAATACGCCTTCCCTTAAACTTGTAAGTGCCCTTGCTACAATTATGATGCCCGCAATCGAGCAAAGGGTTCAGCCCCTCATGCCTTGCAGACCAACTCCCAATTCCAACTGCCAGCTTCCTCTATATGATCGGCTGAAGACCACACAACTTACCCCGATTCCAGCTGATTGTCAACCCGTCGGCCGCGGCAAGAATTAAATAAGTCATTATTTATCAATATATTACCGAAAGTTAGGAACCTGAAATCCCGACCCCAATAACCCGCGGCGGAGTACGGCCAGGCCCAGCCGAAGGCCTGCGCGACCTAGCGCAGGGTACTCCGGTAACCAGCGGATTCGCTGGTTCGTTGACCGGCCTGCCGATAGCGCCTAGATTTCAGACAGGCCTTAATCGGATGGCCTTCCTTCAATCCCATGGCTTTAAGCGCACTCATCCTTTGTTCCGACGAGAAGATTGTCCGCGTGGTGCGGCGGGTCCTGGCCGACCTTGAGATTCAGGCCGAAACCTGCGCCGAGCCTTCCGCAGCCTTGCGCAAGCTGACCCGCCAGCGCTTCGAGGCCCTGATCGTGGATTGTTGCGAGCCCGGCTTCAGCGAGGTCTTGCGCAGCGCGCGTTCCGCGCCGCGCAATGGCCGCGCCGTCGCCATTGCCATTGCCGATCCCGCACTCGCCCTGCGCGCCGCCTTCGATCTCGGCGCTCACTTTGTTCTTTACAAGCCGGTCACCAGCGAACGCGCCAAACTCAGCTTCCGCGCTGCCCGCGCCCTGATGAAAACCGAACGCCGCCGTAACACTCGCATCGCGGTTCGCATTCCCCTCGTTCTCGATAGCGGCCGGGGCACTCGCCACAAACTCACCACCGCCGACCTGGGCGAAGGCGGCATGGCCGTGAGCCTTCCAGCAGGTCAGAAGCCTACCGGAGTGTGGCAGGCAACCTTCACCCTGCCCGACACGCAGAGTCCCGTCGATGCTTCCGTCGAGTTGGCCTGGGAGGGCCGCGAACGCCAGGCCGGCCTGCGCTTTGTCAGCATTTCCGACGAAGCCACTTCCGCGATCCAAGGCTGGATGAAGCGTGTCTCGCCCGACCTTGACGCCGACGATCCGCCGCTAATCGGCCGGCTCACCGACTTGACCCCCCATGCCTGCTACGTCGACATTTCAACTCCTCTGCCGATCTCCACGCAGGTCACAGTGCATTTGAGCGCCGCGCAATCGCAACTCAAAGTTGCAGGCGTTGTCCGCGTCATGCACCCGGAACGCGGCATGGGCATTCAATTTGCTCCACCAGCCGACGGTGCAAATCCCGTGGAGAAGCTGCTCGCCGCTTTAGGAGCCACCACCGGAGCAACCCCCGAAGTTGCCATCGAGCCGCATGGGCTGACCCAGATTGACCGGCTTGCGTTGTCGCCAACCGCCGAGGCAGACCCTCTGCTCCAGCTCTATCACGACGCATCGATCATCACTCCGGAAAGCTTCTTTGAACGCCTCCGCCAGCAACGTGGCGGCACCTCGGCTACACCTCGCGCTCAGGCTGCATCGGTCTCCATCACTTAGTAAGGCGGATTTAGCCTCGGCGAGGAAGCCCCTTTGCCGAGGCCTCGGATCCAGGCGGTTCGCGGAACGGTTCCACGGCAATGTGCTCGTAACGCACGTCCAGCACGGTCAGCTGTTCTGTACCGTCCGGCAATTGAACGACTACGTTGTCACCCGCCGCCGACTTCATCAGCGCGCGCCCCAGGGGCGACACCCAACTGATGTGGCCGCGGTCGAGATGGATTTCGTCGGTGCCCACGATGCTCACCACTCGCTCCACTCCCGCGGCATTGGCATAGCGCACGGTCGCTCCGAAGAATGCCCGCGTCGCCGCCTGCCCTGACCTCCGGGCTTCCGGGTCCACGACTTCCGCGGCTTCGATTCGCTTGGTCAGAAAGCGAATGCGCCCATCAATCTGCCGCAGCCGCCGCTTGCCATACTGATAGTCAGCGTTTTCACTGCGATCGCCGTTGCCGGCAGCCCACGCCACCACCTCGGTCACGGCCGGGCGTTCCCGGGTGAGCAGAAACCGATGCTCATCTTTAAGGCGCTCCAGCCCGCTCGGCGTGATGTAGTTCTTGACCGGCGTCGCGGGCGCGTCCGGTTGTGGTTTTCTTGTGAAGCCTTTTCGCATCTCGTAGTCTTTCCAGCGCGAGTGTGACCCTAAGTGATTTTTTCACATCCTGCAGGCCCTTAGCCTTCAATCCCACGTTTAACGTATTCAAAAGGGTTTGCCCCAACAACGCGCTTGAACGCCTTACTGAATGCGGCGTCGGACTCGTAACCGACCAATCGAGCGACTTCTGGGAGCTTTTTGTCACGCCGTTCAAGTAGATGTATCGCCTTCTGCATCCGCCACTCGGTTACGTATTCCAGCGGCGTTTGTCCGAGTAGCTCTTTAAACCGTGCTGCGAATGCGGAGCGAGACATGCCTGCCGCTTCGGCCAGGGATTCGACCGTCCATGGTGTATTCACTCTGTCGTGAATGGCACTCAGAGAAGCGCCTATTTGAGGATCGAAAATTGCGCGAAGCCATCCTTTGTTGCGTTCCGGTCCCGACGCGATATGCGCCCGGAGTACCTGGATAAACAGAACCTCGGCCAGCCGACTCGCGACGACTTCAGATCCCGGCGCCTGTTCTTCCATCTCTGACGCAAGCGCCTGCACTGTGGTGTGAAGAGCAAGCGTGCGTGCCTGATCGGCCTTCATCAAAGTGAAGTTCGGCAATAACTGAGTGATCGGCCTCAGGCTGGCGCGATCAAAACTCAAGGATCCACATACGATTGTCGTCGGTGCGCCACCGCCACCACAAAAAGCGACATTGCCGTTGGCCTTGGCTCCGATCTCGCGGAAGCTCCACCTCGGACGCGTTCGCGGGCTATCGCGCAAAACAATCGAAGTCCCCCGGGCGAGCAAGAAGCAATCACCACCGGTCAGGGGCATCGGCTCCGGAATGCCTTCGACACTCAGCCAGCAGTTGCCGCGCGAAAGCATGGCGAAGTGCGCCAAATCTGGGGGCGACGTTTTCTTGTCGGAAGGCGTGGCTTTTTCTTCGGTCTGATTTTCCTGTCTCACACCCCACGGGGCTGTGGCTTCCAGCCTGTGCAGACCGAAAGCGGTTACGCGCATGGTTCTGAAGATGTCTGTTATTGAATCCAACTTAGCCCCCATCTTTTGGACGAATGGACAAAATGTTAGGACTTCTGAGCAGTTCTCGTCCACCGCTGAAGGACTCTACTCAAGTGTACCGAATGCTACACATCTACCAAACGGAGAAACTATGGGAAAGCTTGAAGGAAAAGTGGCAGTCATCACGGGTGGATCGAGCGGCATGGCGCTGGCGAGCGCCAAGCGCTTCGTTGAAGAAGGCGCCTACGTTTTCATCACGGGTAGGAGGCAGGAGCAGCTCGATGAGGCGGTCAAGCTGATTGGCCGGAACGTGACGGGGGTGCGCGGTGACGCGGCCAATCTCGGCGACCTCGATCGTCTGTTCGACACGGTCAAGCGCGAAAAGGGCAAGATCGACGTCCTGTTCGCGAGCGCCGGTAAGGGTGAGGCCTTGCCACTGGGCGAGATTACCGAGCAGCACTTCGATGCGACCTTCGGCCTGAACACGCGCGGAACGCTGTTTACAGTTCAGAAGGCATTGCCTCTGGTCAACGACGGGGGATCGATCATCATGACCGGATCCGTTGCTTCGGTGAAGGGTTTTCCTGGTTTCAGCGTGTATGCGGCGAGTAAGGCGGCATTGCGCTCCTTCGCACGCACGTGGCTCAACGAACTGAAGGGCAGGAATATCCGAGTGAACGTGCTGGGCCCGGGGCCGATCGCCACACCGATGCAGGAACAAGTTCTCACCAAGGAAGCGAAGGAGATGTTCGAATCCCTGATCCCGCGGGGAAAGATGGGTCAACCTGAGGAAATCGCGACGGTCGCGCTGTTTCTTGCTTCCGACGATTCGAGCTTCGTGAACGGGGTGGAGTTGAATGTCGACGGCGGCTTCTCAGCCATCTGAAGTCGGTGGTTGGGATCAATATCAACATGGATCGGAGAAACATTATGAGCTACGCAATCGTAGGATTCGGAAAGATCGGTCAGGCCCTCGCCCACGCCTTCGCCCGTAAAAACATCAACGTGAGCGTTGCGAGTCGCCGGCAGCCCGAGGAGTTAGCTCCGCAGGCTCGGGTGATTGGACCCACGGTTGTCGCCAAGTCGCTGCGGGATGCGCTCCAGGCCAACACAATCATCTTGGCGGTCCCTTTCGGGGAACATCGTGAGGTTGCGAAGGCCCTGCCGAACTGGAAAGGCAAGACGGTCATCGACGCGACGAACGCGTTTGGAGTTCTTCCTGAAGAACTGGGCGGTCTCCCGTCCTCCGCATTCGTTGCGAAGTCTTTCACGGGCGCCAAGCTCGTGAAGGGTTTCAATCACCTGGGTGCGGCCATCCTGGCTACCGATCCGATCGTCGAGGGCGGCCACCGGGTCGTCTTTCTGTCCAGCGACGATGAGGACGCGATCGCTCTCGTGGGGGATTTGGCCAAACAACTCGGGTTCGCACCCGTCAAGCTGGGAAAGCTCAACGAGGGCGGCGCGCTGGTGCACGCACGCGGCCGCACTTGGGGTCCGCTCATCTTCCAGGATTTGTTCAAGAAGCAGCAGTAATCAATCTATGACGGCGCGATTTGGCCCGAGTAAGGATGATTCCGAAACGTCGGATGACACGGGACACACTTGATGTAAGGGAAAAGGAGAGATTTCGATGAGCACGGAAAAGAATGTCCAGATTGTGAAGAATTTTCTTGCGGCAGTCGGCCGCCGCACGACGGGTGACCCGCCTTAGTGGTATTGCCCACGCCATTCCCACAGACGGTGCCCTACCCTTGCGTTTTTGCAAGGGGTGGGCGGCGATGCTTACACTCACCACATGCTCAACCGGGGCCATGCCTATACCACAATCATCAGCAGCAAAGATCATGGACGGACCCTGCTCTCACACCTGGCAAGCCTTTACCCACACTCGACCCCACACGCCTGGCAACAAAATCTGAACAATTGCGAAGTCACCGTCAACGGTGTCACCGCGACCGGAAGCGAATCGCTCACTTCAGGCCAAACCCTTGTCTGGAACCGTCCACCCTGGATCGAACCCGACACTCCTCAGCACTTCGAAGTACTGTTTGATGACCCGCATCTTTTGGCCGTCAACAAACCCGGCGGACTGCCGACCCTCCCCGGCGGCGGCTTCATGGAAAACACGCTCCTGCGCCTGGTGCAAAAGCAAACTCCCAACGCAAACCCTGTCCACCGGTTAGGACGAGGCACCACCGGCATCGTTCTCTTCGCCAAAACCGCGCAGGCCGCCGCAAAACTAGGCGCAGACTGGAACACTCCCAGAATTCAAAAAATCTATTGGGCGCTGGCTCAAAACGTCTCACAGAAGGACGCCCAGCACGACGCCTATGAAATCCTCACACCCATCGGCCTTGTACCGCACCCGCGCCTCGGCATGGTGTGGGCTGCCAGCCCGAGTGGCAAGCCGGCAAAGTCATTGGCGAAGGTGATCTCACGCACCGCAAGCACCACAACCTTTGAGGTAAGCCTGCATTCCGGACGTCCTCACCAAATCAGAATCCATCTGGCATCCATCGGCCATCCCCTGGTAGGCGATCCTCTGTACGGGCCATCCGGCCAGCCTCTTGAAAATCTCCCCGGCCTCCCCGGCGACGGAGGATATCTTCTGCACGCCCGCTTTCTAAACTTCCACCACCCCATCACCGGCGAACCAATCAATCTTGAGGCAGCTTTGCCCTCTGGATTCGCATTGCATCGGTAGGTTCACGGGTCGTCAGCGCTTCTTTCCCCCGACGAAGGGCATGGTGGCGGCCTGCTTCATCCATGACACCAATTGGCGCTCGTCGAAATCGTCAAGGGAAGCCAACTCGACTCCGCGGGTGGACTTGCCCATCCCGATCGGCGTCACCGGCGGTTCCGGCTTGATCGCCGTGCCCCGGATGAACATCAGTTTCACATGGCCGACGAAGGCGCCGGATGAGAAGCACCAGCCCCCATCCACCCCGTAGTACGCCATGCCCCACTTCACCGCGCGCTGGAGGTCCGGCAAAGTCTTGGCCGCCAGGACATCAATGCGCTCGGCGATGCCGCGCTGCGGCTGCGGCAGACTGGCGATATACGCGAACACGGGTTCGTCGCCGGTTGCGGGCTTCGCGGGGCTTGCCTTGCCGGTCATGGCGACGAGCAGCTTCATCGTGGTCTTGCCTCGGGCATTTTTCTTACCCTCGTGGCTGGCTACTCGCTTCCTTGATTGATCGCTTGACCGTGTCATTCTGTCGCTCCTGCGAGAAAACCGGGGAGAGTAGGAACGTTCACCCATTTTCCATTCGGCGAAACACCTGGAAACGTTCCTTCTGTCCCCGGTCCCCCAACTTCTTATTTCGCCTGCGCCAGCTTCGCAACAACCGCGGCAACTTTATCGAGTATCTGGTTCCAGCCTTCCAGTTGACCGCTGTTTTTCGCGCTCTCCATGGGTTCATTTCCAATCTGGGTGAGTTTCGTCCGGCCGTTCCCGAGATCCTCAAGGAGGGTCACGTCGTACGCACCGTCGATGGCCTCATGTTCGATTCCTAGTTCTGCAGGCTCAATCTTGTTTCCCTTCGAGTCCGAAAAGGACATGGAGGAAACGATCTTCTCGTACGGAACAATCTCGTGGTATTCAACCAAATTCCAGCACTCCTGCCCATCCGGCGTCTTCATGCAGAGGAGAGATTTTCCTCCCACGCGAAAATCCATCTTACAAACCGGCGCACTAAAACCCTTCGGCCCCCACCACTGCATCACGTACTTCGGGTCGGTCCACGCCTTCCAAACCAACTCGCGTGGGGCATCAAAAACTCTTGTCACAACCATCCGCTCAATCTCGTTCACCGTGTTTTTTGTCATCTCTGGCCTCTTCTTTTTTGATTTTGATCTTTCTTCATTTGATTTACAACGACTTCCAGTTTGTCGAAGCTCTCTTCCCAGAATCGGCGATAGTTAAACGCCCAGTCGCTGATTTGTTTAATCGCCTCTGGCCTGAGCGTGCACACACTCTCCCGTCCACGCTTCGTCTTGATCACAATCCGCGCCCGCACCAGGTAGGCAATATGTTTCGAAATCATCTGTTGCGAAAGTGCAAACCGTTCCGTCAATCCATGCACTGAGGCTGGCCCGTGGGAGAGTCGTTCGATCATCGCCCGCCGGGTTGGATCCGACAAAGCCGCAAACGTTGTGCCTAATTGATCCACAACCGTATGGTAGTGGATTATCGGGGAATGTCAAGCGTGAATTTTGCAGGGACGCTGTGAGACACTCTCGGAATTGGCGGGACTCGCCAGGACGGGAACCCACGTTTGGATATGACGATTCGCCAGAATAGCTTGCAGGCTATCGCTCTGATCGTTGTGATCGCAGCGGGCCTTTGGCTTGTCGGTGTCGCGTTCCTGATGGCCCTGCGCCCGCGTTACTGCCTTCACCTGTTCGAGAAGATGAGCGCAGATTTGCTGGAGCGCTCAAACTGGCGTCTTCAGTTCACTGAGCAGGGATTGCGCGTGCTGGCCGGTGTGGCGCTGATCCTGCGCGCGCCCGCCTCTAAGCTGCCGCTGGTCTTCGAGGTTGCAGGGTGGCTTTTGTTTGCGACCTCGCTGCTGATCATGGTCGCCCCGATGCGGTGGCATGGTGCCTACGGGACGTGGTGGGTGAAGCGGCTTACACCTCTCGTGATTCGGATCCTTTCTCCTATCGCGGCAGCAGCCGGCGCCGGGTTGATCTATGCGGCGCTCTAGAACCACCGTGTCCACTATTGTGGCCATGCCAATCACGGCGAAGAGGCTGGCTGTACCCGGGGCGGGTGCCCGCCCTTCACAAAGCGCGCGCGAAGGACCGGGCATCCGCAACTGTGGTGGCCTCTGCGGGTTTGAAGGCCGGGCCACCCCACCACTACTGAAAACCCTCAGTCAGTGACGCGATGTCTCTGTTAAGCTTGGTCGCTGCGCCAGGGAAGGCCGGTTGTGCAAACTGTTCAAACCCAGCCCAGTGGTAGAGTCTCGCGGGAACGCTGTATTCCTGCCGTGGCCGGCCGCGCGAGCCGCCAGGAGAGAACATGCAAAATAGTCTAATAGCGATTGTTGCCGGGTTCTTACTCGCCGTGTCCTGCGCGACCAGCGCATCGCAGACGGGCACTTCCGAACCGTCGCAGCCAAAGCTAAAGCTCATTCCATCCGTCGAAGGCGCCGACTTGTTCCGTGCGCATTGCGCCGCTTGCCATGGAGCCGACGCTCGTGGGAATGGGCCCGCTGCAGCCGGACTAAAAACCAAGCCCGCCGATCTTACGATGATTGCCGCGCGCAACGGCGGAAAGTTCCCGGACCGGAGGATCGCGCAAGTAATTTCCGGTGAGGGCAAAATTATCTCCCACGGCTCGCGCGAAATGCCGATCTGGGGTCCGGTTTTCCATGAGATAGAACGGGACCAGGATTGGGGCGAGGTGCGCTTGCACAACCTGGTGGAGTATCTGAAGACCCTGCAGCGCAAGTAGGCAGAAGTCTTAAAATGTTTCGGACAGACTAAGAAGCAAAGCGGGCAAAATCAGCAATCCTGGTGCCGGGAGGGGGAATCGAACCCCCACAGGGCTTGTGGCCCCTGCGGATTTTAAGTCCGCTGCGTCTGCCAATTTCGCCATCCCGGCCAGAAAACGTCAAAACTAAACGCTAGGTGTCCTTCGGAGTAGTCATGGTACCGCAGCCATGTATTTCGGGAACAGCAACTGCCCCGGGTCTCCTGTTCTTGCTTGGCGTTACCCTCGTCACTACACTCTCGTGACCATTGCCCGTGTCGCGCTTGCCCTATCATTTCTGCAATCGGCGCTAAATGAAAAAGCCCAATTTCCTGGTTTCACTCACCAACGACGACAACGACTACCAGCAGGAGCAGGCCCGCGCCGCCGAGGCGGCTGCTCTTCGCCTTGATGTTGCCGTCAAAATCGTTCACGCCGGCAATGACCCGGTGCTGCAGAGCCAGCAGCTTCTCCAGCATGTGCAGGCGGATTCCTTGTCCCGTCCCGATGGAATTGTGTTCGAACCCGCCGGCGGCACCGCCTTTCCCCAGATCGCTCGGGCTGCGGCCAGCGCCGGAATCGGGTGGGCCGTCCTGAACTTCGATGCTGACTATCTCACGGAGCTGCGACAGAAAGGCCAGGCTCCCATGTTCTCGATCGGCACCGACCATCAGGAAGTCGGCAAAATCCAGGGCAAACAAATCGCGGCTCTTCTCCCGCAAGGTGGCACCGTGCTCTATGTCGAAGGTCCACCTAACAGCATCGCCGCCAGGCAGCGGACCGCTGGCATGAACCTCGCCAAGCCAACTGCAATTCAGATCAAATCAGTCAGGGCGAACTGGACCGAGGAGAGCGCGCACCGATGTGTCAGTTCGTGGCTGCGTCTCAGCACGTCTCAGAAAATGCAGATCGATCTGGTCGCGGCCCAGGACGACAGTATGGCCGCCGGGGCGCGTAAGGCCTTTGCGCAAATCGAAGGTGAGCAGCGGGAGCGCTGGTTGAAAACTCCATTTATCGGCTGCGACGGCATGCCCAAAACCGGGCAGGCCTGGCTGCGCAGCGGCATCCTGGCCGCGACCATCTACATCCCTCCCAACACCGACCTTGCACTTGAGGCGCTGGCCTCAGCGATTCGCTCCGGCGTGCAACCTGCGGAATGCAAATTCACCCAACCCAAGTCCCTGCC
>Ga0075029_100000365_pt1 | contig 25899 bp, 26 predicted proteins | sample LitLauG_LLR_2013_FD_71391 | JGI IMG/M metagenome (GOLD analysis project Ga0075029, IMG submission 71391) | Freshwater sediment microbial communities from North America - Little Laurel Run_MetaG_LLR_2013 | ecosystem: Environmental > Aquatic > Freshwater > Creek > Sediment | place: USA... | reverse complement strand
CGCTAAGGCGGCCTACTATCCTACGGTGTCGCTGGGTGCAACCGCCGGTTTCGAAGGCTCGTCGATTCTCAGTTGGCTCACTTGGCCGAGCCGCCTCTGGGCAATAGGACCGACGCTCACGCAAACTCTATTCGACGCCGGGCGGCGGCGCGCCACCTCCGACGCAGCACTCGCCAGCTACGATGCGATGGTAGCGACCTACCGCGAAACGATTCTAGCGGCATTCCAGCAGGTGGAGGACAACCTTGCCGCTACGCGCATCCTGGAGCAGGAAGCGCAACAGCAGAAGGAGGCTGTGGACTCAGCACAACAATCGCTCCAGATCTTCACGACCCGTTACACGGGAGGCGTCGACACATACCTCCAGGTGATCACGGCGCAAACCATCGCCCTGAGCAACGAGCGGAACGACGTCGACATCCTGCGGCGCAGGATGGACGCCAGCGTACTGCTGATCAAAGCGCTCGGCGGCGGCTGGAACGTCGCGAATTTGCCGAAATCCTGATGGCGACGGGTAACGATCCGGCCGGATGTCCATACCACCCAATCCCAGTCGAATGACCGTGAGAGCGGGAGGCACTCTTGGCGTTGCGGCATCCTATACCTATTGCAGTATACTCAGCTTAATCTGACTGCCCGGTTTTGCACTCAGAATCGGCAGGTCCAGGTGGCATTTGGATTGCTCGGTTTCGTTCCACCAGAACAGCTCAAGAGGGAGGCCACCGTGAAAGACGAACAATTGCGGCAAACCGGAATCGGTGTTGTTGGCGATGTCCCGTGGGGAACTCATTTCTTCCTTTTCCATGAAACGAAAGAGGATCTCATCGACGCCTGCTTGCCCTATTTTCGGGCGGGCCTGGAGAACCGGGAACTGTGCATGTGGGTGATCGCCGATCCGCTCACGGAAGAGGAAGTCCGCTATTGTCTGAAGCATGCGATCCCCGGGTTCGACGACTATTTTGAGAGCCGGAGCCTCGAAATCGTGCGCGGTCGGGAATGGTACATGAACGGCGATGACCTGGACCTGGAAAAAGTTACCAGGGGATGGAAGCAGAAGAGGGATTGCGCCATCAATGGTGGGTACGCCGGCTTCAGACTCAGCGCTGATACGGCGTGGCTTGACAGGCGTGACTGGAAGGAGTTCTCCGAATATGAAAAGGAGGTGAACGAGTCGATCGGCGACACCCCGATGCTCGCCCTTTGTACATATCCGCTTCCGGGAGCCGGCGCGGCGGAGATCCTCGACGTGATGCACACCCACCAATTTGCCCTCGCGCGCCGGAATAAAGAATGGGAAGTCATGGAGACTGCCGAACTCAAGCAGGCGAAGGCGGAAATCCAGAGGCTTAACAGCGATCTAGAGCGCCGCGTCCAGCAGCGGACCAGCGAGTTAACAACCGTTAACGCAGAACTGCGGCGCCAAATGAGCGAACGGCAGCGAGCCGAGGAGGCGCTTCGGGCGGCCCAGGCCGAACTGTTTCACGTCACGCGGGTGACAGCCATGGGTGAACTGGCGGCTTCCATCGCCCATGAAGTCACACAACCGCTGACCGGCATAGTAACCAACGGAAACGCGTGCTTGCATTGGCTTGCCGGCACTCCACCGAAGATTGAGAAGGCGCGGGAGTCAGTCGAGCGGATCATACGCGACAGCGATCGGGCGAGCGACGTGATTAATGACATCCGCGCTCTGGTAAAGAAGGCACCGGTCCGACAGGAGCCAATAGATCTCAACGATTTGATCGGCAGGACGCTCATATTGGCCGGCCATGAGATGGCGCGGAATCAAGTCGAAGCGCAAACCGAGCTGGCGGTGGACCTTCCCGACGTGGTGGGCGATCGCGTACAGCTCCAGCAACTGCTTTTGAATCTGATCATGAACGCAATCGAGGCCATGAGTGCTATTACTGACAGACCACGGGTGCTGGCGATTCGCTCCGAACTTCTCCTCGCTCCGGAAAGAATAGCAATCGCCGTGCGGGACTCCGGTGTCGGACTCGATCTCCAAGGGGCGAAGCGTTTGTTTGACCCTTTCTTTACGACCAAGCCGCAGGGGATGGGCATGGGACTTTCAATCTGCCGGAACATCATTTCGGCACACGGCGGCGAGCTGGCAGGCGCCAATAACCCAGACGGCGGCGCAACATTTGAATTCAAGGTGCCGGTGGCGAAAGAGCAGCCCGATCACGTCGAAATAGCGACAGCGTGACGTCCGGGCGACAGCGGAGGGCACACGAGCGAAACCATCTTTTTGATAGACGACGATATTTCGGTCCGCGACGGGCTTGGCGCGCTAATCGAGTCGATCGGTCTATCTGTGCAAGCCTTTTCATCTGCTACCGAGTTCATGAACAGCAATCCGGGCGCAGAGGCCGGGTGTGTGGTTCTGGACGTCAACATGCCAGGCATGAATGGCCTGGAGTTGCAGCGGGAAATGAACGTCTCCGGCATTCGTATGCCGGTGATCTTCCTCACCGGCTGCGGCGACATACCCATGACGGTACGGGCCCTGAAGGCCGGCGCCGTTCATTTCCTAACCAAGCCGGTGCGGGAAGCCGAGCTCATGGATGCGATCCGGCAAGCGTTAGAAGTGGATCGCAAATCGCGCCCAGAGCGCGCTGAAATCGAGCAACTCCGTCAGCGCTTCGATTCGCTCGCGCCGCGCGAGCGCCAAGTCATGAGTCTGGTCGTATCGGGACGCCTGAACAAGCAAATCGCTTTTGAACTGGGCATCAGCGAGCGAACCATCAAGCTGTACCGGGGACAAGTCATGCGTAAGATGGGAGCGCCATCGCTGGCCGATTTGGTGAAACAGGCTGAGAAGCTCGGGTCCCTCCGCTGAGCCGGGCCCCGCGGACGCCGAGTTTCTTCATCTTGGCGATCAGCGTCGTGCGCGGCAGACCCAGGCGCCGGGCGGCGCCGGCCGATCCGCCTAACACCCACCCCGTTTCGCCCAGGACTTGTAGAATGTGATCGCGTTCCACATCTTCCAGCGTGCCGCCGAACGGCATTCCAGCGACATAGCGCGTGGGCGGGAACGGCGGAACTCGAAGGACGCCGTCCTGGGAGAGAATCACAGCGCGCTCGATGCAGTTTTGGAGTTCGCGCACATTGCCTGGCCAAGAGTGGTCCATCAGAGCTTGCATCGCCTCGGGAGCAATCGTTCGAATGGGCCGCTGCATTCGTTGTGCCGCATCGTCGATAAAATGCCGCGTCAGGCGTGGGATATCTTCGCGCCGTTCACGCAACGGTGGCAAGGTGATGGGAAAGACGTTTAGGCGATAGAAGAGATCCATCCGGAAAGTCTTTTCTTCCACCAGTCTGGCCAGATCTCTGTTGGTCGCGGCGATCACGCGGACGTCGACCCGGATGGTGCGAGCACTTCCGAGCCGTTCGAATTCCTGTTCTTGTAAGACCCGCAGAAGTTTGGCCTGCAGGTTAAACGGGATATCGCCAATTTCGTCCAGGAAAAGCGTTCCGTGGTTGGCTGCCTCAAAGCGGCCCACGCGTTGCGCGATGGCGCTGGTAAAGGCGCCCTTTTCGTGACCGAAGAGTTCGCTCTCCAGCAAACCTTCGGGAATCGCGGCGCAGTTCAGCCGGATGAACGGTCCCGCGGATCGGCGGCTGAGCTCGTGAATGAGGCCCGCAAAAAGCTCTTTTCCGGTACCGGTTTCGCCATAAATAACCACAGTCGAATCGGTGGGCGCCACGATCCGCGCCTGTTGCAATGTAGATTGCAGCGCCGGGCATGATCCTACTATCCTGTCCTGGCCCTCCGCGCAATCGGTGAGGGAACCGCGCCGCATCGGGTTGCACATCGGCTGGCTCCGCGCAGCTTCGGGATCAATGGGCACGATAACGGCAGTAGACATATATAACCTCCAACTCGAACGTTGAATTTCCTACTCCAGATTCACTGAAGCAGGGCTAGCGCGCTTCGGATGGCTTCCAACAGGATTCCAGGCTGAAACGGTTTGTACAGCAACTTCACAACGCCGGGCTTCGCTGCCCAGGTGGCGGCGGATGGGTCTTTGTGCGCCGTGATGAAAATCGTCGGGATGGACCAGCCGCTCAGGGTTAGCTGCGAATATAACTCGAAGCCCGACATGCCCGGCAGACGCACGTCGAGAATCAGGCAGCGCAGGTCGTCGCGGTGACAGCCGGATCTCGCGAATTCTTCGGCGGACGAGAATAGAGCGACCTCATAACCAACCGACTCAATGAACCCCGCCAGCGACTGCCGTACCGATTCGTCATCGTCGACGACGGCGATAACAGGAACGCCAGACTCTTCACTCATGACCACCCCTTCGCCTGGTCCGGACTGGATTCTCTCGCGTACCACTTGATTGATCGACTCCATCGATGAAGCCAGAATACAACCAACTGGGAATCCTTGGTATCTGTACTTTGGTGCAAAGCGCTTCTGATGCCTTCCCGGCGAGACGCGGCACGTTCCACCCGGAAAACCAGCAGTCCCCCGCTCATCACGCGGCCATATTAACTACAACGACCGTCGTGTCGTCGAACTGCTCGGTCCCGGTCGACCATTCCGCGGCTGCCTGCATCAGTCTTTCGGCCACACCTTCTGCATCAATCAGTGGCGCGATGGTTCTGCAGCAGTCAACCAAACGTTCGTCTCCGAAGTCTTCCCCGGCGGCGTTTTGCGCGTCGGTAAGACCATCGCTGAACACAACCAGCCGGCTTCCCGGCTGCATCCGGATATCATTCGCCGTGTAGCGTGCATTCGCGAACATTCCGATCGGAAAACCATCCGAATTCAGCCTTTCAATCTCACCGCCTGCGCTAATCAAAATCGGCGACGGATTACCCGCGTTGACATAGGTCAGGACGGCTGTATCGGCATCGTACGCCGCCCAAAACAGAGTGGCGTAGCGATTGTCTCCGAACCGGCCGGCGATCTCTCGATTGAGTTTTTCAACGAGACGGCCGGCCGGTGCACCCCCGCCGTCGCCTGCTTCATAGAGGTGCGCTCGCGCGACAGCCTGCAGGTTCGCCATCATTAGGGCAGCCGGGATGCCTTTTCCGCTCACATCCGCACAGAGGATCCCGATTCGTTCCCGGCCAAGATCGACGAAGTCGTAGAGATCGCCCCCGACCGTTCGCGCCGCCAGCGTTTGTCCTGCTACGGTGGCGCCACGCAGCACGGGCACCACACGCGGGTACAAGTATTCCTGAACACTCCGTGCAACTTGAAGTTCGCTCTCAATCCTTAGAGCGGCGGCCTCCTCTTTTTTCAGACGCTCCAAGGCAATGGCCATCTCGTTGAAGTTACAGCTCAGATCGCCCAGCTGATCCTTGCTGCGCACCGGCGCCCTCCAGGCGAAGTTGCCGCCCGCAATTTGCCGTGCTGCGCGACTGAGGTCGTCAATCGCGGTCGCGATCCTGCTGCCGAGGCGGATGCACGTCCCCACACCCGCAGCATTTACAAGTACGACCAGAAATAAAAGCGCGGCCAATAGCCATACCCAGTTCGCCCGTTGGCTACCCAGGCGTGCCAAATCTTCGAAGGTGCTTGAGTAACTTGGTCGAACGCTGTATGCGATCCAGTCTTCCGGTGCCCCGGTTTCCCAGTTGCGAACGCTCAGCACAACGGCAGCCGGCCGGGTCATGCCAGGCAGGAAATTGCCTTCTATAGATCTGAACACCCGCTGATTCGGCGAGTGCACACGAAACGGCCTGGGGGAGACAGTCGCCACCGCCATGCTGGCTGCCGAAGAGAGCCACTTGGCCAATTCGGACCCCAGCGGCAAGGTGAAGGTCGCCGTCGCCTTGCAACTGCCCCGCTGTCTCGTCAAAACGTTGCGGATTTCAAGCTGTCCCCGATCGACCACCAGTCCCGCGAAATCGGTGTCAGGCAACCAATTCGGATGTTTGACGAACACGCGGGTTGACGCCGGCAGCACAGGCTGCACACCACGGGGGTTCTCTACAACTAAGGAAGCCTCAGCTTGGGGAAACGCCTCGTCCGTGTAGGCCAGGAGTGGCTTGAGCCCGCCGGAATTCGACGGTGACCCGGCGCAATCGCCCGCATGATCCAGAATTGCAGGAGCGACGGACCGGCTCGCCTGAACCAGCACCTGAATCTGCTTCTCCACGACGTTCGCGCTTTCGCGCCGGACAACTACGTTCAAGGCCGCCACTGCCAGGCAGACGATCAGAATTGTCGAAGTTCCCGTGAAGAAGATAATTGCCGCGATCCTCCAGCGAACCCGGCCCCAGGCGCAGTGGAGAGCGTGGCCCGTCGCATTGGGCGTGACATCTTTTGTCATCCTTGCCATGGATGCAGTCGAACGGCCAAATCCCAAACGCTGCGTTCTCCACGCGTGAAACCCGCCGAACTGAAACGGAAGGAGTGGCGTTGCTTACCGAGGTGTCGTTACAGGATCATCGGTGTCGCCGGTCCGACTAACACACCGCCCACGCCAACAACAACTCTCATCCTTCCAACGTCGGTTGATCGTTTGGTTTGGCTCGCTGGTTGCACTTGAGAATGGCCAAGTAGGAATCGATCACCGGGAGAAGAGGTCATGTCGACGTCGAGTGCGGTTCGTTCGCGGAAGGAAATCCCAAATCCCATGTCGGGTCTACCAGGTTGCCGCGCCGTGTTCTGTGTCCTGGCGATGCCTCTTTTCGCGCAGGCATGGCAGACCACCACCCCACCCGTCGCGCCGTGCCAGGCCGCTGGCCAGGTTGCGGGATGGGACATCCTGGAGCATACCCTCAGTCTGAAGAGCGATTCCGGACGCTATTCCGACTTCCGCTACGACGGTTCCACCGTATTCACAAACGGCGATGCGATCCTCCGGCCCGACCAGATGGGGATAATCGGAGCGCTAAACATTGACGATCGCCTGTGCGTAGAAGCGTTTCGCGCGGACAGCAATGAGACCGCCGATCGCATACGGGTTACGTTGCGGGGCGATATTGACGCCCGGGACAAGCGCGAACTGATCCGCTGGCAGAGCGAAGGGCTCTTTGGCACCGTGAAGGCTTTGGACCAAGCCAACCACCGAATTACGGTGCGTGTATCCGCTTCCTCTGACGTTACGGTCGACGCCGCGGGGTCCGTTGGATTCTGGATACTGCCAGCCGCCGCCGTTGAGCCGTCCGACACCGTCCGCGGCGGTTGGGAATCCCTCGCCACGGGAGACGCCATCTACGTCCGCGGTGAACGCGCTAGGGGAATGCCAACTATGCGAGCCAGGCTCATCGTCTCCGGCGGGTTCCGCAGTTTCGCCGGCTCAATAGAATCGATGGAGATCTTCGCCAGTGTGGTCCAGGTTCGCGATTTTCGTTCGGGACGCACCCGCCCAATCCACTTTGATTTCATGTCGATCTACGTGGTGGGAAAGAATACGGTGCCCGACACCCGGGACCGCCGCCTGTACCCCGCCACGGTTGGTGACATCAAGGAAGGCGACTCCGTTCTGCTCCTGGGCCGGGAAAATGACCAGACCGGCGGCATCAATGCATTCCTCCTCATCACGGGTTTCTCTCCCGGCGGCGTCCTCCAACCGGGGCCCGGACAATCCGCCGATTGGATCTTTCAGGCCGTTGGTTTTGGTGAACGCAATCCATGAATCGTCCTCAATTACGGGAACCGCGCTCGAGTGGAAGCGCCTCGCCTCTGGATCGTCCCGGCAAGGGCGCCATGGCACAAGGGTCCACTGGCGATTACTAGCCGGGTGGTCACATCTGAATAAACACTCAGGCCCAAAACGGAACAGAGTCTGGCACTACAAGGGAATAAGGATGCTGTTCTGCGCGGCCCCTTGGCCGCGAACTGGTGGCACATGAGGGAAGGGGCCGGGCGTCCTGTCAGTTCTGCTAACCTCCCTGGCCTTCGATTATTTCTTCCTTCCGCCGAAATACAGTTTCACGATGCAGCCATTTGCATACCTGCAATTTTCGGCGTTCCTGGAAGCGTTCCCGTCACGCCTATTCTCATGGCAATCGACGCCATCTTAAAGTGAGGCGAGTTCGGCCGATTCTCCAACTGGCACCGGTGCCCATTGCAAAGTAAGCGCAGGAACACAACATGATTCGCGTGACGACCAACGGCCCCATCCATGAGGCGAAGGCCGATGAACGTCAGGCTCGCGCAGGTGTGTTAGCACGCGCACCTTGGTCCAATCCAGACCTGCGACACGTGCCCGGTGGTGTTCCGGTTCAGTGCGGGCGACTTCGACAGGAGTCAAGATCGTATCTGTGCAAGGTGTGGTTCGCCGGAAAGCTGGAGTGTGGGCGCTGAGATTAGGCATTTACGGGGCTAGCGGGGGGCTAGCGGTTGTCCGGATGACCGTTTGTCGACGGCGCTCCCTGCATCGTTCGGTCCGCAATAGGGCTTCCACCACGGCGCCCGAGCGATGATGTCCTAACGAGGTCCGTCTTGAACTAAGCACGAACGAGGCAACAACAGAAAGCACGCCTGGAAGTAGGCCAAACCAAGGGTTAGTGCTTACCAAGGAGAATCACACTGAAGATCAGCGGTACATAGAGAATGGACGCCAGCAGTGTTCGACGCGCGGCAACTTTGGACCTGCGGAAGGCCAACGGCGCACTGCAACAGAAGAACGCGAGCTCAATATGCCGGCGCTAACGATATAGACTGGAGCCGCGCAGGCGACCATTAGTTGACTAATGGTGACCGGAATCAGAACGGCTGATGGCAGTAAGTTTCCAGTCAAGCTGGGCGTGTTGGACTCCCGGGTAGCAGAATCAATGAGTTGACAGGCCAAATTCGGCGAGGAATCGGGGAGTGGGGCCTATTCGATGTTTCAATGATGACACTGAGAGTCATGCCATCGCCTCCAATCGCAAACCGTAATCGGCAATTGCGAACTGCCGGCCTACCATTCCGGAGACAACGGTATTGGCTTTGACGGCTCTCGCGACAGGCTCACGTCAAGAGACGGAGCACCGCTGGGTGTGAAGAGGCCGAGGCTGAAATCAAGCGCGTGAGTGACGAACTCGAACAACGCGTTAGAGAACGGATTGTCGAACTTGTGGCCGAAAATGAGGAGGTAACAGAGGAATTGGGTTGGTGTACCAAGTTCAAAACAGGACCGGGAAGCGCGTAGGGACCGACACACCAATGCGGCTGCCGTACAAACGACGCGAGAGGTCCCGTGTGTGGTCATTCGATTGCTAATTTCCTGGAGTAAATGCGAACCGGAATCAAGGTGGCACTCTTTGCTGTGATTAGCCATGCTTGCGCCCAGTCTCTCCCCCCGTCGCCCGATCGCCCTTGGCATTCCTCCGACGAGCGGGTGGTCATCACCGATGCGCGCCGTGTTCATCCGCCGGAGTTTCGAATCGACTCCGACAAAGCCTATTCTCTGGCCGAATTAATCGATATGGCGGAAGCGCATAATCCGGAGACTCGTGTCGCTTGGGAAGGCGTGTGCGCGCAGGCGGCGGCTCTCGGAATCGCGCGGAGTGAGCTCTATCCAGTCTTGTCCGCTGTGGCGCTGTCTGGCGTGGACCGCTCGGAGATTCCCTTTGGCAGCCAGTTCTACCGCCAGACAGTTCCAGTATTTGAGGCGTCTCTCGAGCTCAACTACACAATCTTTGATTTTGGCGCCAGGCGGGGCCGGATCAATGCCAAAAGCGCCCGCCTGCTATCTTCGAAATTCAGGTTCAACGATGTTCACCGGCAACTCATTTATGACGTTTCGGAGGCCTATTACCGGTTGCTGAATGCAGCCGGACAGGAAGAAGCGGCGGGAGCGAGCCTAGTGAATGCACAGGCGGTGCAGCAGGCGGCGGAGGAGCGTCTTCGCAACGGGTTGGCGACATTGCCGGACGTTCTCGAAGCACGTAGCGCTACCGCTCAGGCACAGTATAATCTACAGGCCGTTTTGGGCACGGAAGAAATCGCGCGAGGTGACTTGGCAACGGCCCTGGGAACGTCTGCCGCGACGCGAATTCGCGTGCACCCCCTGAGCGAGGTGCGGACGCCTGAATCGCTGCCGGACACCGTCGAGGAGTCGATTAGTCGTGCTCTGGAACAGCGTCCCGATCTTCAAGGGCAGGCTGCCGAGATCCGCCTGACCCAAGCCGAGGAACAACAGGCGCGGGCCGCTTTCTATCCGAGCCTGGGCATTAGCGCCGGCCCGAGTGCACAATCGCTGTACCTTCTACAGCAGAATCTGCCATGGGCACACACCACCGACCTGAGTGGCGGTCTGACAGTGAGTCTGAACTGGACGGTATTTGACGGAGGCGCTCGGCGAAGCCGGTTGGCGGAGGCAGGAGCTAATTTTCGGGAGGCGCAGGCACGAGTCAGTGCGACTCGGAATCGGATTGAAGACGAGGTTTGGAGGGCGTACTCAAACTTGCACACAGCTTTTCGGCAAAGGGAGGCCGCAACTGCACTGATGACCGCCGCGGCCCAGTCCTATAGCGCGGCGCTCGAATCCTACAATTACGGCGTGCGCAATCTGCTCGACGTCACCAACGCTCAGAGGGTACTGGCGCAGGCCCGTTCGGCTGATATTCAGGCGCGCACTCAGGTCCTGACAGCACTCGCGGATCTGGCGTTCCGGACGGGCGATGCGATTCAAACCAGTGCAAGGAGGACTCACCCATGATCACGGTTCAAACGCGGTGGACATCATCGTTTGGGAAAGCAAGGTTTGGGCTGCTGCTCGCCGTAATACTTTTGACGGGTTGCAGTCGGGCCCCGTCCTTTGACATCCTCGGTTCCTTCTTTCCGGCGTGGCTTGTATGCCTGGCGTCGGGCCTGCTGTTCACAGTGGCCGCCCGCTGGATGTTCTTGCGCGTTGGTGTGGTACTCGCGCTTCCCATATTGGCCTATCCGAGCCTGACCGCCTTGTTCACGTTCGCGCTTTGGTTGACGCTGTTTCGATAGCGAGGAAATCATGGAGCCCAACAGCAAAACGGGGATTCTGATCGGCCGCGTTCTCAGTGTTCTGATCGTTGCTGGTGCAATCGTATTAGGCCTCGTGGTCGTCTATCATGCGGACCGTAATCCGCGAACCGACGATTCCGAGATCCTGGCGAACTTTATCGGAATCGCTCCGCAGGTCGAAGGTCCACTCGTCCGTCTGAATGTCCACGACAACCAGTTCGTGAAAAAGGGAGACCTGCTTTTTGAAATCGACGAGAGACCTTACCAGTACACCTTAGAGAAGGCCATTTCCGATCAGGCTACTCTCGAAGGACAGATTTCGGACGAGCGCAGAAGAATCGCCGCTCTGGTAAGCGCCATATCGGTGGCGGCAGCCAACATCCACAGCACGGAAGCCGATGTCAACCGATGGGCGGCAGGCGTCGAGCAGGCCAAGGCAGACGTCGCCAGCGCCGAGCAGGGTGTCAGCCGCGCCAGGGCCGAATGGACATACGCGAGCAACAACCTGCACCGTGTTGAGCCCCTGTTGGTGAAACAGTTTGTCACTTTCGACCAGGTGGATCGAGCGCGGACTTCAGAGGTCACACAGGCTGAATCGCTGAAGCAGGCGGAATCTCAACTGCAACTGGCGCAAGCGGCGCTAAAATCCACCATCGCGCAGGAGGAGCGTTCCAAGGCCGTAGTGACCCAGAGCAAGGCTCAGCATAAACAAGCGCAGAACGCCGTCACTACGCTCGAACCGCTGGTGAATCAGCGCGGCGCAAGAGCATCGGCAATCGAGACCGCCCGCTACAATCTCAACAACTGCCGGGTCTATGCCCCATTCGACGCCCGGGTCACGAACCTCACGATTTCGGAGGGGGCTTACGCGCATACTGGCCAACAGATGTTCACGCTGATTGACGCGCGGACGTGGTGGGCGGTAGCCAACTTCCGCGAAGGGCAACTCCAGCAGATCAAGCCGGGCATGTCGGTCGACGTTTATGTGATGTCGAAGCCCAACGTGCGCTTTTCCGGGGTAGTGGACAGCATCGGCTTCGGGGTAACTCCGGACGAAGACTTGATTGGCAAGTTACAGCCCGGTCTGCCGGATGTGCAGAGAACGCTCAATTGGGTGCACCTGGCGTCCCGCTATCCCGTGCGGGTGCGCGTGGAAAATCCTCCACCAGATCTGTTTCGTGTGAGCGAGTCGGCGGTGGTGGTGATTCGCGGACATTGAGATGGCGGCGATTGCGCAGTCCTTCCCCGCGTCGAATAGCTCGCTCGACTGGCTTTGGAACTGGCTCAAAGACGAGTTGACCCCGTATCCGGGGAGAGCGCTTCTGGTTGCGAGGATGGTGACCGCGGCGACGGTGGTAATGCTCATCAGCTTCACCTTCCGGCTTCCATACGGCTCGTATGCCGCTCTTTATGCCTTTAATATTTCCCGCGAAAGCCTGGAAGGAACAAGACGCGCGGTACAGTCAATCGTCATTGGCTTTCTCTTCGCAGGCGCGTACATCCTGACTGGAGCGATGATCGCTATGGGTGATCCGCTGCTGCGCTTTCTCTGGATCGTCGCAACGCTCTTCCTGATTTTCTACGGCATCAGCGCCACCGGGAGTCTCGCTGCCTGGACGCGATTCGGCTATATGGCAGTCATCACGATTCCGCTGTGGGACCGCCATATTGGCGCTCAGGCCAAGGTGAGTTCCGTCCTATGGGCAATAGGCATGCTGACCATGGCCAGCCTGATTGCCCTGCTACTGGAGACCGGCTACGCAGCCCTCAGACAAAGTGATGACGTGATGGATCCCATCATGGAGCGTCTGGGCTGCGTCGAGCAACTGCTCCGTTTCTACGCCGATGGCCGCCCAGTCGATGCCGCCACGAATTCCAGGGTCATGCGCCTGGCATTGTTAGGAACATCCCGGCTGCGCCATCTCATCCTGGCTCGCTCCCACAACGGTGTGCAATACACTCAGCAGATGGGCGCTCTTGCGGCCTTGACCGGCAGATTAGTGGATCTTGCCGCCAGTCTGCCGCGCTTCGCAAGCGAAGTCTTTGGTGTCGCTGACCGCATTGATGAGGTGGCGAACCGGATCGCTCAAATCCGCCACGACTTCGAAAACAAAACGGTCCCGCGCGCGGCCGAGCTCGGAGAAATCGACGCCTGGCATGGACTTCCTCTTCTCGGCGAAATCGAAAGAACTGTCACCCTGATTCCTGCAGCCTTCTCGGGCTCTCAGTCCCTAAGAATATTCGACCCCTCGGCGCCGGGGGACGGAGACCGGCAACCCGCAAGCACGCGGAGTACTTGGTTTAGCTCGGAACACCTAAAATTCGGGCTGAAAGGCTGTCTCGCGGCAAGTCTCTGCTACATCATTTACAGCGCGCTTGTCTGGCCGGAGATCTCGACGTCGGTGACCACATGCCTCTTGACCGCCCTGACGACTATCGGAGCGTCGCGGCAGAAGCAGGTTCTGCGCTTTGCGGGTGCTCTTATTGGTGGTTATGTCTTTGGCATGGGCGCCCAAGTCTTCATCCTCCCCCACATCGACTCGATTGCCGCCTTTGCCGTACTTTTCGTAGCTGCGACAACCGCAGCGGCCTGGGTCACGACTTCGAGTCCGCGCCTTTCGTATTGCGGTGTGCAAATCGCCTTCGCTTTTTTTCTGATCAACCTTCAGGAATTCAAGATACAGACGTCGCTGACGGTGGCGCGAGATCGGGTGGCCGGCATCCTACTGGGGCTGTTCGTAATGGGGTTAGTCTTCGACCAGCTCTGGAGCACCCCGGCCGGTCTTGCAATGAAGAAGGCATTCGTTTCGGGCTTGCGGCTGTTGGCTCAGTTTACACGAGAACCGGTATCGGGCGATCTCCGAACGGCCATCGAACACAGTTACTCCCTTCGAGAAACAATCAATGCCCAGTTCGACAAGGTTCGGTCTCTCGCCGACGGTGTTCTCTTCGAATTCGGCCCCGCGCGGCAGAGAGATCTCGAATTACGGGGCTTCATTCGCAGCTTCCAGCCGAAATTGCAAGCGCTCTTTCTAATGCGGGTAGCGTCATGGAAATACCGTGCGCAAGTGCCTGGCTTTGAGTTTCCGGAGAATGTTCGTGTTCGGCAGGCGGCCTACGATGAGCGGTCGGCCGACATGTTGGACGAGATGGCGAATCGGATTGAGGGCCAACCGCAAGGCATGGCCGGCGGGCTCGAAGATTCCACGGATCTCTTGAAGCAGACGATCGAGGAAGCTGAAGCAGAGCAATCGCGAGGATTGCCGGCCGGACAGGCGCAGTCGTTCACGACGTTGTTACGCGGGATAGATGGATTGACGGCGTCGTTGGCGTCGTAGGTTGCCGTGGAATTCGGCAGCGCTCTGCAATGACAGGTGCCGCGATGGGCCGCTTGAGGACCAGTGAGTTAGATTTGTTGGTGTCGATATGGTGACCGACCGGGGCGTTCGGGCGACCCTAATGGCTAACATCAGGACGGACTTTGCCAATGAATCGCATTTGGACCAGTTCTTGCATGTCGAGTAGGTGAGCCGTAAGCGATAGCAAGGCTCTCAGGGTGCTCTCAAAGCGCAAGACCTGATGAGCAAAGCGCGCGGCCGCAGCCTGAGTGCAGTCGGCCTTCGGCGGGCGACACGAACAGGAGAAATCTTATGAGCAGAGCACAGACTATTTCCGCGGCAGCCTCCGGAACTCTTACTATCGGAGGCGATCTCACCGTCAATCGAATGGGTTATGGCGCCATGCGGATTACTGGGGCTGGGATCTGGGGACCTCCGTCAGACAAGGCTGCCACGCTTGCGGCACTCCGGCGGACGCTCGAACTCGACGTCAATCTGATCGACACAGCCGATTCCTATGGCCCCAAGGTATCGGAAGAGTTGATTGCCGAAGCACTGTACCCGTATCCAGCCGGCTTGGTGATCGCGACCAAGGGCGGATGGGAGCGGCCCGGTCCAGGCCAATGGACGCACAACGCCAGCCCAAAGCATCTCACCGAAGCTCTGGAGGGAAGTCTGAAGCGCTTGCGGGTTGATCGGATCGACATTCACCAGCTCCATGCGCCCGATAATGCCGTCTCCTTTGAGGCTTCTGTGGAAGCGTTGGCCAGATTGAGGGAGCAGGGCAAGATCCGGCATGTGGGGCTCTCCAACGTGACCCGCGAGCATATTGAGCGCGCCCGCAGAATCGTGCCGATTGTTTCTGTCCAAAACCGTTACAGTTTCGCCGACCGTGAATCGGACTTCATCGTCGATTACTGCGAGCAGAACGACATCGCGTTCCTTCCCTGGGCCCCGCTCGGCCAGGCTAAGGAAGCACATGCTGCCATCAAGAAAGTTGCGGATGAGCTTCACGCTACCCCGTTGCAGGTGGCACTGGCGTGGCTGCTCAAGCGTTCCAAAGTGATTGTGCCTATCCCTGGAACTTCCTCGGTTGCGCACCTCGAAGAAAACATCGCAGCTGCGGGTCTCAAAGTTCCTCAGGCGGCATATGACTGGTTGGCCGCCGTGAGCCATCCCCCAGCCAGCCTTCGCGGGTAAACCCGAGTGTGGGTTAATCCGATGCTCTCTATAAATCAACCTTCGGAGCGCCCCTCTCTGGCAAAGTACGGGCACTCGGAATCACCGAACTGCCAGCCAGAATCAATATGGAGAAAACATAGTGACATTCAAACACCGCAAAGTTGGAATAGCTACCATACTCGTGGGGGTCAGCCTGACGGCCGTTATTGCTGCAAATGATGCCAAAACCGTCGCGAGTGCCCACGCTGATATCCTGCTACAAACCACGCAATCGTGGAACGGCAAGCCGTACACGCACTATCCAACGGGCCAGCCGCAACTAACCACCATCCGGATGACCATCGCACCGCATACTGCCTTACCATGGCACACCCATCCCTTCCCAAATTCCGTCTATGTGCTTTCAGGCACTCTCACCTTGCAAGACAAAGCCAGCGGCAAGACTCAAGTGGTTCATCAGGGACAGGCCGTCGGTGAGTCAGTTGACGACATCCATCGGGGTGAGTCAGGCGACGAACCCACTGTGCTGCTAATCACCTATGCGGGTACGCCAGGTGTTCCGACCTCAATCCCTGCGAAGGGCGACAAGGCAGAATACTGAATATCGACCGCTCGATAGGGAGCACAGGTAACAAGGTTTCCGACGGTGGGCGCCCGTAGTGGCACCTGGATGAAGCCCGCTGGTGATATTTCGATTCACTGAGCAAAAACCGCAAAACAATTGCCCTCGGTGAGGGCTCGGGAATTGGTGGTTCGCTTGCATGTATTGGCGCAACGACTGGGGGTTTGATGCCGAACGCTAATGGAGACACGATTCCGCTTCGCCAGTTCGGCCGCCATAAAGACAGGATCTCGGCGCTGGGCTTTGGCGGACATCATCTCGGCGACGCGCCTGACGAGCCTACGGCGGTACGCCTCGTAAGGCAGGCCGTGGATGGCGGTATTACGTTCTTCGACAATTGCTGGGAATATCACCGCGGCAAGACCGAAGCTTGGATGGGCGCCGGTTTGAAGGGAGTGCGCGATCGCGTGTTCCTGATGACCAAAGTCTGTACGCATGGGCGAGACAAGGCGCTCGCGCTGCGCATGCTCGAGGAATCGCTGCGCCGCCTGCGAACCGATCATCTGGATCTTTGGCAGATCCACGGCGTGTGCTTCGAAAACGATCCCGCCTTGTTCATCCGGAAGGACGGCGCTGCGGAAGCGCTGGAGCAGGCCAAGAAACAAGGGAAGGTGCGGTTTGTTGGGTTCACTGGCCACAAGGACCCATCTATCCACCTGAAGATGCTGGCCACAGGCTTTCCATTTGACTCCGTGCAGATGCCTCTGAACGTCTTTGACGCGAATTTCCATAGCTTTGAGCAACAAGTACTGCCCGAGTTGAACCGCCGGGGAATCGCCGCGCTCGGGATGAAGCCCATTTGCGGCCACGGCTCGCCCGTGCAAAAAGGCGTACTCACCGGCGAGGACGCTCTGAGATACGCGATGAGTCTGCCGGTGACGACTACGATAACCGGCATCGATAAGCCGGAGGTTCTCCAGCAGGCGCTCAAAGTTGCGCAGGGTTTCGAGCCGATGCAGGCGCCGGCGATGCAGTCGCTGCGCGACCGTTGCAAGCAGTATGCGGCTGACGGCAGATTCGAGCTTTACAAACTGTCACTGCAATTCGACAACCCCGAGGCCCGCCTCGCTCATGGATTTCCTCTCGACATGCAGCAGGTCGAGGTGCGAGAGATGCTCAGGATGACAGATAACAGCGGGCACCCATTCCCGCCGACAAAGTAATATGCCGCATGGACACGATGTCACGAGAAGAACCTTTGTGGAGGCGTTTATGCTAGGAAGCGCAGGCCTCGCAGCCCAGGGGCAATCCGGCGCCGAAATACCCAAGCGACCGCTGGGCCGCACCGGTTTGGAAGTTTCGGCATTGGGCATCGGCGGATATCACCTCGGCTCCGCGAACAGTGACGCTGAAGCCACCCAAATCGTGAATGAAGCTTTGGAGGCCGGTGTGAACTTCTTCGACAACGCCTGGGAATATCATCAGGGCCTAAGCGAGGAACGGTTGGGTCGAGCGCTCAAGGGCAAACGGGACGGCGCCGTCGTGATGACCAAGGTATGTACGCATGGACGCGACAAGAATGTCGCCATGCGCCAGTTGGAAGAATCGCTGACTCGTTTGCAGACCGATCACCTCGACGTCTGGCAGATACACGAGGTGATCTACGAAAATGACCCGGACCTGATTTTCACCGCAAATGGCGTCGCAGAGGCCTTGCTCGCAGCCAGGCAACAGGGCAAAGTGCGGTTTCTTGGGTTCACAGGACACAAAGATCCTTCCATTCACTTGAAGATGCTTTCCCACAACTTCCCGTTCGACACCGTGCAGATGCCTCTCAATTGCCTGGACGCGACGTTTCGCAGCTTCGAGACCAACGTGCTGCCGGAGGTGAACCCGCGCGGCATCGCGGCGCTGGGCATGAAAAGCCTGGGAGGAAGTGGCGAACTGGTGCGCGATGGTGCAGTTGTTGTCACTATGGGACTGCGCTATGCCATGAGCCTGCCGGTTGCTGTGACCATTAGCGGCATCGATTCCCTTAGCGTGCTGCATCAGAATCTCGAGATCGCGCGCGGCTTTCAGCCGTTGAGTGCCGCCGAAATGCAGATCATGCGCGATGCATGCCGATTTGACGCCTCGGACGGTCATCTGGAGCTGTTCAAGACAACCAAGAAATATGACGGAGACCTGGGGCGTGAAATGCACGGGTTCCCAACAAGCGCGGAACTTCCTGTGTAAAGCTGCTGCAACGCGGTGGAATCAGCGAGCCCTGCGCTGGCCGGGAAGGCACGCACGGGCGTTGCCGGAGGCGATCATCCCTTCAGCCGGCGTTCTTCGAGACCTTCAAGCGTGACGGTGGCGAGTTGCCAGCTGGGCTCACGTGACCATAAGTGCGGAAACAGACGACAGCGCGCTCAAGGAAACGGTCACGGTGACGGCACGCAAAGCCCGCAAAAACCTCGTTAAGAAGTCCGGCGCCCATGGCCACTTTATTGGTCTTGAATTGCCGTTCATAGGGTGCTAGTCCGTCATCGATCGGTGACGCATAGTCTCGACCGGACTCCAGAATCCGCTATATACTATGCTGAAGTCGCCCTTTCGCCGTCCTTTGGTCATGTTTGAGGAACGAGTTGATGTGGAACATCTCCTACGTCTCCCGCACGTTGTTGCGGACCGCTGTACTCGCGCTCGGCGCTCTGCCGATGCACGGCCAGACAGCCGATACCTACGAAGATGGTTGCAGTGACCGTCAATACCAAGACAGACAGGTCAAAGATCGACCGGGCCGGCGTCGAAACGGGCGCGAAAATATTCGTTGGACTGAACGCCGGACCCGAGGGCTCCGTTGCGGCGGCTGTGGCCGCGGACCAGAGTATTACCAGGAACGCCTGCAGCGCGCCCGCCGTATTCGAGTGCCTCGTGTGACGCCTTTGCATGTAATCGCTTCTCCTCAGCACAATTCGCGCGTCGAGTCCGAGTATCAAGGAACGCCCGCGTCTATTAGTCAGGTAGTCATATTCCCGGCGCTCGTTCGGCGCGCACGATGAACCTTTTCGGCGCCGATCCAACATAATCGAACGGAAAGCAGGTGACTAGAGTCAAGCGGGCGCGTCCCGTCGGATACAGCACCTGGATGTCCTCTGGCCTGACCACATTCGTGGATACTACGCGGTATCGATACGCTCCCTGAAGAGTGGTCACGGTGATCGTGTCGTCCTTCCGGATCGAGCGCAGAGGCCGGAAAAATGTGTCTCTGTGTCCGGCAAGTCCCACATTGCCCGACTCCCATGGCAGCGCGGTCCGGGGTATGTGGCCCACCGCTCGTTTGAGGTCGCTGTCGTCCACCCCTTCCACCACCATCACGGAAACACCGAGGCGCGGGATCTCAAGACGACCAACAACACCATGCTTGTCAGGTGTGGGCGTCGCGGCAATGGAATCCACTGGCGCCGCTTTGTTTCCCTCTTTCAGGCGAAGCTCCCAGGCGAAATCCCGGGCCTCCCGTGCCTGATAAACCTTCGCTTCTATGAACACTGCCAGGCAGTATCCTAAAGATAAAGCGCCAATCATCGTCAACACACACTCTGCCAACTTCAGCGTTCGTCCGGCTGGAATTGCGCCAAGGACAACTCTCATGGGATTCTCCCTTGGGAACTCGCAGGCCGGCCCGTCCGTTCCGACGGCGCGATGTAGCCGGCTCTTGTCCGCACCAGGAGTTTCTCACCGTGGCGTCCGGTGGCCGTTACCTTGATCGTCCGCTGGCTACTATCAAGCTTCTCGTTGGACGGAATATACCCGATGGTGTACTGGTTGCGGATGTCCGCCGCTATCTGTTCGCAGATCGGCACAACCTGACTGGTTTCATCGGGTAGGAACGCCTCACCCCCCGTGGCACGCGCGATCTTCCTGAGAACTCCAGGGTTGCGGCCCTCTTCGGCTTCATCGAACAACCCAACCATATAGATGATTGCGTCGGAACGCCCGGCATCCTCCAGCACCTGACCAAGCTTGTAATGGCTGGCGTTATCTCCTCCATCGCTGATGGCAATCATCACTTTCTTGTCTAGCGTGGCTTTCTTCAGATGATTGAGTCCGGCTTCAATTGCGTCGTAGAGCGCCGTCCTGCCATTCGCCGGCACCCCGTTGAGCGCTCCTTCCAGTTCCCCGGCGCTGGCCGAAAAGAGCTGGGTATCGGGCAGCCCGAAAGTTACGCGTTCGTTGAAGTTCACGACGAACATCTCGTCCCGCGGGTTGCTGGAGCGTACGAACGCCAGCGCCGCGGTGGTTACATCTTTCCTCTTTCGGCTCATGCTACCGCTGTTATCGACCGCTAGCCCGACCGCCACCGGAACGTCCTCATGGTCAAAAACCCGGATGGCTTGTGGCGCGCCATTCTCATAGACACGGAAGTCGTCCTTTTGCAGATCGGAGACAAAACCGCCCTTTCTGTCCAGCACGGTCGCGTGCAGCACGACAAGGTTCACATTCACCGATATGGTGGGGTCCCCGGGCGTCGGTCCGGTCTGGCCCGGGAGGTATTGCCCCGCGATCAGGTAGATGAGGGGGAGGTAACCTGGCATGGTAGATGCGCGCCCTCCCGCTGGGATCACTTTCTGCATTAATTCCGCCTGCCCAGTCACTTCGTAATGACCGCGTCTGGCCGCACGCAAAGGCACGCGCCAAGGGCACCACAAAGTTCGGATAGTCATCGCCTGCCTTCGGCTGGCCGCCGCCAAATCTGCCACTTCATAGCGAACCTGCTGCAGCATCCCGGACACATACTCCTTCAGCCCAAAGCCCCCACGATCGGCGACACCGATGCGTTTCGGCGCAGTGGACAGATCTGTCGGCGAATCGAGCACGTTCTTCTCCAGCAAGCGCGCAGTGTCGCGGTCGCAGGGAATACTTTTAGCGGTTGCCGCTACCACGGTTTGAGGTGTAACTGTCGAGTTCCTCGATGAGGCGGCGACCAGACTCAGGTACCGCCATTCTCCCGTCCAGGATTTCCTCGTGGGTGACCCCGTGGCCATACATAGCTTGGTCCCCGCTGTGGTCGGCGTGCACAACCGCGCCATCCAGGCTAATCCCGGCAAAGAGACCTTTGCTGCGCGAATAGCTGAGGATCTCCGCATCGAGTTTTATATCCGTGTTGGCGGACGCCTGCCGGCCCACGGGCCCTGCGGCCACGGTCACGTCGGTGCCGACCTTGAACTTGTCGCCCAGCAGGCTATGTAGAGCATGGTCGTTCATGAATAGCATCACCGCGTCGGTGAAAGAGGCGCCAATCTGGAACCCGAAGCTCCCGCCTCCGACAGCTATAAACATCGGGGCACTCCAGCCACTGGCAGTCCGGCAGGCAGCCACGCCCTTGCCGTAGTTGCCGCCGAATATGAAGGCTGCTTTCTCCTCCCCTGGAATGATGACAATGCACTTTGCCGTTTCCAGCAACTCACGTGGAATTGCTTTGTCGGGCGTCGCCATGATCTCGTGGAACACCCGGGTCGCTTTTTCGACGCGACCGATGTCATCCTCTCGATCCGATGCCAAAGCTGGCAGGACAAAAGCCAGACTTGCTAGCGATACGATCAAGACGTTTTTGTACATACAAGTTCCCTGTAACTTTTCTTGTTTTGTTTTAGCGCTGGTGAGGCCCCGCTTACACTGTCTATAGCCCGACCGCCACCGGAACGTCCTCATGGTCAAACACCTCGATGACCTCTAGTACGCCATCCTCAAATACGAGATATACGTGGAAATCCTCTTTTTGCAGACCGGCGACAAAACCGCCGTTTTTGTCTGGCACGGCTGCGTGCAACACGGCAGGTTCACATTTCACCGATGTCGTGGAATTCTCCGGCGGGCCTGTTTGGCCCGGGAGACATTGACCCACGATCAGGAAAAAGAGCGGGAGGTAACCTCGTACTGTGGAGACGTACCCTCCCGCCGGGACCGTGTTCTGCATCATGTGCGCCTGCCAGCCGCCTCGCCTATTTCGTGTTAGATCCAATTGGCACCACGCGGCCGAGTAACCTCGCAGTCCCGAGTGCTACCAACCCGATCAGACCCACCAAGGGCAAGGAACTAGCTGTCTGGGGTAAACGGTCTAGTTCCGGAGGTGGCGAGGGGAGGAAAACTTCGGCGACCTCGACCTCTTCCTCCGTCGGCTTCTGCGCCTTTAGCGGCGCCTGCTTCATCGCCACTACGTGAGACTCCTTCATGGTTGTGACGGGCATAGTGGTATTGGCGGCCAGTTCAGTCGGCATGGACGCAACCGGCTGGTTGTTCGCCTTGGCCAACTGCACAGCCTTGGCCTTGGGGTATACAAACTCGTGGCCGTAATTCTCGCCGGGATAAAACCAAGCCTTCACCGCCTCAGGCGATCCTGTCGGCCGCTCTTCGAAGGTAATGATCGGTTTGCCGGCCGGTTTCAAACGATAGTCCGGAATCGTCAGGAATGTGCCGTATAAGTGATTTTCGTTCTTGTTGAACACCTGGACGATACTGCGGTCGACTGTGAGTCCATGAGCTTGAAAACATAGGTGCCCGAGTTCAGGACCTGTCCAGGGATCTCCACGGGTCCGCTAAACGTAAAGACGGTTTTTTGATCCCACTCGTCTGCTTTGGCCTGCGGGACCGCTGTCTCTAACATGCCGAGGCACACCAACGTGATGATCTTAATGTTGTTCACTTTCGAGTTCTCCTTTGTCGAGAGTGATTTCAGGCGGCCCCGTGTCCCTCTCGTTTCCTTCCGGGTTCGCGAAACGCGGCCCACTACTCTCGCTACCACCGAACCTCTGCAATCGGCCGGCCAACAGGTCGAGGCTAATTGTCGCCCTGCTCCCACAAGAGTTAACGACTCAACCCGATGAAGACCATTGGCTGCTTCGCGTTTTGGGGCGGCAGAGCGACACCCGTTTCGAAGAGAGGGGCGTCACGGCGTCGACAGTGGTGTCTTCAGGGCGACCTTGTCGCAACGGAAAGGACTCCTTGCAAACTCTATGTGGGGCGCTCCGAAACCCCAGCCGCCGGTTTGCGTTCGGGGAGTCATTTCGCCGATCCTTGCAAATCTCTACCTCTACCTGCACTACGTCTTGGATGTCTGGATAGAGGCATGGCGGAAGGAGGTGGCGCGCACATGCATGCTCGAATCGGCAACCGTGTGTGGCTGCAGCAATAGGTGCAGGGGTAATTCCAATATCATGCCGTTCCGGGCAACCTTCGGCGCATGGCAACGTTCCGGTGAGAGGTGGCGAGCCTCTGGTACCGCACGCTAAGGCGCCGCAGCCAGCGCAGCCAACCAAGGAGTGTTTCGCCGAGCGGCTAGGATGCCTGCTCCCCACGGTCCAGGTTATGCACCTACTATCCGGATATACGCCTTGACGCTGTCAGGGGGCGGGGTGAAACGGCGCCAACTTCGGCGCGATAGGCGGATACCAGGACACCACCTCTCAGAGCGTTGAGGAGCTTGATCCAGCGGAGCCCCGACAGCCCACTAGCGGGGAGGCGGTAAGGGACTCTACACCAGTTTCTATAGTCTTCTTGGCGAAAGAGTCGCCCTCGCGATATGATCCAGTTTGCGCCAACTATTGATGCTCCAGCCGACGGAGTAACCCTGCGACAGAGGCACGGATGTTCGCTGACCGCATTGCCGACATGAACAAACCCAACCGAGGCACCGACCCGGTGTTCGCTGCGACCGAAATCCCTGTCAGACACGACCGGTTTTTCACTCTTGCTGTTCCCGTTGAGGGCGCGGGAGGGTGGCCTGTGCGCTGATTCTCGCCGGCAATGAAAAACCTTGCCCGCTGTGCGGCCCATGTTTTGGCCGCCCGTGTTGACGTGTGTCTCTGCGAGGGCTCGACCAGCGGTGGTATCCACTTCCGCCGCCGATATTGGCTCCCCTTTATCGCGCCCCCAACATTGACGCTAAACATCCCAAGATCCAAGGTAGGAACCGTGTGCGTTAGTAGCGCAGCAAAGGTCTGTGCGGGGGGTAGCGGGCAACTGCTGTCCCAACCGCGACCTGGGTCCGGTTGGCGGCGCATATACGATATATGTCCGCCCAACGGTCTGACCGACTGTTCGCACCATAAAGACAGCCTCCCCTGAGACGTGCGGCACACCAACAGCACACAGTCCAACGCTATTTAATTGACCTTTTGGGCTTAGAAGAGTGACTACTGATCGGGGTTCAGCGCATACTCTGACGGTAGCCAAGGTGAGCAAGGTGTTGGAACGCCGCCCCCCTGCAAGAGCCCTTTACAACACCTTGACACGAAAGCTTATGCCACTTCTGAACCCAAAGAATTCGTTCTACCCAGTTGAGGTTCCCCGGGGCAAGAATTCTCGGATTAACCGGCCAATCCGGTGAAAGTTGACGGCAGAAGACGCTTTTCTACCGCCTACTTCATGGGCTCTTCACCACATCCGGCGGCAGCAGCGGCGTTATTCTTTTCCAGGTGAGATTTGTGTAGGAGGAAGGGCCTCGCGTCGGCCTGTCGATCCTGGCAAGATAACCGGACCGGGCGGGGCCCTCATCGCTACGATTCTGTTTATCCTACTCTCGGCGGCGCAATTCAACCTCGAAGCCGATTGGGCGGAGGCCGGCATGCAGGTCATCCTGCGCCATTGCCCGATTTGCGCTCAGGATTCCATCGTCGGTCATGGCCGCCGCCGCAAACAGGCGCACGATCAACACCATGACTGGATCGGAATTCGCCGCGGCCTTTGCAACCGGTGCGGCAAGACGTTCACCTTCCTGCCGCCCTTTTCTCCTCCCTACGGCCATTACAGCTTCATCGCCCGCAGCCAGGCGCTTCAGCGCCGCTTCCTGGAAGGCTGCTCCTGGGAAGCCGCGGCGCCCACGGTAAAAGACCCCGATCGCGTGGCCGATCCCTCCACGCTGCGCCGATGGTGCAGAAGCCTGGATTCTTCTCAGCCACCGTTTTCCTTCCTGCGCAAGACGATCCGGACCGTCGGCGTGTGGATCACCAGAACAGAGATTCTCGTGCACGATTCGCTTCCCTTGCGCTGGCATACCGTTTTCCCGTTTCTCGCCCGGTTCTGGCCCTTGCGGATTTAGAACGCTCCCGCCGCCCACCATCCTCGCCTGGGAGGAGGGCTGCTTTCCGCCTAAGCTCGACTCCGGAGGCGAAAACAGCGGCCATGGCCGAGAATCTGGAGCGGCTCAAACAGCGCGTCCCGCTGCTGGAGTATTTGCAGCGCCACAACTGGAAGCCTTGTCGTACCGGCTCACGCCAGGAGTTGGTAGGGCTGTGTCCTTTACACCAGGAAACGCACCCTTCCTTCTACGTGAATGCCGCCAAAAATCTGTTCTACTGCCACGGCTGCGGCAGGGGCGGGGACCTGATCCGCTTTGTCCAGCTATTCCTCGATCTACCCTTCCGCCAAACGGTGGCTCATCTCGAACAGGAACTGCTCCCCGCTCCCGTTTTCCGATTGCTGGAGGAGACGGCCGCTTTTTATCGGCTTCAACTGCACCGCCATCCGGAAGCTGCAGACTATCTGGAACGTCGCGGAGTGCACGATCCCTCTCTGATTGAGGAACTCGGCATCGGTTATGCTCCCAGTGGAAACTTGCGGCGTCATCTGGCTGGTTGGTGTTCCTCATTCGATCAGTTGTTGGAAATCGGATTGATCAATTATCACGGCCGCGATGCCTTCTGCCGACGGCTCATTTTTCCTTGCCGACAGAACGGGCAGACCGCCAACCTCTATGGCCGCAGCATTGGCGCGGCTTTCCCCCACCGTCTGTTGCCGCGCTCCAAAGGCGGATTGTTCGCCTGGGAATCCGTCAGCACGTTCTCCACTGTAATCCTCGTCGAAGGGCTGTTCGATCTGGCCGTGCTGTGGCAGGCCGGTTTCCGCAACACCACCTGCGCCCTCGGCGCCCAGTTGACGCC
>Ga0075029_100000362_pt1 | contig 26060 bp, 26 predicted proteins | sample LitLauG_LLR_2013_FD_71391 | JGI IMG/M metagenome (GOLD analysis project Ga0075029, IMG submission 71391) | Freshwater sediment microbial communities from North America - Little Laurel Run_MetaG_LLR_2013 | ecosystem: Environmental > Aquatic > Freshwater > Creek > Sediment | place: USA... | reverse complement strand
CCATGTCTCGCAAAAGAAGCGAGACATGGGGCACCCATAGCTTTTCTTAGTTTCTAGAGGTCGAGCCGGTTGCGCAGTTCGTGGCTCATTTGCTCCATGTCCTTCTTCATCTGCTCTTGCTGTTTGCGAAATTCTTCCTGCTGTTTCCTGGATTGCTTGCGGAATTCCTGCTGCGCTTTGTTCATCGATTTGCGCACTTCCTCAGCAGCTTTGCGGGCGCTCTCGGCGGCCTCTTTGGCGCTCAGTTCCAGGTCTGGCTGCAATTCGGCGAGTTCAGTGCGCAGGTTGCTGAGCTCCATGGCGGCATCAGCGGTAAATAGCGGTTCGCCATCCCAGCTTTCTTCTTCGATCAGGTCTCCGGATTCCTTGCGGTCGGGCAGGGTCAGATTCAGATTCTGTTCCTTGCGCTCGCGAATTACGCCTACGTTGATGGAATTGCCGCTGCGCGCGCGAACCGCGTGGGTGAAGTCGCTGGTGTCGTGCACGGGCTGGTCGTTGATCTTCACGATCACGTCGCCGGCGCGGAAACCGGCTTTGTCGGCGCGGCTGCCTTTTTCGACCGCGCGAACCAGCACACCGTTGCTGCCCTTTACTCCAAAGAACTCACCCAATTGCGGCGTGATATTTTCGACGGTCAGGCCGCTGCGCGCAGACTGGGTGACGACGACCATGTTGATGGAGGGCATGTCGATCTCAGGGATGTGCACGTCGATGTTCGGAATCACCACGGGGAAGTCCTTGGCGTGAGACATGCCGGGAAATTCGTTGTGCCGGTCGGCAAGTTGAATCTTGACCGTCATCGGCTGTCCGTCGCGGCTCAGGCCGAGGGTGACGACGCGGCCGGCCGGGGTTTCGTGGATCATCCGCCGCAATTGCGCGGCGCTCTCGACCGAGGAGCCGTTCATGGTGAGGATGACATCGTGCTCCTTCACCCCGGCTTTTCCGGCGGGGGCGTCCTGATCGACCATGGTGACTTCGACGCCTTTTTCTTCTTTCAATTTCAGGGTGGCAAGGCGCTCGCCGGTTACGTCGGCGATGTCGACCCCGAGATACGAATTGGAGCCGCCATCTTCACTGGAGAAGACGAAGGACTGCTGATCGGGATGATTCACCGACCAGTTCTGCGCGGCATGAGAAAAGCTGAGCATTAACGGAACTATCGCGATGCTGGTGAGAATGTATTTGCGCATGTTCGTTACCCTCGCAGCTTTATTCGGGCCGCTTGCCGCGGCCCTTTGATCTTTAGTGGCTGGCGCGTTTGAACGTGATGTCGCCAGTCGTGGTGCGAACTTTCAGCATGGGGCCGCCGCCGTTGAGTTTGCCTTCGGCGGAAACGGTTTTCGATCCCCAATCGCCTTCGCTGTGCACGTGAATGTCGGCGAACTCGGAGGTGATGTGATGTCCGCTGGCCAGATCGACGCTGGCGCGGATGTTGAGGGCTACATCGGGAGCGATGAATACGGTGATGTCTCCGGCGGAGGTCTCCAGATCGGAGTCTCTGCGATCACCGCCCGTATTGACCAGCTTCACCACGATGCCGCCCGCTCCGGTCTCCGCATGCGCCGAGGGAACCCCGTAAAGCTCGATGCCCCCACCGCCGGTCTCCGCGTGTACGTAGCCTTTAGCCGACGTGAGATGGATGCTGCCGCCGCCGGTATCGGCCTCGACCGGGCCGCCGATGTCGCCCAGATCGATGCTGCCGCCGCCGGTGGAGGCTTTGACCTTGCCGTTGCAGTGATGCACCTGGATGCCGCCGCCGCCGGTCTCAATGCTGACGGCTTGCTCAGCCGATTGGATCTCGATCGTGCCGCCTCCGGTTTCAGCGATGACTTTGCCGTTGGCGTGGTGAACTTCGATAGATCCGCCTCCCGTGTGCAGGCCCATATCGCCGCTGATGGTGCCGACGTCGATCGATCCGCCACCGGTTTCGGCGTGAGCGCCACCGCCGATATCGTCGAGGTGAACGGTGCCACCTCCGGTTTCAGCTTCGACGCGGCCCGTGACACCAGAGGCGTCGACCGAGCCACCGTCGGTTTCAAGCTTCACCAGGGCGATGTCGTGCGGAACGTTGATGGAGAATTCGCCGGAAAAATGCCGTGGCTGCCGGTTGCCCTGCCAGTCGCCGACGATCCAGGCGGTGTCGCCTTTCACATAGGCCGCGACCTTAAATTGCTCGAAGTAGCGACGCGCGTCTTGTTCCGAAGATGCGCCACAGCGAGTATGAACGACGTAATTAATGCCCTGTTGCTGGCCGCCGCGCACGATGACCGCGCCCATGTCGACCTTGACGCGCAGATTCTTTACGCCTGCGAGCGAGCCGGTAATCTGTTGACTCCAGCCTCCGCCGCCTTCGCGTGTGATATGCGCCTCTTGTGCCAGCGCTAATGTAGTAAGAAGAGCTAGTATTGTGCCCAGCCCAACGAATTGGAGCGAACGTTTCAATTATTTTCCCTCTCAGTCAATCTTCAAGAATGAATCTATGAGTCAGCTTCTACTAATCAATCTCGGGCAACTGCGCCAGCAAGGTCCGGGCCTGCGACCGGATGTACTGGCTGGAATCTTTCGCCGACAGCGTCATCAGCACGCCGCGCACGCTGCCATCGGCTTTCACCGGCTCTAACATGCGCAAGGCTTCAGTGCGCACGCCGGGATTGGAATCGTTCACCAGCGCCTGCAACAGGCTGTCGCGCACCCGCGTGTCAGCTTTCACGTAGGGGCCCAGCGCGTCCAAGGCTTTGAAGCGCACGCCGGGATTCGAGTCGTATTGCAGCGCGTACATGAGCGCGTCGCGGAAATGAGTGTCGCTGGGATTCTGCGTCATCAAGCCGACAGAATCCATGCGCACGCCGGAGTTGTAATTGTTGCGGGCGGCATAGAGCAGCAGTTGCTGGATGCGCTGGTCGTTCAGCGGGCCCTGGGCTTCTTCGGTGGAAACCGTGTTGTACTTGATGCTGATCTGATTGGTGCCGGGCTGCTGGGTGACCGATTCGATGCCCGTGATGGAAGCGTCGTTCAGAGCTTGGGCGGGGTGCTGGTCGGTGACTGTGGTCGAAGTTGTGCGCGGGCCGAGGAACTTGTAGCTGGTACCGATTCCGCCGGCGAAGCCGAGGATGAGAATTGCCGAGGCCAGGGCGGGCGAGAACCGGACTTGCCGCAGCCAGTTGGCGGGTTCGAAGGCCAGGCGGTGCCACCACGCGCCCTGCTGAGCCGTCTCCAGGGCTTCTTGCAGGCGCATGCGCGACGATGCCAGCAGATTGGGCGTAGGATCGGCGGCGCGATCCTGCATGAGCACGGCGTGAAAATCCTGCTCAGCCTTCAGTTCCGCGGCGCAGTCGGCGCAGCGGGAGACGTGCTGCTCGAGTTCGTGGCGCGCGTCGTCTGCCAGTTCGCCGTAAACGTGGAGCACGATACTTTCTCGGATCCATTCACACTTCATAGTTCACCTTTGAGTCCTGAGTCCCGAGTTGCGAGCGATTGTGACTCACAGCTCGCGACTCGCAACTGAATCACCGCATGTCTGCCAGTGCGCCTCTCAACTTTTGCGTGGCGCGGAATAACGTGTTCTTAGCCGTCTCTTCGGTCGTCTGCAAAATTTCGCCTACCGTGCGCAGCTTCAATCCGTGATAGTGCTTCAGTTCGAAGACCATGCGCTCACGCGGAGTCAGCTTGTCGAGCGCGCCTGCGATCTTCGCGCCTAGCTGCCGCCGCATCAGATCGCGCTCTGGATTCGCTCCTGCGCGAACGTCCGGCACCTGATCGAGCAGGTCGTATTCGCCGCCGCTGGAGTCCTTCGCGACCGGCGCGTCCTCTTTGCGCACGTTCTTCTTGCGCAAGTGATCGAGGCACAAGTTGGTCACAATCCGGTAAATCCAGGTGTAGAAGGAACACTCGAACCGGAAATTTCCGATGTTCTTGTACGCCTTGAGGAAGGCGTCCTGATAGACGTCCTGGGCGTCGTGCTCACTGCCGGTGAGGTGAAGAGCGAGCCGCAACACCGCGTGATCGTAGTGACGAACGAGTTCCTCGAAGGCGCCGCGGTTCCCGCGCTGGGCCTCCCGGATCAACATCGTGTCGTCGATACGACGATCTTGTTGGCTCACTAACCCAGCCATGCGGCCCTGTTGGGGGTCCTGGTCGCTGACTCTGTCTACTCTCTCACTCTTGTGTTTCGAGTGGGCCCGTTCGCCAATCGCAAGTGAAACTGCCCATGCATCGGCCGGCATTGCGTGTCCTGTCCTCTAAGCGTCCCGACGTACACACTGTCTTCGGGCTTGCACAGAGATAGACGGGTGGTCAGACGAACCGTGAGCAGAAATTATAGGCCCGCCGGAGATTTTTTGGGGTGGCTAGGTGGTTCTGGGGCAAAGATTTAGGGGGAAACAGAACAGCGGCACAGAGGAGTGGCCGGCAGTTTGGCAGGGGAAGTGCGCACATTGTAACGCTAATCCGCGATTTTCAGCAGATGGAACCCTTCGGAATCTGTGGCAAGGCGAGACAACTGTCGCAGGGAAAGTGCCCGCATGACCTTGCCGCCCGAGGTCACTGTCATGGTCCAAGCCTTGAGAGGATCAGCGCCATTGCTGACCTTGACCTCGTTGAACAGGTAAACGCTGCAGCCGCGGCGGTACGCGGGGACACCCACTGTTAACCGCCCGTCGGCTGGCACTGGGTAATCTGCCGTGTGGCCGGCGTCAACGTGAACCACAAGAAGCTCTGGGGATTTTGCGACGATTCGCACCCGTTCCGCAGACGACGGAGTGAACGCAGGAAGCGCATAAGAGCAGCCCGCTGAGTCGACCAGACAAAGGGCAGCAACCACGAAAGGTATAGCGAGTTGGGTTCGCGTACTTCATAGCGCATAAAGAAAACCAGTCGAGGTATCCCGTGCCCGCTTGGTTCCTAAACTACTCCGCTGCCACCGGTTCCTTCTCGATCACGACTTTCAGGTGCGCGGTGACGTCTTTGTGCAGCTTGACTGGGACTGTGAACTCGCCGACGGTCTTCAGCGGCTCGTGCAGCTGGATCTTGCGGCGGTCGATGTTGAATCCCTTCTTGGTGAGGCCGTCCGCCAGATCGCTCGAGGTGACCGATCCGAAGAGCTGATCGTGCTCGCCCGACTTGCGCGTGAAGCTGACCGACACGCCCTCAAATTGCTTGGCCAGTTCTTCGGCCTGGGCCTTTTCTTTGGCCGAGCGGCGCACGGAGGCGGCCTTCATCTGCGTGATGACGGCCTTGTTGCCTTCGTTGGCCTCGATGGCCAGCTTGCGGGGCAGAAGAAAATTCCGCCCGTATCCTTCGGCGACCTTGACCACATCGCCGCGCGAACCCAGCTTCGCTACGTCTTCTTTGAGAATGACTTCCATGATGGCTCCAATCAAAGATCAAATTCTTTCGCCGCGGATTTGCGCGGATTCACACGGATAAAACAAGTCGTTTCAAATAGCCTTATCCGTTAAAATCCGTGGCGATCCGTGGCCAATGCCTTTACGACGCCCGGCCTGCGAACGGCAGCAGGGCGATGTTGCGTGCCTTCTTGATGGCTGCCGACAGGCGGTGCTGATGCGGTGCGCAGACTCCGGTCAGGCGCCGCGGGACGATCTTGCCGCTCTCGGCAACGAACTGGCCGAGCAGGCGATAGTCCTTGTAGTTGATGTCTTCGATTTTCTCGGTGCAGAACTTGCAAACTTTCTTGCGCCGGAAAAATTTGCGCCCGCCGCCTTCGCGGGGAGGACCGCCGGGACCGCGTCCGCCGCCGCCGAAACGCGGACGGTCTCCGCCGGGACGATCTCCACTCGGACGATCTCCGCCCGGCCGTGGTCCTGAACTGCGCGGCGTCTCGGGCGCCGCAGCTTGCTCTGGTGCTTTTGTTTCGTCTGCCATAACTCTCCTTGAACTCAGTGGCCAGTGATCGGTTGGTCAGTGGCCAGTCAAATCGTTAGTCTCGCCAATGCCTTTAGACCGTTGCTGGAGCTTCCGCTGGCGGCGCCGGTGCTGCCGGCTCTTGCGCCGGGGTGATCGGCTGCGCACTTACTTTCTTGCGGGCGTCGCGGAGCTTCTTGATCTTGTCCAGCCGCTTTTGCTCTTCATCCACGCGCACAGTAAGGAACTTGATCACCGGCTCGCTGACGCGCAAGCGGCGCTCGAGTTCGTGAATCACCGGGCCTCCGCCCTCGATGACCATCAGCACGTAAATGCCGTCGTGGAAACGGCGCACGGTGTAGGCCAGGCGGCGCTTGCCCATTTTTTCGATCTTCACCATGGTTCCGCCGGAGGGGGTAACGACCGACTGCAGGGTCGAAATCAGTTTGTCCAAATCTTCTTCCGTCATATCGGGACGGACGATGAACATCAGCTCGTAAGTACGATTCATTCTGCTCTCCAAATCCTTGGCCACGGATTGCACGGATGATCACGGATAAATCAAGAAATATCTTTGCTTTGATTCGTGTAAATCCGTGTCGATCTGTGGCTAATCTTTTTCGTCCGGTTCTTTGCGGTTAAACCTGTTCATCGCCGCTGCCGGGCCATCCTTCAAAATCACCTTCACTGCCTCTTCGGCGGTGTCGAGCATGCCGTCAACAATTGCTAATTCTGCCTTGCGCATTGGAGCCAGAAGATACTCGGCACCGTCTCCAATTTTTCGCTCCGGCGCCACGCCGATGCGGATGCGCAGAAAATCCTGCGTATCCAGGGCGCCGATGATCGACTCGATACCGTTATGCCCCGCCGAACTGCGCCGCGTATGAATACGCAGCGTGCCCAGCGGAAAATCCAGCTCGTCCTGAATCACGATCAAGTCCGATTCCGGATTCGCTTCATACTCCCGAATCAACTCCCGCACCGAGACGCCACTCAGATTCATGAACGTCTCCGGCTTGGCCAGCAGCACCATCTGATCAGTAATGATGGTGCGCGCCGTTAACGCCCGGCACTGCCGGTTCCGCACTTCCACTCCCAGGTTGCTGGCGATGCGATCAATCGCCAGAAAGCCCAGGTTATGCGGCGTGAACTGATACTCGATGCCAGGATTGCCAAGACCGACGATCAGTTTCACGCCTTACGACCCGCCTCCCGCAAAACCAAACCCTTTTGCCACGGATATTCGCGGATCATCACGGATAAAACGAATTTCTTTCTCCGATCCGTGAAAATCCGTGTCGATCCGTGGCCAGCTTTACTTCTTTTCTTTCTTCTCTGCCTTCTCCGGTTTCTCGGCAGCTTCGGTGCCTTCTTCGGTCTCCTGCTTGCCCTTCTTGATGACTTCGGGCTCGGCCGGAGTCGTGCCGGCAGCCGCCACAGCTTCTGGCGCGACCACTACTTCTTCCTTCACCGAGGTGACGTGCGCCACCGGTTGGTTCTCGTCGGTGAGGAACTTGATCTTGCCGGAGTGCGGCAGATCGGAGACACGCAGAACTTTGCCAAAGGTCAAATGAGCCACGTCGACTTCAATCGAGCTCGGAATGTCGGCGGGAAGGCATTCGATTTCGACTTCGCGGAGCATTTGCTCCATGATGCCGCCTTCCTGCTTCACGCCCGCAGCCTCGCCCATCAGCGCGATGGGCACGCGGACCGTGAGCACCTTGTCCATGGCAATGCGCTTCAGGTCGATGTGCAGCAGGCGGCCCTTGATGGGCTCATACTGCCAGTCGACGATCATAGCCTTGGTCTGCTCGCCGCCGTTGAGGGCGAGATCGAAAATCGTATTGTGGCCGGTTTGCGAATTCAGAATTCGCGTGACCTGGCGGGGATCGACGGTGACGGGAAGGGAATCCTTGCCCGCGCCGTAAACGACCGCTGGAATTTTTCCTTCGCGGCGAACGCGGCGAGCATGATTTTTGGTGCCCGCTTCCCGCGGCTGTGCTTCGAGTGTGTTGGTTTCAATTGCGCTAGCCATAAAATTAAAGTCCTTTTGAGCGGTGAGCGATGAGCCGTGAGCTATGAGCAAATGCAAAGGCGGGTTTGCTCACAGCTCATTGCTCACTGCTCACCGCTAAATAAACAACTTGCTGACCGAGGTCTCCTCGTGATTGGCCTGAATTGCCCGGCCGATCAATCCTGCAATCGAGAGGACCGTAATCTTGCCGCCCTTTTCGGTTCGCGCCGCATCGGCCTCGGCGTTGAGCGGGATCGTGTTCGTGACCACCATCTCGCGGATCATCGAGTGCTTGATGTTCTCCACCGCCGGGCCTGACAGCACCGCGTGCGACGCGCAGGCGTAAACCTGCGTCGCACCGTTTTCCATCAGGGCCGCCGCCGTTTTCACCAGCGTTCCGGCCGTGTCGACCAAGTCGTCGATGATCAGGCAAGTGCGCCCGTGAACATCGCCGATAACGTGCATGATCTCGGCTACATTCATTTCGACGCGGCGTTTGTCGACGATGGCCAGGGCCGCATCCACTTTCTTCGCGAAAAATCTCGCGCGTTCTACGCCGCCCGCGTCGGGCGAAACCACCGTCAAATTCGGCAACGCCAGCTTGCGGAAGTGATCCACCAGCACCGGCGATGCGAACAAATGATCCACCGGGATGTTGAAAAATCCCTGCAACTGCGGCGTATGCAAATCCACAATCAGCGCCCGGTTCGCGCCGGCGCTGGTCAACAAGTCGGCTACCAGCTTCGACGAAATCGGGCTGCGCGGCTTGTCTTTCCGATCCTGACGCGCGTACCCGAAATAGGGCATCACCGCCGTGATGCGCCGCGCCGACGCTCGTTTCAGCGCGTCAATCATCAGCAGCAATTCCATCAGGTGCTCGTCCACCGGACGGCACGTGGGCTGCATGACGAAAACGTCTGCGCCGCGGACGTTCTCCTGAATCTGCACATAGCACTCGCCATCGGCGAAGCGAGTGACCTGCGCCTGCCCGCGCTGCATGCCGAGGAAGTGGCAAACTTCGTCGGCCAACGGCGCATTGGCGGTTCCGCTGAAAATCTTGAACTTCTCGTCGGTCCGCTGGCGCGGCTTGCGGTCCAGCTTCTCGTCGGTTACAGGTGGACTCTTCTTTTCAACTTTCTCTGGCTTGTCGGTCGGCGTGACTAAAGTAGCCATGGTTGTATCTGGGCTCCTGGCCTTCAGTTCTTACCGTTTTGCTTGCTCAACCACCCCATGCGCCAGCGGTTTTTCTGGCGATGAGTACTGGCAACTGAATTCTGGCTGGGCCGCTAGGATTCGAACCTAGACAAAGTGCTCCAAAGGCACTTGACCTACCATTAGTCGACGGCCCAGTAAACGCTGATCGTTGACTAGTAAAGAGTGTTGACGGAACCCCACAGGGGCTCTTTCATTGTGAAGCAACCGCCAAAAATCAACAATCAAAAATTCTCGACCAATACTGCCGTCTGGTCAGGGTCGCCGTGGCCTGTGCTGCCCAGCCTTGCCTCCGGAGCCTGCTGGCCGCTGCCATCGCCGACTGGCGTGAGGCGAACAGGCCATAGAGCGTTGATCCGGAGCCGGAAAGTGACGCATACTTCGCGCCTGCGCGCAAAAGCGCACGCTTCCCATCACGCAGTTCGGGGTACTCAGGAAAGACGACCTGTTCGAAGTCGTTCTCAATCCCAGCCCGGACAAGCCAGAGAAGCGGATTCTCGGCCCGGCCCCCTCTTGCCGAAAACTTAGAAGGAGCACTGGAGTAAGGCTCACTCAGCCACGCCGACAACCCGCGGCCAAGCTCATTCATTCTATCGGAGGCAGGGGGAGCCGTCAATTTCTGGCTACACAACCGGTCCCACTCCGCGAACGCCTTGGGAGTCGAGACGCCGATCTCCGGAGTCACGACCACACAGGGCATCGCCGGCAGATCCGTTAGCGGATATACCTGCTCGCCGCGGCCTACTCCCAGCACGGTTCCGCCGACCAGAAAGAGAGAAAGATCGGATCCGACTTCGGCGGCGATTCGCAGTCTTTCCGTGGCTGGCAGAGTTCTCTTCTGGGCGCGTTCGAGGGCGAGCAGAGTTGCGACGGCGTTGGCCGAGGCGCCGCCGAGGCCTCCCTGCACGGGCAGTCGTTTTTCAATTTCGATGACAACGCGCCCCTTGGCGCGCAAGGCCGTCATTGCCCGTTCGACGATGCGGAAGCAGGTGTTCGATTCGTCGCGGGGGACGCGAGGGTCGGCACACAGGATTTCGATCCCGCTCCCACGCTTCACGCTGACGCGAATCACGTCGTGCAGGGCAATCGTCTGATACACGGTTAGGAGTTCATGGAAGCCGTCCGCGCGAGCTGCGCCGATGCGCAGCCCGAGATTGATCTTGGCGAACGATCGCACGGTCACTGGCATGGAGGAACGATTGTAAGGTTTCGGTCGGAAATTTACGATGCCGGCGAGTCTATCCCTCTTTTTGCAGGGGAGCGGAGTCTGAGGTTGCAGCTTGCACTGCAGCTTGGCGGATCAGCTTCCACAGTTCGTCGCGACCAGCGCCGGTCTTGGAGGAGAAGGAGAGCATCTGAGCGGCGGGATATTCCTGCGAGAGAGTACGCAGGGCATTGTGCAACTGGTTGTTCGACATGCGATCGCTCTTGGTGGCGACCAGCAAGAAGTTGCGGCCTGAAGCGGCAAGAAAGTCGAGGAGTTGGCGGTCCGGCGGCTGCGGCGGGACGTTGGGATCGACCAGCACGATACACAGCGTGAGCGTGGGGCGGTCGTTGAGATAGGGCTCGATAAACTTCGGCCATTCTTGAGAAATCTCGCGGGAAATTTTGGCGTAGCCGTAACCTGGGAGGTCGGCGAAGATGACCTCCGGTTGGGGCTTTCCGGCCCAGCGAATCTCGAAGAAGTTGATGCTACGAGTGCGCCCAGGCGTGGAACTGGTGCGCGCGAGCTTGGTGCCTACCAGAGAATTGATGAGGCTTGATTTGCCTACATTGGACCGGCCAAGGAAGGCAACTTCGGGCAGAGTGGGGGCGGGGAAGTGGGCCGCATCCGTGGCTGCAGCCATGAATCGCGAAAGAACCCTCATACTCAAGTGTGCAATGGAGGCGGGGATGTTGGCAAGTTGGACAGCCGAAGGGTGATGGGCTAAACCAACAATTAGCCCATTACCAGCCGAGGCGGCCGTCCTTGCAAGAAAAGGCCCGCGGTTCGCGGGCCTTCCATTTCACGTGAAGTTCGATTACTGGTGAGCGGCCGGGGCTTCGGTCTCGGTGGTCAGCGGTGCCATCGGCTGGTCGACCAAGCCTTCGCTCTTCGGCAACGGGCCCTCGAGAGCGATCTGCAGCACTTGGTCCATGGTGTCGACGAAGTGCAACTTCATCGCGGTGCGCAGATTCTCCGGGACTTCCGCCAGGTCCTTCTCGTTGTCCTTGGGCAGGATGACCTCGAACAATCCGGCACGATGCGCGGCCAGCAATTTTTCCTTCAGGCCGCCGATGGGGAGGACCTTGCCGCGCAGGGTGATCTCTCCGGTCATCGCCAGGTCGCGACGGACGGGAATCTTGCTCAGCGCGCTGGAAATGGCCGTCGCAATCGTGATGCCGGCGGAAGGCCCGTCTTTCGGAATGGCGCCTTCGGGCACGTGCACGTGCAGATCGAGATTGCGGTAGAAGTCGCGGTTCAAGCCTAGCTGCTGCGAGCGCGAGCGCACGTAGGACATGGCGGCCTGGGCCGATTCCTGCATGACGTCGCCAAGTTTTCCGGTCAGCGTCAGTTTGCCCTTGCCGTCGACTACGGTGGCTTCGGTGCTGAGGATGGAGCCGCCGACTTCGGTCCAGGCGAGGCCGGTGACCAGGCCGATTTCGCTGCGCTCGTGAGCCAGGGTGTCGCGGAACTTGATGACGCCGAGGAAGTCGTTGACGTTTTCGCCGGTGATGGCTACCGAGTAGCTCTCGCCTTCCTTAACGACCTTGCGCGCAACCTTGCGGCAGACGTTGCCGATTTCGCGTTCCAGATTGCGCACGCCCGCTTCCCGCGTGTAAGAGCGGATGAGGCCGGTGATGGCGTCGTCGGTGAACTTGATGTTCTTTTCCGACAGGCCTGCCGCCAGCATCTGCTTCTTCACCAGGAACTGTTTGGCGATCTCGACTTTTTCCTGCTCGGTGTAGCCATGCAAGCGGAGCACTTCCATACGATCCTGCAGGGCCGGAGGAATGGTGTGCATCACGTTCGCGGTGGCGACGAAGAAGACCTGCGAGAGATCGTATTCCACGTCGAGGTAGTGATCGACGAACATGAAATTTTGTTCGGGATCGAGCACTTCGAGTAGCGCGGCAGAGGGATCGCCGCGGAAATCCATCGACATCTTGTCGACTTCGTCGAGCATGAAGACCGGATTCTTCGTGCCGGCCTTTTTCATCATCTGGATGATCTGGCCGGGCAGGGCGCCGATGTAGGTACGGCGGTGGCCGCGAATTTCGGCCTCATCGCGCACGCCGCCTAGCGACATACGGACGAACTTCCGTCCGGTGGCCTTGGCGATCGACATACCCAGAGAAGTCTTGCCGACACCTGGAGGTCCGACGAAGCAGAGAATTGATCCCTTGGGATTTTTCACCAGCTGGCGCACGGCGAGAAACTCAAGAATGCGCTCCTTGATTTTCTCGAGCCCATAGTGATCTTCGTTCAGAACTTTCTCGGCGCGCGAGATGTTGCGAATTTCCTTAGAGCGCTTTTTCCACGGCACGGCCAGAAGCCAGTCGAGATAGTTGCGCGATACGGTCGACTCGGCCGACATGGGCGGCATGGCTTCGAGCTTCTTGAGCTCCTGCAGGGCTTTTTCTTTGACTTCTTTCGGCATGCCGGCGGCTTCGACTTTCTTCTTCAATTCGTCGAATTCGCTCTTCTCGCCGCGGCCGAGTTCCTTCTGGATGGCCTTGATCTTTTCGTTGAGGTAATACTCTTTTTGCGCCTTCTCCATCTGGCGCTTCACGCGCGACTGGATGGTGCGGTCGACATTAAGCTTTTCGATTTCGATGTCGAGCACATCGGCGATGCGGGTGAGCCGCTCGGCCGGGTCGAAGATTTCCAGCAGTTCCTGCTTTTCTTCGATGGAGAGTTGCAGGTTGGCGGCGATGACGTCGGTGAGCTTGGCCGGATCTTCCATGCGCACGGCCGAAATCATGGTCTCGTAATTCAGCGCCTGGCAAAGCTTCACGTACTGCTCGAACAGGGAAGTGACGCGCTGCATTCCGGCTTCCAGCGCCGGATTCGCCTCGGTGGCGTAGCGGGCGACGCGGACGGTGGCCTGCATGTAACCGTCGGTATCAGTAACTCCCAGGATCTTGCCGCGTTCGATGCCTTCGACCAGAACTTTAATATTGCCGTCAGGGAGCTTGAGGCTCTGCACGATGTTGACGATGGTGCCTACCTGATAAATCTCGTTAGCCTTGGGCTCATCGATGGAGGCGTCGTGCTGGGTCGCCAGGAAAATCTTCTTGTCCGCCGCCAGGGCTTCTTCAAGAGCGTGGACGCTGGATTCGCGGCCCACGACGAAGGGGGTCATCATGAAGGGAAAGATGACCACGTCCCGAATGGGCATCATGGGCAGCTTCCTGGATTCGAACTTTTCTTTGGATGTGGTCACAGCATCTCCCTGGGGTAAAGGGTTTCCCAGCAACTACGTCATTCTACCTTGTTCGGGAAGCTTTCGGCATGGCTCTTACGGTCCATTTTGTTGGAACTTGGTGCGGCGCTGCCCAGGGCGGCGGACAGGAGTGTCCGCCCCACAATTATCCGGCCTTTTCCATGATGGTCGCGAACGAGGCACTGCGTTTCTCGACCATCTCGCGGGTCACTTCGAACTCTTTTACTTTCTTCTGGCTAGGCAGGTTAAACATCAGGTCAAGCATGAGTTCTTCGAGGATCATGCGCAGGCCGCGGGCTCCCACTTTGCGGGCCATGGCCTGGCGCGCGATGGCGCGGAGGGCGTCATCGTTGAACTTCAGGCGGACATTCTCGAACTCGAATAGCCGCTGATATTGCTTGACGATGGCGTTTTTCGGGCGCGTGAGGATTTCGATCAGGGCGAATTCGTCGAGATCTTCGAGCATGCCGACGACAGGCAGACGGCCAACGAACTCAGGAATGAGTCCGAATTTGATCAGGTCTTCCGGCTGCACTTCCTGCATCAGTTCCTGGCTGCGTTTCTTGGACATCGCGAGATCTTCTTTTTCTGCATCCTCGCCGCTGCGGAAGCCGAGCGATTTTTTACCAACTCGGCGCTGGATGATCTTTTCGAGCCCGACAAAGGCGCCGCCGCAGATGAAGAGAATATTGGTGGTGTCGACCGGAGTGAATTCCTGGTGGGGATGCTTGCGCCCGCCCTGCGGAGGAACGTTGGCGATGGTGCCTTCCAGAATCTTCAACAGCGCCTGCTGCACGCCTTCACCCGAAACGTCGCGGGTGATGGATGGATTCTCATCTTTGCGGCCGATCTTATCGACTTCGTCGATGTAGATGATGCCAGTCTGAGTGCGGCTGACGTCGCCGTCGGCGGCCTGCAGCAACTTGAGGATGATGTTCTCGACGTCTTCGCCGACGTATCCGGCTTCGGTGAGCGTGGTCGCATCGACGATGGCGAAGGGCACATCGAGCATGCGGGCCAGAGTCTGCGCCAGCAGAGTCTTGCCGGTTCCGGTTGGACCGATCAGCATGATGTTCGACTTGCTGAGCTCGATCCCGTCCCCGGCTTTCTGCCGGTTCATAAAGATGCGCTTGTAGTGGTTGTAAACCGCGACCGCCAGCTTCTTCTTGGTTTGCTCCTGCCCAATGACGTACTCATCGAGGAAGGTTTTGACTTCCTGTGGTTTGGGCAGTTGATTGGGAGTGGTGGTCGTGGGTGTGGTGCTGCGGTCGTCTTCCAGAATCGAGTTGCAGACGGCCACGCACTCGTCGCAAATATAGGCACGGGGGTAATCGCTGGGCGACGAGATCAGTTTGGCTACGGCGTCCTGTGATTTGTGGCAGAACGAACAGCGTAGAATCTCGTCGGTTCCCGACTTGGTTTTCACTCGGCTACTCCTTAGTGTTTCGTGGGCATGATCTGGACATCACCGGGGACCCCAGCTCCCCGTCGATTCACCCGCCGACGCTGATTTTCGTCAGCGGCGAAGGCAGATCATACCGCCTTTGCCGTCTTATAGATGATATCGTCTATGATTCCGTATTCCTTAGCCTGCTGCGCGTTCATGATGAAGTCGCGCTCGACATCTTTCTCCACTTTGTCCAATTGCTGCCCACTGTGCTTGGAGAGCAACTGGTTCGTGATCTCCCGCATACGCAGGATTTCACGGGCATGGATATCAATGTCAGTAGCTTGGCCGGACAATCCGCCCATAGACGGCTGATGTATTAGAATCCGCGAATTCGGCAGTGCCAATCTCTTTTTGGGTTCACCTGATGCCAAAAGTAACGCGGCCATCGAGGCAGCCTGCCCCACGCAGAGCGTCATAACGTCGTTTTTCACGTACTGCATGGTGTCGTAAATTGCCATGCCGGCCGTGATGGAGCCGCCGGGAGAGTTGATGTAAAGCTGGATGTCTTTCTCCGGATCTTCCTGAGCGAGAAAGAGCATCTGCGCGATGACGAGGTTGGCGATGTTGTCGTCAATCGGCGTTCCGATGAAAATAATGTTATCCCGGAGCAGCCGGGAATAGATATCGTAGGCGCGTTCGCCCCGTCCGGTCTGCTCGATGACCATGGGGACCAGCATCATTTGCGGGTCGTTCTTCTTCGAATCATTTGAGTTCATGTTCACCTGTCACACTCCGCCCCAATGCGACGTCTAGCTTCGATGGGGAGGGCCGAAAGTTCCGCGCGGCTTTTCGAGGAGACTACGCGGACTGGTGATACAAAAATTCGAGGGTCTTTTCGCTGCGGATTCTGTTCCGGATTCTATCGAGGCCCCCATCCTGTGTCAAACGAGCGCGGACCGCTTCGGGAGTCTGTTTGGTCTGGGCGGCGAGCGCTTCGAGTTCGTGATTCAACTCGTCCTCGCTGACCGAAATTCCTTCCAGCTCCGCAACGCGTTCCAGTAACAACGACGATTTCACATCCTGCACGGCCTGGTCATGCTGGCCTGCCCGCAGACGCGGCAGGTCCATTTTCTTCATGTCTTCCATCTTCATGCCCTGCGCCGCCAGCGCACGCAGGCCACGCTCCAGGCGCAGATCGATTTGCCGGTCGATCAGCGACTCAGGCACTTCGAAATCATTGCGCTTTACCAGCTCGGCGACAAGTTTGTCTTTAGCTTCGCGCTCGGCGGTGTGCTTACGCTCGGCTTCCATGTTGTCGCGAATCTGTTTGCGCACCTGGTCGACACTGGTGAACGCGCCGAGTTGCTTGGCGAATTCATCATTCAGTTCCGGAAGATTCTTCTGCTTCACGCCTTGAATCTTCACCGTGTAGACAAAGGTTTTGCTGGCAAGCCGCTTGTCATGGGTGTCTTCTGGATAGACAACTTCAAACTGCCGCTCGTCTCCAGCGTTGGCGCCGCGCAGATGTTCGGTGAACTCAGGGACCGTATTCTTGCCGCCGATCTCGATCATGACCTCGTCCATATGGACTGGCTTGGAGGTCTCGTCGTCCACTTTCGGGCGGCCGTCCATGGAGGCCTGGGCGAAGTCGCCGTCGCCCAGCGGGCTGCCTTCGATGGCGGTGAAGGTCGCGTGCTGTTCGCGGACGCTCGACAGCGCCTCTTCGACTTCTTCGTCCTTTACTTCAATCTGCGGATGGTCGGCGCGCAGCTCTTTGTAGCCTTCGACCTTGATCTCCGGCATGATCTCGAAGCTGGCCTTGAAGCGCAGAGGCTCGCCGTCATGAATGTGCAGGTCGGTGACGCGCGGCTGCGAGACCGGAACCATGCCTAATTTCTCGGCTTCCTGGCGGAAGTAGCGGGGAATCAAGGCCTCGGCTACGTCGCTTTTCAGGTCTTCTTTAAAACGCTGCTTGATGATGGAGGCGGGCACGTGACCTGAGCGAAAGCCGGGCAGGCGCGCGACCTTCTGATACTTCTGCACGATGATTTCGGTTTCGCGGGCGACGTCTGCAGCAGGAATCTCGACGGAGATCTCGCGCTTAACGCTATCTTGCTTGGCGTTGTTCTGAAGATCGGTAGTTTCTGTAGGACTCACGATTTCCTTTGCGGCGTTGTCTGCTCGGTTCGTCCAGCGCCGCAGCTTGCATGCGGTCGTCAGTTTCGCTGGTGAAATTTACACGCCGTTCATGTGAGTGTAAAGACTAAGGGAGACAAGCGTCAATTGCGGAGGCAGCACATAAAGGACGAAGCCGTTAGTCTCATGCCCGAAGCGGAACAGACGATGTGATGTAATGACCCGGTGAACTGGCTAACTGTTCTCAATCGTGAAGTCGTCTCCTGCACCCTCTGCCCCCGGCTGGTTGTGTATCGCGAGCAGATCGCTCGGGAGAGGCGGCGGGCTTACCGCGACTGGGAATATTGGGGCAAGCCCGTGCCGGGGTTCGGCGATCCGAATGCGCGGGTGCTGATTATGGGGCTGGCCCCCGGGGCCCACGGATCGAATCGCACGGGGCGTCCGTTTACTGGGGATGCTTCGGGAAACTTCATGTATCCGATCTTGTACGAGGCGGGATTCGCCAGCCAACCGACGGCTGCCGATCGTAACGACGGCATGAAGTTGACCGATCTCTACATCACCGCCGCGGTGCGCTGCGCTCCTCCGGACAACAAGCCGCTGCCGCAGGAACTGGCGAATTGCTCTACGTTTCTCGACCGCGAAATAGCGGGACTCGAAAAAGTGAAAGTCGTGGTCGCGCTGGGAAAGATCGGCTTCGACGCGTATCTCAATTACGTGAAGCGCCTGGCCCACTCTTCCGCAAGAAACGCGGAAGAATGGGGCGCCCGCTTCAGCAAGAAGGCTTTCGTCTTCCGGCACGGGGCAAGCTATCAACTTCCGGACGGGAAGATTCTGCTGGCCTCCTACCATCCCTCGAATCAGAACACGCAGACCGGCAAGCTGACGCGCGAGATGTTCACGGAAATCTTCCGGCAGGCCCGCAAGCTTGCTCTGTCATCCTGAGCGGAGTCGAAGGATCCCTATGGGGCATAACGTCGCACGGTAAAAGGGATTCTTCGACTCCGAATCAGCTTCGCTTCGCGAAGCTGATTCTCCGCTCAGAATGACAAGACAACAGGGGGAGGCGGACAGAAGTGTCCGCCCCACATTCTTGCATCGTGTCTACTTCAGCTTCGTCACGGTGACTTCCAGTTGAAATTGCCGCTTGGAGTTTGGGTCGTCGACACTTCCCACGACCATGGGCCTCCCGAGCAATGCCAGGGTACTACCGCTGATCTTGAGTTGCCGGATCACTGGGCGATCTGCGCGCAATTCTCCCTGCTCGGGAACCGCCAGATTGCTGTTCTCGGCGCGCACCGATAAAGCGACGCCATCGGAGCGCTCGCTGAGTCTGGCCTCGATGCTTGTGCCCACGTCGATGTACTGGTACGTGTTTTGACCTGCGTCGACGGGGATGCGAGTGCCAATCTTGAGCTCGTTGTTGGACTCCTCCGGGTTAAGGTTGAGCGAGTATTGCCGCGTGTTGATCTTTTTGCCGTCTTCCATTTCATTCATGGAGAAATCCAGCCGATAGGCGTGCAGGGGCTTGTCTCGCTCGGCCGCAGCAGCCAAAGATTCGGCCTCAGCTTTGGACTTTTTCGCCATGGCTTGCGCGGCCGAGTCCTGCGCGCCGGCGGCCGTTCCGCAACAGATCAAAGATCCCAAAATCAAAGCCGTCCAGACTGCTGATGACTTGCGCATAATTCGTTCTCCTTGAGGTTTATCGTTCTGTCGTATCGTCGTTCGGTTCTTCCGAATCCATGGCGCCCGTATGGACGGGGAAAGCCTGTATCCCTTTCAGCTGATCGGGAGTGACCGCATGGGTCAGTGCCCGCGCTACCAAAACCGCGTGTTCGGGATACTTGGCGACATAGCTCTGCAGCATTTTTTCCTGCTCGCTGAGCGGCTGGGGTGACGGGAACCGCTCGAGCTTAGGCGGGTTCGAAGCTGCGACTGCGAGATGCTGGCGATGAGCGGCTGCTTTGGTAATCCGCATCGGTGTTCCCACTTCATTCCTCTCGTCATGCACGGTCGCCTTCGTTGCCGGTTCCTGGTGGTCCTGCTTGGCGGCCGAGGAGTGATTCGCGACGAAAGGCGGCGACAGCTTGCCCGATCTCCAAGCCAACGCAAACACCATGACGACAACCGCCGCCAACGCTCCGGTCACACCCCAGCGCCACCACACGCGATCCGGCACTCGCGCTTGCCGGGCTTGTAAGTTGGCGAGAATTCGATCTTCGAGTCCAGCCCTCGGTTCGATTGCGGCGTATTTCGCCAGAGCCGCATTGAGTATGCTGTCGAGTTCGTTTCGCTTCGTGTCTGCCATGTCCCACCTGCTACTTTTTGCTGATCGTTTGCTCCAACTTGTCTTTCAGAATTTGCCGCGCACGGAAAACCCGCGAACGCACCGCCGCTTCGTTGATGCCTAACGTACCTGCGACTTCTCTGGGGGACATTTCTTCGACCGTCGACAAGATCAGTGGATCACGCAGCTTCGCGGGCAGGGCAGCAATCATCTTCTCCACTGTCGCGGTTACCTGTGTACCCTGCACGGTTTCATCCGCCGGAGTTTCGGAAGAAGCCACTTCCGCGATCGGCCTCTCGGAATCGTCCAGCGATATCTCCTGCTTGCGGCTGCGTTGCTTGTTCCGATCTACGGCGACGCGCCAGGCAATGCGAGCCAGCCACGTTTTTGGATCCTCGACTGCGGCGAGCTTCGAGCTGTAGCGCAGCACTCGCATGAAAGTTTCCTGTGTGGCGTCTTCGGCGTCGTGATGGCTGCGGAGCACAGCATAGGCGATGCGATAGACCAGCCGCGCGTGCTCCCGGACCAGCGCTTCGAGCACGTCGTCGCCACTTTCAACCCGACTGCGCTCGAACGTCGCTGCCCGGCTCAGAATCGCCTCTCCCGCCACCACTCGTCTGCCCTCAATCATGAAGACCTGCCTGGGGCCCGCTTTGTTCAGGAATTTCTTGCAAGAAGAACGTCGGGGTACACTTCGCTTGCGAGGTCTCCCGGCTGCCCGGCCGCCCTGCTTGTCGCTCGATCAGGCCCGCGGGCAGGAGTGCCCGCGCCACACTAAAAACCCACCATCACCGGTTCGGGTTCCAGATGCACACCCCAGATTTCTTCGACCCTGTGCTGGATCTGCTCTTTGAGAGCGAGGACCTCAGCGGCGGTGGCTCCGCCGCGATTGACTACGGCCAGCGCATGTTTGCTGGAGATGGCGACGCGGCCAAGGGCGTATCCGCGGGCGAATCCGGAGTGCTCGACCAGCCACGCGGCGGAGACTTTGTGGGTGCGGTCGAGCGCGGGATAGCTGGGAACGACGAGCGCCTTCGCCGCTGCCCGCTCTCCTAACTGTTCGTGCTGGTCTTGGGTGAGCACGGGGTTCTTGAAGAACGATCCGGCACTTTGGCAGTCGGGATCGCCAGGGATGATCAACATGCCTTTGCGGGAGCGGATGTGGCGCACGGCTTCGCGGGTCTCGGCGAGATTGGGGCGAGTCTCGCGGCCCTCGAAGTGGCGCTTGAGGTCGGCGTATTCGAGATGCGGCTCGCCGCCGGGCGTGAGCCCGTAGGTCACGCGGAGAATGATGAATCGTTCGCGCTCGCTGGTGTTGAAGATGCTGGAGCGGTAGGCGAACCCGCAGGCTTCGCGGCAGAGTTCGCGGATCTGATTGTCTTTGAGATCGAAGACTTCGACCGATTCGATGGTCTCGGAGACTTCCTGCCCGTATGCGCCGACGTTCTGGACGGGGGTTCCGCCGACATTGCCGGGGATGCCGCTGAGGCACTCGATGCCCGCGCATTGGGCCATCACGGATTGCGAGACGAAGCGGTCCCAGGATTCGCCCGCGCCGACTTCGAAGAGGATTCTGCCGTCGGTTTCCGGGGGACGGCGTTCGATTCCGGAAATGGCTACTTTGAGAACCAGTCCAGGCCAGCCGGAGTCGGCGATTAGCAGATTGCTTCCGCCGCCGAGGACGAACCGAGGAAGACTTTTCGTTATCGAGAAAGCAATGGCTTCTTCGACTTCGGCGCATGACTGGGCTTCAACGAAAAATCGAGCAGGACCGCCGATGCGAAGCGTAGTGAGCGGGGCCAGCGAGATGTTTTCCTGCAGAAGCATGCGGTCGCCTTCACTATACAGCGGCCGTCGAGCTTCGCTCGACCGGACAGCCGGGGCGGCTGTCGCTACATGAGACACGCCGGGGGCGGCTGTCCTTACGTGAGACACGATAGAATAGGTTGATACTCACCTGGGGGAATTTACTTATGCCGATGTATCCGGAAATTATGGTTGTGCCTATGCGCGAAGAGTTGACGCGGCTGGGCATTGAGGAACTACACACCGCGGACGATGTGGACAAGGCGCTGAAGAACCGTCCAGGGACAACGCTGGTGGTCGTGAACTCGATTTGCGGATGCGCCGCCGGGCGCATGCGGCCCGCGGTTCGCGTGGCGCTCGAGAATTCTGTGCGGCCCGATCAGGCTTACTCCGTATTTGCTGGGCAGGAGAAAGAAGCCACCGAGCGGGCGCGAAGTTATTTCACCGGGTATCCGCCGTCGTCGCCGTCGATTGCGATTCTGCGCGGCGGAGAACTGGTCTACATGATGCCGCGGCGGGATATCGAATCGCGCGAGGCTCCGGCGATTGCTGCGGATTTGAAGGCCGCGTTCGATCGGCTTTGTGGTCAGAGCGTATCAGTGAAATCTTAACGACTTGTGGGCCAGTCTCTACTTTTTCGCGCTCGCCATGAACGCCTTCACCACGATGGCGTTCGGCTGCATGCCGACCGGAACCAGGGTCAGCAAGGAATATTCGCTGGGCTCCAGTTTGCGTGGCTTGCGCTTTTGGATCACGGTCACGTCACCCGATCCGCTGTCCACCACCAACAGATAATTCTGATCGGGTGTGAGCGCCAGCGCGTCCGGACGGCTGCCGACCGTCAGCGTGGCGATGCGGCGGCCCATGTCGATGTCGTAAACCGCGACGCTGTTCGATCCGAAATTCGACACGTAGAGGCGCGAGTTGTCGAGCGTGACCACTCCCTTCGACGGATGCTGGCCGATTTCTGCGCTGTTGCCGACTTCATCATTGTAGGTCTCGACGATGGAAATGCTGTCGGAATCGAAGTTGCACACCATCATCTCGCCGCCGTCGGGTTTGAGCGTGAGGCTGACGGGCGTGCGGCCAACGTCAAGCAGGGCGAGGACGCGGTCGTCTTTCTTCTCGCCGGTCTTTGTATTTTCGCTCGCCAGGGCGATGGACGCGACCTGCGATGATCCGGAGCACGAGACAAATGCCTTGGATGAATCGGGCAGGATGGCGATGTCTTCCGGCTGCTTGCAGGCGGGCAGCGTGGCGCGGATGCGCAGGTACTTGGCGTCGATGAGGGATACCGTATCGTCGCCACGGTTGGAGACCACGACCGTAGAGCCGTCGGGCGAGACGCGCGCCAGTCCCGGCGCATTGCCTACGCGCACGTTGCCGATAACTACGCGCTTGTCGAGATCGATGACGCTAACGTTGGAGGAGCCAGAGTTGGCGACATACGCGCGCTTGCCGTCCTCGGAGACGTCGATGAAGTAGGGGCGCCCGTGCACGCCGATAGTCGCGGCGATTGTGTTGGTCTCAGCATCGATGACGCTGATGTTGTTCGAGCCGGTGTTTACCACGTAGATTTCATTTTTCTTGCTGTTGGCCCCGAGGCCGGTGGGCTCGCCGCCGACTTTCAGAGTCTTGGCCAGCGCGAGCGTGCGCAGATCGATGACGCTGACCGTATTGCTCTTTCCGTTGGAAACGTAGGCATACTCGCGGAAGGCTGGGCCGAGATCGGGCAGCGTCCGCTCCCGGAAATACCACCAGCCGAGGCCGCCGAGGATGGGAATCAGGACCGCGATGAAGAGCAGTTTGCGCAAGGTTCTATTCAAGTAGAGAAGAGAAAGATTAGCAGAAGTGAGGCGGAGAGTCGGGCGATCATTTTACCGCAGGTTAAAGCTCACTTCGACCGGGATGCGCACCGCCACTGGAGCGCCGTCTTTTGTAGCAGGATTGAATTTCCAGGTGCTGACGGCTGCGATTGCTTGTTTGTCCAGGCTTTCTTCCAGACTCTTGACGATCTTGACGTCGCGCACCGTTCCGTCTGGAGCGACAAGCATGTTCACGACGACCACGCCCTGAATCTTCTTCCGGCGGGCCTTTTCGGAGTATTCCGGCGTGGGCGTATAAATCGCTTTCGGCGCAGTCACGCCGTTCTGCCCGACGACGTAGACGGAATCCGGGGTCTTGTCTGAGGATTCCTGAGCGATCGTCGCACCACAGCTCAGCACAAGAACAGAGAAGAGAAGCCCCAGCTGCAAACGGAATTGCCTGATCGAGGCCCGTTGTGTACGCATGATGCGCCTCCTTGAAATTCTACTTGCTTGCCACCACCGACTCCGTGACCTGAAGCGCGGGCACGGTTCTTCCCACCACGGCCGCGATCTGCCGCACCTGCATCATCAATTCGTCGAATTGATCGGGGAACAGCGACTGCGGGCCGTCGGAGAGCGCCAGGTCCGGCTGATGATGCACTTCCACGAGCAATCCGTCAGCGCCGACCGCGACTGCGGCGCGTGAAAGTGGCGTGACCTTGTTGCGCTTGCCGGTGCCGTGGCTAGGATCGACGAGAATCGGCAGATGGCTCAGTCGCTGCACCGCCGGAACGACGCTCAGGTCGAGCGTGTTGCGGGTATGATCGGCGAAGGTGCGCACGCCGCGTTCGCATAGCGCAACGTTGTAATTGCCTTCACTCAAAATATATTCAGCGGCCATTAAGAATTCTTCCAGCGTGGCGGACATGCCGCGCTTCAGTAGAACGGGCTTGCGGGCTCTTCCTGCACGTTTGAGCAAAGAAAAATTCTGCATGTTGCGGGCGCCGATCTGGATTACGTCGGCATACTCTTCGACCAGGTCGAGCGATTCGTGGTCGATGGCCTCGGTGATGATGCGCATGCCAAATTGCTGGCGAATTTCCGCCATGATGCGGAGGCCTTCCTCGCCGAGTCCCTGAAATGAGTACGGAGAGGTGCGGGGCTTGTAGGCGCCGCCGCGAAAAAATTGCGCCCCGGCTCGATGCACGCGCTCCGCCACGGCAAAGGCCTGTTCGCGGCTCTCGATGGCGCACGGTCCGGCGACAATGGTCAGGCCCGGCCCGCCGATGGTGGCGTTGGTTCCGGGAAATCCGATGATTGTGTTGTCTTCTTTGGCTTCGCGGCTGACCAGCTTATAGGGCTTCGAAACCAGGATGACTTCCTGCACCCCCGCCATCTCTTCAATGGTGCCGGGTTCGACCTCGCCCTTATTGCCGGTGATGCCGATGGCGGTGCGTTGCGCGCCCGGCATGGAGTGCGCGCGATATCCCATCTTCTCGATTTTCTGGCAAACGTCACGCACCTGTTCTTCGGTGGCGCGCGCCTTCATCACAACCAGCATAGGTTCACCCCGGGAACTTCTTGTGTGGAAACGGGCGCGTGGCCCGTCGATTGAAACCCGGCTGCATGGAGCCGTCCGACAAGTCTATCGTTCCTTACATTGCACCGCAATCGGAGCAGGGGAGGCGGCTTCAACGCTTGTTGACGGGTGAATCTGAGCGCTGGAAGATGTAAAACTGCGCCCGGTCGCTGCGCAGCGGGTCAGGCACTTGGTCATCGTTCGAGCCGATGAGTTCCTTTTCGTTCACGGCGGTGACTTGGTCGACCAGATCGTAGCCTGCGTGAGCGAAATTCCACGCCTGATCGAGGAATGCCCGGTTTTGTTCCAGGGTCGGCCCCCATCCCCAGCTGCGCTCATAATCAACGTAGACGACGAATCGCGGACGCCGGTCGGAAAGCTGCTGCATCATTTCATCCTGCATTTGGCGGGCGAACTTCTGCTTCTCCATCAGCGGGTACATGTAGATGTAGCCGGTGGCGCAGCGCAGGCGATCGTAGAAGCAGATCTCGGGCTCGGAGCCGATGATGCCGATTTCATCCTCCGTCTGGGCGCGGGCTGCGATGAAATTGGCGACGACTACATCTTCTGGAAACGATTGCCCTTTGTCGTACATTTTGCGGCTGAGTTCGATCGCGGGCAGACGAAAGAAGGCCTTCCATTGACCGCGGACCGACAACAGGAACGCGATGGCGAAAAAGAGCAACGGTACAAACGCCAGACGTCGCCAGTGAAGTCGCCGCAGTTCGCGCTGCGCGCAGTCGACCGCGATACCGATGCATAGCGTGCAGGCGGGCAGCAGCAGGATGAAGTAATGCGGGCGGAACCAGAGTCCCATCGAAACAGCCAGCATGGAAGTGACAAATAATCCGGCGACGAACCCGCCATGAGGCCGGGCATAGCGACTCCAGAGTGGAGCCGCCAATCCGGCGATGGCCATCTCCCACAGGATGAACGGGCGTACGGCCCAGGGCAGAGTCCACTGCAGGCATAGGCGCCAGCAATCGCGCAGAGGCATGATGACGCCGTATTCACGCGCGTACGACCAGGTCCAGAACCAGAAACTGCCGAACACTCCCTCACGCAGCAGCCAGAGACAGGTCAGAGCGTAAGGCAGCACGACACCTGTGGCGAAGAGTCCTCCAGCGAGCGCCAAGCGATTCCACTTGAGTCCTCGCTTCCATTCGTGCCACAGCCAGTAGGCGCCGGCGAAAACGGCGAAAAGAATCCCCGGCTGCTTCATGATGAACGAGAGGCCAAAGGAAAGACCGCTGGCAAAGTACAAGATGGTTCGTTCGCGCTCCATGCAGCGCAGCAAAAGCAACATGCCGGCCAGGGCGAAAAGCACGACGAAGTGCGTGGCATGACCGTCCATGCCCAGCACTCCGGGGCGGATCGCGAGGAAGGGATACGTAACGCCGGCGACGGTCCCGACGAGCAAGCCGGAGAGTTTTCTGCCAAGGAGGAAGACGAGAATCGCACACAGAGTCGTGACCACGATCATGCCGAGGCGGATGCCGCCCGGCGTCTCGCCGAAAACCGCCATCATCGCGGCGTAGGCCA
>Ga0075029_100000360_pt1 | contig 26156 bp, 19 predicted proteins | sample LitLauG_LLR_2013_FD_71391 | JGI IMG/M metagenome (GOLD analysis project Ga0075029, IMG submission 71391) | Freshwater sediment microbial communities from North America - Little Laurel Run_MetaG_LLR_2013 | ecosystem: Environmental > Aquatic > Freshwater > Creek > Sediment | place: USA... | reverse complement strand
GCCCACAGTAATCTGTCCGGCGCATGTCCCCGCTGGGATTCCTCCCGGCGCCACCGTGAAGTTGATCACTCCTGGCGCCGCCGTGGTCGCGCTGCCCGTCGTATTTAACAGCGTCAGCCAACTCCCACAGGAAGATGTCTGCGCCTGTGCCGTGAACGAAAGCGTCCCGCCTCCAGTGTTCGTCACCACCAGAGATCGCTGGTCCGTGCCCGCTCCCTGCACGTAACTCAATCCCACCTGCTGTGGCGACACCCCTAACTGTGCCGGCGTCACCGCTGTCACCGTCAACGTCACCGCAACCGTGATCGCCGGCGGAACGGTGCCTTGCCCCGTGATTGTGATCTGCCCGTTTAACACCCCCGCCGCCAAGCCACTCGGGTTCACCGACACCACCACGCTCCCCGGCGTCTGCCCCGATCCCGGGCTCACCGACAGCCAGCTCCCGCCCGATGCACTCGCCGTGAAACTCGCCGCCGAGCCGTTGGTGAACACCGAGATGCTCTGCGGCGTCGGCGCTCCATTGCCCACTGGCACGCTGAAGCTCAACGTATTCGGAGACACCGTCAACGCCGCCGCCGTCTTGATCGTGAAGCTCACCGCTCCCGTGGTGCCACCCGGCGTCGTCACCGTCACATTGAACGTTCCAACGCTGGCGCTCGAGCCGATAGCAAACGTCGCCGAGATCTGCTGCGCGCTCACCACATTTACATTGCTCACCGTCACGCCGGGATTGCTCACGTTTACCGTCGCCCCGGAAACAAAGTTAGTCCCCGTCAGCGCAACGGGCACACTCACCCCCGGTGCGCCGCTGTTCGGACTGATGGAGGTCAGCGTGGGCGGGGCCGGCCCACTCGATACCACCAGATTCACCGTCGATCCCGCACTCATCGACGTTCCTGCCGCCGGGCTCTCGCTGATCACGCTGCCCGACGGCACTGTGCTGCTCGCAGCCGTCGTCACCGTTCCCACCACTAAACCCGCATTCGTGATCGCCGTCGCCGCTGCAGCTTGCGTCATCCCCACCACGTTCGGCACCGTCAAAGATGCCGGCCCACTCGATACCACCAGATTCACCGCCGATCCCGCGCTCACCGACGTTCCCGCCACCGGGCTTTCGCTGACCACACTACCCGACGGCACCGTACTGCTCGCCGCCGTGGTCACCGTTCCCACCACTAATCCCGCATTCGTGAGCGCCGTCGTCGCTGCGGCTTGCGTCGAACCCACCACGTTCGGCACCGTCACCGATGCCGGCCCACTCGATACCACCAGATTCACGGCCGATCCCGCACTCACCGACGTTCCCGCCACCGGGCTCTCGCTGATCACACTGCCCGACGCCACCGTGCTGCTCGCAGCCGTCGTCACCGTCCCGACCACCAAGCCCGCATTCGTGAGCGCCGTCGTCGCTGCGGCTTGCGTCGACCCCACTACGTTCGGCACCGTTGTCCCATTCGGCGCCGCCGAAGAGACGGTAAATGTCTGCGCGTTACTGGTGCCACTCGAGGTTGTGACGCTAACGCTTACCGGGCCCGGCGTCGCCTTCGAAGCTATGATCAGTGCCACCGTCATCTGCGTCGAACTCAATACGTTTCCACCGTTCACCGCGAGGCCAGCCCCAACGTTCGGCACTGTACCCTGAACGAAGTTCGTACCGGTGAGCGTCACCCCAACATTCGTCCCGGGCGCGCCTGAATTCGGACTGATCGATGTTAACGTAGGCGCTTGCAGTGCGACAACGGTAAACGCCTGCCCAAGACTGCTGCCCCCGCCCGTCGTAACACCCACGAAGGTCACCCCCACCGGCGCCCACCCGGCAATCACGAATGTTGCCGTGATCTGCGTCGAACTCCCCACGCTCACGTTGCTCACCGTGATGTAGGCCGGGGTATTCACCGTCGCGCCTGCGGCGAAGTTCGTGCCGGTCAGAGTTACATTGACACTTGCCCAAGGCGCACCGGAGTTCGGACTGATCGACGTGAGCGTTGGCGTTGGAGCCGAAATCGTGAACGTCTGAGCGACGCTAAGTCCACCCACGGTCGCTACATGCACGCTGTTTGGCCCTGGGGCAGCGTTGGAGGCGACGAAGAACGTCGCCGCGATCTGCGTCGGGCTGAGCACGTTCACATTGCTCACCGTTATTCCCGACCCAGCACCAACGATGGCACCGGAGGTAAAGCCCGCACCGGCTAGCGTCACCGGCACGCTCGTACCCGGTGCACCTGAGTTCGGACTGATCGACGCCAGTGTGGGCACCACTGCCGAAACCCCGAACGACAAAGGGTTTGCTGGTCCCGCCTGAAGTCGTAACCGTCAAGGGAAAAGTGTCGGGGTTACCATTAGATGCAACGACAAAGGTTGCCGTGATCTGCGTCGAACTCACCACGTTAACGCTGTTTACCGTGATAAAGGGTCCCGCACTCACAGTCGCCCCTGCAATGAAGTTCGTGCCTGTTAGCGTAACGGGCACACTCGTCCAAAACACGCCAGATGATGGGCTGACCGATGTTAGCGTCGGCACCGGCGGTGCTGCCGCGGCCGCCTGATTGATGACGACATCCGCCACGTTGACTCCATTGAAGAAAAACTGCAAAAGACCCGTTTGGGCAGAAGTGGAGGTATTCGGAGCCACGGAGAAGGGCACCGATGGCACGCCTTGACTCGAAGACGCCGTTCCTGATGATGGGCTCCCTACCGTGACGAAGCTTGCGCTTGATTGAACGCTCCAGTTGCAATAGGTGCTAGCGAAGACGGTAATAGAGAGGCTGCCGGTGCCGCCGCTTGCGAGGGCGGAAAAGTATCCGCCGCTCGAGCTAGTCGCAGTGTAGCCTGCCAGACCACTGCCTGAGATGCTGCTGAAAGTACACTGCGCTCTCGCCAAGGGCACCGCGAAGAGGCAAGCCAGAAGACAAAACACCAGATGCCGTCCGACGAGAAGCCGGAACCAATGGCCCGCCCGCTCCCAGAAGCCAGGGAAGTACCCAAACTCTCGCGATGGCACAAACGTCCTCCGATGTAGGTGTTACACTCGTTGCGAGGCGACAGTATATCGCAATCTCGGATCTAATGTCGACAGGAAACTTTATAAGAGCGAAAACGTGGTCAAGAGTCGATGAATTCAGCCGATTTGCTAAGATACCGGAAACTCAATGACACCCCAGACTGCCACAAGGCGTGTGGAGAATTTAGCTTTTGTCTTTCAGGAATTGCTGACCGTTGGCGAGAGACTGCGCTCGAACCGGCAGCAGGTGAGTGACGCCGCGTCATTCCGCGCGCAGCTCTGGGCAGCCATCCGCCGGGCCGAAGATGATGCACACCGCGGCGGCTACGCGACCGCCGACATCGAACTAGCGGTTTTCGCGGTGGTGGCGTTTTTGGACTCGTCGATTCTAAATCAGCAGCTACCGGTGTTCGCCGACTGGCCGCGCCAGCCGATGCAAGAAGAGCGCTACGGTCATCACGTCGCGGGCGAGATTTTTTTTCAGAATCTGCAAAAGCTGCTGACGCGATCCGATTCTCAGGAATTGGCCGATCTGCTGGAGGTTTATCAACTAGTTCTGCTACTGGGATTCGCCGGGCGCTATAGCATGGGCGGGCGCGGGGAACTGCGGAACGTTGCGGCGCAGACGGGCGAGCGAATTCAACGGATCCGGCAGACGACCGCATGGCTGGCACCCGCTTGGGCTTTGCCGCCAGAACCTCCGGTGCAAACCGGCGGCGATCCTTGGGTGAGTCGCATAACCGTGATCTCGATCGTCTGTTTCGCGATCTTGGTATGCCTGTGGGTTTTCTACTGTTTTTTTCTAAGTCAAGGATTGGACGAGATTAATCGCCTGGCGGGGTTACGACCATGAGCGCAGGGTGGATTGTCGGCTTCATCGTCGTTGTTGCCTTGATGCTGATCGCTATCGGGATCTTGCTGTGGCTTCACGACCGCAAACGGGCTGCGGTCGATCCTAGCAGCGTGCCTGAATCGGGTGATCGCGAGGTTGATGAGTTGATTCGTGCGGCCAACGGGCGCTTAGCGCAAGCGAAGGCAGGCGTGGGCGTAGCCAATCTACCCATGATTTTCGTGGTCGGAGACCAAGGCACGGCCAAGACCAGTACGATCCTCAATTCGGGCCTCGATCCCGAGTTGCTGGCTGGGCAGTTGTATCAGGAGAACGTTGTGGCGTCGACGCGAGTGGCGAATATTTTTTTCGTGCGAGGCACAGTATTCGTGGAGGCAGGCGGAGCGCTGATGGCAAATCCGAAATCGTGGACCAGCCTGGTGAAGAAGTTGTCTCCGTCGCGGCTGAAGTCGATGGGCACGAGCGGACAGGCTCCGCGCGGCGTGCTGCTGTGCTTCGATCTGGAAACGTTCACGAAGGCTGGCGCGGCCGAGACGATCGTCAACGCGACGCGCTATCTGCAGGCGCGGCTACGCGAGATATCTGAAATTCTGGGGATCAGCTATCCGGTATACGTGCTATTCACCCGCGCCGACCGGCTGCCGTTCTTTGCTGAATTTGTCCGCAATTTAAGTCCCGAGGAAGCCGGACAGGTGGTGGGCGCGACAATACCGATCCGTACGGCGACCGCTGGCGTGTATGCCGAGGAGGAAACGCAGAGGCTCACTTGGGCGTTCAATCTGCTATTCCATTCCTTTTGCGATCACCGTCTGCTGTTGATGCCTCGCGAAGGAGACGCTACTAAGCTTGCGCAGGCCTACGAGTTTCCGCGCGAGTTCCGCAAATTGCGGGCGGCGCTGGTGCAGTTTCTAGTTGATGTGTGCCGTCCGAGCCAGTTGGGCGCGGGTCCGTTTTTGCGGGGGTTCTATTTTTCAGGTGTAAGGCTGGTGGCCGCCGCGGAAGTTCCTGTGCCGATGGTGGCGCCTTCGGCTCCGCCAGCGGAACAGGCGCATGCCGACGGAGCCACCTCAATGTTTCGGGCCGGATTCCAGGCCGAGCAAAAAGCTCGTCAAGCCGTGGCGCAAACCGAAGGCGGCGCGGTAAGGCAAGTGCCGCAGTGGTTGTTCCTTTCGCACTTGTTCAATAATGTGATACTCGCTGACGCCAACGCGCGCGCGGCCAGCGGATCGAGTACCAACACCAGTCTGGTGAAGCGACTGCTAATCGGCTCGGTTGCTGGACTGTGCGTGATTTATTCGGGTCTACAGCTTTGGTCTTATTCCGGCAATCACGATCTGGAGCAGAACGTGTTGACGGCGGCGAGAGCCATTCCCTCGACTGAGGGATCTAGCGGCGCGGTGCCGGACGTGGATTCGCTGAAGCATCTCGAAGAGCTGAGGACATCTCTGGCCGACTTGACGGAATATGAGCACGTTAATAAGCCTCTTCTTCTGCGCTTCGGGTTGTATCAAGGCACTGACATGCTGCCCGATGTACGCAAGATCTACTACGCCAAGTTCCGCCAGTTGCTTTTCGGCGCGACCCAGCAGCAACTGGTGGCATTACTACAGAGGGTGCCTGCCACTCCGGGGCCAAACGATGATTATGATTCGGTCTATGACACCCTGAAGGCGTACCTACTAACGACTTCACAGTGGCAAAAGTCGTCCGATGCGGGGCTGCAGTCGTTTCTGCGATCTCGGCTTTATGCCGGGTGGACGAACGGGCGAACCAACGAAATTGGTGAGACACGGCTAAATCTAGCCAAGAGACAGTACGATTTTTACGCCTCGGATCTGCATAACGGAAATCCTTATCCGGACGTTGCTCATGACAGCGCAGTGCCACACTCTCGCGCGTACCTTTTGCAGTTCCCGGGAACCGACCGCGTGTATCGGGGCCTCCTCGCGCTGGCCGATAAGAAGTATCCGCCGACAAGTTTCAATCAGAACTTCCAAGGCTCGGCCGTGGTAGTCACCAGCGCGGAGCCGGTGCGCGGCGCTTTCACGAAGGAAGGCGCGAAGCTTATGCAGGACGCCATCAGAAATCAAGATTTTAAGGGTGAGGATTGGGTGCTGGGTCCGGGTGGCCGGATCCCCGACAAAGCCAAGATGGAAAAAGGCCTGATGGATCGATACTCTGACGACTATATCGCGCAGTGGCGCAATGTTCTCAAGAAGAGTAATGTCAACGGCTACGGCAACCTGAAGGACGCTGCGAACAAGCTGAACATCCTTACTGGCAACACTGCACCGCTGTTGGCACTTTTCTGGTGGACGTCATGGAACACCTGCGTGGACGTGCCCGGCGTGGCTGACAAGTTCAAGGCTCCGCAGACGGTGGTGCCGTGTCCGACCACGCGGATTTACATCGTCGACGCGAACAAGCCTTACAACGTCGGGTTGCAGGCATTGCAGCAGGCCGTGGAACGCGCGGCCGAGCCTTCGGCCAACAAGGAAGCCTTGCGCGACAGCGAGTACACCGCTACCTCGATCGCGCGTCAACTCGGTAGTTCGTTTCCTCCTGACACTGACGAGCATCTGCTTGATCTGCTATTGCAGCCGATCAAGCACCTGGACGGTTTGGGATCGAGCGACCTGAAAGAAGCTGGTGAAAGGTTCTGCTCAGACTTCAAAGAGGTAACCCAACATAAGTTTCCGTTCGATCCTCAATCGAAGGTCGATGCGAAGCAAGAAGATCTGGCGGGTCTTCTCCGGCCCAACTCGGGGACGCTGTGGAAGTATTACCAAGGCAGCCTGAAGAGCGTGATGCAATGCGCCAACGGCGAATGCTCGCCTACGGGCGGCACTCAGTTGAATTCGAGGTTCACACAGTTTATCGGCAACCTCATGAAGTTTTCGCATGCCTTGTACGGCGACGCAGGAACGGAAATGAGCTATCAGTACACGCTGACGCCAAAACAGACGGATCAGGTTGAGGAATTCCAGGTGACGGTGAACGGAGACACCGCGAAAATCAAGGGAGGCGTCCAGCATTCCTTTACCTGGCCTGGCGGGGGGACGCGGAATTTCGGCCTGTCGCTGCGTCTGGCCGAGGGAGGCACGATGAATAATGCAACCTACCCCGGCCCGTGGGCGGCGTTCCACTTCTTCCATGGTGCGAACCGCAACATAGGAAATGTATTTAGCTGGTCGCCGGTGAACGGAACGGATCAGATGCCGATAACTAGCCTGGGGCGTCCGTTGACTTACGATATTGTCGTTTCGGCCAACGGCCCGGTGGTGTTTAGCAAGGATTTCCTATCTTCACTGCAATGCGCTGTTCCAGTGGCACATTGACAGCGGAACAAGTTCCTCAAATTGCAAGCGGGGAACCGTTCCCGCCTCCTCCCGGGTGAGATGTTTTAACCTAACGGTAATCTCGAGATGGACTCCTCCTTCGTAATTCTGATTTTGGCCGATCTCTTCGGCCGGCCTCCGAAAGGGCTCCCAAGGCTCCGTGACCGGCGTCCTGTTACGGTCACGCGGGGCTCCTTCGACAGCTTGTTGGCACGTGGTCGATCCACGCTTGCCGTTAGCCCGGAATTCCCAAACAGCCCTGCGGATCCGGTGAATCTAAGAAGTTCCTGGTTGGGCTTAAAGCGGCTCGCGGACGCCATGGGCCCTCTGCCCTATGTAACGGTCAAAATCTGGGACGTTTCCAAGGCAGCATTACTGCGAGATCTTTACATGGCACCGAGTCTCGAACATTCGACGGTCTTCAAGAGAGTATATTCAGACGGGCTCGGTACCTTCGGCTCTGCCCCGGTCGGTCTTATCATTGGCGATTTTGATATTTCGCCAAGTGCTGAGGATTGCGAACTGGTCGGTATGCTAGCCTTCTCGGGAGCGCCGTTACTGTGCGGAGTGACGCCGGCATTTCTCTCTTGTTCGCGTTGGGATGAGGTGGGCAATGCTGACTTTGCAGGAGAAGAGGACTCCAGGTTGCCGAGGGGCTGGCCAACGCAGTGCGGCCATGCCGAGAGCCGGTTCCTATTCCCTTTGCTTCCGCGTTGGCGGAGCGGAGCCACGCGGGAGGGCGACAGGCCGTGGTTGCATCCTGGATATCTGGTCGCGATCCGGGTAGTTGGAGCGATGCAAGCCCGAACCTTCGGTGGCGCTATCGGAAATCTTTTCCATAAATTCTCCGCAAGCTCCCTCGAGTATCTTCAGGACTACTCTTTCCTTGTTATCGATTCGCTGTGGGATGTTGAATCTGAATGGAACTGTGAGGAGTCACAGGCTTCGATGTTCCAGAAAATGGGGCTAAACTTGGTTTCCGATTCTATGATCCGGAGCCGCGACCTCCTCGAGACGTTGGTGTCCGCGGGACACATGGCGCGTCCCAAGTCGCATGAGACCCTGGCAAAGGCGTTGCTCTTGGGCGGCACCGCTCAACAACTCCGGTTATGTGTGCGCCAGAAGCGGCGCTCTGACAGTGGGGTTGCCTTAATAGCCGCCATCACCGATTGGTCACGGACACAGGTTCCCCGCGATAGCTCAGGAGAACCGCTTCTCCAGGTGAAGCACGTGGCAATTTCCTTGCCGCGGGTGGATGAGTTGACCATAGCAGTGGCCTGGCATCCAGCCGCCGGCGGAGGGATCGAGCAGATCAAACTGCAGGTTCCGGGAATTCGGGATCATCGTTCTGAGTGGTTTGCCGAGTCGTGAGGTAATCGGTGGCGAGTCCGCCGATGCTCTCTTCCAACTCATAGGATAATCTGCAACTGGCCATCTACCCGCACAACCGTGAATTCGAATGGAATTAGCCCCGCCGCATTCTGAGTAACGATGGGGGGCTCGCCTGATGACTGGCTGATGCGTACCATCCTACCTTCGGCCTCCGGAGTATAACTAAGTCGCTCAATGTCCACTGGAAGAACCCTCCACTCGGGATCGTCCATCAAACCTCGCAGAAACTCACGGAAGGACGCGGTCAACTCCGCGATGTCGAAACCGAGCGAATCCGCCGCTTCCTGGAACTTGAGCGTGTGGAGCGCCACCAGGCGGTCCATCCCTCGGGTTTGCAGGCTATGAACGAAATCGCTGACGAAGTTCTGCAGTTCGGCGGTGCTTGCCGCTACCGGGGCGAGAGAAATCCACCGTGGACGCCACGAGATGTCGCGGACCTCGAAAGTGCCTCGAAAGACCTCGGTCGGCGTCGCACCCAATGGCCTCTGGGTGGACCAGTCGAAGCGCAACAACTCGCCCTCCTCGCCTGGGTCGGCACCTTGTACGCCCCGTTGTACCGTCATGCGAAGCTTGGGCGCTTCCGTTGTGGGCGGGGCGACGCCAAGGAACAAACTGATCGTGTTCGTCCCGGGAAACACCAGCGGATTGATCTTACCACCGAACGAACGTCGTTTCCCACTATTGAGGTACACGGTGATGCCGTTGACCAGGACATGCACAATCAGGCTGCGCGTGTCCACGTTCGCCACGAACAAGAGATGTCCCTCGGCTGGCATGCCTTATTCCCCTAAGCGGCGCCTTCCAGCGATCTCGTTTCTGATTTTCCGCCTAGTAGGTGAAGTACCCATTTGTGAGGGTGCTTCGGCCGCGCGTCGAAAATTGGATAAGTCTTCTCGTAATCGAAATAATGAAAAACCCCCTTAATCGTTATCACCGCCGACAGTGGATCCCACTGCCATTCCATCTCAATTTCAGGCCCGTCTCCCATGTGGGGCTTCGCGCCAACCTTCAAAGAAGTAACGCCCGCGATGTCGGCCTTCAGCACGCTTGGGTTCATCAGAAAGATACCCGCCCCTAACTCTCCCGTCACACTCCCTTCTAACGCGACCTCCCACTTGTCATAGTGCCACTTCTCAGTGTCCGGCCAGTACTTCCACGCCCAGGAGCTTTTCAAGCCGATCTCGCCCGAAATCTTGTAATAACACCCCAATTGGATGTAATACGTGAGCCCAGGTGGGATCAGGGCGAGAGGATAGATCGGATGCGGGGAAGTTTCCCCCTCAAAGCCAGCGCTTACCTCCAGCTCACCCTCACAGTACGCCCGTGGCGAGTGTTTCACTTCCTTCCACTGCTCGCTACCCTTGATGGAAACCTTAATGCTGTCCTCGATTTTCTTCAGTAGCGTGGGGCTGAGTGGCACCTTCCTAATCAACCCCTTGATTTCTTCCTCCAACGCCTCTAGTTTCCATTCGATCTCGATTTTGTCCGGCGGATACGCCCGAATTTCGTAGCTGGGCGCACCGCCCTCGCACATGGTCGCGCTCGCGCGATAGATCTGCGGATCCTCCTTCCAAAGCGCCAGCCAGCCCAGGATCGTCGGCTTGAATGTCTTGGCGTGAAAGGTTGTCGTGGCGGCATGGTCGGTAGACGTCCACATGCCGCTGATGGACCATTCGATGTGATCCCCGCAGCCGCCGACCACGTCCGCCACGCACGTGATCGTGTCGCCGATGGAACCGTATCCATCCGGTACAACCGAAAGAACGCCGTCCTTCCCCGGTTGACGGCCGTGGTGCTCGCAATGCACTGTCGCACCCCGCAGTTTGCAGGGAACGGGCGGCTTATCCGGCACCGGCGCTGTTGCCACTATTTGTGGGTCAGGGCCCTTTTGCGCGTCAGCACCCGCCTTTGCGCCGATACCGCTAGAATCGTTGCTCGAACAGGCGAGTACGGGCGGTGGGGCCACCGTATCATCGGGTAGCGTCTCCGTTTGTTGCGCCGCCTGGCGAACGGCGGCAGCTTGCGCCGCGGGCGTTACCTTGTGAACCTGGCCGCCATTGGCGGCATACGCCTCTATCCACTCATGCCGCAGATTCGCCTGCGCCGGATCGTGCGGGTCCAGCGGGACGCGCTTCCCGTCATCCTTGACCATTTCCGGATGGGCATCATAGAAATCATCATCGGCCGCGGAGGCGGCCGCGTGTGACATGGGATGGGTTGCACGCGTGGTTCTCATCGAGTAGATTTACCGGAGTTCAATTCGATATGCGAGGCCAAGGCTTCAAAAGCCTGCGCCATTCTCGCCTCCGCAGGGATGGCGGACCGGCGCAACATGTTCCGCAACCAGCCATATTCGGGACTTACATCGAAATTTCGGCCAAGGAGGAACCATAGATAAGCGAACCGGATGACTTCGCGATGGCTCTGAAACCCATAACGCCCGGCAACCTGTACGGCCTCTCGAAGCCGGAGGCGCGTGCCGTTCGGTCGCAAAAGGGCGCAATCGTCTGGGAAATGCTCCTCTAACCAAGCCACCGCGCGATTCTCGAAGCTAAGATAGGTTCCATATGCAAGTGCATCTCTCTGATCCCGTCTTATGATCATAGGGCTTTAAGTGGTTGTGACGGTCCACATAGCTCACATCTTGTCGAACTTGGTTCCATTATCTGCCGTGTCTGGCGGATCCGGAGCCTTCGGGCTGGCCGGTGAGCTCGGGCTCGATCCGCTGCCTTGGCCGGCTGACCCTCCGCTGTTGATCAGGACCACGGTCCCCTGAATCGTGACTCCGCTCGGGTTGATGTCGATGAAGCCCCCTGGTCCGACGAGGGTAAGTTCGACGCCCGCCTCGATCACGACCTTCATCCCTGCCTTCAAATGAATTTCCTGGCCAGCCTGATGCGCGAACTTTGTGCCGCTGGTTTGTTCTGTCGACTGGCCTACTGCCAGGGAGAACTTCCCGCCGACCTTTTCGCTATGATTGCCGGCGAGCGTGACGTCGTGATTTCCTCCCGTCTGCTCGCAAACGTTGCCCTTCGTATCAAAGTGTTTATCTCCGTCCGTTTCGAAAACATAATCCGCGCCGACCTTTACATGTTTGTTCTGCCCGACCGATTCCTTCTGGTTCTGTTTCACAATCAGATGGCGGTTGGCGCCCACCCACTCGCGGGATTCGGCCTTTGTGCGGTCATCCTTGTCGCGCTCGGCATGGATAAACACCTGCTCCCTGCCTTTCAAGTCTTCAAAGCGCAGCTCATTGAAGTTCTTTGCACCACCCTCTTTGGTGCTGCGCGACTTAAGCGTGCTCACGGTCTTGTGCTCGGGCAGCTTGTAGGGCGGCATTTGATCAGGATTGTAGACGCTTCCTGTCACCATGGGTTGGTCCGGGTCGCCGTTCATGAAGGAGACGACTACCTCCTGGCCGATGCGAGGAATGTGAATGCTGCCCCAGTTCTGCCCCGCCCAGGAAGTCGCGACACGCGCCCAACACGAGTTATCAGTTGCGTCGGGCGACGGATCCCACATGAATTTCACCTTCACCCGGCCGTACTTCTCGGTAAAGATCTCCTCCCCTGCAGGTCCGACGACAACAGCGGTCTGGGGCCCGGAAATGATGGGCAAAGGCGTCACGCGTGGCGGCCGGTAGGGCAGCGCGTAGGGAAAGCAGGTGAACGCATTCGTGTAGTGGTCACCATCGTCGAGGTGCGAACCTGAGCGAAACGATCCCTCGTTGGCCTGATGGGAGACCTCGGAAATCACGTAAGGGCCGTCACCGTTGTAATGATTTTTCAACGTGAACCGGTGGCCCGAGGTGATGTGCCGATTGTTGCCTCCGGCGTTCAAGAAGATCATCGCCGCCTCGGTCTGTTCCATCCGAATGCCGGTGGTTCGCTTATTGTCCTGGAAGATTTTTTCCAAATCAGCCGGTTTTTCGCCGCCAGTCTTATCGATGCCGTCAAATCGCTGAGCGTACCGTCCCGGCTGTTCAAGAACCTCAAAATCTTCGTTCCCAGCCAGTTTCAGCTTATGCTCTACCGCACCCACCTGAACCGAAGGGGTGATGATGTGCTCCGCTTCCAGGTGCTTGTGCGGCAGTTCGAAATGGTGGTCCCAGAGGGTGTATTTACCCGAACCCCAACTCTGCGCTTTTTCCCAATGATTGATTCGCTCTTCGGTGCGAGTTCCACCAGCATCGTGGTCGAATAGCACCGTGGAAATGCCGGGGATGTCAGAGTGCGAAGCCGGGGTGTTGGCAAGCACGAGCTTATGAACGCCGCGGGAGAATCGGAAGTAGTAGTAGATCCCCTCCTCTTCCATAAGCCGCGACGCGAAGTTAAAATCGCTCTCTTGAAACTGCGTGCAATACTCCCGGGGCTCGAAGGTCCCCTGAATCTCGTCCTTGAAGTCGAAGTCCGCGAAAACTGTTTTCAAAATCTCCGGAATCGTCACGTGCTGAAAAATGCGGCTGCGATGTTTACGTGTCAGTTTCCAAATATCGGGTACGACGGTCATACGATAGGAGACGAATTCGTGGTCGCGCGCCGATTGGGAAAATTCGACTGCGATTCCGCTGAAATGCCGTGGTTCCTCTGTCGCATCTGCGCCCTGTATTCCAAAGCCAATTTTTTGGCCGACCAACTGGTCGAAATCGATTCGTAGGGAATTCTCAGCTAGCAGTTCGAGTTCGAAGCGAAAGAGTCGGCTAATGGATTCGTGACCACGGAATCCGCTCAGAAGCAGTGTGTTGTCCCCGAGAGGCGTAGACAAGTAGAGAAAGCGGTTGGAAGTTGCGTAAGCCATTCGGTTTGTCCCCGTACCCGACACCTCTGGGGTTCCTATCTCGCGCAGGAGCCCAAAGGATTGTATCATTTGAGACGGACCAGCGGTGAGCCGATGTTGGGTGCAAGATGTCCTGACTGAGAATCGGGCGGGCAGCCAAGTCCGGTTCGATGCCATTAGGAGACGTAGACAGTGGCCAAAGAAACAGCATTATTGACTTATGATGCCGCCAAGGAGCGACTCTGGGGAACGATAAAACCTGCACGTCCGTTTGTTATGACAGCGTATTCGGGTGGTAGCCGAGGGCACCGAGAAGGAGATCCAGTCAAGTACCTTTACAGCCAAGCAGCGTTGCCATCAAGCCATCTTGCCACCACAGCGGAGAAACTAGGCGCTGACGGCCGCCTCACTCAGCGGGGGGGCACCTTACCTGCGGGCCATTATATCTGCCAGTACTTGAGGAATCACGGAAAACTCCACGAGTGCATTCGGCTGAAGCCGGCACAAGACGCCAAAGTAATCCAGTTACCGCCGGATGTCGCTCTCAAGTTCGGACGCACTTGGATTCCTCATGGGAGGAATCTGAACGGCGAATTCTTTTACATACACGGACGCGGTCCCATGGGAAGCGACGGTTGTATCGTTCCAAAGTCGCCCCAGGATTTAAAGGACCTCAATGAAGCGGTGAGGGACTTTCCGGGATTGGTCATCCTTTGGGTCAAAAACGTCTCGTTCCAATTGCCTCAGGAGTTAGGGGGCCGGATCGTTAATTGGTGGGAGGTTGGGACGCTAAACAATGCCCTTTATCGTTGAGAGCTTCTCAGGACCCGCCGCTGGGCGCAGATTCGATCTGCCCGACGGTGCCGCCATGACTTTCGGTCGGACCGCAAAATCTCGCTATGTCATCCCTGAAGACAGCCACCTATCCGGTGCGCATTTTTCGCTGGAAAGCCGTGGCGAGAAATGCATGGTACGGGACCTGTCGAGCACTAATGGAACTTTTGTCAACGGCGTCAGAATCACTGAGGCTGAGATAGGTATCGGTGCGGTCGTCTCGGCAGGAAGTTGTTCCTTCAAACTCTCTCCCGGGGCGCCAGAGGAATGGCTCGGTTACTCCCCCCGGCATAAAGCTGTTCTCTCCTTGCTCTACGGTTATGGCCAACAGGTTTTCGCGGTCCTTGACGCAGCACGCGAGGATCGCCTTCCAGCGTTTCTTCAGGCTTATGGCGTTGAGCATTTTTCGCTCTATCAAGGGGATAGCGGCGACCAGTTGAAGGATGTTGCGCCCTACGTGGCGCTGCTCCCGAAGAAATCGCAGCTTTTGCCGATGCTGATGAAGGAGGGTTGGGGGAAGAGCTGGGGAATTTATCTCAACTCGGATGCTGAGCTGGCTAAAGTCCGTGACCATCTCCGAAAGTTGTTAACGGTGAAGGATGAAGATGATCGTTTGCTGTACTTCCGTTTTTACGATCCCCGCGTCCTCCGAGTCTTTCTTCCCACTTGCACGTCGCAGGAGGCCACGGACTTTTTCGGACCGGTTTCTCGCTTTGTCATGGAGGGAGATGATCTGGATCACCCGCTCCAGTTTAGAGGTACGTCCCCGCTGATGAAAACGCAGTTTGGTATGCCGGGTTTAAGGCTCTGACCAACGGTACCGAAATTCCGAGCCCACCCCAGCAAGGTCCTGTAGCGATGCGTTGGCTAGAAGGTGGTCGGCTCGATGCAGTTCCTGTATACTGACCAGCCCAGAGGCCAAGTAGAAATCCAGGGGGGCTTGGTTATGACAAGGGAGATCACAGCGATGATGATCACGTTCAGGGAGGTACCTGGCAGTTCGGCGAGCTGCTGCGAGCAGGCCCAGAGTTCGGTCCTCGAGGTGATGCCCTGATGGCTGACCTCGGTGTTTACTTCCGGCGCGAGGATTACGCCCCTTTCTGGCTCCGCGTCGTCATCGATATCGTTGACGGCGCCACGTTTGGCATCTGGTGTATCGCAGTAGGAGCCCTCGCCTTCGCGATCAATGCATCTCCCAGGACGGGGCTGAACGCTGCGGTCCTCCTTTGGGTGGTCAGCGCATTTCTCTACTTCGTCATTCTGAAGCGATCGTCGTTTCGCACCCTCGGCTATCGCATCTGCGAAGTCAAAGTGGTGGCGCTGGACGGCGGCGTACCCAGCTATGGCTCACTCTTTCTGCGCGTGATGTTTTCCATTTTTAGTCCACTGAACTGGCTGGACCTGATCTGGCTCTCGAGCGACCCTCACCGCCAAGCTCTGCGGGACAAGTTCGCCAACACGTATGTCGTCAAGACGAAGGCGCAAGCGGTCGGCGGCGGAAGGGTGATCCTGCGACCCTACGAAATCCTCTTCTTCAACTTTCTGTTTCGAGAAGTTGAAAAGAGTCCAGCGCCAAAGTAACATTTTGTGCTCAGGGAACACGTGAGCCCCACCGGGGCCGGCGATTCAGTGTCAATGCTCGCAGAATGCAGCGCCGTTCCTGGCTGCGGCCTTTAATGCAGTCACCTGTGCTGCGAGGGGCCCGACAACCTTTCCCATACCGACTTCGCCGATAATTACGGTCGGGCATCCCATGGCGATCACACCGCCGTGGACGGTCGGATCGCCAATCCTCGCAGCCATCAAATTTCCGATCAACACGGTTGGCGACCCCATTGCGATCACGTCCGGCGGCCCAACACAGGTTGCCATATCGGTTATTCGAGCGGCCGGCTGGTTGCCTATCAGCACAGTGGGCTCGCACGCCGGAAGAATGGGTCCTCCGACGTGAGGGACTAACCCCGTCACCATCGGACAGACGTGCATGTCGCCTAGACGCGCTGCTGGAGGCATCCTCTGGATCTTATACTCCAACGCGGTCACGTCGCAAGAGCTACTTCCCATCTGACCAATTTTGAGCCACCCCCGTGCCGCTGCCCTTTGGACTATGATTACTTAGAGTTGCGAAACTGGGATTTCCGAGATCGCTGATGCTAGAACGGATCGGTAAGTACGAAATACGAGGAGAACTGGGGAAGGGAGGCTTCGGCCGCGTCTACCTCGGACATGATCCGACCGTAGATCGTTTGGTGGCCATCAAGGTCTTATCTTCAGACGGGGATTCGAGTAACCTGATCCGATTTCGAACGGAGGCGACCGCAGCCGGAAATCTTGGACATCAGAACATCGTCAAGGTCTACGAACTAGGTGAGGACAACGGAGTATTTTTCCTTGTCATGGAGTACTTGGCGGGCCAAGACCTGCGCCACGTCATCGGAACAACTTCTCTCACGCTCATAGAAAAAATTCGGGTCATGTCGCAGGTTGCGCAAGGTCTACATTGCGCACATCAAAGCGGCGTAGTTCACCGTGACGTCAAGCCAGCGAACATCATGCTGCTACCGGACGGCACTGTGAAAATCATGGACTTTGGCATCGCTCGCCGCACGCGGGACAACTCAGCCAGGCTTACGCAGAGCGGCTTTTTAATTGGAACTGTCTCTTACATGGCCCCGGAACAGTTTTCAGGGATCGAAGCCGACGCGCTATGTGATGTCTGGTCTTTCGGAACAATCTACTACGAACTGTTAACGGGCAAGAACCCTTTTCACGCGGCAGATTCCGCAGCGACGATGTACCGAATTACAAATCTTCAACCAGATCGGATCGTACCCGTCTGTCCAGGGTGTCCGGAAGCCCTGGAGAATGTGGTTTTCAAACTACTGGCAAAAGACCGTGGAAGCCGCTATCAGAGCCTTGAGGATGTTCTGCTCGACACTGCACCCATACAGGTAGGTATGGAAAGGGCCCGCGCGACGCAAATCATGCAGGAGGCAAAGGACCTCCTTGCTTTAGGAAAAGAAGATCTGGCGCAGGAACTGATCCGCAAAGCCCTGACACTTAATCCGGAGGAACAAGAAGGCCGTGCTCTCTGGCAGAAGCTGAAACAGGATTCGAGAGCACGAGCCACTCGCATTCTCGTCCAGGGGTTTTTAGAAAAAGCCGAAAAGGCAGCCCTCGACAACGCGTACGGAGACGCGATTCGTTGGCTCAATTCCGCCTTGCAGCTAGATCCTTCCAGCCATTCCCTTAAAGAGCGGCTCGCACAGCTGGAGAGCGCCAAGCAACGTCGCGAAAAAACAGAGCATCTACTAGCACAGGCGCGGACCGATTTAGAATCCCAGAAATTGACATTGGCATTTCAGAGCGCGACTGAGGCCTTGGGGGCCGACCCAAAGAATACCGAGGCACAGATTTTAGTCAGCCGAATCAGAAAAATAATTGCGGATCGAGAGGCAGAGAGACGCATCAAGGAAGGCCTGAGTCAAGCCAAGAAGTTAGTTGTCTTCGGTGCATTGGACCAGGCGATTGAGTCGTTGCAAAATCTTTTAGCAGATGCCCCCGACGCAATACAGGTCCGGGAATTTCTCTCACGCACTTGTCAGCAGCGGGATGAGCGCGATTTGCAAATCCGAATTCGCTCGGAAATCGATGCGGCCAAGAATCTGATTGCAAATGGAGATTTTGCCACTGCCATAAGTCGGCTGGAGCAACTGTCCCAAGAGAGGCCGAACGAAAGCAGCGTCGCGGGAATGCTCTCTTTTGCGCGCGAGGAGCTTCAAGTACAAGAGCGCGCGTCCAAGATCAAGAGTATTGGCAACACTGCGTGGGCACGACTAAAGGAACAAAACTTTGACGAGGCGCTCAGAATCACGGCAGAAGGCCTGCAAGCGTTCCCAGAGAACGAGAAGCTCGCGCATCTCCGGCATGTCATTCTGACTGCGCGAACTGAACATGATCGGAGTCAGGCGATTCAAAAGGCGATTGAAGAGTCGGCTGCTCTTGAGAAAGCCGGCAAACTCGATCAGGCGATTGCGAGCGTGGATGAAGCTTTGCGCTTGTATCCTGGTGATGCCAAATTGGGGGACGTGCGGAATGATCTCCAACGAAAGCATGAGGAATTGCAACGGAAGCGGCGTGCCGAGGAGATTCAGAACGCGCTTGTGCGTGCGCGAAAGATGATCGAGAGCGGACAAGCAAATTCTGCGACCAAGATTCTCACACGGACGATCTCTTTGTACCCCTCCGAGCCCGCCGTGGCATCGCTCCTCGAACAAGCTCAGAAAGAGGAGGACAGACAGCGGGAGCAGCGAGAAGTGAATGCGGTGCTGTCCGTCGCGCACCAACTCGAGGCTGATGGTGAGTTGACCGCCGCCTTGCAAGAGATCGAGGGCGGCCTTCGATTATATCCATCGTCGAAGGAACTCGCCGAATCTGCAGCTAGGCTTCGAGGTAAAGTTAACCTGGAAGCAGATCTCGTCGCTATTAAAAAGGCGATTGGACGCGGTAGCTGGACGTCCGCTTTGAAGTTAATTTCCGACGCGCGACTGCGTCACGCGGCCGATGATAGTCTACCCTTGCTCGAGAAGCAGGTCCGAGGCGAACAACAACGAGAAGACTTGGAAAGCCTATGCACGGAGGCCAAAAAGCAACTGGAGGCTAAAGATCTCGAGCGCGCGAGAAAAACGCTCGCGGCCGGACGGTTGATTTTTGGCCCGGAACCTCAGTTGGCCGCACTCGAATCCGAGCTGACTCGTGCGTTTGACCGGCGCAGGAGTTTAGAGGCTGCGCGACGTATGTTGGACGAAGGCAAGCTCGAGTCGGCAATAGCCACACTGGACAAGATGCTTCAGGCAGATTCCTCCGACGTCGAAGTGCGGACCCTTCGCAACAGCGCCGTGCGAGAACAGGAGGCCGAGCGTCGTTATAAGATTCGCGAGCAAGGCCTCCAGGAAATAGAGCACTTGTTGCAATCTGGGCGGTTCGACGAAGCCGAACGTCGCATCCAGGCATTATTGGTGGATTTCCCGAATGACCCGGGCGTTCAGGGCGTGCTCCGCCGGGCAGCGGATGGGAAGCGCGAGCACTCTAGGCGCGAATCGTACAGAGTGGGCCGCGAACAGGTCGCTACTTTGCTAAATGATAGGCGCTTCGATGCTGCGATTGGCCGACTTAAAAAGCTGTCGTTGGAGTTTCCCAAAGATATTGCGCTAGAGGAAGATCTGAAAACGGTAACTGAAGCGCAGCAGCAGCAGAATCGGCGAGACCATTATGCCTCGGAGCGAGCGCGGGCTGGACAACATATTTCACAACGCGAGTTCGATGCCGCCATTCGAATTCTTCTTGCGCTGCAAAAGGAATTCCCGAATGACCCCGTCCTGCAAGAAGAGCTGAAGTCGGCTGCTGCCTCTAAAGCACTTTATGAACAGCGGCAGTCCCAGGACCAACAGGTTGCGGAACTGGAGCGATTCTATCGAAAAGGCGATGCCGCGGGCCTGAAGGATCGGGTATCCCGCCTTGATCCTGTTGAACAGGATCCTCGGATCAGAGAGCTCGTGGAATGGGCACACACTCAGATCGCGAGCCTTTCCCAAACGGGATCGCGGGAATCCGTGGAGGTTCTACGGCGCCGGAGATTGCGTCGGCTTGTCGTTTACACAAGCACGGGTGCTGTAGTACTTCTAACACTCCTGATTTGGTATGTTTCATCTCGAAGAACTCCAGAAGGCTTGTTCGATGTGAGTCCCCTGGAGCTTTCCTTCCGCGTTAAGGGCGGCTCGTCATCGCCTACTTCCCAGGTTGTTTTTGTCAACGGGGCCACTGGAACGCAATCGTGGGTATCCTCAACGACAGACGACTGGTTATCCGTGACACCCTCGAGTGGCGTACCTTCTACCAGAGTGCAGGTTGCTGTGAATCCCGCTCACCTCTCGCCGGGTCCACATGCTGGCATTGTGGACTTCGATGTTATTCACGGCGCAACGTCTAAGCGAAGCGTGAAGGTAAACGTAATTGTCGAGCCTGCGGATTCGCACACCACGTCGGGCGCGAGTCAACCAACGAACCGTACCCAAAGTCCGCTCGATCTCACTCTCAGCTCTATCAATCCCAATAGCGGAGCATTGGGGGAAAATATCCGAATTACCCTGACCGGAAGCCACTTCACCAAGGACGCCAGCATAAAGATCGCATCTGACTCTAAAGGAATCACCGTCAGCAACATAACGGTGAGAGGCTCGACTCAGATGACCGCGATCCTTGCGATCCCACAGAACGCGGAAGCAGGAACGATCAAGGTTCTCGTTGTCGATTCTGGACGCACCAGCGGTATACCCTTCGATGTGAAACCGCCGGCACCCCCGACTCCGTTGACAGCATTGCCGACGCTCATCGCGATCACTCCCGATAAAGGACAAGTGGGGGGCAACGTCCAAGTGACTTTAACCGGCTCCAACTTCGTGTCAGGGGCGAAAGTGAACGTCAGCAATGGCGGTGTGAGCGTGAGCAACGAGAGTGTGCAAAGTTCGAGTCAGATTACAGCAACGTTCCTTATCGGAGCCAATGCGTCGCTGGGTTCAGCCCTCGTAAATGTGGTCACGTCGGGCGGCAAGAGCCAGCCAGTCCCCTTTAGTGTCGTTGGCGCTTCAAGAGAAAACACCCGGAAGGACAACGCGCTCAAAGAAACCACGGCATCGAAAGTCGGTCAAAACGCGCTAACAGAAGGCACATGCCACTGGCGTGGAAACCTTTTGGACGGTGGACGTTTAGAGATAGACAAGTCAGGTGGTGTGAACCTCGGGAAGTTAATAGGGCAGTCAGATTCCTGGCGCGAGCGAGCCGTGAACGTACGCTTGAGGAATGCGCCGAGCGGCGTTACTGTTGCAGAGGAGCCATCGGGGACCAATGGGTACAAGCTTGTTGTCGAAAATAGAAGTGGCAAAGAAATCCAAATCCTCGAAATCAAGTGGAGCAGGAAAGAATGAAAGCAACGGCCCGGCGGAGAAGCATCGGTGTTCTTTTTGTCATCATCGCGGCGGCCCTCACCGGTTATTCCCAAGATTCAGCTTCTCTCAATAGCGGCCACCGCAAAGCGCTATTGATTGGGAACGGAGAGTATTCGGCCTTACGGCACCTGCCTTTTATTTCAAAGGGCTTACAGCATGTGGCTGAATCATTGGGCAAGACCGGATTTGAAGTGACCAGCCTAGACAATATTACTGCGAATAACCTCTCTGCCCAGATCAAGCACTTCATCGACGAACTCGAGTCGGGCGACGTGTTCCTCTTTTACTACAGCGGTTACGCGGTCCAGGCAAGCGTTGACGGACAGAGCGGCAATTACCTGTTGCCCACAGATTTTGACCCAGTCCCGGTCAGGAGCAAAAAGGCAGTTTTTGATGATTTTGCCTACCCAATAAAGGAATTGTACAAGGCAAGCCATCAAAAGCTCAGATTAATGATCATCATCGTCGACGCTCCGTGGATTGTGGACCTCAATCTCACCGAAATATTAGGGGATGGCCTGATGTTTCCTGCGTTGCCTGAGGATGGGGAGAATGTGGTTGCCTTCGCGGCCACGCCGGATGTAGCCGTCGAGGTTCCTTCCGATGGCGGGGAAAGTCTTTTTTCCGGAGCCTTCGCGAACGGTATTCTCCAGCCACTCGAGTTGATGAAATTGCTCTCAGACATACAAGGGAAAGTGAAGGACGCTTCCAACCAGCAACAGCAGCCAGTATACTTCCCAAATGTGAGGCAGACTTTTTACTTCACTCTCCCCAAGAATCCCGACCCGCAGCTGGGTAGATCTTACCAGAATCCGAAGGATCATGAGTATTACGTTTGGATTCCGTCGGGTACATTCAACATGGGTTGCGTGCCTGGCAGCAAATGCGAATCCCAAGAGAAGCCGCAGCATCCGGTTACCCTCACCAAATCATTTTGGATGGGTACGACCGAAGTTACGGTATTGGCCTACGAGCGCTATGTGGCCGTGGACAAGAAGAATCGGCGAATGCCTCAGGCGCCCCTTTGGAACAGGAAGTTTCAGAAAGAAGACCTTCCAATTGCCTCGGTATCTTGGGAGGGCGCACGCGACTATTGCCAGTGGGCTGGTGGGCGGTTACCGACGGAAGCCGAGTGGGAGTACGCAGCCCGCGATAATGTGCCGGACCAGATTTACCCGTTCAACGACGAAAACAGCCGGGATCATGCGAATTTCGCAGGCAAGAAGGAAGCGGACATTTGGGAGGATACGACATCCCCTGTCCGCAGCTTTAGTCCTAGTCCAAGATTCTCTCTGTACGACATGGCGGGCAATGTATGGGAGTGGGTGAACGACTGGTACAGTGCGACATACTATGGCGAGTCGCCGCCAATTGATCCCCTAGGCCCCGCTACGGGCAAAGGGCATGTGGCGAGAGGAGGATCCTATGACAGCGATCCAAAGGAGCATCTGCGCATTTCCTTCCGCAAACCTTTTAAGACAGCGGAAAACAATGTTGGCTTTCGGTGCGTTCTTGACGACACGCCCCAGACTAGGAAGCGCTTGGGTGTTCAATGATTTAGAGAAAAGTAGATCTCTCCGCCGCTGGTTCGAGGAAAGACCTGGAGTTCGGTCTGATCGCTTGGTTGAACGGGCATTACTTTTCTTGCAGATATTTTTTGCTAGTTTTGTTGTATACTGGGGGCCGCTCAATCAAGAGCTGTGTCGTGCTGGTTGAAGGAACAGACCTAGAGGAGGAGCTTTGTCAATATTGACGAGTAAATATCGGAACCAGATGCGCAAATGGCCCGTGCTGTTCACTGCTTTATCGATTTTGATCGTGATTCCGAGCGCAAGGGCGCAGGTGTCGTACGTCCGCCCCAATAGCTTCGAAGTTGGGCCGTTCGTGGGAGTCACCTATGGACTCGATGCAACCCGCGTCCTTTCGGGCGGTAACCTGACCTACGCCGTAACGAAACGAATCCTTCCCTACCTCGAGTACAGCTATTTCCCGCCGCTCTTGCGCTCGGAAGTGGCGTCCAATGGATACAATGCCAGCACGCGGGTGCCAGTGAATGACCTCCACGGCGGAGTCCACATTCGCTTTCCGTTTCACGAGAGCCCGATCGTCCCCTATGCCGTGATCGGATTTGGGGCGTTGTTCTATCCGCAGAGAACAATCACCTTCTCTACGATTTCTCAGGGACAGTTGCCGCCGCCGCCGCCCATTCAAGTCCAGAGCGCTTCTAATTTTGCTGCGAACTTTGGCGGAGGGATACGCTATTACTTCGGGCAGCAGTGGGGCATGCGGCTCGAAGCCAAAGTGTACAAACCGACGGGCGAGTACACGACTGCTTTTGGCAAGGTAGAGGTGGGATTGTTCTATCAGTTCCGTTAGCCATTTCGCCTATTCTCCACCGGAGGGGCTTTGTCTCGGGGACGACTTGTTGTTGGTTTCACTTTGATTGCCGTTTTTGCCGGTATGTCCTTTGCCAGCTCACCAACGCTAGGTTTCTGCGGCGAAGACGATGGTGGAATTGTCGGCGAGTCCCTAAGTTGGACTCCAAGCGTCGGAGGATGCAGTGGGGGTAGGGGATTTGTGGTTATCGGTGGAACGCCACCCTATACATGGTCGCTCACGCCTTACGTGACCGTTAGAGTGAGGGACGATATCTTCCATCTGGTCGACGGGCAGGAGGCGGAAGTTGATTGGTACTACGTATTCCTAGCGCGTGCAACACAACGCGGGGGTATCGGGCTCATTGCGCCCCAGGCCATTTATTCCGCGGGCTGCCTCGACGGGTCCGGCAAGGAATCAATCAGGGATGCAGCTATGCAGCTCACAGAGCCCAAGATCAGGATCTTTTAGTGTCCTACGAGAGTCGTTCACTGGGTTCTCAAAAGACGTTCGGTCGCAGTTTGGATAGCAAGTCCAATCACTGTGATCGTCACTGGTGGACTGGGTCCGCCCGACGCTCATGACCACTGGAGCGGACGAACGGAGGCGCATTACTCTTCTTGTTCTCGGAACCGTTTGTTTTCGTGTATACTTGGCGGAACTTGGAATAGGAGGAGCTTGACATGCACCGTGCGAGACATTGGTTGTCATCTGAGGACACTAACAAGTCAGCGTCTACCTTAATCGAGGTAGGTCAAGGATTGCGATCTGGAATTGCTGATCTACTCTGCGATGTGCCGGTCTCGCTAACCCAAACGCTGCGGCTTTTCCTTCAGTTCGCCGTCATTATCGCCACCTTCCCGTCGAGCTCCGCTCAGATTATTTCGGTAAGCGGCACAATCCCGGTCGGAACTTCGCCTGAGTTCGCTGCAATCACGCCAAACGGGGCGGCAGTCTACGTAACAAATTCTGGCGGCAACACAGTCAGCGTCATTTCTACTGCCAGCAACACGGTGATCGCGACGATCCCTGTAGGGAGTGGGCCATCTGCCTTGGCCGTAACGCCGGACGGCTCACGCGTCTACGTGGCTAATTATTCCAGCGGCGGCGTATCGGTGATCAGCACGTCGTCAAACACGGTCACTGCGACGATATCCACTGGCGGTCCTGTTCGAGACCTTGCAATGGTGCCGGATGGCACGAAGGTTTATGTCGCGCTGGAATATGGCGGCCTCGGCCGAATAGTTACAGCGACGAATACCCTGTCGATCATATCCACTGTCACTTGCCCGGAAGGCGTGAGAGTGACGCCCAACGGGACCTACCTCTATGTGGTTTATCAATGCGGTGGGCCCGGCGGGAGTGGAGGCCATGACGCGGTTGGAGTTTTCAATGTCGCCACGGACAGTTATTTAAGCAGCATTACTGGACTGCCGAACGTTGGATCACCAGCGCCGGGAATCTCGCCCACCGGCACGCAGCTGTGGGAAAACGGCGGGAACGCCTGTGCCAATGCCGGCTACGATCAAGTCGGCTGTCCCACGGTTCCCGGTGTGCCGGAAGATGTCGTCAACGTGATCCAGGTGAGTACCAACACGCTCATTCGGTCACTGGGATTTTCAGGTACTGAAGGTGTTGGCGCGACAACCTCGTTTTTCCCCGACGGGTCGAAGGCGCTGCTAGGCGGCGCCAGTACTCTAAAGGTGGTGGACACCACAAGCCTGGCGACTACGGCGACGGTTCCTATCGGCGCATCCGGGAGCGTGGTGTTCATGCCCGGGGGCACTCGCGCCTACGCGCCTGTGCCCGGGCAGAACGCGGTCGCAATACTTCAGCTGGCGTCGGCGCCACCGTCACTCAGTATCATCAGCCCAACCTCTCTTTCTCCGGGAACAGTGGGAATGGGCTACAGCCCTGTGATATTTACTGCAAGCGGGGGAACAGGAGGCTATACTTGGTCTGCCACTGGACTGCCGTATGGGATGGGGCTTAATGCGGCTGGCGTACTGAATGGAACACCCGCAACTGGCAGCCAAGGCAGCTACAATCCGCAGTTCAAGGTGACTGATTCAAGCAGCAATACAGCAACAGCGAGTCTGGCGCTGACGATCAACGCTGCGCCTCCTACTCTCGTCTCGATCAGCCCCAACAGCGGTGCACGGGGAACCATTGTTCCGGTGACGCTGACCGGCACGAACTTCATCTCCGGAGCAAGCGTGAACGTCAATATTAGCGGGGTGGGTCTGATCAATGTTAATGTGGCGAGCGCGACGCAGATCACCGCTACGCTTCTGATTGGGGCTAACTCACCCCTCGGCTCCAGCAATGTTACCGTGACCACCTCCGGAGGTATTACTGCGCCTGTCACCTTTACTGTGACCGAGGGGGCACCGACGCTGACTTCAATCAGCCCGTCGAGCGGAGCGCCGGGTACGAGCGTGCCGGTGGTACTGACAGGGACGGGATTCATTTCCGGGGCGACGGTGAATGTGAGTAATCCCGGAGTGACGGTGAGCAATGTGAATGTGGTGAGCGCGCAGCAGATCGCAGCGACGTTTGCCATCGCTTCGAGCGCCAGCGTGGGA
>Ga0075029_100000358_pt1 | contig 26284 bp, 18 predicted proteins | sample LitLauG_LLR_2013_FD_71391 | JGI IMG/M metagenome (GOLD analysis project Ga0075029, IMG submission 71391) | Freshwater sediment microbial communities from North America - Little Laurel Run_MetaG_LLR_2013 | ecosystem: Environmental > Aquatic > Freshwater > Creek > Sediment | place: USA... | reverse complement strand
CAACTACCTTTCGGTAATTAGCTGCGCCGGTATCAATGCTGGCGGCGGCTTCGGGCTTGCCATCGTAGACAATTTCAACGAGGCGGCGCATCAAAGGGCCGAGGAGACTGCCCCCGTTATCGGAGTTGGAGAGAAGCACGGCGCCGATGCCGGATTCGGGAAGGATCATCCAGTCACTTTTGTAGCCGAAAAGGCTGCCGCCGTGGTGAACGATGGGAATGCCCCAATGATTGTTGACTTCCAGGCCCATGCCGTAGGTTTGGTCCTCGCCGATGGGGATCTGCGGCTTGCGGCGCATAAGGAGGTTTTCTTCAGAGACAAACTGCTGGCCGTTGGCGAGTTTGCCGCGCCGGATTTCGAGCAGGGCGTATTGGGACAAGTCATGCGCCGAGGTCCAAACGCCCCCGGCCGGGCGGAAGGGAACCACTGAATAGTTTTGATCCATCCTGATGAGTTTGGTTTTGCCATCAATATCGTCCGAATGGGGCCTGGCATAGTTTCCTTGCTGGGCCTTCTCCATGTCGAAGGTGGTATCGGCCATACCGAGCGGGTTGAAGATCTCTTTTTCCATGGCGCGATCATAGGCGGCGCCGGGTTCGGCACCGGGCTCATACACGCTGGCCGCGACGTAGCCGGCGGCGGAGGCCATAAGGTTGCTGTACTGAAAGACCTCACCGAACTTACTGGTGGGGCGCATACCACTGAGCAGGGTAAATGTGGAAGCGGGATTGTACTTCTTGTACTCGAAGAGCCATTCGAAGTCCTGGCGGGGCAGGCCGGTGCAAGCGCAGATGAGATGTCTGATCTCGACTTGTTGCGTGATGGCTGGGTCGGCGAGTCTGAAGCTGGGATAGACCTGGGTGACGTGCTCATTCCAGTCGAGCTTCTTTTCATCGACGAGTTTGGCGAGCAGCAGCGTGGTCATGCCCTTGGTATTGGACGCGGCCATAAAGAGCGTGTGGGCGTCGACAGGATCGGACTTGCCGAGTTCTTTGACGCCGATGCCGCCTTCGTAGACGACCTTGCCCTGGTCGATTAGGGCGAAGCCAGCACCGGGGACATCAAATTTCTTCATAGACGCTTCGACGAAACTGCGTAACGCTTCGATGCGTTCGGGGGTAAGCGGGAGGGGCTTTCGCCCGGCGAAGGATTCGCGCTGGTAGCCGCCGGGGCGAAGGCTTCCCACGATTAGGCCCGCTTGTGCTCCGCGTTTCTCAAAAGTGGGTTCCGCACCATCCAGAATGACAACGCTCCAGATGTCGCCGGCGCGGCGGGCGAGAGCGACCACCACGGCGCGCTCATTCGGGGAAGTCTCGTAGACGAACTGCTTACCGGCGGTCCAACCATCGCGATCGGGAACATCGACGGAGGTTCGTAAGGGCCGCGAAAACCCGGGCTTGTATGTGGCCCAAGCCTGGGCCACGGCGCTGGCGGCGTCGGACGCTTTCTCATCGAGGACGGCAATGTGGGTATCTCCTTCGGGCGCGAGAAGGGCGATCGCCGCGGGAGGTCCGGAGACGGACCAGCCGGCAGGAGCAGTGAAGGTGACGCCGGCGGCTGTGGTCTGAGGCGTGTCCTTTTCCAAGGGCTTCGCGGGTGAGTTCTGGGGAAAAAGGTAAGCTGGAGATCCGATTCCGAGAAGAACAGAGAGCAACAGAGCGCGACCGTTGTGGAACATGGGGCTGATGTTATCAAGCAGATTAGGACGGTCGCAAGAACTAAGCGGTCCTAAGCGTGGTCGGCGAACCTTCCCTAATCGATAAGGTAAGGTTTGCCCGTCACTTGGCAGGAATGCCCATTTTCTGCCTCTGGGGCTACCCCGTTGCTGCTTCCGTGGTCTTGACTGACTGTTTCTGCAAGAGTGTAATTGCTTTCCAACTCACACCAGATCAGACGGTTTTAGTGGGACTTTGGTGCACGTGAGGAGGAAACAATGAGCTGCGACGCGGGCCTGATCCCCTATTCTGCATCATTTCTGCTTGTTATGTTTTGCGCAGCGACTCTCTCCGCTGCTCCGATGCCTCCCGCTGCGCCTACCCAGGCACAAATTACCGTCTTGTACGATGCATTTGGCAAATCCTCCGACATGCACAAGGACTGGGGCTATGCTGCTCTTGTCGAATACGGCGGAAAGCGGATCCTGTTCGACACCGGCAACAATCCGGACATTCTTGCGCACAATGCACAAGTGAAAGGCATCGATCTTTCGAAGTTGGATTTTGTCGTAATGTCGCACCGCCACGGGGATCACATGGGAGGATTGTCCTACGTGCTGAAGGTGAACCCAGCAGTGAAAATCTACGCCCCTAAGGAGGGCTTTGGCGTCTATGGGGCGGACCTGCCCAGTACGTTCTATCGAAAGGATGCCTCCCTGGCTCCTGAGCAGCGTTACTACGATGGCGCTCCGCCGGACATCATGCGATTCGGGTCGGCTTGGCCCGGGGCGAACTTTCAACTCGTGGACAGAAACACCGAAATCGCTCCTGACATTCACCTCATTGCGTTGGTGTCGGACAAGCCGGGAACGCTTGAATTGCGTGAGTTGTCGCTAGCGATCAGTACACCCGAAGGCATTGTGATCGTAGTCGGCTGCTCCCATCCTGGCCTTGACAAAATCGTCGCAGCGGCGAGCACGATTAATCCCCGCGTTCATCTGATTGCCGGAGGGTTTCATCTCGTGACGGCGGGTGACTCGGACATTGATAGGATCGTTACAGCTCTCCATGACGAGTTTAAAGTGGACTACATCGCACCCGGCCACTGCACTGGGGAACCTGCATTCACCGCACTCAGAAAGGCTTTCAGTAATCGATATCTCTATGCCGGCCTTGGTACCACCCTGTCTCTGAGCAAACCACCCAATTAAAAGTTGATCCTGATCGGTATTGGTTTGTCGGCAACCCTTCCCTTACCAAATTTGCGTTTAGGTCAGTGGACTGCGGTTACTACAGACGAGTCTGGCGAACTGTAGACCACTTCGCCATCGAACAAAGTCATCAGGCATTTTAGGTTTTTGACTTCGTCGATGGGGACAGCGTAGAGGTCACGGTCCCAGATCGCAATGTCGGCTTTCTTGCCTACCTCGAGCGAACCGATTTTGTTTTCCAGGAACATCTGGCGGGAGCCCCAGGCGGTGTAGCTGCGGAGCGCGGTGTGCATATCGACGGCCTCTGCCATTCCAAAGGGGTGCAAGCCGTAGGTGCCTTTGGCGGTCTGGCGCGCTGCCGAAGCCCACAGACCGTAGCGGGCGGCAACCGGGGTTACGAAGTAGTCTGACCCGCCGGACCAGAGAATACTGCGCGAGTTGAGAGTTTTGAGCGGTTCCAGGCTCTGGCCGCGTTTGGGACCGTAACTGGCCGCGTAGATGTCCCCGATCCACCAGAGGAACTCGGGCTGCATTTCCGGGTATCCGGCATCGTATTTTTTCTGTAGGGCGGCCATCACGTCGAGGGCGTGTGCGGTCGGAAGGTTGGCATGGATGATGCTGTGGCGCAAGGCGGGATGGGGTTGCTCCCGCTCAACCAGGGCGTAAGTATCGACGACCCAATCCATCGCACGATCGCCGACAGCATGGGTGCCCACGGGGACGCCGTTCTGGTGGAAGAGGCGAACCATTTGCTGGTAAACAGCGGGGTCGACTTGCGGGTAGCCGCGATTGCCCACGCCTGAACTTTTGACATCTGGAGTCGTGGCATCACGCAGCCAGTCGTCGTAGACCCAGCCAGTGCGAGCGCCACCGGAGCCGTCCATGTAGATTTTGGCGCCGCAGGAGAGCAGTCGGTCATCGCCGAGACTGGCGGGAAGGCGGGGGACGGAGTTGATCTCGGCGAGCGCCTTGCGCGCCGATTCCATGGTGGAACCGGCGTGCCACAAGACGCAGATGTGCTCCTTAAGCTGTCCCTGATCGAGGAGGGATTTGTATGCATCCCAGTGGATCCGTTGGATGTCAGGGTCTTTGACGGCGGTCATGCCTTCGCTGTGGAGCATCTGCTGGATGTAGAGAATTCCCTGCCGCATCTGCTCCGGAGTGGTGGGCGGGATGAGGCTGGTGACCGGTTCCATGGCGGACTCTTCCTTGAGGACGCCGGTGGGGTTGCCGTGAGGGTCGCGGTCGATGGTCCCGGCGGCGGGGTCGGCTGTGGCGGCGGTGATGTGGGCCAGCTTAAGGGCGAGTGAGTTGGCGACTCCATAATGGCCGGTGGTATGGATGAGCCAGACGGGGTTATTGGGGGCCACGGAGTCGAGATCGGCCGCGGTGACGTAGCGATGTTCGGCGAGCTTGCCCTCGTCCCAGCCGGAGCCGGTGACCCATTCGCCGGATTTGACCAGAGCGATCTTGGCCTTTACACGGGCAACGATTTCAGCCACCGAAGTGGCATCGGAGAGCTTGACGCCATAGAGTTCCTCGACACCTCCTTCGGCGATGTGGGCATGTGTGTCGATAAGGCCTGGGGTGGCGGTATGACTGTGGAGGTCGATGACGCGTGTGCCGGGAGCATTGCCTGCGAATTCCAGAACTTCGGCGTCGGTGCCGACTTTCACAATGATGCCGTGGCGGATGGCGAGGGCCTGGGCCACCGAGTCCTTGCCATCGACAGTCAGAATGTGGCCGTGAAGCAAGAGCAGGTCGGCACTTGGGCTTTGCGCGAGGAGGCTTGTGGTCAGCAGCTGGGTAACTACCAGCGTGCTTGCCAAACTGAGCTTGGGGTGCAGCGACATCTTTGGATTCTCCTCTCCCGGTGGGTTCAACCACTATATATCCTGAGGAGAAGACCTGCGGTGCTGACCGCACACTGCCGCTTGAAACCCAACGTATCTGGTTGGCCTCAAACATGCAGTAGTCGAGCAGCTCGCGCGATAACTCCCCGTTGGTCGGCCAACCGGAAGTTATCCAGAAACGGGCTTGGAGGAGATCAATATGGAGCGATCTCCCCGAAGCTGACTTATGGCCCGGAACCCGTTCACATTCGTTGCGCCACTTTTAGAGATTGCGACTTCGATGCGACTAGGAGGAAACCGAGACTACTACACTAACAGCCTAAATCAGGATGTTCGCCCAGTTTGTGGGATTGAAAAAGGTCTTCCTCCGACATTTGCAACAAAACTCCTCACTCAGCCTTGGAAGATACTCGCCTCACAAATCCTATTAGAGCCGACGCGGCGGTTAGCAAAGCGATCGGTGCGCACGCTACCGGAACCACTTTGAGGAAATCAAGTGCGAGTCGGGCCCATCCAGGTGTGACATGCCCAGTTCCCATATTGTTCGCAAACAAGCCCCAAACCTCTTGAGGAAAGAAGAACGCCTCGGAGGCATTCCGACGTATCACTGTCGCGAACAAGAAGAACATAATCGCGCTAAAGAGCAGAGAGAGCATACCGTAGCAGATCAGGAACCGTCGATGTTGCATCCCACTTGGGAGCTCGAGGCAGCGCCGGTTGATGATGCGTCGCACTAAGTCATGTATGGCTGTCTCAGACTGTCGTCTTAGATTGGGGATACCCACTGCATCGGAGAGAATCCAATATCCATCGCACTTCATGATCGGATTTAATGAACACAGAACAGCGACTATGTTCGCGACGATGGCAATCCGGAACCCAATCTGCACAGCTGTCGATGTCACCAGTATCGTCGATAGGGCATATGCGCTACACGCAAGCACCTGGAAATAAATCCCCCCACAATCGACGACAACCCGTTGCCAACGAGTTAACGTCCATGCGGCCGAGACGTCGGAAAACAGAGCCGGCGACAGCCAATATATGCCAACTCCGATTCGACGTACCCGCGAACCAAACGCAGCGACGGCGGTGCAGTGGCCAACTTCATGAAAGAGTGACGCAAAGATAATTGATGCAATAGTTATGATGACGCTCCGTACGGAAGCTTCGCGAATCGACTTGAAAAGCACGCTCAGCGACAACGAAGCGAATCCAAAATAAGATAAGTACTGAGCGAATATCAGAATGCACACCGACATCGCCAAGAAGAAACCCACAGGCGTATATAGGAAGCTAAAACTCTGCGCCACGCTGTTTGCTAGAATTTCCGGAAGAACGGTGACACGGCAACGGAGGGCTGATTCCAATGCCGATGCTTCCCCTCGAGGTACTGTGGTACATAGGCGCCAAGTAGCGCAAGAGTTGAGGGAATACTCGTCAATCCCTAAACGATGGGGCAAGAACAATTGGTCGATCAGTTCTCGCAATTCGAGGGCTTCATAAGTCCGTCCGGGTTTGATGGCATCAATCTCACGGCGCAGTTCCGTTTCAGAACACCCGTCGGCCAGCAAAGAAACAAGTGCTCGAAGCCGATCACCAACTTTGACGTAGATCCCGTCAATTTCAAAATATTCTCGGACTTCCGGTAGTGTCTGACTTGTGTCTCTCATCTCGGCGCTCTCAACCTTAAGCAGTGCACTTGCGAACTCGACCAAACACCTGACCGCTCACGGTCTCACACATTAGTTCGGAGATTGCATTCTTTAGTTCAGCAACTGTCTCAGTGACTACGGGCGACATCGTCTTGATTGAAGGTGCGTTGTACCCGGAATGCATGACAAACGCCTCAACCGAAGTCAGTTCTTCGCGGGCCCGGTCGCAACCGTGTTGTTTGCCCAGGAGTAATAGCTGGGAAGCGAGAGGCACATCTTGCGAACGAAGAACAGTGGCGCAAGCAGCCGTGACCATACTGACAAGCACTTCTTGGAGACCGAGATGTCCGGCCAGACGACATGCTTCGATTGCAAACCGCAAATCTCTTGAATCCACATCCGGCCGGCTCATATAGGAAATAAAGTGAGGCGTCAATCGATCTAAAGCTCTCGCACATAATTGCGGTTGTTGAATGGCATCCAGCGCAACCGAGGTATAAAAGTGCTTCGCCAGAACCCCGAACCGGTCCTCCGGCCACGGCATCTCTTTCACCAGCGGCAGGAATCGATAGGGTTCGCCTCGGCGGAGAAATACGTGGATTAACAATTCGGTCTTTAGCATCAGACTGCTCTTTAGCAAAGGTCCGTCAAGGCCATTTGCAAAGTGAAGAGCTCGGTCCAGATCTCCGGACTGCAAGTGAGTTCGCAGGTTCTCGTAAACGTAAATCGGTTCGGCTGCTTCCCTGAACGTCTCCGATAGAGGCACATCCCACGCCCCAAACCGGACCGTCGCTCCGAAGCGAGTTGTATCTAAACTTTGGAAGTACGGTAGCGCGCGATCATAGTCGTGTGAACGGCGATACAATCGGCCAAGGTTGACCCACGGTTGAATCGCCATTACCGAGAGTTCTGGCTCGGACAACGTCCTTCGAAGCCGGTCGATCCAATCCAGCTGAGATTGACAAATACCCTCAGCAACTTCGGGCCGGCCGGCATGCGCAAACAACAGCGCCGCGTTGTTAAGAGCGGTACATCCCCGGACGATTGTCTCTATCTCCGGCCTCTTCCTTGAACACGATCGAATGACCGCCAAGAGCTGATGGCTCCACTCCTCAAGGGGCCTCCGCAGCACCCGGCCCGAATCTATGATCGTGTCTACCGGGATGAAGCAACGGGGAAATTCACTTTGCGAGGTTGACATTGATCAGGTCTGCCTCTCCGAAAAAGGTCGAGCCCAGTCTTGCCGGGCATGCCAGATGACTAGGTTCTAACGTGTAGAGTGCGTGGGTCCATTTCTTGAGCCGTGATTGATTTAGATGAACCTCTCCATCCGCTTGGAGGAAACCGACCGAGTTGAAATCCTTGTCTAAGGCTACGGTGCATTTTCCTACGGATCCATCAGATCGGATTAAGAAAGCATTGCTCTTACACGCGTAGCAGACTGCGAGCCCGCAGCCTTCCGCTTTCGCGGAGTCCTCCGCACTTGTGACGTCGCCATACACCATCAGATCGCCGCCAAATTCGCGTTTCAGTGCATCGCACATGCTGCTGCACTCCTCGTCTGTAAGCGTCTCAAAAGATCCGTGGGTCGGCCCCCCAAGATCGAGCAAGGGGTGTATGCCCAGGACAAAACGTTTGTCTGCCCGAAGTTTCTCCCGAACGGAATGAAACAGAGTTCGAATGCTTTCAAGATTTCCTGGCCGAAGATGAACCCGCAAGAGAATGGAAAACTCCAGATCGGTTTCATGCAGGGCCAAAAGATTAGACCAAATTGTGTCAAACGTTCCTTTCCCGTCGGCCCGAACCCGCATGCGGTCGTGGCTCTCCCGATCTCCATCCAAGGTTATTTGGTAGAACGTGAGACCGGCCGAGAGGAGATCTGACATTGTTGCGACACCCAGGTTCCACCCGTTTGTCGTGACACTGCCGGACAGTGCTATCCCACGGTCTTCACAGATGGCCTTGGCATGGCGCGAGATGTCGAGCACTACATCTGTGGCCATCAGCGGCTCACCGCCAAACCAGTTCAGGTACAGGTGATTGCGTCCGGCGGTCCGTTTGACTATGAATTGCTTCACACTTTCAACCACAGACTGCGGCATACGCCCTTTGGAGAAATCTTCATAGCAATACTTGCAGCGAAAATTGCAATGCTCTGTTGAATTGACGTAGAGTTCAAGGCTGCGGTCTAACAGGGCCTCAGCGATGACACTCTGAGTCGACGTTGGCAAGGCCTCAAGTCGCCTCACCCATTCACTAAATCCCGATCTAGCGTCTTGCATGCGAGAACTCCTTCACGTTTGCTAACTCGATAGTTTCTGTAAGTCTGTTTATCGAAGAGAATCGTCTCGTCGTCCTGTTCCTGAATGAAATAACGCGAGCTTTTCTCTAACGGCGGCCATGGGCTGGATTCACTTGCGAAACCCAAAGAGGTCCGATAGGCTTGGCTAAAGTAGGTGTGAAAGTACAGCCAGCCTTCCCACTGATCAGGCTCCTGTTCCAGCCGGGACAATAGGCGACCAAAGACCGTGCGAATAACTGCGTCGTATTGTTTGTTCTTGTCATTCTGCAGCGGAGGGTCAAGCCACAAGGTGCGTCTGATGTCTCCGCGAACAGCGTTGAAAGTGACCAACTGCAGGCCCAGGATATCTGCGAGACGGAGTATCGTTGTTTTAACCGTAATTTTCGAATGGAAAAAATCGAGATCTACATCTCGCTTGTCATTTCTCTGCGCGGGCATGCCACTATTGCCGTCGAGGAAAACAACAAGTTGCCGGCCGGCCGACGCACTGGAGCGGATCCGAACGAGAAAATTGGGATCGTCAAGACTTATCAGGTCGATCGTGGACTTTGAACCGAGGTAACTTGTCGCCGCCGCAAATACGTCAGATATTTCCTGGCGTTTGCTTTCCAGGCTTCCCGGAAACAGGGTAGTGATCTCCAATCTACTTTTTATGAGCGCCTGAAAGATAGCCCAGTACGGTCCGGTATGAAATCCCGCAAACAGAAAATTTCGTCCTTGCGAAGTAAGTTCCAGAACACCCCCCGGATCGACCACGTCTAAGTAGTCGCACAGTGTGCCGGCGTAAGCAGGAACATGGTCAAGATTTCTATTGAGCAGCAGTGATCGAAACGCTGATCTGACCATTCGATTCCGCGTCTCCGAATCTGCGGGGTGAAGAATGTGAAAGATCGACGCGTCCATAAGCTCGAACGACGTCTCCAACGAATTGCGCCTCGGCGTCAAAGGCCTCAGAGCGTCAACCAGCCTATCGGCCTGTAGCTCCCAGCCTCTGCGTTCCGCAAGATAATTGCTTTCAAAGCCCATATGGAGATCTCCTTCAACCGAGAGGGAGTTCCGCATAGAACAGATTCAGCGATTCAATGCGGAACTCAAAACCCGGCAACCGCTAGGTGCGTTTGATCGTGCAGGAGCCATTGACAATGCAGCATGCAGCCGCGTCCACGCTGATCATCTCAAGGCGCTCTTCCAATGCCACGACGTCAACGGCCAGTTCGGCCGCCAAGTCTTCGAGAGGTGTCCGTTGGAGCTCCAACTGTGAATCGTTCTTTAAGTGATCTGACATGTGTGTGTCCTTCCTTCGTACTTAGTGATTTGAGCAGCCGTACGCTCATGACTAAAAGTGAGTCGAGACTTCGGATCGTTTCACTGTTGAAACCAAGAAAGTCGGAAGGATGTTGCAGAACAGCCTGAAACCTCGACTAAGCCGATCGGGCGAACGCAACCGTCGTCCGCAGGTTGGAGACCCTAACGTGCGCCACAGCCTCTTGCGGCAGCCAATAGACAAGCGCTGTTGCCGACCCTCTCGGGAATCGGCAGCAGGGGCTGCAATCCCTAGAAACGTGAGCTTTAGGAGTGCGTCAAAGCCACCCGCGAGGGTGGTGTTTCGAGCTCCCTGCGGTGCGAATTTTGCCGGCAAACCGAAACGGGCTTCGCGGAGATCAAATACGATCTCCCCGAAGCCGACTTCCGGACCGGAACAATTCTCCGTTGTCGCGTCATTCGAACCAGAATCCGAATTGATAGTTCTCGCACCGAATCGTTGACAGCTGCCGTATACGCTTGTTCGCCCTACGGTCCAACGTGAAACGTCCCGGCGGTGGCAAGATCGCTCGCGGCCGACGAATTGCCGACGTAGACCGTGTAGTCCCCGTTGGCCACTATCCACCCGTTGGAAGTCGTACTCCAAATGGAGAGCGGATGCGACGAATCATTGGCGTCTACAGTTATCGTGACTTGCTGCTGCTCACTCGCTTGCAGCGGGACTTTCTTCCATCCAACCAATCGCTTGGGAGGCTCTCCCGTGCCGGCCGGGAATCCTAGGTAGACCTGTGCAACCTCTGCACCGGCGACGCTACCCGTGTTTTGGAGATTGAAGGTCACCTGGAAACCGCTCGTGACCGGCGCGGCTGACGTCACTTGGAGATTCGAAATTGAAAAGGTCGTATAAGACAACCCGAAGCCAAACGGGAACAGGGGCTTCACTCCAATGACGTCGAACCATTTGTAGCCAACGTTGAATCCTTCGATCGTGTAGTCCACATCGAAGGGAGCAGACGAATCGGGAGGGTTAGGAATGGGAATCGTGGGGCGAGGCAGATCGTTAACGGTGGCAGGAAACGAGATGGGGAGTTTCCCCGACGGGTTTACGCTCCCGAACAGAATGTTCGCGATGGCGTCGCCCCCTTTCTGCCCGGGATACCAAGCCTCCAGAATAGCGCTGACGTTGGCGAGCCACGGCATGAGCTGTGGACCGCCGTTCTCCAATACCACGACGGTGTGGGGAGTGCTGGCCCCAACCGCTCTCACGAGCGAGTCCTGATCGTTAGCGAAAGTGAGATCGACAAGATCCATCCCCTCACTCTCCCATTGACTGACAAAGACGATCGCGACGTCGGACGAAGCCGCTAGCGCAGCAGCTGCCGCGGGGTCGGTGCCGTCGTTGAAGACGACGCTTGCCCCAGGCGCTTTGGCCTGAATCGCCACAAGTGGTGAAGACGGGTCGAAGACCTGCGACGCGTTGAGGCAGGAGAGGCCTCCCGGTGGCGGAGCGTATGGAGGACAGGCCGGCGGAAGCGTGAGAGCCGCTCCGCCAACAGGAAATACCTGGGCCGAGCCACCGCCCGAGAGCACGCCGACATCGGCGTGCGATCCAATCACCGCGATGGACTTAATGTTCGAAGCGTTCAGGGGAAGTTGTGCTCCGGCATTCTTCAACAAAACCGCGCCTTGCTCTTCCGCTTCCTGAGCGATGGCGGCATCACCTACAGCATCGATCGGCTGCACTGACGCAGGGTGATCGAAAACGCCAGCGGCATACATGGCGCGAAGGATCCGATGCACCATGTTGTCGAGCCGGGAGGGTGGCATGTCGCCGTTCTGCACCGCAGTTTTGAGACTCTCGGAAGACCAGATTCCATCGAACATATAGTCCCCGGTCTGCTCCTGATCCAAACCGGCGATGGCAGCAGGCGCGGAACTGGGGGTGGCGAATGCATCAGACAAAACGAAACCGGGGAACGCGAAGTCTCCTTTGAGAATGTCATTCAGAAGATGATTGTTCCCGCACGCGAAGGTGCCGTTCATCAGATCGTAGGCGCACATCACCGACTGTGCGTTGGAATCTTTTAGCGCGATCTCAAACGCTAACAGGTCGCTCTCCCGAGCCGAGCGCTCGTCAATGACGGCGTTCGCCTGGGTTCGGGCGGTTTCCTGGTCATTCATCGCAAAGTGCTTGACCCCAGCGATGACGTACCGATCCTGGATGGCTTTGAGATGCGCCGCCGTGATCTTGCCTGCCAATGTAGGATCTTCACCCTTGGTCTCAAAGGTGCGGCCATCGCGAGGCTCGCGGGCCGTCAGATTCACATTGCCTCCAAAGTTCACGTTCAGGCCATAATCGCTCAGCTCTTTGCCTATGACTTGGCCATACTTGTAAGCCTCATCCAGATCCCAGCTTGCAGCGCTCGCCATGGAAGATGGAAGCGCCGTTGCGGGACCCACCGTGTCTCCGACGCCTACACTTCCGTCCGCGTATAGAAGGTCAGGAATTCCAAGGTGGGGCATGCCAAGCACCCAGCCGGCCGCGTTTCGCGGGCCGACCCCGTTCTGAATCGTGAGATTGCCGTGGACGAGCTGAAGCTTCTCGTCCAACGTCATTTGAGCTAGGAGAAGATCAGCGCGCTGATCAGGGTCGGTCGGAGGAGGCGGTGGCGGAGGTTGAGAACTTGAGACGCTTCCGCCTCCGCAACCCACTGCCACGAGCAACAGCACAAACAAGCATCCGAAAAGTAGTTGTTTCACGCGCCCTCCATCGGCAGGATGATGAGGCTCTGGCATCTTGGCCGGATAGCCCGCTCGCGCCCGCGTCTTGGCGAAACTCGCGCTCAGGAGTCACGTATAAACAAACTGTCTTCGATTCGTTCCGAAGTGCGCTCCTCCTTGACCGACACACAGCGTCGGGGCGGCGACATTAATGAGGTAACTCTATTTGGACATAATTAAGCTGGTCAAGGAGCGAGATCACACGGTGCCTGTAACTCATTGGTTTGACGGATCGCTATGGCAGACGCGACTCGAATTCCAATAGTAGTTATCTAAAAACGGGCTTGTAGTCGATGATTCTTCAGCTCAACCGCTCTGGAGTCGCCCTCTCTGCTGTTGGCGGAGGTTCAGCGCTTTTCCGTGGTCGCTAACCAGAACGGCAGTGCGCGGCGTCAGATTCCGGCCGGGCGTCCCATCAGACTGGTGCGGAAGGATACACTACGATGTTCGAATGGTGCCTCCGGGAGAGGAACAGACAACATATCGTCTCCAGAGAAGGATCAGTTAGCGGCTGAGGCAATGCAATGCTGGGCCGATTTCCAGGAACGCCTTTCCTCAGACAAGCAGAAATATCCCGTGCAACAGTTTCGAGCTTTTTGGGCGGTCACCAAGCGCTACTTCGAGTTGACAAGGTCGGATCCTCTGATTCATAGGAGTGTCGCAGGTGCAGTTAATGAACTTCTCGATTGCCTCGGAGGGGAACGTAAGCGCGTCCCAAGCGACGTTCTTCGAGATGCGGAGCGCTTGGAGTGCCTCCTTTTTAGCGGACATGACCCGCGTTTCGAGGGGGATGAATCACCGAGCTTGTAAAGAGCGACGAGCATGTGACTGGCCAGAAACGGGCTTCGCGGAGATCAACGGTCATCTCCCCGAAGCCGACTTCTGGACAGCAGCCAGATCAAGCCGCAGCTTTGTGTTGCTGTTGAGCCTCGCGCGACAGCGTTGCCCGTTGCACCGAGCGTCACGCTCGCTTCCTGTATCTCAAGAGTAGAACCAGAAGAAGCGAGCTGAAACGTCTGAGCCTTGCCGACTTTACGCAGCTCAGAGTGAGCGTTTATTATCCGGATTGTTCAGAGTTGTATCGCATTTGTTGCAGGGGCGTCATGGCGCAACGCGACGAGATTCGAGTGTTTCTTTCGTCGCCGGGTGACTGCGAGGCGGAACGACTTGCGGTTTCACACGTGCTTGACGAGATGAATCGTACGGTTGGTGAACGAGAACGTCTCTTCTTTCAGCTCGTGCTCTGGGAAGATTTCGCACCCGGTTTAGGCAGCAATCCACAAGCTGTAATCGACGAACAGCTCTGCGGTTACGACGTGCTTGTCGGGGTCATGTGGATGCGTTTCGGGACTCCTATTCCTGGCGGCTTAGGGTCCGGGACGGAGCACGAAGTACAGCAAGCCATTCAGAACTGGACACGCGTTGGTGAGCCGCGCGTGATGTTCTATTTCAAACTAGATCCGCCGCAGGATCTGTCTACGGTGGATCCCGCGCAGTTTGCCAAGGTTCAGGATTTCAGAGGACGCCTGCAGACTCAAGGCTTGGTCCAGACTTTTCACGGAACGGCAGAATTTGAGTCGAAGCTCCGACTCCACTTGTACAAGTTGATTGAGTACTTGCGTAGGACCTCGAAAGTTCATCCTGGCGCAGGGCAGCAACTGGAGACGGAGCCGTACGATGGTTTTTACAATTCTTTTAGAGAAGTAGTTGCAGTACAACGGATACCCGCGACCGGCGCCATGCTCCATGTTGTTTTCGGGAACATCGCGGAGATCCGCAAAATTCCAGTCGTAATCCCTGCTGGTCAGACATTTGATTTCATGCAGCGTGGCCCTCAGAGCGTTCTTGCGTCGTTCGAGACAATCCGCGTCAATGAACGTCCTTTTTTTGAGTACGTGGCAGACCAGTGGCCCGTTGAGAAAAGGCCTAGGGCTGCGGGGCTGGGGCATACCAAATATCTGGCGCTCCCCCAAAATACGCAGAACTTGCCGGGTGTTTTCTTTGTCGTGACAACACGAGACTTCAGCGCGGCCCGAGATCACTATGGCATTTACGCAAACACGCCGATCGAAGGCCTCGACTACATCCTGGAGCGAGTGATTGAAGCTGCGAACGTCCACAAATTGACTTCGGTTGCTCTCCCACTTCTCGGGGCGGGTTACGCGAACATAAGGGCTACCAAGGAACACGCGAAACTCGGGTACTTGTTGAAGGAAGCCATAGCCCTCCTCACGATCGAGAAGCTGCAAAAAAATCTCCAACTGGAATCCTCGAGTCTCAGACGCGCAGTCGTAGTCGTTTATTCGCAGAGCCCCCAAGGCGAGGAGGAGCATGCCCTGTGGGAATCCGTTACGCGATTCCTTGGCAGCCGATCTGGAGGAGGCGCCCAGATCGACGAGTTGCTCAGAGAGGTCAATTCCGAACTTACGCGCACACCAATCGCCGCGCCTCCATGGGAAGAACATGAGACCGCGAACAGGATCACCCCCGAGTCTTTGTGTATGGGGTGCATGGAGAGCAAGGGTCTGTCAGATACTTGCCCGAAATGTGGCTGGGTCGAAGGGAAACAGACAAACTCGGCTCCTGAGCTACCACAGCGCACCATGTTGAACAACCGCTATCTTCTGGGTCGGGTGCTCGGCCACGGAGGTTTCGGTATTACTTACTTGGCACGGGATCTTGGCTCGAACCGCAAGGTTGCGGTGAAGGAGTACTTTCCAGCTGTAATTTCAACTCGAGCTCAAGATCGTGTGACAGTAACTCCGCTGAGCAGCAGGAATAGAGGAGATCTCGAGTATGGTTTGGGCAAGTTTGTCTCGGAAGGTAAGGCGCTAGCGCGTTTCAAAGATCACTCGGGCGTTGTCTCCATGCTCGACCTTTTCTATGGCAACGGTACCGCCTATATCGTCATGGCCTACATCGAGGGCCAGACACTGACGGAACACCTCCGCCGAAGAGGAGGGAAGATTCCTTTCACAGATGCTCTTGGGATTCTCAGTCTCGTGATGAATGCCCTCGAGGACTTGCACAAAGTTTCAATACTGCATCGCGACATCAACCTAGACAACATCTATGTAGAAGAAACCGGAGGCGCGAAGATCCTCGACTTTGGGGCGGCACGATACGCGATGGGGGAGCAGAGCCGAAGCCTTTCTGTCGTCTTGAAACCGGGATACGCTCCAGAAGAACAATATCGCAGCAAGGGCACACAGGGTCCGTGGACAGATGTATACGCCTTGGCGGCGACGTTTTACCGAGCCATAACAGGACAACAACCGCCAGAGGCTCCGGACCGGATTGCCGGGGACGCCCTTAAGCGTCCCAGTCTCTTAGGGGTCGCGATTCCCCCGAAATCGGAAGCCGCTCTTATGAAGGCGCTCGCCGTTCGCGCCGAAGACCGTTTCCAGACGGTGGCTGACTTTCAGAACGCCCTAATCCCCGCAGACGGCAAACCTAAACGGTAGGCCGTGGTCCAAACCTCCGCTTGCTGCGCTACGCTTGGACATACAATTAAAGCGCATAGAGACGTTTAAGTCGCTCACTGTATGAGAACGAGTTTAGCGAGGTCTTGAATCCTTCTCCGATCTGGTTATTTAGCAATCATTCCCCACAAACGCTCTTCGAGTCCCCGAAGCTGACTTCTCGGGGCTGATCCCACTCTATTTTGTAGCCGGGTTCAACAATTATTCAGAACGGATGGGTTTTGTCTCTTGTGGCCTGAGTAGAACGCAGTGTTCTGTTCGCGCTCAAGATCATCCATCAGCGGCAACCTACCTCGGGCTATTATTCTGAGGATGTGACAGAAATAGCCGACGCACACACCAAAATACTGAACGCACAGGCCAAGACTCCGCTTCGGATGAGCTTGTTTCGATCCCTTATTCGACGGATCGTTGTTGGCGTACTGCTTCTTGTGGTGCTTCTGTGGTCGCTTGCCGTGCTGATCCTTATGGCGGCACGGTGGATCGACCCACCGACAACCGCGGTGCACCTGCAGCGCCGCTTGGGGTCCTGGATTCACCACACGCCGTATCGCGAACGCTACAAGTTCATTCCGCTCAGCCAAATCTCGCCTGATCTCCAGCACGCTGTAATCGCCGCGGAGGACACGCACTTCTACCAGCACCATGGGTTCGATTGGCACGAGATCCAGATCGCTGCCCAAGAGGATTTGGAAGGCGAACGCACCCGCGGTGCTTCCACCATTACACAGCAACTTGTAAAGAATCTGTTCTTCGGGACGGGCCGGTCTATCCTCCGCAAGGGCGCAGAGGTCACCCTGGTACCGGTGGCCGAATTCGTCCTCGGCAAACGGCGCATTTTGGAGATATACCTCAATGTGGTCGAATGGGGCCCAGGTATTTATGGTGCAGAGTCAGCGTGTCGTTATTACGACCAAACCGCAGCCCGGAATATCAGACGGGAACAGGCAGCACGGCTCGCTGCAATCCTGCCGGCTCCTCTGAAGCGACGGCCCGAGCGCATGAATAGCTACTGCGCGATTATCCTGAGGCGGATGGGCCAAATGGGGTGGTAATCGTGGCCAACATTTACCTATCCGGCTGCTGTTATCTATTCTCGCGGTTGGTTCTGGTTGGATGCTCGGCAAATAGGAGGTTGTCTAGAAACGGGCTTGGAGGAGATCAATGGCGATCTCCTCCAAGCCGACTTTTGGCCCAGAATTGCGTTCCGGTTAGCCCATGACTCATGCGTAGTCTGCGCAGGCCCGAATTTTCTGTGATGCGGAAGTTCGAGGGTTGCCGAAAAAGGGGCACTGATAAGTTTCTCGGTGCACGAATTGTGTATACTCTACCGCCACCATGAGACACCACAGATCTAGTTTCATTCTCCTTCTGTCGTTGATTCTGCTGAGCATTGCGGCAGTGACGCAAGACCGTGTGGCCGTCGCCGTCGATTCGTTACCACCTGTCAAGAAGATCGACCAGGTCGCGATTTCACCCGATGGGTCTCAGGTAGCCTACATCGTGGAGGGCGGACTCTCGGTGGTTGCTGTGACTGGTGGAACTCCACTCCGGATCGCGCCTGACCAGAAAGATGCAGTACGCGATGTGACGTGGTCTGCCGACAGCCGCCACATTGCGTGGTTGGCCGATTCGCCGGGAGATGTGCCCGCATCGCAACTGTGGGCCGCGTCGCCCGATGGCAGCAGCTTGGCGCCACTCGCCGCTTTGAGGGGCTACGCACAGACGCCGCGTTATTCCCCGGACGGAGCTAAGCTCGCCGTCCTATATACAGAGGACATGCCGCGCGTGGCTGGACCGTTGGAACCGATGACGCCGCTGGCCGGTGTGGTGGGCACGAAGATTTACGAGCAGAGGGTTGCGGTTGTCGATCTGGGGACGAACAAGATGACGCAAGTCACGCCCGCGGATACTTACGTTTACGAATACGACTGGATGCCGGACTCAAAGGGTTGGGTCGCGATTGCCGCTCACGGATCAGGGGATAACAACTGGTGGATCGCACGCTTGTACACTATCGATGCCGCGAGCGGCGCCATGCGCGAGGTCTATAGGCCGCAGTGGCAGATTGCGGAACCGCATGTTTCTCCCGATGGAAAGTCTGTGGCGTTCATCGAAGGGCTGATGAGCGATGACGGGCTGACTGGAGGAGACATTCATGTTGTGGCCATAACGGGCGGCGTTGCGCGCAATCTCACGCCGGGCGTTCAAGCTTCACCATCGTCGCTCGCATGGACGGGGCCGGACCGCATCAGCGTCGTAGCCAATGTAAATGGGAACTCGGGATACGCTTCGCTTACCGTGGCGGGCTATCCGGAGGGGTCGAGTTGGAAAGGCTGGACGGGAGAAGAACTGATAGGCGCAAGCACGGACGCTTGGGTCCCGGCAGCTGCGTTCTCGCGGGATGGATCAGTGACTGCAGTGGTGCGGCAGTCGGCGAACAGGCCGCCCGAAGTGTGGGCGGGGCCCATGGGCAAGTGGAAGCAGATCACGAACGTAAACGAAGATGTCCGAGCAAGCTGGGGTGAGAGCCGTAACGTCCAGTGGATGAATGGGGATACGCGGTTGCAAGGGTGGCTGATGCTGCCCAAGGATTACGATCCGGCCAAGAAGTATCCGTTGGTTGTGAGCGTGCACGGCGGTCCTTCGTGGGCCTGCATGTCAAAATGGCCGACGGGCAACATGGGGGATACGACGGCGGCCTCGCTGCTGGGCTGGTTCGTCTTGTGTCCGAATCCGCGCGGCAGTTATGGACAAGGAGAAGCCTTCACGCAAGGCAACGTGAAAGATTTTGGGGGCGGCGATTACCGCGATATCCTGGCCGGAGTAGACGCAATGATCAAGCAGTTTCCCGTTGATACGAAGCGGATTGGAATCAGGGGACACAGTTACGGCGGCTATATGACGATGTGGGCGGAAACGAAGACGCTCCGGTTCGCCGCAGCGGTTGCGGGCGCGGGACTCTCCGACTGGCAGAGCTACTACGGTCTGAACGACATCGACGAGTGGATGATTCCGTTCTTCGGCGCGTCGGTGTACGACGATCCCACGGTATACCAGAAGTCGGATCCTATTCGCTTCGTGAAGAAGGTGAAGACGCCGACATTGATTCTGGTAGGGGACCGCGATGGTGAAGTGCCGATGACCCAGTCGATCGAGTGGTACCACGCTCTGGAAACGATGAGGGTTCCGACGCAGATGGTGGTCTATCCGAATGAGGGGCACGTGTTCCACAAGCCGGCCGATGCCCGCGATTACACCTTGCGGATGCTGCAATGGTTCGACCAGTGGTTCGCGAAGGGAACGGATTAGGCAGGGTTGACGGCCGTAAGTGAAATCGCCCGCGCTGTGTTATCCAGAAACGGCGTTCGGGGAGATCGCTCCCTCGGTGCTCTATTGAACCTGACCTGGTTCGATAGATGTCCTCGAAGCCGACTTCTGGACAACGTGTGGGCATAACTTCCGGGTAGCCCGGGGTAGCCCGTGACACGCTCGCCATCGGTTTCTCGATGGGCTAGACTGGATCGACTTAACCGCGCTCTCTGTCGGATGACAAGCAGGCCCTTTTCGACATTCGTGCTGACGGAATGAACGGATTATGAAAGCATTGATTCGCGACCGATACGGTCCGCCCGACGTGCTCGAAGTAAGGGACATCGAACGGCCCGCACCAACGGAACGCGAAGTCCTGGTGAGGGTGCATGCGACCTCAATCAACGATTGGGATTGGCAGATGCTCCAGCGGCCGATGCTTCCGCTCGGCTTCAATACGCCACGTGTACGGATTCTGGGTTCTGACATCGCGGGACGGGTTGTCGCCGTCGGCAGCGGGGTTCAACGTTTCACGGTCGGAGACGAGGTCTACGGTGATCTGTCTCGCTTCGGGTCTGGCGGCTGGGGTGGATTTGCAGAGTATGTGTGTGCGCCCGAAGGCGCGTTGGTACGGAAGCCCCTTCGAATGACTTTCGAACAGGCCGCCGCACTGCCGCAAGCCGGGCAACTCGCAGTGCAAGGTCTCTTTGCGGTCGGACCGCTCAGATCCGGCCAGAAGATCCTCATCAATGGGGCGGGTGGCGGCGTGGGGACGATTGCCATCCAACTCGCCAAATCGCAGGACGTGGAAGTTACCGGTGTCGATAGCTCGGTGAAGTTCGAGATGATGCGGACTATCGGCTTTGACCACGTGATCGATTACAGAAAGGAGAACTTTGCCCAGAACGGGCGGCACTACGACCTGATCCTCGATACAAAAACGACTCGTTCCCCATTCGCGTACATGCGCTCGCTCAGTCCCGGGGGAACTTACGCCACGGTCGGTGGCGACCTATCCCAACTGATCCAGTTTGTAATTTTCGGATGGTGCATTCGGCAAAATACAAGCAAAACTGTCCGCTTGATCATGCTGAAGCAAAACCGGGACCTGCCATACCTGAACGAACGTTTTGAAGCCGGAAAGCTGATCCCCATGATCGACGGCCCTTATAAGCTGAGCGAAGCGCGGGAAGCCTTTCGTCGTTATGGGGCAGGCACCCACAACGGCAAGGTCGTCATCGCGATGGAATGAAAGTCGATCAGTTATCACAAAGGCTTTCTGACGCTCTGTCGAGGGTGAGTAGTCGGCAACCCTTACCTTACCGGGAACGAAGCAGGGCTTCGACGCCTAAGCGGCGGCCCTCTCAAATTAAAGATTCATGTGAATCACGCAACAGTAACCACAACTTTCCCTACCTGCGTGTTCGACTCGAGATGTTTGTAGGCCTCCACCGTCTGCGCGAACGGGAATGTCTTGGCAATCTTCGGGTGGAACCGTCCATCCGCCAACCGGTCGTACACATACCGCTTCGCAACTGAGAGCCTTTCCGGATTGCTCGTGATCTCCATCAAGACATAGCCGCGAAATGTCAGCCCCTTGACAAGCGCGGCAAACAGCGGAAAAGGCGTGGGTTGCATGGAGAGCGCACCATACTGAAAGATGATCCCACCTGGGGCAGCCGCCTCGGCCAGCTTTTCCAGAAATGGCCCGGCCACCGGATCGAAGGTCACTCGCGCACCCTTGCCGCCGGTAATCTCTTTCACACGAGCCCCGAAGTCTTCTTCCTCGGTGGCAATCACGTGGTCCGCACCCAAAGAAAGCAACTCTGCTTTCTTGTTGCTCTTGCGCGTGGTTGCAATTGAAACCGCGCCCTCCGTCTTCGCGATCTGGGTTGCGGCAATGCCAACACTGCTCGATGCGGCCGGAATTACCACGAAATCGCCTTTCGCCAGATGCGCAATCGCGATCAACGCACCATAAGCCGTCAGATACTGCATCCAAATCGCCGCGCCTTCTGCGGATGACAGGTTGGCGGGATATTCACCCAGAGCCGCGACCGGAGCGATTACTTCTTCTCCGAACATCGGGTATTGGTTCATGGAGAAGGATGGAATGGTCGCGACCGATTTGCCGACCCAGTTTTTGTCCACATCCGGACCGACGGCTTCCACCACGCCCGCTGCCTCATAGCCAAGACCAGCCGGAAGACTCGGGTGTTCGAGGTATTGGCCACGGATGAACATGAGTTCAGCCCGATTCAGCCCTATGGCGTGCACTCGAATCCGTGCCTCTCCCTGGCCCGGCTGCTTTGAGGCCTGCTCCTCGATCTTCAAAACCTCTGGACCGCCCAACTGATGAAAACGAACCATTCTTGGCATATAGGTTTCTCCCTCGCCCATTGGATTGCCGATCAGCCTGGAAGATTCGGACCACGTTCTAAGTCCCGTAAACCGTCGGCGCGGCATCCTCAGCGTCGCGCACTTTGGTGGACGCCGTAGATGCGCTGAGTTGAGAACGATTTCAAATCTAGTCGTCTTGCTCAACTCCTGGTTTGTCGGCAATGCGGAGGTAATTCGGGAGCCCTTCAGCGCATCGTTCTGGCGGTCCAGAAACTGATCGCGGCGTGGGAGGCCGCCAGTATGGCTCATCGGAAGACATCGAAACGCTCCAAGGCAAAAGCAATGCTTCGGCTAGCCGACTTGGAGCAGTCGAAGAATGCGGTTCTTCACTCACTCGGCGCAGCCAGTTCGCAAGAATCATACGGTCATGCCATCGACGAATTCATCGGATGGTATTATTCCGAACCGCGTCTGGCCTTTAACCGAACTGTCGTCCTTCGCTACCGGTTCTTTCTCGAACAGAAGAACCTGGCGCCCTCAACGATCAATGTGCGCTTAGCCGCTGTGAGGCGTCTCGCCTATGAAGCCTCCGACACTGGCCTTCTGAGCCCGGAGCTGGCCGCAGGAATCCGCCGCGTCAAATGTGCAAAGCGTCTGGGGATTCGGATTGGCAACTGGTTGACTGTGGACCAGTCCAGGACCTTACTTCAGAATCATCCGCATTCCACACCCGCGGCGTCCTGTCACCACTGGCGGTGACGATGCGCTGGCCGTCGGGCGAGAACTCCGCGCTCACAACCGCGTCGGTGTGGCCTTGCAGGGTGGCCAGCAGTCGACCACTTGCAGCATTCCACACTCGCGCTGTGTTGTCCTCACCGGTGGTGACGATGCGCTGGCCGTCGGACGAAAACATCGCGCTAAGAATGTCGCGGGTGTGACCTTCCAGGTCCGATGACACTTGCGGAAACGAGTTGACGACCGGGTTGTCGGCCTCGGGGGTATGGGCCGTTTGCCAGGCTCTGAGCTCTGAACGCAAGATTAAGGGGTGCCGCTCGATCGCGGTTAAGTGTCTCTAGGGCGCCGGCAGCTCCGACTGGCCACCCCGACTGCGTGCGTCACGAAGTGCACTATCGATCGGCTTCCAATTGTGGTGCTTTCCACTCCCGCCAGGAATTGCAGGCGTCTTTGCGATAACGGCTCATAAAATTATCCATATCCATGTCTTTCGGCGCCATTTCGAGGTCCAGAGTGTTCACGAAGCTGTAGCACATCCTCCACTTGAAGGAAGTCTTCTTGGCCTCGTTATGCAGTTCAGCTTCAACTGAAGCGCGCTTAGTCTCTCCCGGATGGAGTTCAAACCATTCCGTCGAGCTGCTAAGGTACACGTTAGGATTGTCCGTTTGGGGAGCGAGCTCCACCACCGTAATGCTCTCCCCGCTGGTATTGTCTACGGTGGCGTCAAAACGGATTTGCGAAGGCTCGTCTTTCTTCCCGGCCTTCACAGCTGTAAGGCTAATGTCCTTGGGAATCGGCTGCTTTCTTTGAGACGAAACAATTCCCCAAACTCCGGCCGCGATAGCCAGAAGTAATCCCGCGAACGCGCACCACCTTGCGAGGCCGGCGCGCCGCTCCTTAGATAGTCGTGCGACAGAGTTCAGCGCATCGGCGACTGGGTCTCCTTCCGGTTGCAGCACGGAGACAGCCCGAAGATAGGCTGGCAATGCCTCGATTGGCGTGTCATCGAGGAGAACAGGCAGGATCTTGCCAGCAGGCTGCGGCCATCGCTTTTCAGCAATTCGCAACTCACTCAGGGTGTACGCACCTTCGCGCAAGGAATCTCTACTTACGAGAAATATGAACAAATCGCATCGTTCGACGGCGTTCCGTATTCGGTCGTCGAATGTGATCCCCGGGAGCAGATCGATTCGATCAAAAAACACACGGCTTCCCGCGTTTCGCAAGCCTAATGCCAATCGCTCCGCAAGATCGCGCTGTTCGTGAGCGTATGAAATGAAGGTTCTCACGGGAGTAACTTTCCCTTTGACAACGGGTCTTGTCAACCAAATACGGATCTGGCGCGTTTCGTCTGAGCCAGATGGTAGGAAGAGCCAAGGCTAAGCCAAACATATCCCTCGGCCACGGATCAGTAGCCTGAAATCGCCTTGATTAGCCCCTCGTGGGGATGGCACCCCAGAAACGGGCTTCCGGGAGATCTCCTATCTGTTATCGACAGATGTCCCGGAAGCCGACTCGGGCCCGGAAATGATTTCTTGTTTCCCCCGCGCGCCTTCGACCAGCCGCCAGGGGTGGCGGAAGATAACCTAAGCTGATTCAGTGGAAACTGGATTTCGAGCATCTGCCCCAGAGAAATCTCGCGTTTTGGACCCGCGACCTGATAACCCCGGACACTCATCCCTTTTCGAATGGCGTGACAGCTCCGTTCGGCGCTGTCATCATCCAGCGCTGAGTAGGCGCAAGCGACAGTTCGCAGGAAGTTGCTTCTCACATCGTAGTTACTTCGAATGGGCACCCTGTGCTTGAGGGCGACAAACGGCTCGCCTTCCAGGGCACATGAGTCCGCACAACGATGCCAGAGAACACCACGCAGGTCGCCGATGCAGTCGGGGGAAATAGCCTGTGTTCGAAGTGCGGCGTTAATGCACGAATCGCTAGAGTCCTCATCGATTCAGTCGCGTACTTGCCACGTCCTGAGGGAGCAACGTTGTGAACCTCGTCAACGATGAGAAGATCATAGGGACGGGGATAGGTTGCTTCGCTTCCGGCAGCAAACGTCTCCCTGAAGGATCGGAGCGGCCGCTCGCGCTTTAAAAAGTTCATTGATGTGATAAGCCGCGGGAAGTGCTCCCAGGGATTGACGTGGATCCCACGTTTGCGGCGCAACTGGCTGATGCCTTCGCTATCGATAATTCGGAACTCAAGCCCGAACTTGTCTCGCATTTCGTCTCGCCATTGCAACTGCAGGGAAGACGGGCAGACGATCAAAACAGACCAAACCCGGTGACGCAGAATCATTTCCTGCACGACGAGACCCGCATCAATGGTCTTACCGAGGCCCACGTCGTCAGCGATCAGCAGGTTGACCCTAGGCATGGACAGAGCGCGAACTACCGGATCCAGTTGGTAATCGTCAATTTCTATACCACTCCGAAAGGGTGAGTACAGGGTGCGATCGTCGCTCTGCGAGATGGCACCCCACTTGACGGCAACGCTTGGAGACGAGTGGGATCGTCAAAGCTCGAAGGCTCAGGCAGGGCGGACCTTTCGTGTTTTGAGGTCCCGGGTTCAAGTTCCCAAATCACTTCGAGTTCTTAGCCCAAACCGTCGTCCTCAACCGAGGAAAGCTTCAGCAGGTGCGATGTGACTGGGCCCGCGATCGCTGGAGTCACTGCCGAAGGAACAATCTCAACAACGACAAAAGGGCGCTTGCGGACAATGACTAACTGACCGACCTCTGGACACGAAACCATAGAAGGCCCTTAAGAAAATCGCTCAGGGGCCAGTCATTGTACTTCAACGGGGTGGACCGCCCCTATGTTTGGTAGCACTGGGAGGAGTGCGCGGTGGCGCGACGCCGCAGGGCTCGAGCTTCTTTGGAGAGATTCCCCGATAGCGGTTTCCATTAAATGGAAGCGGGAGGCCGGATAAACGTCAGTGAATAGTAAATAAGTGCCGCGGTTTCAATAGCTTGGCCGCAACTTGTGCCTAGGGTCCGCTAATAGTTAGCGTCTCTCGATTATCGACCATCTAACCCGAGGTGCGCGAATGCGTTGAAAGGGAATTTGAGCCTTCTCCCTGGGCAGCGGTGTTGCGTCTGATCGGGTTTCGATCAATGGACGACCTAAGTTGCTCCTCATTCAGACCCCCGAGCATCCCTTACAATGCACTCCGTTTTTTCAACTTTCCTACTACTTTTGTTACACCTTGGCTTGCCCCCTGGAAGACTGCTTCGCGGGCGATTGCCTTGGCAGGGTTGGGGGATTCCAACGAGGAGGGCCACACAGGTCCGTTTCCGTTAAATGGAAACGCGATGGGTCATAACAACATAGGTCAAAACCAAATACGGTTCGTAAAATATTAAAGCTAAGGGGGTTAACAGCGGATCGGTATCTCACCGGCAGCGGTGTACCTCGAAAGCCAGATCTCGACATCTCCTGTTCTCAACCACCTGTGTATCTGGGAGCCTCTTTCTGACGGTGTCCCGCTAGTAGTTGGAAGTTAGAGGAGCGGCACTCGGGTTGATTCTAGGCGGCCTGCTGCTGGACTGCTGCTTGATCACATACTTTTCTTCCTAAGATGGTCTCCAGTTGCCAGAGATCCTTCCAGCCCATGAGGCGGCGGAAGTTCTTCTCTGTCGACAGAAAGGAAGCCGCCGCCCAACGCTGGACCATAGCCGCATCCCGCCAGCGGCA
>Ga0075029_100000357_pt1 | contig 26296 bp, 24 predicted proteins | sample LitLauG_LLR_2013_FD_71391 | JGI IMG/M metagenome (GOLD analysis project Ga0075029, IMG submission 71391) | Freshwater sediment microbial communities from North America - Little Laurel Run_MetaG_LLR_2013 | ecosystem: Environmental > Aquatic > Freshwater > Creek > Sediment | place: USA... | reverse complement strand
GGCTTGAAGGGCACCATTCCCGCCACCGTGAACAACAGGGACTGGTCGTGCGGTATCAGGCTCGCCGATGGCACGACGGTGTGAGCGTTGTCGGCGAAATAATCAAGGAAGATCGATCGAAGTTGGGCGGCTTCCACGGGCTTCACTCTACCGGGGCGTCGGAAGAAGGCTCGTCCGAACGGCTCGTGCGCCGGCGCCACTGGTCGACCAGGGGCCCCTCTCGTCCGTGCGGGGAAGGAACGAAGAAGACGCTGGTCGCGTGAGCGTCGGGGAGGTACTGCTGGGCGATCCATCCGTCGGGGAAGTCGTGGGGGTAATGGTATCCAGCCCCGAATCCGAGCTCGGACGCCCCGCGGTAGTGGGCGTCACGCAGGTGGGCGGGCACCTCACCGAGGCCCCCTTCGGCGACCTCGCGGGTGGCGGCCCCGAGGGCGCGCGTCACCGAGTTGCTCTTGGGCATCAGACAGAGTGCCACGGTCGCGTGGGCGAGATTGAGACGGGCTTCGGGCAGGCCGACGAACTCGACGGCCCGCGCGCACGCCTCGGCGAGCACCAGCCCCATGGGGTCGGCGAGACCGACGTCTTCGCTGGCGAGGATCACGAGTCGTCTCGCCAGGAAACGGGCGCTCTCCCCGCTCTCGAGCAGGGTCACGAGCCAGTACAGCGCGGCGTCCGGGTCAGAACCTCGTATCGACTTGATCAGGGCGCTCACCTGGTCGTAGTGGGTGTCACTCGACTGGTGGTAGAGGCGACCGTCGCGGGCCTGGGCCACGTGGGCCAGCTCGATGCGGGTCTCGCCGCCACCGGCGTGAGCGAGCACGACGGCCGTGTCGAGGGTCGTCAGGGCCGCGCGGGCGTCGCCGTCGGCGCTGGCGGTGATCGCCACCAACGCCTCGTCGCTGATGTCGCTCTGGCGTAACTCGAGTCCGCGCCGTATCAACACCTCCAAGTCCGCGGATCCGAGGGGGTTGAGCCGCCACAGCGTGGCCCGACTCATCAGCGCCGCGTTCACCTCGAAGTAGGGGTTCTCCGTCGTGGCGCCGATCAGGACCACCAGACCCGTCTCCGTCGCGGGCAGGAGGAGGTCCTGTTGAGACTTGTTGAAGCGGTGGACCTCGTCGATGAAGAGTACGGTGCGCTGGTCGTTCTCACCTAGACGCCGTTCGGCTCGCGCCAGGGCCTCTCGCACGTCTTTAACGCCGCTCGACACGGCCGAGAGGCTCTCGGTGGCGTAGCCGGCCGATGTCGCGAGTATCCGGGCCAACGTGGTCTTACCGGTGCCCGCGGGGCCCCAGAGGATCATCGTCTTGAGGTTCCGACTCTCAACCAGACGACGCAGGGGACCCTCGGAACCGACGAGGTGGTCCTGTCCGACTATCTCGTCGAGCGTGCGGGGACGCAGCAGGTCGGCCAACGGGGCCACCCGCTTCAGCCGTTGAGCGGCGGCGTCATCGAACAGGGACGTGGCTCACGAACCTTTCGGCGCTACTTTGATGCGCAGGTCGCGGATCTGACGATCGGTGATGCCCTTGGGCGCGCCGGTCATGAGGTCCGTTCCGGACTGGGTCTTCGGGTAGGCGATCACCTCGCGGATGTTCTCCACTCCGGCGAATATCGCGGTGAGCCGGTCGATGCCGAATGCGAACCCCGCGTGGGGCGGCGCGCCGTACTTGAAGGCACCGAGCAGGAAGCCGAAACGGCTCTCCGCCTCGTCGTCGCTGATCCCGAGCGCGCTGAAGACCCTCGACTGGATGTCGGCGCGGTGGATTCGCACCGAACCGCTGCCCAACTCCCAACCGTTCAGCACCAGGTCGTAGGCCTGCGAACGGACCTTCAGCGGATCGGTCTCGATGAGGTCGAGGTCGTCGGGGTGGGGCATCGTGAAGGGATGGTGGGCGGCCTGGAGGTTGCCGTCCTCGTCGATGCCCTCGAACAACGGGAACTCGGTGACCCACACGTAATGGTGCGGTCCTTCGCTGACCGGGGGCGAGCCGAGCGTGACGCGAAGCGCTCCGAGGACCTTGCACGCCAGCGCGTGCTCGTCGGCGACGCAGAGGATGATGTCGCCCTCCTCGGCTCCGTCGACGGCTCGGATCACCGCGGTCTCCTCGTCGTTCAGGAATCGAGCGAGGGGTGAGTCCACCCCTTCTCCGAGGACTTTGAACCAGGCGAGACCCTTGGCCCCGAGCTCCTTGGCCAGGTCGGTCAACTGATCGAGGCGGCTACGGGTGAGGCTTGCGCCACCGGGCACGCGTATGGCCTTCACGGTCGGGGCGCTGAAGGCTTTCACCTCGGTGTCGGCGAAGGCCGCCGACAGGTCCTGGAGGACCATTCCGAAACGCAGGTCGGGCTTGTCCGTGCCGTAACGGTCGAGCGCCTCGGCCCACGTCATCGACCCGATGGCATCCGGACGCACGCCGGTCGCCGCCTCGGCGGCGTCGAGCACCGCGCAGGAGACGAAGGCCAGGATGTCGTCCTGACTAACGAAGCTCGCCTCCAGGTCCAACTGGGTGAACTCGAACTGTCGATCGGCCCGCAGGTCCTCGTCGCGCAGACAGCGAGCGATCTGGTAGTACCGATCGAAACCCCCCACCATCAGGAGTTGCTTGGCGATCTGGGGGCTCTGGGGCAGCACGTAGAACTCGCCGGGGTGCAGGCGCGACGGCACGACGAACTCGCGTGCCCCCTCCGGAGTCGGCGCCCACAGCAGCGGCGTCTCGACCTCGCAGAAGCCCTGGGCGTCCATCGACCTTCGAAGCGACGCGTTGACCACAGCGCGCAGTCGCAGGTTGCGCTGCATCTGCTCGCGGCGGATGTCGAGGAACCGGTAACGCAGGCGCACCTGCTCGTCGATCTCGACGCGGTCGTCGAGTTGGAAGGGTGGCGCCTCCGCGACGCTCAGCACGACCACCTCGCACTCGGTGAGTTCGACCCGCCCGGTCGCCAGGCGGTCATTCACGGTGCCCTCGGGTCGCAGGCTCACCAGTCCGGTCACCTGCACCACGTACTCGGAGCGCACGTCGAGTGACCCCGGCACCACGGCCTGGACCAGGCCGGAGCGATCGCGGATGTCGAGGAAGGCCAGGTGCTCGCCGTGCTCACGCCGCTTGGCCACCCAGCCGCAGACGCTCACGCGTTGGCCTACGTTCGTCTCGTCGATCGAGGCGCACAACAGGTCGCGCATGCTCGTTGCTTCGGGGATCTTCGACATTGTCACTTCACTTCGTCAGTAGGTTGGCGACCGCGATCACGACGTCACGTAGAGCAACCCGCTGCTGGGCGTGCTCGAAGTCGTCACTTCGCAGGTCCCTAATCGTAACCTCGCCAGCCGCGTGCTCCTGTGGTCCGATCAACAGCGCCAGACGGGCGCCGGACTTGTCGGCGACCTTCATCTGGGCCTTCATGGACCTCGCGTCGTAGGCCCGCTCCGTGGCGAAACCCGCGCAGCGCAGATCGTCGACGACCTTGGTCGCCGCGTCCTCGCCCGACGTGTCCACCACGAAGAGGTCGACGGTGCGCTTCAGCAGCGGGGCGCTCGACACGCCTTCGGCGTCGCAGGCGAGCAGCAGTCTCTCGATGCCGCTCCCGAAGCCGATGCCTCCGGTGGGCTTGCCGCCCAGCTGCTCGGCGAGTCGGTCGTAGCGGCCACCCCCTCCGATGGCGTTCTGGGCGCTGTCGAGGGCGTCGGCGGCGAACTCGAAGGTCGTGCGCGTGTAGTAGTCGAATCCCCGCACCAGGCGGGGGGCCAGCGTCGACTCGATCCCGAGCGACGCGAGACCGTCGCGCACCCGCTCGAAGTGGGTCCGACATTCGTCACAGAGGTGTTCGTTGAGCATCGGGCCACGCGACGTCACCGCGACGCAGGCCTCCTTCTTGCAGTCGAGCACCCGCAGCGGGTTCTCGTTCCAGACCTTGGCGTGTTCGTCGCACAGTTCGCCGACGTGCTGACCCAGGTGACCGCGCAGCAGCTCCACGTAGGCCCCGCGACAGACGTCGTGGCCCATCGAGTTGATCAGCAGGCTGACCCTCGTGAGCCCGATGGCGCGGTAGAAGCGCGCCGCGAGCGCGATCACCTCGACGTCGATGGCGGGGTCGTCGGTGCCGAGGGCCTCGACGCCGAGTTGGTGGTGCTGGCGGTAGCGGCCGGCCTGGGGACGTTCGTAACGGAAGGCCGGGGTCACGTACCAGGCCTTCCACGGCGTCGTGGGCTGGTGCTGGATGAAGGCCCGCACTACCGGCGCCGTGCCCTCGGGGCGCAGAGCGTACCGTCGATCGCTACGGTCGGAGAAGACGTACATCTCCTTCTTGGCGACGTCGCTGTGCTCGCCGATGCCGCGGTTGAACACTCCGACGTCCTCGAACATCGGGGTGATGACGAGACTGAACCCGTAGCGGTATGCGAACTCGGCGAAGGTGGCGACGAGACCCTCCCAGCGGGCCGACTCCGGACCGAGGACGTCGTGGGTCCCGATCGGGGCCTGGAACGTGGGGATCGGCTCGGTCATGACGTCTTATTCTGCCCCGGCAGCTGGCGAAAGGCGTCGAACACGCCGTCGACCGCCTTCAAGCTGGCCAACAGGCTGCTCAAGTGCGTGGGGTCGGCCAATTCGACGTCGAAAACCATGCGGACGATTCGCGAACCCGACGTAGAGGTGGAACTCGAGATGATGTTCAGGTGGTACTCCGCCACCACCTTCGAGACGTCGAGCAGCAGGCGCGACCGGTCAAAGGCCATCACTTCGAGCACCGCGCGGTACTGTCCGCTGACCGAGCCGTCCCATTCGACGTCGATGATCCGCTCGCCCAGCCGCTGGGCCAGCGCCACCGCGTTCGAGCAGTCATCGCGGTGCACCGACACCCCGCGCCCCTGGGTGATGAAACCCATGATGCTGTCGCCGGGCACGGGCGAGCAGCAACGCGCGAGGTGGATCATGACGTCGTCGAGACCCTCGACGTAGACCCCGGCCGTGCGACGGGTCGTGCGGTTCGTGCGCGGCATCTTGGAGACCGTCGTGGGCAACTGCAGTTCGGCCTCTCCCCCGCGGAGTTCGCGGTCGAGGCGCTGCACCACGGCCAGCGCCGAGATCTGGCCGCTGTCGATCGCCATGAACAGCCCGTCGATGTCCTCGAGGTTCATCGACTTGATCACGGCCCCGAGCGCAGTAGAGGACATCGAACTGCTGATCGGCAGGCCCTCGCGGCGAAGGGCCTTGGTGAGTTCCTCCCGACCGCCCTCGATGGCGTCCTCGCGGCGCTCGCGTTGGAACCATTGGCGGATCTTGGACTTGGCGCGCGACGATTGAGCGATCTGGAGCCAGTCGCGCGAGGGTCCCGCGGTGTCGCTCTTGCTGGTGACGATCTCCACCACGTCGGCCGAGCGAAGCGGCGTGTCGAGCGGAACCAGACGACCGTTGACCTTCGCCCCGACGCAGTGATGACCGACCTCGGTGTGCACCGCGTAGGCGAAGTCGATCGGCGTGGCCCCTTCGATGAGCGCGATCACGCGACCCTTGGGCGTGAAGACGTAGACCTCGTCCTGGCCGAGGTCCAGCTTGAGCGCCTCCAGGAAGGCGATCGGGTCGTTTTCCTCCTCCTCGACGTCGGCGATCCGCTGCATCCAGGCGACCTCCTTGTTGGAGGCCCCTTCCTTGTAGCCCCAGTGGGCGGCGACTCCGAACTCGGCGCGCCGGTGCATCTCCATGGTGCGGACCTGCACCTCGACCGATTTACCGCGCGGACCGATGACCGTGGTGTGCAACGACTGGTAGAGATTGAACTTGGGCGAGTTGATGTAATCCTTGAAGCGACCCTGAACCGGCGACCAGAGGGCGTGGATCGCCCCGAGCACCGCCCAACAGTCCCGGTCCTCGTCGACGATCACGCGCAGTCCGACGAGGTCGAAGATGTCGTCGAACTCCTTGCCGCCGACGACCATCTTCTCGTAGATGCTCCACAGGTGCTTCGGGCGGCCACGGACCTCGGCCTTGATGTTGAACTCATCGAGCTTGGTCCGCAGCGTGTTCATCACCTCGGCGAGGTACGTCTCGCGTTCGGGCTGACGCGCGGCGACCATCTGCTCGATCTCCGCGTAACGCTTGGGATGAAGGGTGGCGAAACTGAGGTCCTCCAACTGCCACTTGACCTGCTGGACACCCAATCGATGGGCCAGCGGGGCGTAGACATCGAGGGTCTCCTGGGCGATCGCGCGCTGTCGGGCCATGGGCATCACGGAGATCGTGCGCATGTTGTGCAGCCGGTCGGCCAGTTTGATGAGCAGCACGCGCCAGTCCTGGGCCATCGCGATGAACATCTTGCGGATGGTGGCCGCTTGCTGCTCCTCCTTCGAATCGAATTCCAGACGGTCGAGCTTGGTCACCCCGTCGACCACGGCGGCCACCTGGTCGCCGAAGTCTCGGGCCAGGATCTCCTTGGTCACCCCGGTGTCCTCGACCGCATCGTGCAAGAGCGCGGCGGCAATGGTGATCTCGTCGAGCCCCAGGTCGGCGGTGATATCCGCGACCGCGATGGGGTGGGTCACGTAGGGCTCGCCCGTGCGGCGCAACTGGCCCTCGTGGGCGATGACGGCGGCGAGCCCGGCCCGACGGATCAGTTCGACATCGCCGTCGGCGTGGTGCTCGAGGAAGCGCGCGATCAGCCGCTCGATCGATCCGATCAGTGCCGGATCGGCCGACGACCTCGAGGTGAGACTGACCATGCGGTCAGCCTACCGGTGCCTCAACGGCGCTTCTGCTTGCGCGCACGGGCTTTCACGGCCGGTCCGCTCGTCGCTCGAGCGGCTCCCCCGCGGGCCTGACGGGGATTGCCCTCGCCGGACAGCAGAGCCGCTCCGGCCGGCGTGAGGACCTTGTGCTCGGATTTGAGGGCCACGCGCTCGGCCAGTTCGCGGAACCTCGGCTCACGTTCCTTGAACCACGCGAGCAGCGGACTGGCGATGAAGATTGAGGAGTAGGCACCACTCAAAAGGCCGACGAACAACGCGAGGCCGTAGTTCTGCAACGTCGTGGCCCCGAGGATGTAGGCGCCGACCACGAGCACCGAGAGCACGGGCATGATCGCGACCAGCGAGGTGTTGATCGAGCGCGCGAGGGTCTGGTTCATCGAGAGGTTCACCATCTCGGCGTAGCTCATGTCGCCGCTCTTCAGGACCCCGCCGGTGTTGTCACGAACCCGGTCGAAGACGACCACGGTGTCGTAGAGCGAGTATCCGAGGATGGTGAGCAGCGCGATCACGGTGTCCGGGGTGATCTGGAAGCCGAACAGCGAATACACCCCGACGGTGACCAGGAGGTCGTGCAACATGGCGATGAACGCCGCAACGGCCATCTTCGGTTCGAAACGCACACTGATGTAGCCCACGACCGCAATGAAGAAGACGATGAGCGCCTCCAGTGCGCGATTGGTGATCTGGCCGCCCCAGGTGGGACCGACGCTGCTGGTCGAGACCTGATTGGAGCTCACGCCGGCGACCTTGGCCAGGGCGTCGACCACCTTGTTGGTCAGGTTCAACTGGTCGGTCGCGTTCAAGTTGTTGAGGTCACTCGTCACCTGGTACGTGTCCGAACCGAGCTTCTGCACGGTCGGGTTGACGAGTCCGGCGTTCTGGACGGTGTGGGTCACCGCGGAGATCGTGGTGTGGGGGGCGAGGACCTCCCACGAGCTACCGCCCTTGAATTCGATGCCGAGGTTGAACCCTCGGATCGCGAGTGATCCCAGTCCGATGACGATCACCACGGCCGAGATGGTGAACCAGGTCTTGCGCCGACCGACGAAGTCGATGGTGGTGAGACCCTGGTAGAGGCGGCCGAAGGCGTTGGGGGTCTTGGTCTCGTTACTCACTGACAACTCCTGAGTTCAGTCCCGCCGCCATCGACAGTGCCGAACCGCTCTGCGATCCTCTTCGCCCGAGTAGCACCACGAGCGGTCTGGTGAAGTACCAGGTGATGAAGATGTCCATCAATGTCGAAAGACCAAGGAAGAATGCGAAGCCGCGCACGTCGCCGACGGCGATGAGGTAGAGCAGCACCGCGGCGAGCAGGCTCACCGTGTCGGCCGCCAAAACGGTGCGCCAGGCCGATCGGAAACCCCGGTCGACCGAGGTGCGGATCGAGCGCCCTGCCCGGGCCTCGTCTTTCAATCGTTCGAAGTACACGATGTAGCTGTCGACCGTGATACCAATCGACACGATGATGCCCGTCACCCCCGAGAGGCTGAAGGTCGGGGCGAAGGCGGTATGCCCGAGTGCCGAGATGATCGCCCAGAGCAGCGCCGCGGTGACGCCCAGTCCGAGCACGATGACGAGTCCGAGGGCCCGGTAGTAGAGGATCGTGTAGAGCAGGACCAGGGCGAGTCCGACGAGGCCCGCGCCGAGACCGGCGATCAACGAGCTATGGCCCAGCGTCGGAGACACCGTCTGGGTGGTGAGGGCGTTCAAGCGCACCGGCAGGGCACCGAACTGCATGGCGATGGCGAGGGTCTTGGCGGAACTCTGAGTGAACGAACCCGAGATCTGGCCGGTCCCGGCAAAGCTCGTGAAGGTGCTCTGGGTCGGCTGGATGACCGGCGCCGACTGGATGACGCCGTCGAGCTCGATGGCGAGCAACTGATGGAAGTTGGCCTTGGCGACCCGGTCCCACAGCGGACTGCCCGACGAGGTCAGGGTGTAGTTGACCACCCACGCGCCGGCGGTGTCTTGCTGGGCGACGGCCTTGCCAATGGCCTGGCCGGTCATCTCCGACGGTCCGAGGACGTAGCGCAGACCGGGACTTCCGAGCACCGGAAGGATCACGTACGAGTTCGGATTATCGTTCTGGGGCAACGTCGAGGCGAAACTGGCGAACTTCGGGTCGGCGGGCACGTTGTTGATGTTGAATCCCGATACCGAGTTCGAATTGGGGGTAACCGCCAGATTCGCAGCGCTCAGCAGGTACTGGCTGCCGCAGGCGGGCAGCGTGCCGGTGTAGGGCGTCAACTTCTTAGCCGTCGAGACCTGGCACAGCACCGGTCGAAAGAGCAACTGGGCCGTCTGGCCCACGGCGGCGAGCACCGCGCGCGCGTCGGTGACGCCCGGCACGCTCACGACCACGTCCTTGCCCTGCAGGTTCACCTGGGCTCCGGAGACTCCGAGTCCGTTCACGCGATTGGTGAGGACCGTGATGACCTCCTGCATGTTCGCATTGGAAGCCGGTGTGGCGGGCTTGTAGACGACCGACAGCCCTCCGGCCAGGTCCAGGCCCAACTTCGGTCCCCAGCCCAGCGAAAGCGTCGTGAAGAGGGCCGCGAAGGAGATCGCGATGGTGAGCACCAGGCTGACGATCATCGACCGCCGTGAACCTACTTGTGAAGCCATTACTTGCTGTCGCCTTCGTCACTCTCGTGCTCGTCGCTCGAATCGCGCGCGGGTGGGTCGAACTTCTTGGCGATGGCCGACGGAACGAACTCCAACTCGACGCCGCTGCTACTGCGAAGGGTGATCAGGTCGGCGTCCTGGTGCACGACGGTGCCGACGAATCCACCGATGGTCTGGGCGCGATCGCCCATTTCGACCTTGCGCGACTCGAGGCGCGCGGCCTTCTGCTTCTTCGATCGCGGGCGGAGGTAGAGAAAGTACAGCGCACCGAAAACAACGACGTAAATGATGAGAATCGACGACGAACTACCGCTCGCCTTGGCCAACAACATATGAATTTCCTCCGTCAATAGACAAAGAAACCCTAGTCGCTCGTGAACTCGGGTTTAGAACAATCCATCCCCACGCGGCGTGATTCCCAGGTGCGAGTAGGCCAGTTCAGTGGCGATTCTCCCACGTGGCGTGCGAATTAACAGGCCCTCGCGTAGCAAATACGGCTCGTAGGCGTCCTCGATGGTCGTTGGCTCCTCCCCACAGGCATGGGCGAGCGTCGTCAGTCCCACGGGCTGACGCGCGAACTGCTGGCACAGTAGACCCAGGATGCGTCGATCGATCTTGTCGAGTCCGTACTCGTCAACCCCGAACACGTCCAGGGCTTCTCGAGCGATGGCTTCATCCACCACCCGATGATCCTTCACCGAGGCGAAATCGCGTACGCGCCGTAACAGGCGGTTGGCGATTCGCGGCGTGCCACGGCCCCGGGCCGCAATGATCCGAGCCGCGTCACCCTCCAGACGAACGTCGAGCAACCCGGCCGAACGGACCACGATCACGGTGAGTTCGTCGACGTCGTAGAGGTCGAGTTGACCAATGAAGCCGAACCGGTCGCGCAACGGCGCGGCCACCAGCCCGGTACGCGTGGTCGCCCCCACCAAGGTGAAGTTGGGCAGATCGAGGCGGATCGCCCTCGCCGAAGGTCCCCGACCGATCATCACGTCGAGGCGACGGTCCTCCATCGCCGGATAGAGGATCTCCTCGACCGCGCGAGACAGGCGATGGATCTCGTCGACGAACAGCACGTCGCCATCTTGGAGGTCGGTAAGCAGGGCCGCCAGGTCTCCGGGTCTCGAGAGAACCGGCCCCGAAGTGATCCGCAGTCCGGCGCCCATCTCAGCCGCGACGATGCTGGCCAGTGACGTCTTGCCCAGTCCCGGCGGTCCCGCGAATAGGAGATGGTCCGCCGTCTGGTTTCTAGCCCTCGCCGAACCGAGCACGATCTCCAGGTGGCCGACGAGTTCGTGCTGGCCCACGAAATCGGCCAGCGTGCCCGGGCGCAACGAGACCTCCGCTCGGCGCTCCTGTTCACTGGCCAGCGGCGTCGTGACGTCCTTCGCCAGTTGCTCGACGTCGATCTCTCGCCGGCTCACGAGCGCCTCAACAGGTGCAATGCTTCTCGCAGGGCTAGCGACTCGTCTTCGCTCAGGGTGACGTCCGCCAGCGACTCACGAATCTCACCAGTCGAGTACCCGAGGGCGCGCAAGGCGTCCTCGATCGCTCCGTTCACCGCACGGATCGGCTGGACTTCGTAGCTCGAGCTGACGGTGACCTTCCCCTTCAACTCGAGGGCGATACGACTCGCCGTCTTGGCACCGATGCCCGGGATCGAGGCGATCTTCTTCACGTCGTCGCTTTCGATGGCGGCGGCCAACTCCTCGCTACTCATCGTGCGAAGTGCGGCCAGGGCCGTCGACGGTCCGACACCGGGCGTCACCAGGAGCATTTCGAAGAAGTCGCGGTCGTCGAGCGTCGAGAAGCCGTAGAGGAGGATCGCGTCGGCCCGCACCACGGTGTACACGTGCAACTCCACGCTCTGTCCCACGCCGAAGCCGTCGAAGGTGGCTACGTTCACCTCGTAGCCGACCCCACCGACGTCGAGGATGAGCGCCCCGCCACGATGGTGCAGCACCCGTCCCGCCAGCCAACCGATCACGAGCCAGTGACCGCCGGATACTTTTGCTCGCTGCGCACGACCATGAAGTAGGTGATGGCCAGCCCCAGTGCGTCGGCCGCGTCGGCCGGTTCGGGTACCTGGGCGAGGTTGCAGAGACGTGCGACCATCCCCTGCACCTGGACCTTGCTCGCTGCCCCGTAGCCCGTGACCGCCAGTTTCACCTCCTGGGCGGTGAACTGGCGAACCGTCACACCCATGGAGTCCGCGAGGGCGACGGCGACACCGCTCGCCTGGGCGACCGGAATCGCAGTCTTGGCGTTTCGCTGGTAGAAGACCCTCTCCACGACGACCACGTCGGGATTCACCTCATCGAGCAGCGAGCGGATCTCGGTCAGCAACTGACCCAGTCGCGACTCGACCGCGTCGTGAGGATCGGTCTCGATCGTTCCGGCGCGCACGGCTCGAAAGGATTCGAGGCCCTCGAAGGAGCCTTCGATCAGGCCGAAGCCGCACCGGGTCAATCCGGGGTCGATACCGAGTACGAACATATGTTCGATACTAACCGCAGTACCGGCCGAGAACTAGGAATTAGTCCTCGTAGGCCGCCATGATCTCGTCGGAGATGTCGAAGTTGGCGAAAACATTCTGAACGTCGTCGTGGTCGTCGATCGCGTCCATCAGGCGCAGGATCTTCTTGGCCTCCGATTCGCTCTCGACCGGTATCGAGTTCTGGGGCACGAGAGTGAGTTCCGCGCTCAGAACCTTTACGTTGTGCCCCTCCAAGGCGTCGCGGACGAGTCCGACGTGGTGGGGCTCGGTCGTGATGAGGTAGTTCACGCCATTGGCCGTGAAATTCTCCCCGCCGGCGTCCATAACCCATTCGAGGAGCTGGTCCTCGTCGATGGGTCCCTGCACTTCGATCACGCCCTTGCGGTCGAACTGCCACGAGACGGCGCCGGGCTCGGCGATGGTGCCCCCGTTCTTGGAGAAGAGGTGTTTGATCTCGGCGCTGGTGCGGTTTCGGTTGTCGGTGAGTGTCTCGACGATCACGGCTACGCCGTCGGGTCCGTAGCCCTCGTAGCTGATCGCCTCGTATCGCACACCCTCGAGTTCGCCAGTTCCGCGCTTGATGGCCCGCTCGATCGTGTCGATGGGCACCGATGCCTCGCGGGCCTTCTGGAACATGGTGCGCAGCGCCGCGTTGGTGTTGACGTCTCCGCCTCCTTCGCGGGCGGCGACCTCAACCTGACGGATGAGCTTGGCGAAAACTTTGGCGCGGGCGCTGTCCTTCGCACCCTTGCGGTGCTTGGTAGTCGCCCACTTTGAATGGCCGGACATGGTTCCTCCTGCCCTGGTGGGCTGAGCCATCGTAGCGAAGATTCAGAGCGAGTCGACGAAGAGGCGGTGCACGCGCAGGTCGGGGGTCAATTCCGGGTGGAAGGAGCAACCCCATACTGGCCCGAAGCGCACGAGTACGGGGTGCTCCCCGTCGCCGTGGTCGTGTTGGGCGAGCACCTCGATCTCACTCGACCACGTCTCGATCTTCGGGGCCCGGATGAACACCCCGGGCACGGCTCCCAGTCCGCGGACCTCGACGCTCGTCTCGAAACTCGCGATCTGGCGGCCGTAGCCGTTGCGCCGCACCGACAGTGGCAGGGCGCCGAAACTCCACTGGTCGCTTCGCCCGTCGATGATCTGCGAGCTGAGCAGGATGAGGCCGGCGCAGGTACCGAATACGTTGAGCCCGTCGACCAGGCGTTTGGCGAGCGCTTCGCGCAGGCCCGAAGTCGTGAGCAGGTGGGCAATGGCGGTCGACTCGCCGCCGGGCAGCACCAGACCTTCGAGATCCTCGAGTTGTTCGACGCTGCGTACGAACACGACGTCAGCCCCTACTTCGACCAACATGCTGGCGTGTTCTGTGACGTCGCCCTGGAGGGCGAGCACGCCGACGCGCGGCACTACCAACCGCGCTCGGCGAGGCGGACTTCGAGCGACGACGTCTCGGCGCCGGCCATCGCCGCGCCCAGACCGGTTGACACTTTGGCGACGGTACCGGCGTCACGGAAGTGCGTCGTCGCCTCGACGATGGCGTTGGCCATCCGAACCGGGTCCGCGCTCTTGAAGATCCCCGACCCCACGAACACAGCTTCGGCCCCCAACTGGAGAACGAGCGAGGCGTCGGCCGGCGTCGAGATACCTCCGGCGCAGAACAGAGGGACCGGCAGCTTGCCGGTGGCCGCGACTTCCTGCACCAAAGCCAAGGGCGCCTGCAGGTCCTTTGCGAGGGCGAATAACTCGGAGGCGTCGGCACTCTGGAGGCGGCGCATCTGGGCGTTGATGGTGCGCAGGTGACGCACGGCTTCAACCACGTTGCCCGTACCCGCCTCACCCTTGGAGCGGATCAGGCAGGCGCCTTCACCGATCCTTCTAAGGGCTTCTCCCAGATTGGTCGCGCCACAGACGAACGGAACGGTGAAGGCCCACTTGTCGATGTGGTTCTCCTCGTCGGCCGGAGTCAAGACCTCGGATTCGTCGATGTAGTCGACGTCTAGGGCTTGGAGGATCTGAGCCTCGGCGAAGTGGCCGATCCGGGCCTTGGCCATGACGGGAATCGTCACCATCGCCTGGATCTCCTGGATCATCTGCGGATCGCTCATGCGCGCGACTCCCCCATCGCGACGGATGTCCGAGGGAACGCGTTCGAGTGCCATCACCGCGACCGCTCCCGCGTCCTCGGCGATCTTCGCCTGCTCGGGGTTGACGACGTCCATGATGACGCCGCCGCGCAACATGTCAGCGAGACCACGCTTGACGAGCGCGGAGCCAATGGTTGAGGAGTCTTGAGATGAGGTCATGAATCAAGCCTAACGGCCGAGGGCGCTCACCACTCTTCGAGCGCCAGGGCCCGAAGTTCCACGTCGTCGAGGTCGGCGAGGTCCGATTCGTGGCGGTCCGGCCAGAAGTTGAACCAGTTGTATCTACTCGTCGAGAACCCCGGGCTCGTGAAGAAGGAGTTGGCGACCGGCGACTGGCGGGCGCACTTTCGAAGCGCGCCGGCGATACCGAGTGGATAACGGATCGCCGCGGCGGCGACTTCGTCGGCGCGATAGGCGGTTCCGGGTCCGGCGAGCTCTCGGCGAGCCTCGTCCGTGAGGTTCACGACGCCCGAGAGGCTCTGACGCGTCACGAGTCCAAGGCGCTGGCGTGCCAGGCAGTGCGCCACCACTCCCTCGAGCTCGATCAACTCGAAGTCGCGCATCATCGCGCTGGTCACCAGCAACGCGTAACCCGACCCGTTCGCAACCAGGCACGCGTTGTACATCGGGTCCTCGACGACGAAGACGCTGACCGAATCGACTCCGAAGGTGGCGGCCAGTCGGTCAAGCACGGTGAGGAGACGCAGCCGGTCCTTGGAAGTCCCTCCGGCCTTGAACTTCTCCAGCAGTTCCGCTCCCAGTCCCGAACCGCGGCTCTCGAATCTAACGAGCGAACGACGCAGGTCCCAGCCGTAGAGGGCGCCGATCGCCAATCCCACGACGGGCAGCCACGGGGCCACCACGAAACCCACCACGAGCGCGACGACGACGACTGCGACGACGATCGTCTGGGGCAGCTTCTTGCGAAGCGCGAAGGCCCGAACGGCTTTGGCACTCGCGTGACGCTCGTTGGCCGACGGTGCGTAGGGGCTGATCCACGTCGGATCGAGGACCGGAGCCACGTACCTGGGAGTCCGGTCTCTCGAGGGACTGGACCTGCGTGAACGCGAACGTTGCTTAGTTGCCACGAGTCAAGGCTACCGTGCCGCCTTGTGCAGCTCGCGAGCCCGTTCGTACAGCACCTCGTAACGGTCCATCAGCGACGCCATGGACCAACGCTGCGCGTGGTTGAAGGCCGCGGCGATCGACTCGGGCGTCTCGCCCTCGAGAGCACGGCTGATGGCCTGATCCAGTTGGGCCTCGTCGCCCGGGGTGAACAGCGTGGCGTGACCGGCGGCCGCTTGGCGGTAGCCGTCGATATCGCTCGCGACCACCGGTGTCTCGCTCGCCATGGCTTCGAGCAGCACGAGCCCGAAACTCTCCCCTCGCAGGGCCGGGGCCACGACCGCATTCGCCCGGCGCAGCCACGCTCGCTTCACCTGGTCGCTCACCGAACCGGTGAAGACGATCTGGTCGTCGTGGGCCGCGCGGGCCTCGAGTCGGTTGCGTTCAGGCCCGTCGCCCACGACGACGAGCCGCCACGGGGCACCGCCACGCTCGTTGTGACGCCGCACGGCATCGATAGCGTGCGCCACACCCTTTCGTTCCTCGAGCCGACCAATGGTGACCAGGACGATCTCACTGCCGCGCTCCCGGGGCAGATCCACGAACCGTTGGGTCTCGAAACCGTTGAAGAGCACCTCCGGGGTTATCCCGCAGGCGCGCTGAATCGTCGACGCCGCTGCTTGGCTGACCGCCGTGGTGACGTCCAGATCCTTCACGAACGATCGCAGGAGCGGACGGCTCAGTGTCAGCGCCGGGCCGACGCCGCTGCGGTGGAAGGTGCCGACGGCCGGGGCCCGGCGAACCCGCAGGACCCCCCAACCGATCAACGGCGCGAAGGGCTCGTGGAAGTGCACCACGTGGGGCCTGAACTGCATCGTGGCGAACCAGGCACGTCGGGTGGCGAGGGGCGACAACGTTAACGGGGCCCTCGAACCGTTGGCCGGAAGACTGAGCAGACGACCGAATCGCAACACCTGCGCGGGAGTATCCAGCGCCGCACGGTCTCGTCCGTCGGGCGCCACCACGAGAACCTCATGTCCACGGCGCCCAAGTTCACGGCTCATGGCGATCACCTGTTCCTGAACCCCACCGTGCACGCTGAGCGCGTATGGCGATATCAGGGCGACACGCACAATCACTCCCCGCCGAAGCGCGGTTGGAGGACATGCCACTGCTCCGGAGCCCTTCGAATCAGGTCTTCGAGCTCGACGGCGATCGCTTGGGTCACCCGGGTCACATCGTCGCGCAGGCGACCGAGACGCCGGGCCTCGATGGGCGCCGTGACCACCGCGAAGTGGTCGCGTCCGGGCCCGGCGTAGCACGCCGCGCCGACCAGGGTCGCACCGGTGCGCAACGCCAGCGTCGCGGGTCCGGCCGGCAACTTCACCCGCTCACCGAAGAACTCGACCTCGATGCCGTTGCCTTGGATGTCCCGGTCGCAGAGCAGACCCACGACGCCGCCGTCCTTGAGCGTCTGGAGCAGCACCGTGGCGGCGTGATCGTCCAACGGTTCGATCCGGATGCCGATCGACTCGCGCTTGGCCTTGAACCACGCGAACAGCTCGGGTGGCTCGAGCTCCTCGGCGACGGCGGTCATCCCCATGCCGAGCGAGTTCAGGTACGAGCCGCCCCACTCCCAACTCCCGACGTGGGGCAGGGCGATCACCGTACCGGCCCCGCGGTCCCGGGCGGCCTCGAGATGCTCGAGCCCCTCGCAGATGCGAAAGCGGCCGAAGACCTCCGCAGGCTCGATCGCCGCGAGCTTCGCCCCCTCGGCCCAGTACTGTCCGTAGCTCGAGAAGGCGCGATCGACGAAGCGCTCCAGCAATCGCGGATCGACCGGCTCGCCCGGGACCCGCAGGGCGTGAGCGAGATTGTTCTTCAGGTTGACGCGAGCCCCGTGATTGCGACGGCCCACGAACCTGGCCAAGCGCTGCGCCAGGGCGACGTCGAAGCGTTCGGGTAGTGCCTCGAGGATCGCTCCGACGGACTTGAAGACGGCGACGCGCGCGGCACCCGCCACGATCAGTGGCGCGACGTGCGGCTCACGTTACGGCGCAGACGGCCGCTGTGCTGGTGCATCCGCCCGGCCGTGGACAACGGTGTCTCCGGACTCGCCGCAACCTGCCAGACCCGGATGAAGCGCCCGATGGCGGTCATGGCGGTGAGCAACAGCATGAGCCAGAGCACCGGGATGAAGATGGTCTTGGCCAAGAGCCCGACGCCGAGCAGGATCATCCGCTCCGCCCGCTCCATCAGGCCGCCCTTGGCGCTGAGACCAAGACTCTCAGCCTTCGAGCGTTGATACGAGATGAGGTACGTGGTCGTGAGGATCGCGAAGGGCAGCAGCACCAGTTGACCGTGGTGGTGCGCCGTGAGGTAGAAGGCGACGCCACCCATGAGCATGGAATCCGAGACGCGGTCGATCACCGAGTCGAAGAAACTGCCCCGTTGACTGGCGCGTTGCGAGGCCTTGGCGACCGGTCCGTCGAACATGTCATTGAAGCCCGTGAGGATCAATAGTGCGATCGCGATCCAGTGATGACCGGTCGCGATGGCCCACGCCGTCGCGCACGAGAAGATCAGTCCCGATGTGGTGAGCACGTCGGCGGAGAATCCGATACGCACCAACCATCGCCCGGTGGGCAGGGTGAAGGTCTCCAGCGACTTTCGAAAGTTTCCGTCGAGCATTGATCCTCCGGACCGTCAGATCAAAGTCTAACGAAGCCGCCCCGCACGGGAGCTCTTAGAGCTGGGCGTGCACCTTTTGCCACGTAGATTGCAGTGATTCCGGCAGAACGCGGGTCTCGCCGATCGTGGTCATGAAGTTCGTGTCGCCAATCCAGCGCGGCAGCACGTGGCCGTGAAGATGCTTGGGTATCCCAGCCCCAGCGGCTTGTCCGAGGTTCATCCCGACGTTCAGCCCGTCGGGTCCGTAGACCTTCTCGAGCACCACGGCAGTCGAACGTATTGCGTCGGTGAAGTCGCGGTACTCGGCTTCGCTCAGCTCTGCGATCGCCGCCACGTGGCGTCGCGGCAGGACGAGCAGGTGACCCGAGCCGTAGGGAAAGGCGTTCAGGGTCACGTAGCTGAGCTCACTGCGCCACAGCACGCCGGTGCTCTCGTCGACCGGAGCGTCGGCGAGCACGCAGAACACGCAACCACCCTCGTCCGCGACGTTCGCCGAGGCGCTGACGCTCGAGACGTAGCCCTCGCGCCAAGCCGCCGAGAACCGCTCGAGCGGCACTATCGGACCTCGGGAGAACCGTGCGAGGCGACCTCGGACGTGAACCGCTCCAGGAAGTCACCCAGGGCCACCGCGCGTTCGGGGTCGTTCGAGCCTCGAGCGTTCACACCGATCGTCGCGTGGGCGACGTCGTCGTCGCCGACGACCAGGATGTAGGGGACCTTCTCCAGTTTGGCCTTGCGGATGCGCGAGCCGAGGGGTTCATCGGCCTCTTCGACGTTGACCCGGGCACCCGCGGCGCGAAGGGCCGCGGCGACCGAGTGCGCGTAGTCGTCGTGGTCTCCACGCACGCCGAGCACCCGCACCTGTTCCGGGCTCAACCAGGTCGGCATGTTCCCGGCGTAGTGCTCGATGAGGATCGCCATGAATCGTTCGACCGAACCGAAGAGGGCTCGATGGATCATGATCGGGTTCGTGCGCGAGTTGTCGCTCGCGACGTAGGTCGCGTCGAAGCGCTTGGGCTCCTGGAAGTCCAGCTGGAGCGTGGACATCTGGTGGGTGCGCCCGATCGCGTCGCGCGCCTGCACCGAGATCTTGGGTCCGTAGAAAGCCCCACCACCCTCGTCGTGCACGAGTTCGAGGCCGGCGTCGTTGGCCACCTGGGCCAGGGTCGCCTCGGCCTCACTCCACTCTTCGTCGGACCCGACGGCCTTGCCCTCGGGACGCGTCGAGAGTTCGAGGTAGAAGTCGCTGAGCCCGAAGTCACGCAGGAGGTCGAGGACGAACTGGAGCAGACTGGCCAACTCCCCCGCCATCTGCTCACGGGTGCAGAAAATGTGGGCATCGTCTTGGGTCATTCCGCGTACCCGGGTGAGACCTTGGACGACGCCGGACTTCTCGTAGCGGTACACCGAACCGAACTCGAACATCCGGAGCGGCAGTTCGCGATAGCTGCGTTGGCGAGCCTTGAATATCAGGAGGTGGAAGGGACAGTTCATGGGCTTGAGGTAGTACTGCTGACCCTCGTCGAGCTCCATGGGCGGGTACATGCCGTCAGCGAACCAGTCGAGGTGCCCGGAGGTCTCGAACAGCTCGGCCTTGGAAATGTGCGGGCTGTAGACGAACTCGTAGCCCGAGACCTCATGGCGTTTACGTGAGTACTCCTCCATCACGCGTCGGATGATTCCGCCCTTGGGATGGAAGACCGCGAGGCCGGGGCCGATCTCGGTCGGAAAGGAGAAGAGGTCGAGCTCCTGACCGAGTCGCCGATGGTCGCGCAGCTCCGCCTCGGCGAGCTGGGCGAGGTGAGCTTCGAGCGCGGCGGCGCTCTCCCAAGCGGTTCCGTAGATGCGTTGGAGTTGAGGCCGCTTCTCGTCGCCCCGCCAGTAGGCGCCGGCGACCCGCATCAACTTGAAGTACCCGAGTCGTGACGTCGAGGGCACGTGGGGGCCACGGCAGAGGTCGCGGAACGTCGAACTGTTGGCGTAGGTCGACACCGCCGAGGGACTCCCCACCTCAGCGAGGTCCTCCCCGGCGGCACCGGCCGCGACGGCGTTGATGATCTCGACCTTGAACGGCTGATCGGCGAAGAGCTCGAGGCCTTCCTCGATCGAGTACTCGGAACGAGTGAAGGGCTGGTCCTCCGCGACGATTCGGCGCATCTCCTCTTCGATGCGTCCGAGGTCGTCATCGCTGAAATGGTCCCCACCGGGCAGGGCGAAGTCGTAGTAGAAGCCGTCGCGAATCGCCGGGCCGATCGCGTAGTGCGCCCCCGGCCAGAGTCGGGTGACCGCTTGGGCCAGCACGTGGGCTGTCGAGTGGCGTAGCACCTCTCGACCTTGGTCGCTGGCCGGGGTGATGATGGCGACCTTGGCCCCGTCCGCAAGGGGCGAGGTGAGGTCTGTCAGCTGGCCGTCGATCTCGGCGGCGAGAGCGTCCTTCGCGAGTCGCGCGCCGATCGCCCGGGCTAGGTCGAGCGCCGTTGAACCTGGCGCGATCGAACGGGAACTGCCGTCTGGGAGAAGTACTTCGAGATCCGACATCGTGACCTTTCGTCGCCTACAGCGTAACGCCGAGCAACGCTGCGGCGGGAGCCACATTGAAGCCCGCGTGGGCCGCTTCGTCGATCACCCGAAGCGCGCTGGGCGTGTCAAGATCATCGTCGAGCGACGCACGCACTTCGTCGAGCACCGAACTGGACCGGGCCGTAGTGAGTGTCGAGCGCCACGTGGCGAGTCGTGACTGCGCCCGAGACATGAGCTCGTCGCGCCATTCCCAGTCGTGGCGGTAGTGCTGGTCGAGCAGCGCCACGCGCACCGCCGCCGGCTCACTGTGTTCGGCAAGGTTGGAGACGAACTTCATGTTGCCCAGGGACTTGGACATCTTGGTGCCGTCGAGGCCAACGAACCCGACGTGGAGCCAGTTCTTCACGAACGGGGCTCCGGTCACCGACTCACTCTGGGCGGCTTCGCACTCGTGATGCGGGAAGACGAGGTCGCGGCCACCGCCGTGAACGTCGAGGGTCTCACCGAGCTCGCGAAGCGCCAGGGCGGAACACTCGATGTGCCAGCCCGGCCGTCCCGGCCCCCAGCGCGACTCCCAAGCCGGCTCGTCCTCGAGCGAGGGCTGCCAAAGAACGAAGTCGAGTCCGTCGCGCTTCTTCGGGTCGTCGGGATTACCCCCGTGGGACGCGGCCAGCTCCAGCATGGAAGCGCGGTCGAAGTGGCTGATCTGGCCGAAACGGGGGAACTTCGAAACCTCGAAGTACACCCAGCCGTCGACTTCGTAGGCGAGTCCCTGGTCGAAGGTCTGTCCGATCAGCGTCAAGATCTCGGGGATCGCCCCCGTCGCTCGCGGTTCGGAGAAGACGGGCAGGATGTTGATCAGGCTCATGTCACGATCGAACTTGGCCATCTCCTCGGCCGCCAGATCAAGGTAGTTGACACCAAGCTCGCGCGCTCGGCGCAAAATGTCGTCGTCGACGTCGGTGACGTTGCGCACGCACCTGGTCTCGTGGCCGGCGTCGCGGAGTCGACGCTGGAGGATGTCGAAGGTCAGATAGACGAACGCGTGGCCCAGGTGGGCTGCGTGGTAGGGCGTGATACCGCAGCTGTACATCGTGACGGTCGGACCGGCGTCCAGTGCGAACGTGGCCCTGCGGGCCGAGTCGTACAAACGCATCAGTGACCCATTCCCGCGAGTCTCACGTAGCTGTGCGCCTTGTGGCGAATGTTGATCGAGATGCAGACGGCCGTGAACGCCTCGATGGGACTCGCTAGGGACAACGAACCGGCGACGACAGCATTGAGCCCCGGCATCTCATCGATCATCTCAGCCACTCGTTGACGGGCGGCGTCGTCATCGGAGAACACCACGACGTCAGCGTCGAGCCCACTGTCGAGGTCCTCCATCATCGACGCGGGCAGGTGATGGAAGGCGCCGACGATCGTGCTCCGGGGCAGGGCGAACGAAATCTGGGCCGCCATCGAACCGCGGGGCGGATAGACCGGCAGGAGTTCGCGTCCCTCACGAACGAGGGCGTTGACCATCGAGACCACGGTCTTGTCGGCGAGTGCAGGGCGCAACGCGCTTACCGTCGCCACGGCGCTGTCCCACGGAGTGGCCACGACCACCAGGTCACCAGCCGCCGCCGCCGCATCGTTCGTGCCACCGGACACGACACCCGTTCCGCGCGGGTGCAGCGTCTCGGCAACTTCGCGCGCGCGCTGCTCGTCGCGCGATCCCAGCACCACGTCATAGCCGGCGCTCGCCAAGCGAATCGCCACACCACGTCCGGCCGGACCCGTACCACCCAGGATGCCCACTGTCGCCATCATCGTCCTCGTTGAAATAGTCGTCTCGAACTACGCTAACAACATGGGACTACTCAATGAACATCGAATCCTCATCACGGGCGTGCTCACGGAAGACTCCCTGGCCTTCGGGATAGCCAAACGAGCCCTGGAGGAAGGCGCGACCATCGCGCTTTCGGGCGCCGGACGCGGTACGTCCCTGACTCGGCGTACGGCCCGCAAGTTGGGCGACGTCGGCGAGATCATCGAACTCGACGTGACCGACCCGGCCCAGATCGACGCGGCGGCGCTGGAGCTCGAACGGCGGTTCGGCCGACTGGACGGACTGGTCCACGCCATTGGTTACGCGCCGGCGACCTGCTTGGGCGGCGGGATGTTCCAGGCCCCCTTCGAGGACGTCGCCATCGCCATGCAGATTTCCACATACTCGCTAGCAGCCCTGGTTGGCGCTTTTCGTCCCTTGCTGCAGAAGAGCGAGGCCCACGGCGGTGCCTCGGTTATCGCCCTCGACTTCGACGGCTCGCGGGCCTACCCCATGTACGACTGGATGGGTGTCATGAAAGCCGGTCTCGAGTCACTGGGCCGCTACCTGGCCCGCGAGGTGGGTCCGGACCGTATCCGGGTGAATATGCTCGCGGCCGGCCCCATCCGTACTGTGGCGGCCAAGTCGATTCCCGGATTCTCGCTCTTCGAGGACACCTGGGCCGAGCGGGCCCCGCTTGGTTGGGACGTCCACGATTCGAGCGCCGTCGCCGACACCGCGATGGCGCTGCTGTCCCCCCTGCTGCGCGGAACCAGCGCCTCAGTGATCCACGTCGACGGCGGCGCCCACTCGATGGGCTAGCGCTCCTGGCGGGCGAACTGGGTCTCGTAGAGATCTCGGTAGATTCCACCTTCGGCGAGCAGTTGCTCGTGGGTGCCCCGCTGAGCGATGCGGCCGCTCTCGACGACCAGGATCTGGTCGGCGTTTCGTATCGTCGAGAGCCGATGGGCGATGACGAGCGAGGTGCGAGTCGACATCGTCTCGTCGAGCGCGCGCTGGACGGCCGCCTCGCTCTCGGCATCGAGGTGGGCGGTCGCCTCGTCGAGCACGACGAGGCGAGGTGCCTTCAGCAAGAGCCGCGCCAGGGCCACGCGTTGCTTCTCGCCTCCCGATAGTCGATACCCACGCTCGCCGACGACGGTCTCGAGTCCGAGGGGCAGCGATTGGACGAGATCGTAGATCTGTGCCGAGCGCAGTGCCTGGTCGATCTCGTCGGAAGTCGCTTCGGGTCGGGCGAAGACGAGATTGGTTCGTAGCGTGTCGTGAAACAGGTGCGGATCCTGAGTGACGACTCCGACCATCTCGTTGAGCGAACTGGTGGTCGCCTCGCGCACGTCGATCCCGTTGATGCTCACGACCCCCCGATCGACGTCGTAGAGGCGTGAGACCAACATCGACAACGTGGTCTTGCCGGCTCCGCTGTGGCCGACGAGAGCGGTCATCGTGCCCGGGGCGACGACGAATGATACGTCGTGCAGAACATCGGTGCGCGGCGTATCTTCGAGGCGCGCTACCGCTTCGAGGGACGCGAGCGAAACCTCCTGGGCACCGGGATAGGAGAATGCGACGTGATCGAAGCGAAGTTCCGCCGGCCCGTTGGGAATTGCGACGGCATTGGGACTTTCTCGGATCATGGGTTCGAGGTCCAAGACCTCGAAGAGGCGTTCGAAACTGACCATCGCCGACATGTAGTCGATATTGAGGTTCGATAGCTGAGTCAGTGGGCCGTAGAGACGCGTGAGATAAGCCGTCAACGCGACCACCGTGCCCACGCCGAGCGCGCCGTGAAGAGCCGCGACGCCACCGAAGCCGTAGGCGAACGCGGTCGCGAGCGAGGCAATGAGCGAAAGAGCGACGAAGAAGAACCGCTGATAGGTGGCCTGGCGCACTCCGATGTCGCGCACCTGGCCAGCGCGCCTCTCGAAATAGTCCAGCTCGTCCTGCGGACGACCGAAGAGCTTGACGAGCATGGCTCCAGAGACGTTGAACCGCTCGGTCATCACCATATTCATTTCGGCGTTGAGTTCCATGCCTCGCTGGAACAACGTACCCAGCCGCCGGCCCACGCGTCGCGCGGGGATCAAGAAAGCGGGCAGGAGTAGCAAAGCGACCAGGGTGATCTGCCAACTGAGGCTGAACATCACCCCCAGCACTATCGCCACCAGGATCACGTTGCCCACGACATTGGAGAACAGGTCGGTGAAAGCCTGCTGGGCTCCGATGACGTCATTGTTGAGTCGACTGATCAGCGCCCCAGTCTGGGTCCGCGAGAAGAAGGCGATCGGCATCTCCTGAATGTGGGCGAAGACTCGGGCGCGCAGGTCGAAGATCAACCCTTCGCCAATGACCGAAGAGATACGCCGCTCAAAGAGCGAGAGCACCGCGTCGACGATCGCCAACATTGCGGTCAGCAGAGACAGGCCGATGATCAGACCTTCGCGGTGATGGTAGATCCCCTTGTCGATGATCGCTCTGAGAACCAGGGGCGAGATGGACGATACGACGGCATCGAATACGACTGCGATGAGGAAAATCAACAGAACGGGACGATAGGGCTTGGCGAATTGGAGGATCCGCGGAAGGGTCCCCCGCTTGAGCTGGTGCTCCAGGATGGACCGGTCTTGACGCAGCGACTTCATGCCCATGCGGGCACCGCCTACCGCTCCACCGTGCATACTCATTCGCTCTCCTTTGCCTTGAGCAGTGTAGGAAGGTCGTAGGCATGAGGAATCGCCCGTCAGTCCGACCTCTTCCATTCCTCGCCGGGTGCTCACCGAGTTCTTCGAGTACGGCGCGACCAATCATCGCCACCCCGCACGGGTCCCGCCTTCGTCGATCGCTTCGAAGCGCTTATTGGGACGGTCGAAGGATACTCGCTCCGTCCAGACAGCCACTCGAAGTCGCAGCTCGTCGCAGTCGTCCAGGACCTGCTCGCCAACCGAGCGCTCGCGCCACCACGTCGAAGATGACCGGGCCATCGGATCGACCCAGAAAAGCCCGTGAAGTCCGCCCCCTTAGCTCAACGACGGTCGCCGCGCTGCGGGTTGGACGAAGATGGGGCCGAGGGTCTCAGAAAGGTTCGCCACGAGGGAAACGACAGTGGACGCGAGGGCGGCGCGGATCCGGACCCGCCCAGACTCATGGCGTCACGCTGCGCAAGCGGTATGGCCCTACGAAGACAGGGCGGTCAAGATGATGAGGGCTCCGAGCGTCATCATGACGCAGGCGCCGACCGTGCGAAGTGTCACCAGGCGCGTGGCGGAGCCCGAAAGCCACTCCCTTGCGGTTCCCGCGATCACTCCCCACGTGCCGTCGCTCACGAAAGCCATCACACTGAACATGACTCCAAAAGCGAGCAGCTGGACGGTGACGTTGCCTTTGGAGCGGTCGACGAAATGCGGAAACACCGCGGCAAAGAAGACGAGGGATTTGGGATTGAGCACCCCAACCGTGAATCCCTCTCGGATCACGCGAAGATTGGAGGGTCGCCGCTCCTCTCGCTGGGCCATCGCCCTCGCGTGGGCGTGACGATGACGCAGGGCATCGACGCCCAACCAGAGCAGGTAGACGCCCCCCGCGATCTGCAAAACGACCGCGAAGAGTCGAGACCGCGACAACAATGGTCCGAGTCCAACCGCCACGACGACGGACAACAAAAGTGTCCCGATGCTGTTGCCGAGCACGGTGAGCACCGCCACTGCTCGGCCCCACGCCACCCCGCGCGCGAGAGTGAAGAGCACCGACGGACCAGGCACCACGATGATCGCGATCGACGCGACGAAGAACGTCGCCAACTGTCCGGTGCTGATCATCGTGCGAACCGCTTCACCAATCGGTCTGTCACCTGCAAACTGGCACCGATGCTGAAGCCAATGGTCGTGGCGAAGGCCGCGGTACCGATACCCACGGTCCCGCCGAGCAGCCATCCACACAACAGCACCGCCAGCTCGAGCGCGAGGCGCACGTAGACGACGCTCACGTGGAGATGGCGGTGCAGGCTGGTCATCAAGCCATCGCGAGGTCCCGGTCCGAGTCCGGTGGTCAGGTAGAGCGCGCTACCGACTCCGATCGCGACAATCGCGGCAACGATGTAGAGGAACTTCACTATCGCCGTGTGAGGTACCGAGACCGCAACGGTCGTTAGGTCGAGCACGAAGGCGATGATCACGAGGTTG